>Ga0209040_10001181_pt1 | contig 20503 bp, 18 predicted proteins | sample BogFormECP12_OM3_FD_188240 | JGI IMG/M metagenome (GOLD analysis project Ga0209040, IMG submission 188240) | Bog forest soil microbial communities from Calvert Island, British Columbia, Canada - ECP12_OM3 (SPAdes) (version 2) | ecosystem: Environmental > Aquatic > Freshwater > Wetlands > Bog ...
AAAAAACAATCGAGAGACATATCGTCGGTTCTGGTGGCGACACGTCGAACCGCGTCCGGGAATGCTTGCGAAAGTGGAGCGGCTGGAACGTTTCATCGTGACGCCCACGGTGGCCAAGCATCGGCTGTTTGCGTGGATGCGGCATCCAACACTGCCGGATCATCAGCTCATCGCAATTGCCCACGACGGTGACACCACATTGGGCATCCTCCACAGTCGCTATCACGAACTATGGGCGTTGCGGATGGGGTCGTCGCTTGAAGACCGTCCCCGCTATACGCCCACCACCACCTTCGAAACCTTCCCCTTCCCCGAAGGCCTCACCCCCAACCTCCCGGCCGCCGCCTACGCCGACAATCCGCACGCCCAGGCCATCGCCGCCGCGGCGCGCGAGCTGGTGGAAAGGCGGGACCTGTGGCTCAACCCGCCCGACCTGGTCGAGCGCGTCCCCGAGGTCGTGCCCGGCTTCCCCGACCGCATCGTGCCACGCAACGCGCGCGCCGCGGCGATGCTGAAATCGCGCACGCTCACCAACCTCTACAACATGCGCGGCACGCCGGAGGGCGCCTGGCTCGACAACCTCCACCGCGCGCTGGATGAAGCGGTCGCAGCGGCCTACGGGTGGCCGGCGGATCTGTCGGATGATGAGGTGCTCAGCCGGCTGTTGGCGCTGAACCTTGAGCGGAGCGCCGGCCAGGTGGAGGGCGCTTGAAGCCAGCGTGGTCAGCGCGCATCTTTCTCTCATGTCCACCGCGCTGAAGATGCCGCCCCGTATGAGCGTTGCCGAGTTCCTTGAATGGGAACCCGACGATAGGTCCGGCGCTCTCTGGCAGTTGCGCGACGGCGAGCCCGAGATGATGGCGCCCGCCTCCGACCGCCACGGGTCCATCCAGGCCCGTCTGGCACAATTGCTTGGGGTGCATCTCGACGCACGCGACGGCCAGTGCCGTGTCGTCACCGCCCCCGGCGTCGTCCCCAGCGAACGCTCCGAGGACAACTGCCTGGTCCCTGACCTCGGCATCACCTGCGCGCCGCCCACGGGCGCGCACCTGATGCACGAGCCGTTGGTGCTGATCGAAATCCTGTCGCCGGCCAACGTTTCGAGGACCCGGGCGAATGTCCGCGCCTACATGACCATCGCGAACCTGGCGGAAATCGTCGTTCTGCGCTCGACCGCGATCGCTGCGGAGATACTGAGACGCGGACCGGATGGCGCATGGCCGGATCAGCCGGACATCGTCGATGCAGGTGGCGAGCTTCGGCTCGACAGCATCGGCTTTTCCACGCCGTTGCGCGACGCCTATCGCACCAGCGGCCTGGCGTAGACCCCGCCGATCCAACGCTTGACCGGGGACATCCCCGGGTCTCTCCTGCCGCGAGGGAGCCAGCAGGAGAGAGCAATGCACGACACCGTCATTCGCGGCGGAACAATCGTTGATGGCACCGGCAAGCAAGCCTTCACCGGCGATGTCGCGATCGACGGCGACCGTATCACCGAAGTCGGCGGCAAGGCCGGCCCCGCGAAGCGCGATATCGTTGCCGACGGGATGCTGCTCACGCCTGGCTGGGTCGATGTGCACACCCACTACGACGGCCAGGCGACGTGGGACAAGGAACTGGCGCCGTCGTCATGGCATGGCGTCACCACCATCCTGTTCGGCAACTGCGGGGTCGGCTTCGCGCCGGTGCGGCGCGAGCATCACGCCTCGCTGATCGGCCTGATGGAGGCGGTCGAGGAGATCCCCGGCATCACGCTGTCCGAAGGCCTGAAGTGGGACTGGGAAAGCTTTCCGCAATATCTCGATGCGCTGGACCGCATGCCGCGCGCGATCGATGTGGCGGCGCAGGTGCCGCACCATCCGCTGCGCGTCTATGTCATGGGCGAGCGCGCCATCAACCGCGAGAAGGCCACCGCCGAGGACATCGAGGCGATGCGCTGCATAACGCGTGAAGCACTGGAGGCCGGTGCATTCGGATTCACCACCTCGCGCACCAATTCGCACAAGACGCCGAGCGGCGAGATGGTGCCCGGGCGCTATTCCGAGGTGCAGGAACTGCTGGGCATCGGTTCGGCACTAAAGGGTCTGCGGCACGGCGCGTTCGGTGTGAATAGTGACTTCGACATCGAGTCCGAGGAACTGGCCTGGATGACGCAGCTCGGACAGGAGACCGGCCGCCCGGTGTGGTTCCTGCTGACCGATCGTCCGACCGATCCGGTGCGCTGGCAGCGGCTGATGCAGGGCGTGCGCACCGCCCGCGCGCAGGGCGCGAATGTCACTGCGCAGATCGCCGGCCGGCCGGTCGGGGTGATGCTGGGCGTGGATACCGCGCTCAATCCGTTCTCGATCCGGCAAAACTACCAGGACCTGCTCAAGCTACCCGCGACCGAGCGTTTGGCACGGCTGCAGGATCCGGCAGTGCGCGCGGCGATCCTCAATGACGAACCGTCGCCCGAACTGGTGCGGCGGTTGTCACAGTTCCGCATGCAGATCACCACGCGGTGGGATCGCATGTTCGTCATGGGCGATCCGCCGGACTACGAGCCGGAGGCTTCCAGCAGCATCGCCGCGATGGCGCAACGCTCAAACCATTCGCCGGCCGAGGTGGCGTACGACTATCTGGCCGGTGGGTTGGACAAGTTCCTGTTCTTCCCGATCGTCGGCTACAATGAGGATAACCACGACATCATCCGCACCATGCTGACCTCGCCGGAGACGGTGCTGGGGCTGTCGGATGGCGGCGCGCATTGCTCCTCGATCAGCGATGCCTCGCTGCCGAGCTGGATGCTGACGCACTGGGGACGCGACCGAAAGCGCGGGCCGGGACTGCCGCTGGAACTGATCGTCAAGCGGCAGACCAGCGAGACGGCTGACTTCTTCGGCTTTGCCGATCGCGGCCGGCTGGCGCCGGGGCTGAAGGCGGACGTCAACGTGATCGACTTCGAGCGGCTGCGGCTGCACGTGCCGGAAATCCGCTACGACCTGCCGGCCGGCGGACGGCGGCTGGTGCAGCGGGTGGACGGCTACATCGCGACGCTGGTGTCAGGCGTGCCGGTGTTCGAGCACGGGCAATACACCGGTGCGACACCGGGTCGGTTGGTGCGCGCCGGGTAGGGCACCGCGCGTCCTCCCCCTCCCCTTGCGGGAGGGTTGGGGGGAGGGGGCCGTCGCTCACCTTGCCCGATACGTCCGGTGGCAGGCGGCGCAGATGTCGCCCATAGCCTTGACCTGCGCCGCCACGCCGTCGGCATCGCCGGCCTTGGCAAGCTCCGCCAACTTGGTCGACGCCTCCGCCAACTCGTTCGCGGTCTTCCGGAAGCCCTCGTTGTCGGTCCAGACCGCCGGCAGCGCCTTGGTGTTGTGACCTTCCTCGCTGCCCTTGGGGAACTGTGTCGGGAACTGCTGCATCCAGCGCGCCATGGCCTTGGCCGGGTTCTCCAGCGTCTTTACGTCACCCTTGGCGGCGACCACCGCGCGGATGCCGGCATAGGTGCCGGCGAACAGGTCCTGCCCGGCTTGGCGGGTCTCGATCGGGTCGATCCCTTCGGCCCGGGCGACTCCGGCCGTCGCCACAACCACAATTGCCAGAACCGCAAGCTTGCCTGTCATCCCGATTTCCCCTTTTTCGACGCCGACCCCGTGGCAGACTAGCGGACGCCCGGGCACCATCAAAATTCCCATTCGTGGTGGGAAATGGATGGCAGAACCGCGGCCCGCGGTCCACATGGACAGCATGCCAGAAATTCACGCCGTCGCCGTGTTCTGCGGCTCCCGCACCGGGAACGATCCCGCGTATCGCGCGGCAGCGCAAACGCTTGGGCACGGGCTGGCCGAGGCGGGTATCCGTCTGGTCTATGGCGGCGGACGCATCGGGCTGATGGGCGTTATGGCCGATGCCGCCCTCGCTGCCGGCGGCACAGTGTTGGGCGTCATCCCGGAATTCCTCACCCGGCGCGAAGTGATGCACGAAGGCATCAGCGAACTCGTCATCACCGCTTCCATGCACGCCCGCAAGCAGAAGATGTTCGAAGCGGCCGATGCCTTCATCTCGCTGCCGGGCGGTCTCGGCACCCTGGACGAGACGATCGAGATCATCACCTGGCGCCAGCTAGGACTGCACACCAAGCCAGTGCTGATCTGCGATGTGGCCGGTTCCGCAGCGCCCTTTCTGGCTACGATCGAGGCGGCGATTGCCGCCGAGTTCGCCTATCCCGGAACGCGCGAGCTCTATGAGGTTGTCGATGGCGTCCCGGCGCTGTTGCGGCAACTGGCGCATCTGCATCGCGGGGTGCGTGGCGAGGCCGCGCGCCTGTAACGACACCTTGCTTGGGACAACGCCCAGGGCTATATGCGCCGCCTTGGCCGGAGTGTAGCTCAGCCTGGTAGAGCACTGTGTTCGGGACGCAGGGGCCGGAGGTTCGAATCCTCTCACTCCGACCAGCAAATTCTTCTTCCGCGAGCGCAGCGAGCTCGGAAATTAACGCTTCCGTAACGCCCCCGTCCCCACGAGGATGGCAGGTTCCAACCCGCCGTGACCCACATGCCGATCAGCGGTTTCGTCATCGCCTATAACCGCGCTCCTCTGGTCGCGACGTGTCTGCGGTCGCTCCGCTTTGTCGATGAGCTGATCGTCGTCGACAAGTCATCCACCGACGACACGTTGCGCATCGCGCGGCGCTATGCCGACCGGGTGATCACGGTGCCCTGGTCGCCCACGGTGGAGGAGACCCGCGGCTTCGCGCTCGAGCAGTGCCGGCATGACTGGATCGCGTTCCTGGACGATGACGAGATGCTGAGCCCGGAGGCGATCGCCTATCTGCGCACACCGCGCTGCGCCGATGCTGCCGAAGCGGTGGCGCTGCCGCTCCGCCACTGGATCCTCGGTGCGTTCGATGCCGATGCCTATTACTGGCCGGAACACCACGTGCGGTTCTTCCGCAAGGGCGCCGCTGCCTTCGGCCCTTTGGTGCATGGCGGCATCGACGTTCGCACCGATCGCGTCGAGCGGGTTCCGGCCGACTCGCCGATCTGCATCGAGCATCTGTCGCACGCCGATGCCGCGCAGTGGATCGAGCGGACCAACCGCTACACCTCCATCCCCGGGCGTGTGCATGCCGAACCGGAGGGCGCCGACCTGATCGACTTCGCCCACCGCCGGATCGATCATTGGCTGGCGCTGAGCCAAAACAGCGATCGCAATGACTACGCAGCGGTCGTGGCACTGCTGCGCGCGATTTACGACATGGTGGACCGCGTGAAGGTGTGGGAGACGGAGCGCAATCTGGATGGCGCCGGCGCGTTCCGGGCGCGCTGCGTGGAGCTGGATCGCGCCTACGACGAACTGGAGGTGCGTCTCGGCATCGCGACCGGCCGGCGCAGCAGTCGGCTGCAACGGCTGATCGGAAGGCTGCGTTAATGAGCGATCTCGCCACGTTCGTCGCGCGCGCCAACGCCGCGGCGCCGGCTTGGCAGCGGTGGCCGCACGTCGTGCTCCATGGTCTGACGCGGCCGATCTACGCGCTGTACGCGCGCCGGCTGCTCGCCCAGGTGTCGCTGCGCCCGCCGCCGCGCCATGTCGGCATCATCCTCGATGGCAATCGCCGCTTCGGACGGTTGTCCGGCGTGGTCGATCCGCTGGCCGTCTACGCGCAGGGCGCGCGGAAGCTGGACGAGTTGCTGGACTGGTGCGGCGAGCTGTCGATCCCCGCCGTCACTCTTTGGGTGTGCTCTACCGACAATCTGGCTCGCCAGCCGCAGGAGGTTGCCGGCATCCTGGGTGCGCTGGAATTGAAGCTGCGCGCGCTGGTCGGCGATCCCCAAATCCATCGGCGTCGGGTGCGCGTGCAGGCGATCGGCCGGCTGGACCTGCTGCCGGCCAGCACGGTAGCAGCGATCCGCGCGGCGGAGGCGGCGACCGCGGATTACGAGACGATGCTGCTGTCGATCGCCGTGGCCTATGGCGGACACGAGGAAATCGCGGATGCGGTGCGCGAGTTGCTGAGCGAGGCGATGCGCGGTGGTGCGTCGCTGCCTGACGTCATCGATGCGGTGTGTCCCGAGCGGATCGGCCGGCACCTTTATCTCGCCGGTACGCCCGAACCGGACCTGATCATCCGCACCAGCGGTGAGCTGCGATTGTCGGGCTTTCTGTTGTGGCAGAGCGCCTACAGTGAATTCTATTTCTCCGACGTGCTGTGGCCGGCATTCCGCAAGATCGATTTCTTGCGCGCGGTGCGCGCCTTTCAGCAAAGGCGGCGCCGTTACGGCCGCTGACCGAACAGGTGGCGGCGGAGCAGTGGCAGATAGCCGCGCAGGAAGGTGCGCAGCGAACCCTGCACCAGATCGTGCCGGCGCTGCAGCGTCTCATTGCGTTGCTCCAACTCGATGCGCGTGCGTTCGGCCTGTTCGGCGCGCCGCATCGCCTGCTCGGCTTGTTGCGTCGCCTGTTCGGCGCGTTGCGCCGCCTGTTCGGCGCATAGCGTTGCCTGCTCGGCGCGTTGCGTCGCCTGTTCGGCGCGTTGCGTCGCCTGGGCGAGGTCTGCCTGCACCTGTCGCAGCTGCTTCGCGATCGCCAATCGATGCAGCAACTCCGTATCAAGATCGCCGCGATCGATGTAAAGGCTGGGCGGCAGAGGCGGCAGTTCGCGATCCGATGCCACGGCAATCAGATATGGCGCCCGCGGCAGACCGATGCAGGCCTCGAAATGCGTGTCGCCGCGCCGGTCGAACACCAGCGCCGGCGCGGCTGATCCGGTGTCGGCGAGCAGCGCCGAGCCGATCATTGCGCGCTGCCACATGATCTGCACGTGGCGAAAGGCACCGCGAAGGAGCGCGGCGAATTCGGATCGGCTCAGCTCGCGCACGTGGAACGGATTTACCGGCGTGCCGGCCGGAGAATAGATATCGCGATCGGGCGTGCTGACGATGAAGCTGCCGTCGGGGCGCAGCACCCGGCGGACCTCGCGCAAGAAATCGTGCTGACGATCGAAGTGCTCGATGGTTTCGAATGAAACCACGGTATCGACGCAGCCATCGGTCAGCGGCAGCGCCCGCGCATCGCCTTGCAGGAATTGCAGGTTGGGCCGCGGGAAATTGCCGGCAGCGGTGCGCACGGTGGGTCCCGAATGCTCGACGCCGATTACCAGGCGTGCCACCTGCGCGAGCAGCGCCGATCCGTAGCCTTCGCCGCTTGCCACGTCGAGCACATCGCGGCCGGCCACCAGCGAGCGCGCGAACAGATAGCGGTGGTAGTGCTCGATCTGCACCTGGCCGCCGATGGAGGCGGTCAGCCGTTCGCCGGTGAAGGGTTCGGGATGCTCCGCCGTCTCGCGGCGAAAGATGTCCCCCATCGCCCGGGCTAGTTCAGCCGCGTACGAAGCTCGTCCATCGCGCCGCGGATCCGGCTCGCCGCGTCGCCTTCCGGCACCAGCGCGAGGAAGCGTTCGAAGCAGCGCAGCGCGGCGCCTACGCGATCGAGCCGCTGGTTCATCATCGCCGCCTGACGCCACAAATCGGCGTGGTCCGGCGCAATGCGCAGCATGTCCTCGGTGCAGGTCAGCGCGCCTGGCAGATCGCCCGCCTGCAGCCTGCGGCTCATGATGTTGTTCTGCAGCCGCAGCAGCACGCGCCGTGCGTTCATCGGCCGCAGCAGGCCGGGGCGCAGCTCGGCCCGCTCGCCTTCCACGCGCTTCAGCAGCACCCGCAGATCGCGCGCGTCGAGCGTCACGCCGCCGCCGAACACATCGACCACCGCCTGCACGCTCTTGCCTTCCAGCGCGACCAGGAAATGCGCCGGGAAGTCAACACCATGCGCACCCCATCCGGCGGCGCGGGCCGTGTGCAGCCAGATGATGCCGAGAGCGACCGGCAGACCCTTGCGGCGGCGGATGACGCTGATCAGGTTGGCGTTGGCGAGATCGTCGTAGGTTTCGGCGTCGCCGCCATAGGCGTAGCGTCCGGAGATCAGACCCGCGAGCGCCTCGGCGCGCATCGACAGATCGTTGGTGCCAATCGTGTCGGCGAGCTCCACCGCGTCGCGCGCCAAATCCGACAGATGCGCACGCGCCGCCTGCCAATCGGCGTCCGGTGCATCGACGCGAGCGAGCTGCAGCGCGGCGTCACCGATGTCGATCTCGGTGTCCGGCAGCACGCCGATCGCTTCCAGCGCGGCACGTGGGTCGCTCATGCGCGACAGTGTGCGGGCGATGGCGGCCGGGTGCAAGGAGGGTTCACCACAAAGACACCAAGACGCGAAGGGTCGGTTCGTGCCTTGGCGTCCGTCTTTCTTTGATGCGGGCGCCAAAGACGTGGACGGCGGGGCCAAGGCCCGCCATGACGATGAAGCATGATCTGCGGCTGGAACCGATTCACTGGGGCGGCGACCGGCCCTTATTCAGCAGCGGGCAGATAGATCTCCTTGCCCTTCTCGGCGAATTCCTTGCTCTTCTGCTCCAGCCCCGCCATCCGCCCAGCCTCGACGCGCAGATCCTGCGTGATCCGCATCGAGCAGAATTTCGGCCCGCACATCGAACAGAAATGCGCGACCTTGTGCGCTTCCTTCGGCAGCGTCTCGTCGTGGAAGTTGCGCGCGGTGTCAGGGTCGAGCGATAGATTGAACTGATCCTGCCAGCGGAACTCGAACCGCGCGCGGCTGACCGCATCGTCGCGCAGTTTCGCTGACGGGTGCCCCTTCGCCAGGTCCGCCGCGTGAGCGGCGATGCGGTAGGTGATCACACCCACCTTGACATCGTCGCGGTTGGGCAGGCCGAGATGTTCCTTCGGCGTCACGTAGCACAGCATTGCGGTGCCGAACCAGCCGATCATCGCCGCACCGATCGCCGAGGTGATGTGGTCGTAGCCGGGTGCGACATCGGTGGTGAGCGGGCCAAGCGTGTAGAACGGCGCCTCGCCGCACTCGCGAAGCTGCTTGTCCATGTTGATCTTGATCTTGTGCATCGGCACGTGGCCGGGGCCTTCGATCATCACCTGGCAGCCCTTGTCCCAGGCGATCCTGGTCAGCTCGCCCAGCGTCTCCAGTTCGGCGAACTGCGCGGCGTCGTTGGCATCCGCCTGCGAGCCAGGGCGCAGCCCGTCGCCCAGCGAGAACGACACGTCGTATTTGCGCATTATGTCGCAGATTTCGTCGAAGCGTTCGTAGAGGAAGCTCTCCTTGTGATGCGACAGGCACCAGCGCGCCATGATCGAGCCGCCGCGCGACACGATGCCGGTGACGCGCTTCGCGGTCAGCGGCACGTAGGGGAGCCGCACGCCGGCATGGATGGTGAAGTAATCCACGCCCTGCTCGGCCTGCTCGATCAGCGTGTCCTTGAACACTTCCCAATCCAGCTTGTCTGGTTCGCCATCGACCTTCTCCAGCGCCTGATAGATCGGCACGGTCCCGATCGGCACCGGGGAGTTGCGCAGGATCCAGCCGCGGATGTTGTGGATGTTGCGGCCGGTGGAGAGGTCCATCACCGTGTCGCCGCCCCAGCGGATCGCCCACACCAGCTTTTCCACTTCCTCCGCGGCACCCGACGTGACGGCGGAGTTGCCGATGTTGGCGTTGATCTTCACCAGGAAATTGCGGCCGATGATGACCGGCTCGAGTTCGGGGTGGTTGATGTTGGCTGGAATGATGGCGCGGCCGCGGGCGATCTCGTCGCGGACGAATTCCGGGGTGACGAACTCGGGGATGGCGGCGCCGAAATCCTCGCCGTCGGACCGGCGTTCGGCCGCACCTTCCAGCGCCTTCTGCCTGCCCAGGTTCTCGCGGTGCGCGACGTAGATCATTTCCTCGGTGACGATGCCGGCGCGGGCGAATTCGAACTGCGTGACGGGCTGGCCCGGCTTGCCGCCAAGCACCGGATGCTCCGCCGGGCAGGCGGGGACCAGGCGGTCACCTGACGCGCCGCCGTTGTCCACGTCCTTCACCGCGCGGGCTGCGATGCGCTCGAAGCCGCGTTTGGCGATCCACTCGGCGCGCAGCGGCGGGAGGCCGGCTTCCAGGTCAATGGTGACGGCGGGGTCGGTGTAAGGGCCGGAGGTGTCGTAGGCGCGATAAGGTTCCTCGCGCGCGGTGGCATCGAGCGCGATCTCACGGAACGGCACGTGGATGTCGGGACGACAGGCGGGCGAGGTGTAGATCTTGCGGGAACCGGCGATCGCGCCGGTGGTGACGCTGCTCGGGCGGGCCGCGGTCTTCGACTGGACGGTCATTGACGTCTCCTCCATCGCGCTCGCGGGCTGTGCGGGCGGGGAACGGGCGGAGCGATTGCGGCGGCACCCGTCCCTACGCCGGCATGACCCGGTTCAGGTTCAAGGGTCACCACGCCGCCGCGTTGCGCGGTCCTGGCGGTCTCTCAGCCCCTTCCGGCGGGGCTCCCCTCGGTAGCCGAACAGAATGGGGTGGGACCGGGGCGATGTCAAATGGATGACCGCCGCGGTAGTAGGTCGGTTTGAAATGTCGCCCGTCGACCCGAGGCAGCCATTCGGGACGGCACCGTAGATCGCCCGTTTGTCGTGGCGCGGCAGGCTGAACCCAATTCTTGATATAGCCGGCGTGCCAGCTGGCCCTCGCGATGCAAGACTTGGTGAAGACGCGCTGGTCGGCTACGCATTCAGCCCAACGACCAGTCGGAATGAGTTCGCATGGTGTGAACATTTGCAGTGGTGTCTGTCGGCGCCGCAAGCTGCCCGGGCCATCCCACCAAGGACGTTGAGGGGCTCCGGTTCGGCGGGGGGCTGAGGGATGGTTGGCCCTTTGTGGACACCCCCCGCTCCTGCGTGTAGCGTTGAGGTGTGTGGAGAGCAGCTCATCATGTCTTCCACCAACACATCAGACGTGATCGGAAAAGCTCCTGGCGGGCGTAAGCTCATCGCCGTCGTTCACATGGATATGGTGGGCTACAGCCGCCTCATTGGTCTTGACGACGCGGGCACGCTGTCGCGGATACGGACGCTTCGGCACACCCTCATTGATCCCGCGGTCGACGAACATGGTGGCAGGATCGCGCAAACTGCAGGCGACTCTCTGCTCATAGTGTTCGACAGCATCGAAGGGGCGGTGCGCTGTGCAGTGGAGGTGCAGCAACACGTGCCCACCTACGATGGCGACCAACCTTCCGACCGGCGCATCCGATTCCGTGTCGGCGTCAACATTGGCGATGTTATTGCGGAAGGCGCGGACCTGCACGGTGAAGGGGTCAACGTCGCGGTCCGGCTTCAGTCCGAGTGTCCGCCTGGCGGCATTTGTGCCTCGCGTGCGGTGCGCGACCATATGCGCGAGCAGCTCGACCTCGCGTTCGAGGAACTCGGCCCACTCAATCTGAAGAACATTGCTAGGCCGGTCGAGGCCTTTCTGCTGCGGCTCGGCGCCGAAGCACCGAAAGCGACGCGCCCAGCGACGTCAATGATGGAGCTCAGCATCGCCAAGGCGCCGCGGTTCTCACTCGTTGTGCTGCCGTTCGACAATCTCGGCGGTAACCCCGATGAGGACTACCTGGCCGACACAATCACCGAAGACCTTACCACGGACCTCTCCCGCTGGCCGGGCGCACTGGTCATCGCCCGCCACTCGGCTGCTGCTTACAAGGGAAGGCCAATCGATGTCAGGCAGATTGGTGAGGAGCTGGGAGTTCGCTACGTCGTCGAGGGCAGTATACGTAAGCTGGGCGAAATGCTGCGGGTTAACGTGCAACTGGTGTCTGCTGAGACGAAGGCTCATCTATGGGCCGAACGCTTCGACCAGAACATGGCAGATCTCGGTCGCGGCCAGGAAGTGATTGTGAGCCGACTACAGGCCGCGCTGGGCGTCCACATACAGGATGCCGAAAGCGCTCGCAGCCTGCGGGAACGGCCGAATAACCCGGACGCGTTTGATCTCCTGCTTCGCGCCCGGTCGATGATACGCAAGCATGATCACCCCGAGCTGTTGCAGGAAACGATTGGCTGGGTTGAGCAGGCGCTGCGTCTGGACCCATCGTCAGTCCCAGCTATGTGCAGCCTGGCTAACGCGCTCATCAACCGCGCCGTGAACATTAGCGATGATCAAGGCAACGAGGACCTGATCGAACAGGCTACCGCGATAGTTGCCACAGCAACGACGATTGAGCCTAACAATGAGGAGGTCATCCATTGCCAGGGATATCTCTTCAGGGCGCTGGGACGGTGGGCAGAGGCGATCGCGATCCTTGAGCGCCTCCTTGAGCTTTCCCCCAGTCACGTTTCAGGGCACCGGCAGCTCGGGTTTTGCAAGCTGGCCGTCGGTCAGCCGGATGCGGCGATACCGTTGCTCCAAAGATCGATCCGTCTCGACCCGCTCACGCCGTTCAACCGCTATGCTTACCGTCGTATAGGTTGGTCTCTACTGTTGCTCGGACACGACGCAGACTCGATCCAGTGGCAGCAGCGCGCATTGGCGGCAGATGCCATGGCCCCTGCGTTGGAGCGCGGCAATTCTTACTTGTTGATGGCCGCGGCCCATGCCTTGATCGGCCAATCCGATTACGCACACCGCACGTTGATCGAGGGCAATCGCCTCCGTCCTTTCGTCACTGTCCGGACGTTCTTGGATAGAATCAGCCAGCGTGGGCTGCTTGATAGCGCTCACGTGTCACAAATGGGCCGCGTGCAGGAAGGGTTGCGGGTCGCCGGACTGCGCGACCACTCGGACGAAGACGCCGATTTCGGCGTGAAGCCCGATGCCGCACTGCATCAAGGGCCGTTCGGGTTGACCCCGACCACCGTCCTGGTGCGACGACCCTTCGCACTGGCGAGCTTGTCGATCTCCTGGCGCACCATAGACCGATACTGCTCGACGTTGCTCTGGATTGTTGCGGGCGATCGCTACCGGGCGCGATCGGATTGCAGGGGACCGGCCATGGAGCCAGCTTCTCCGACAGCGTCCAGAGCCGTTTCAGTCGCAAGATACAGGACCTGACAAATGGCGATCTGTCAGTGCCGATCGTCGCCTTCTGCGCGAACTCGGAGCGGTTCACCGGCTACAATCTGGCGCTGCGGCTCGCGGCGCTCGGGCACTCGCAGGTCTTCTGGTATCGCGGCGGCTGGGAAGCGTGGCAAGTGAATAGGCTTCCGGAGACCGACCTGGAACTACAAGACTGGTAGCTTGGCCTGTCACCGTTGCTATTGGCCAGACATTCATGAACTGTAACAGAACCTCGATGGTCGAGGCGGCCATGCCCGACACAGCGCTTTCTGATGAGGTCCATTAGCAGGACGGGCGGAGTGTACGGTATCTGCTAGGAGCCAAACGCCTGATATATACTAGCGCACAGGCATCACTGGTTCGACCTATCGGGAATGACGGCTTCCCACCTTTGCAGACCCACTACCGCCACGGCAGGCGCATATTCACACGCTGGGTCCTCGGCCGAAATTCAAATCAAAGCGCACGATCTTCATGCGACCACCACCGGCCCGGCAGCAGCAGCCTCTCTGTAGACGTTGACTATGGGGCTACCGAAGCCCCGCCAGTCATCGAGGCGCAGCGAGGTAGGCGCGGACGCCGCCGCTACCAGCTGATGGCGCCGACCGTAGCGCCACTACTTGCCGACGCCGAAGTCGATGAGCTGGCGCAGCACGTCCCCGCCCTTCAGCCTGGCGTAGCCTTCGTTGATCTCGTCCAGCTTGATGTGCGACGAGATCAGGTGATCGAGTTTCAGGCCGCCCTTCTTCCAGGAATTCAGCAGGCGCGGCATGTCCACCCGGAAGCGGTTGCTGCCCATCGAGGATCCCTGGATCTTCCGCTCGCGAAGGAAGTCGTAACCATGCAGTTCGATCTTCATCCCGTAGGGCACCATGCCGATGATCGTCGCCGTGCCACCGGCGCGAATGCACTGGAAACTCTGCTCGGCGGTCTTCTTCAGGCCGACCGCCTCGAACGAGTATTCCACACCACCCCCGGTCATTTCCTTGATCGCCTCGACCGGGTCGACGTTGCTGGCATTGATCACATCGGTCGCGCCCATCAACTTCGCGACGTCCAGCTTGGAAGAGACGGTGTCGATCGCGATGATCCGGTCAGCACCCGCGATTGCCGCGCCGTTGACCGCCGAGAGACCGATACCGCCGCAGCCGAACACCGCGACGGTGGCACCCGCCGGCACCTTTGCCGTGTTGATCACCGCGCCTGCGCCGGTGATAACGCCGCAGCCCACCAGGCACCCGATGTTGAGCGGGATATCGTCGGCGATCTTCACCACCGCGTTCTCATGCACCAGCAACTGTTCGGCGAAGGATGACAGGTTGAAACATTGCACGATCGGCTTGCCGCGCCAGAACAGCCGCTGCGCCACCCCGGGCGGCATCTTCACCGTGACGTTGTCGCAGAGATTGGGCCGCCCCGACGTGCAATAGTAGCAGGTGCCACAGAACACCGACGTACAGGTGATCACCCGGTCGCCGGGCTTCACGTAGGTGACCTCGCTGCCCACTTCCTCGACCACCGCCGATGACTCATGGCCGAGTACGCACGGCGTCTGCATCGGATAGAGACCTTCCATGAAATGCAAGTCGCTGTGGCAAAGACCGGCATAGGCGGTGCGAAGCAACACCTCGTGTGCCTTCGGCTTCGCGACCTCGAGAGTCTCGATGGTCAGCGGCTGCTTGGCCTCGTGCATGACGGCTGCGCGCATCGGTTTCCTCCCTGCCTGATTGTCCAGCATGGGATGCTACGCATGGGCGCAAGCTTGGTCCAGGGACTGCGACGCCTCAGCTGCAGCCGCGCAGTTGTTCCGCAGCGCACCCTAATGCCGCAACAATACACCCAGGATAGCGATGGTGGCAGCGGCATTGATCCCAGCCGCCCAGATCAGCACGTCGAACCGCCCACGCAGATAGGCGACCTCACCTCGCACGCCAGCCAGCTCACCGCGAAAGTCGCTGCGCAACTCCGCCAGCTCGCTGCGGACGCCTTGCAGCTCGCCCTTCATGTCGGCGCGCAGCTCCTGCATCGTACTGCGCAAGCCGCTGAACTGCTCGCGCATGTCGCCCATTTCTTCCGCCGCCGCCATCGCCTCGTCTTCCGGCGCACCTGCCGCCTTTAATGCAGCATAGACCTTGCCCAACATGATTGTCATGGCCACGCACTCCGGGTCGGGTGCGGCATCATGCGTCGGCGATGCTCAACAAACGTGCCGCGCCCTTGACCGCGCCACCCAACCCGTCCGATCACGCCGCCCCATGTCGGTCCTCGTCATCTCCGGCGCCACCGTCCGCCTGGGCGGGCGCAGCATCCTCGCCGGCGCCGACCTCTCGGTGGACCAGGGCCGGCACATCGGCCTGGTCGGCCGCAACGGCGCCGGCAAGTCCACCCTGCTGCGCGCCATCGCCGGCGAGCAGCCATTGGACGGGGGAGAGATCCGCCTCGCCGCCCGCGCCCGCATTGCGACCGTCGCCCAGGAAGCGCCCTCCGGCGACGCCACTCTCCTGGACACCGTGCTGCAAGGCGACCCCGAACGCCTCGCCCTGCTGGCCGAAGCCGACGCCGCCGAAGCCCACCGCCTGGCCGAGATCCACGAACGCCTGCGCGCCATCGGCGCCGATGCGGCACCCGCCCGCGCCGCCGCCATCCTCGCCGGCCTAGGCTTCGACGAGGCTGCCCAGCAGCGCCCGGTCGAAGAATTCTCCGGCGGCTGGCGCATGCGCGTGGCGCTGGCCACCGCGCTGTTCGCCGCCCCCGACCTGCTGCTGCTCGACGAGCCGACCAACCACCTCGACCTGGAAGCCTCGCTGTGGCTGGAGACCTGGCTCGCCCGCTTCCCCGGCGCCGTGCTGCTGGTCTCGCACGACCGCGTCCTGCTGGACCGCGCGGTGCAGGCGATCGCCTTCCTCGACCGCGGCCGCATCACCGTCACCCCCGGCGGCTTCGACGAGTTCGTCCGCATCCGCACCGAGCGCGCCATGCAGCAGGCAAGCGCGGCCAAACGCATTGCCGCGGAACGCGCCCACATCCAGTCGTTCATCGACCGCTTCCGCTACAAGGCGAGCAAGGCGCGCCAGGCGCAGTCGCGCATCAAGGCGCTCGCCCGACTGCCGCAGATCGAGACGGTGATCGAGGCCGCCCCCACCCGCTTCGACTTCCCCGAGCCCGCCCGCATCGCCCCGCCGATCCTGGCGCTGGACCGCGTCGCCGTCGGCTATGACGGCACGCCGGTGCTGCGTCACGTCTCGCTCGCGATCGACATGGACGACCGCATCGCCCTGCTCGGCGCCAACGGCAACGGCAAGTCCACGCTGGCGAAGCTGCTGGCCGAGCGTCTGCCCGCGCTGGCCGGCGAGATCCGCCGCGGACCGAAGCTGCGGGTCGGCTACTTCGCCCAGCACCAGACCGACGAACTGGTCGAGTCCGAAACCCCGATCGACCATATGACCCGGGCCCTGCCGCGCGCCGCGCCGCCGCAGGTGCGCGCGCAGCTTGCCCGCTTCGGCCTGGACGCCGACCGCGCCGAGGTGCCGGTGGCGAACCTGTCCGGCGGCGAGAAGGCCCGGCTGCTGCTGTCGCTCGCCACCCGCGAGGCGCCGCAGCTGCTGATCCTGGACGAACCCACCAACCACCTCGACATCGACGCACGCGAGGCGCTGGTAAAGGCACTCGCCGACTTCCAGGGCGCGGTGCTGCTGATCACCCACGATCCGCATCTGGTGGAGTTGGTCGCCGACCGGCTCTGGCTGGTGGCCGACGGCACGGTGCGCCCGTTCGACGGCGACCTGGACGACTACCGCGCACTGCTTGCCGAACGCGCCCGCCCGACGATCAGGCTGGACGCGACCAATCGCCGCGATGAGCGCCGCGAGCGTGCCGATGCCCGCGCCGCGCTGGCGCCGCTGCGCCGGCAGGCGCGCGATGCCGAGGCGCGGCTGGCGCGGCTGGCCGCCGAACGCGCGGCAATCGAACGGACGCTGGCCGATCCGGCGCTTTACGTCCCTACGCGCAAGGCGGAGATCGCCGCCGCCAACGCCCGCCTGGCGGCGATCAGGAAGCTCGCCGCCGCGGCAGAGGCGGAGTGGCTGGCGGCGGAGGAGGCGCTGGAAGCGGCATCCTGACGGAGCGATTTCTTCGCTTGCGCCGCACCGGCCGGCAAACCAACCTCTGAACACTATGAACACCGAGCCAGAGCAACGGGAGGACTTCGCGAGCCTCTACCGCCACGCCTTCGCCGAATACGGGCCCCGCGCGCTGTGGAACAAGCGCCAGCTCGAGACGCCGACCCCGGCGGATGCTCTGGTGGTCGCGCGCGCCTTGCGCGTGGAGGGCAACCGCGAAGCCCGGCGGCCGGCGGAACAAATCGAGCAGCTCTGCCGTGCCGCTGACTAGGATTCAAACCGACATTCTCCGTCTGCTCGCTGCCCACCGTGACCGCGAGAGCTATGTTGCCGTGGCCTCGCCGCTGAACCGGGACGCGCCCCGCATCTCTGGTGACATCGACGTATTTCACGACCGGCAGGTGGCGGGTTGCGGCGGCGGCATTGAGCGACACGCAAACGCTAGCTGCGGCGGGCTATGGCGTTTCGTGGCTTCGGCAACTGCCATTGCTCTACACCGCCGAGGTGACGCAAGGCGACGCCAGCACCCGGCCTGAATGGGTGGCTGACAGCGATTACCGGTATTTCCCGACCGTGCCGGACGAGACGTTCGGCTACATGCTGCATCCGGTCGATCTGGCTGTGAACAAGGTCATGGCCGCTGCCGGTCGGCACGAGCTTCCCGACCTCGTTGACCTCGTGACCGTTCACGAAACCATCCTGCCGCTCGGTGCCGTCATCTGGGCGGCGGTTGAAGAGTCGCCCGGCTTCACGCCGGAGGGACTGATTGCCGAAATCCGGCGCAACTCGAATTACCCGGAAGCCGAGCGGCGGGCTTTGCAAAGCAGCGAGCCACTCGACCCGAAAGACATCACGGCGCGTCTCCGAGCGGCACTCGGCGAAGCCGAAGTTTTTATTGCGCGGATGCCCACGGACAGGATCGGCCTGCTGTTTTTGCAAGCCGGTGAAGTCGTGCAGCCCGACCCCGACCGACTGGACAGCTATCAGACCCATGCCGGGCAGCGCCGCGGGCAATGGCCGGACAGTCCCGAAATCAGAGGGGCGATGTTCGAGCGTTACAACCAGAAACCAAGCCCATAGCCGTCTGCGGCCCGGCGTTGCAAAACTCGAGGCTTTTGGAACCGAAGCGACACGACCCGGCTTCGCAAGTTGCCTGCCACAAGCCTTTGCGATAGGGTAGGTTTATGGTCAAAGGCGGTGAAAAATCTGGCGAGAACGGCGAAGCATGGGAAGCAGTGCTGGCATCGCTGTGCCACTTGCAAAGCGTGTTGCCGGACGCCGTGCTTGTCGGCGGAACAGCATCGGCACTTTACGCCGGGCATCGTTTTTCGTTTGACCACGATCACGTTCTTCCCGATCTTCGTGAACGCTTCGATACTGTGCTCGCAGAGTTGGAAGCGGTTGCCGGATGGCAGACGGCCCGCGTCAATCGACCAGTTCTCATCCTTGGATCACTGGATGGGGTAGAGACGGGTGTTCGCCAGTTGCGCCGTGCGCAGCCGTTAGAAACCACGGTGATGCACGTGGGCGATCACGACGTAACCTTGCCGACATTGCCGGAGGTGTTGCGCATCAAGGCGTTTCTGTGCCTTGAGCGCAATGCGACACGAGACTATCTCGATTTGGCCGCTCTGGCATCGCACATGGGGACCGCCGTTGCCGAGGCTCTATGGCGCATGGATGAACTCTATCCGCAAAAGAGCGGTGACACATGGGCCGTGCGCACGCAGTTGGTGATGCAGCTTGCAGCACCGGTTCCCTATGACCTCAATGGCGAGGACCTTGGCGAATACAAAGGCGTGAAGCCCCCGTTCGATCAGTGGAGCCATGTCGCCGATGTATGCGGGAAGGTGTCCGACAGCCTCCTGAATGCCTGTATGGAGGCGTTGCGCGCGGACGCTTCACCGGAGGCACAGCAGGCGCAGACGAAAATCGAGACGTGGCGCAATACGCGGGCGGCTGGTGAAACGCCGCCGCTCGGCAAACTACCGGGGCTTGGAACATGAAGCACCGCCACTTGGTTCATGAGGAATTTACGACGGTGGCGATTGAGGACATTCTTGCCCGAGGCCGCATGCCCGATTGGGCACCGTTGATTGAGGCGATCAAGGCCGATCCCTTTGGCGAGGTCGCCGAGCGAACGCGCGCGTTGTGTGAACGCCCTTTATATGGTGCGCCCGTTTTTCGTCGCGTGATTGCCGCTGCGAGAAAATCGCAGCCATAACGAGCGTGGCGAGGCCGCCGCCCGTGTTTCAAAAATCAGGACATCCGCATCGACCTCAACGACAGCAAAACAAAGAAGGCCTGCCGCAGCCGTCCCAATCAATGCGGTACGCCCCCGCCCGTTCGGACTTCGCCTGCGACGCGGCCGAACTGCGAAGCCGCCCTCAAAAAGACGTCATCACCATCCGGCCATCGAGTTTCCCGGCTTTCATGTCGCTGAATACCTGGTTGATGTCCTCGAGCTTCATCTCGTGGTAATGAGAATGGACCTTCCCTTCCGCAGCAAACGCGATTGCTTCCGCGAGGTCCTGGCGGCCGCCCACGATCGAGCCGCGGATGGTGATGCGGCCCAGAACGACGTCAAATATGGGTGTCGGGAATTCGCCCGGCGGGAGGCCGACAAGGGCGATCGTGCCCTTGCGCCGCACCATGTGGATCGCCTGGCTGAACGCCGGCGGCGATACCGCCGTTACCAGCGCTCCATGCGCGCCCCCGCCGGTTTGTTCGACGATCTGCGCGACCGCATCCGGTGACCTCGCGTTTGCCGTCACCTCGGCGCCCGACGCGCGGGCCAGCGCCAGCTTCTCCTCGGTCACGTCGACTGCGGCGACATGTAAGCCCATCGCCTTGGCATATTCGATGGCCAGTTGCCCCAACCCGCCGACGCCGGAGATCACGATCCACTCGCCGGGCCTCGCTTCGGTCTCCTTGATGCCTTTGTAAGTTGTAACGCCGGCACATAGGATCGGCGCGATCGCCGCGAAGTTCGGGTTCTTGGGCAGCCGCCCGACATAGGCGGCGGTCCCGATCGCATATTCGGCAAAGCTGCCGTTGACGGCATAGCCACTGTTGCGCTGCGCCAGACACAGGGCGTCCCATCCGGTCCTGCAATACTCGCACCAGCCGCAAGAATCGTGCAGCCAGGCTATTCCGACCGGATCACCCTCCTTAAATTGGGTGACGCCCGGGCCGAGTGCCGCCACGATCCCCGCACCTTCGTGACCAGGGATGAAGGGCGGCGTCGGCCTCGCCGGCCAATCGCCTTGGGCCGCGTGGAGGTCGGTGTGGCACACCCCGTTCGCGACCACCTTGATCAGGAGTTCGCCGGGTCCCGGTGTCGGGATGGGGACTTCCTCGATTATCAAGGGCTTGCCGAATTCGTGCACTACCGCTGCCTTCATCGTCTTCGCCATAGTCGCGACTCCTTGTTAGGTCAGGGA
>Ga0209040_10001182_pt1 | contig 20490 bp, 20 predicted proteins | sample BogFormECP12_OM3_FD_188240 | JGI IMG/M metagenome (GOLD analysis project Ga0209040, IMG submission 188240) | Bog forest soil microbial communities from Calvert Island, British Columbia, Canada - ECP12_OM3 (SPAdes) (version 2) | ecosystem: Environmental > Aquatic > Freshwater > Wetlands > Bog ...
TGCGAGCTTTGGTCACATCCGCTCGGGATCCTCGCTCAAGAAAGAACTCTTCTGTGCGCAGGGCAGAGATTTTTTCCACAACAGCTAAGTTGATAAGCTGATTCAGGGATACCCCTTCGCTTTTGGCTGTCTTGCGGGCCTCCCCTCGTAGGGAACTGGCCAACCGTAGCGGAAAGCTACTTTGTCTCATAGGTTTGCTCCGCGTTCTTTAAACTCACTTCTCTCGCTCCGCCCGTAATCGAACCAGGGTTCGAGGAGCCAAACTGCTACTGAATTTTCAAGAAAATAAAACGAATTTCATTTTCTGAGAGCTCGCAACTACGCGGCCATCTTAAGCTCCGGCAAATCCCCGATTCGCTCTGCAATTGTCACGCGGAGTCTGTCGCCTGTATTCGCGGTTCTCGTCAACGAGTTCAGGACAGCAGGGTAGGCACAGGGTGCACCTGGCGTTCTATCTCGGAGACCTTACCAAAACGCCTGGTGACTTCCAGATCAAAGAAATTTTGGAGGTTCATCCAGAACTCGGCATTCGTGTTGAAGTATCTTGCTAGGCGCAGCGCGGTCTCCGCCGTGATTCGGCGCCGCTCGTGCACTATTTCACCGATGCGTGTAGCGGGCACGTGCAGTTCGAGTGCAAGCTTGTTGACTGTCAGGCCGAGCGGCTTCATAAAATCCTCACGGAGGACTTCACCCGGATGCACAGGAGGCATTAACCGTTCCGAATTGATGGCTTACGCACTCTCAGTTCGAAGGTTTGCGAACTTGCTATTGCCGCCATTGAAGAGGCTCGACTGAGTCTCGACGAATGACCCGGCTAATACCATTGCAGAAAGTGTGCTAGTCAGCCTCTCCTAATTGAGCCGGAAGCCAGCTTCGAGAAGCTTGCGCGTCGGACCGGGCGCACCAAGACCTACTACGTTAATTTGGCGGAAGGCGCGCTGGAACGGATCCGCAGCGGTGAAGAGAAGACCGTTCCGCTGAAAGACGTCATGAAACGTCATGGCTTACAACGTTGAGCTGTCTGCCGAGGTTGACCGGGGACTCGGCAAGCTTGACGCACAGCAGGCAAAGCGGATCCTGAAGTTCCTATATGAGCGAGTAACCAAGCTGGACGATCCACGCAGCATCGGACAGGCCTTGCACGGTTCGCGACTTGGGGAGTTCTGGAAATATCGCGGCGATTACCGGCTTATCTGCAAGATTGAAGACGACCGCCTAATCGTGCTGGTTCTGCGCTTTGGACATCGCAAGGAAATCTATCGTTAATGCGGGTTGTCGTCATTGGTTTCTTAGTCGGTTGGGAAATTCAAAATGAAGAGTTCGCAACTCGCGTATACGCCGGGAGCTCTCTCTCCGACTTTTGAATTTACCCCTGAGCGCACACCTGCCGTTGCTTCCCTAATCCAGTAATTTCCAATTCCACCACGTCTCCCACCTTTAGAAATTGCGGCGGTTTCATACCGAGTCCCACTCCTGGGGGCGTGCCAGTTGAAATCAAATCGCCTGCTTCCAATGTCATAAATTGGGAGAGATAGCGCACCAGCTCCGTAACGCCAAAAATCATGGTCGAGGTATTTCCCCTTTGTCGCACTTCGCCATTCACGGATAGCCTCATCGGCAAATTGGAAACATCTTTGATCTCGTCAACTGTGGAAAGCCACGGCCCCAGCGGATTGAAGGTGTCGCAGCTTTTCCCCTTGGTCCATTGACCGCCGCGTTCCAGTTGGAATTCGCGTTCGGAAACATCGTGCGTCAACGTATATCCTGCGACGCAGGCCAGCGCTTCCGCGTGCGATTCAAGGTAGCGTACCGTCTTGCCAATCACCACGCCCAGTTCTACTTCCCAATCGGTCTTCTTGCTGTGGCGCGGAATCAGCAGCTCATCGTAAGGGCCAACCACTGTGTTCGAGGCCTTTAGGAATAGAATTGGCTCGGTTGGAATGGCCATGCCGGATTCTTTGGCATGGTCGGAATAATTCAGCCCAATGCAAACCACCTTACCTGGTCTCGCAACGGGTGCGCCCCACCGTTCGTCTTCCTTCACCTTCGGCAGGTTTTCCACTACTTGCGAGACAATAAATTTCGCCAGCCGCCGCAGGCCTGCGTCCTGGAAAAATGCGCCGTCCCAATCTTTAAAATGCGCAGAAACATCTCTGCGCGCGCCATCGGAAGAAAGAATTCCCGGCTTCTCCTTTCCCATCGGACCGAAACGGATTAATCGCATTATCGCTTCGCCTTTCTTGCCAAGCCGTGCACTCTTCTTGCGTAGATGGTATCAGAGTCAGTGACCCTGCCCGCTTTTCAGGAAAAGCAGTTAGATATCAGGCAAAGCTCCTCGAACACTAAATTTGCGGCTAGCAAGGAAGTGATTTCCGCGCTGTCGTATTGCGGCGAAACTTCTACCAGGTCGCAACCAACGAAATTCAACCCAGCCAGCGCCCGCACCAAATCCAGAATCTGCACACTTGAAAAACCTCCTACCTGCGGAGTTCCCGTTCCGGGCGCAAATGCTGGATCGACTACATCAATATCCAAACTGAGATACACTTTGCGATTTTTGAAGGGCTTCAGTTTCTTGCGGACCGGCGCCAACCCCCGCTCGTGAAATTCTTCGGCGGTGATCGTCGCAATTTTGTGTTCGCGCGCAAAATCCAGATCATGCGAATTGTAGAGTTGTCCACGCAATCCGATTTGTAAAATGTATGGCTCCGCGAGCAAGCCTTCCTCGATCGCTCGCCGTACCGGGGTCCCATGGGAATACTTCATTCCCCAATACTGATCCCAAGTATCGGAATGTGCGTCGAACTGAATCAACGCAACCGGGCCATGCTTTGCGTGCATCGCGCGCAGAATCGGCAGCAGAATGGAATGATCGCCCCCAACGCAGACCGGAATCGTGTCGGCTTCTAAGACCGGCGCCAATCCGCGCGTGATTCTCTTGAAGGTGTCGTCGATCGAAAGCGGGTTGACCGGCAGATCGCCGTAATCGGCGACGCGCACCAATTCGAATGGTGAAAGCTCAAGCACCGGATTGTAGGGCCGGATAATTACCGATTGCTCTCGAACGTGCCGGGGACCGAATCGCGCTCCCGGCCGATAACTGGTGCCCCCATCAAACGGCACTCCAACCAGCGCAAGATCCAACCGCTTCGCATCAGGAATATACGGCAATCGCATGAATGTCGTCAGCCCGGCAAACCGCGGCGACTCGAGAGCATTCACCGGAGCGGGGTTCGGCTCCAAAAGTTTCTTCGCCCTCTTCTGCGTGGTGCTGTTCTTGGCCATGGTTTTCAGCCCTCCGAGTAGCCGATCTTCAACCCACCGACTAGCCAGCTAGCTAAACGTGGCCTGGTCGCTCGTGAATATACTCTCTGCTCAGCGAAGCAGAGAATCACATTCGTCATTCTCTACTTATTTCTTCGGCTGAGCCGTTGGGGGCAAGATTCCATTCAGCCGCAAATACATCGCTGCAGCGCCATAGTGGTCCGACCAGCCGCCAGTCAAATAGAACACCGCCATGGCTCGTGGTCCTTGAAAACGCCCAAAGTCGACATTATCCCCAAGCTTGGAGTCATCCACATTCGCCAGGACTTGCGTGCAAAAATCAAACGAGGCACGTGCGGCACTGAGCAGCTTATCTTTGGGATCCGTTGCCTTGAGTTCCTCCACCTTAGGCGCAGGAACATCGGCCACTTTCGAGCACATCCCGTTGTTTGATTCGGTGATGTGAACCACCAGGTGGGCAAAGCTGATCTGATCGGCAGTCGGCTTGTATCCAAACTTGTCGGCTGGCATGGCGTCGATCGCGGCGAGAATATTTTTTTGCTGACGCGTCTGAATCGTCCGAAGCACCGTCGTCACTGGATTCTTGACGGGTGCTACGGTCTGTGGATTTGCCATTGCAGCAGCGGACGCGGGTGGAGTCGTAGTCTGCGCTTGTGCAGAACCAACCGTACTGCACAGCAAAATGAATAAAACAATAATTCGATTCATCGGAGGCTCCCTCACTAGCAGGATTGCGGCATCGAGGACCAAATTGGCCGGAATCACTTTGCCGGTTCAAAACGAGGCTGATGATACACCTATCCGCGGCTCGCCGAAACTAGTCGTGATTCGCTGCTTCCCTCTGAGCAAGTTTTCTTTTTCTGACTTATCGCCCTAAGTCCAAGCGAACTGCGCGGTCATTCAAGAGCGAGTTCTTTTCTTAGAAAAGGCCGACGTCGACGCGCTTCATGCTAGAATCCCCTGCACTCCAGTCCTTTGATACCGCAGGAGTCAGATGCCCTCATTTTTGAAGCGTGTTTGCTTGGCCGCTCTCGCTTTATTGGTTTTCTGTGCATTGAGCGCAGCACAAAACGTCTCCTCCACGGAAGCGCGGCGCCAGGCGCTCAACAATCTGCTTGCCGAGGAGTGGGAATATCGTCTCCGCGCCAGCCCGTTGTTTGCTTCCTATCTCGGCGACAAGCGATGGAACGACAAACTGGACGACTACTCCCAGCAGGCTGTCGACAAGGATTTCGAGGAAACGCGGAAGTTCCTGACGCGTTTTGAGGCCGTGGACACCTACGGATTTCCCGATCAGGATCGTCTGAATAAAACTCTGATTGTTCGTGACCTGAAAACGAAGTTGGACGGCGCACGTTTCAAACCTTGGGAAATGCCGGTCGACCAGCAGAACGGCATCCAGCTTGAGTTGCCGGACCTGGTTACGGTTCTGTCCTTTGCGTCCGTCAAGGATTATGAGGACTACACCGCCCGGCTCCGGCAGATCCCTCTGGTGCTTGAGCAAAACACGGGACAGATGCGGAAGGGCATGGCCGACAAATTGATGCCTCCCCGTTACTTGCTGGAGAAGGTTGTCGATCAGTGCCAAAACATCGCGTCGCAGTCTCCTGAAGCCTCGACCTTCGCGCAGCCTTTTTCGAATTTTCCGAAAGACATCTCGGCCGAAGATCAGAAACGCCTGCGCGAAGCGGGTCTCACCGCCATTAAGGAATCCGTCTTACCCGCTTACACTCGTTTCACTGCTTTCGTCCGGGATGAATATGCGCCGAAGGGTCGCGTCGATCCGGGCATCTGGTCGCTTCCCGACGGCGCCGATCGCTATCGCTTTGAGGTCCAGCGCATGACTACCACCGACATGACACCGGAGGAGATTCACGCGCTTGGGCTGAAGCAGGTGGATGAAATCGAAACCGAGATGCTCGCCCTGGCGAAAAAATTGGGTTTCAAGGATCTCGCGAGTCTCAACGAATACATCAAGCACGACCCTCGATTCTATGCAGTTTCCGGCCAGCAATTATTGGAACTCTACACAAAATATGTCCATGAAATGGAGCCCGAGCTTCCGATACTCTTCGGGCGCCTTCCGAAGAGCAAGTTGATTGTGATTCCGATGGAAACGTCGCGCTCGAAGAATGCTGTACCAGCGGATTACAACGATGGCACGGCGGATGGTTCTCGGCCGGGACATATCAACGTGAATGAATGGGATCCCGAGCATCGCCTACTGCTGAATGTAGAGGCGATTGCCTACCACGAGGGGATTCCCGGCCATCACTTGCAGCTTTCGATCGCTCAAGAGCTTTTGGGGCTGCCCGAATTCCGAAAGTATGAAAGCTATACGGCGTTTGTGGAAGGTTGGGCGCTCTACTCCGAGCGGCTCGGCAAAGAAGTGGGTCGCTACCAGGATCCCTACAGCGACTACGGCCGGTTGGAAAACGAAATGTGGCGCGCCATCCGACTAGTCGTCGATACCGGTGTTCACCAAAAGCATTGGTCCCGCGAGCAGATGGTGGCGTACTTTCATCGCTATACCGCGATGGATGAACCCAATATTCAGTCCGAGGTGGATCGGTATATCGCCTGGCCCGGACAGGCGCTCGCATACAAACTCGGCCAATTGAAGATCCTGGAGCTGCGCCAGTACGCCAAGGATCAGCTTGGCGCAAAGTTTGATACTCGTGCCTTTCACGATCAACTGCTAGGCGGCGGAACCCTCCCGCTCGATGTCCTCGACCAGCGCACCCGCGAATGGGTCAATAAACAGAAGTGAACTCAGCCTCATTCAAGGGACATTCCTAATGGGGGCGGAAGGGGACACTACCAAAGAGGTTCAACACGAAGGCAAATTTAGCCAAACTTGGCTACACCACGCTTAGGGGAACTATTCGAACTACCGGCCGGCAACTAGACTCACTTCCGCTCAACACCAACTATCTCGAATTTTCGGCTGACATACGGTGGCTCTGAGCCCCCTATTGTGCACCCGAGAAGTTGTTTGCCTCCTTCTGAAAGGGAGATATCGCCGTCGCTGACACTGGTTTGGCCGGAAACCGTGATGCTAATTTTCAACTTGACCCTAATCTTTTTGTCGGGCAAGTTATTCTCGAGAGAGGCCATTTGCCCGCCTGGAGCACAACTTTTGTCGGCCCCGTATGTCAATCGAGCGTCGTCTAGTGGCTTTGCTCCCGCAATTGCAAGAAAAATGAGTAGGTTGGCTCTCCACATATTCGACACCTCACACCGACGGAGTTGAGTAGAGAAGCAATGGTCGGCGGTTAAGTTCCGGCGATCCCTTTGTTTTGCAGAATCCTCACCAGCACTCGGCGATTCTCGGCTTGGCCTTCCGCTGTTGTATCAGGTGCCACCTGCTGGCTGGTTCCCATCGCGCCCGGGGCTAGCATGTTCGTCAGCGGAATCTTTCCTTGTTGCTCAAGAAAATTCGCCACATTCTGCGCTCGTTCCGTGCTCAGTTTCTGGTTGAGAGCGGCGCTGCCTACCTTGGATGCATATCCTTTCACCAGAATGACGTAGCCTGTGATGCCCATGGCCTGCTGCGCCAATTTCAATAGCTCGGGTTTATACTGCGGCTCTATCGTCACTTGGCCGTTTCCGAAAAGAACGGTGACTTCTCCTAAGATGTTGTAGTCTCCCAATTCTCCAAAGCGCTTGTTGGCAGCCGCAATCGCAGCTTTGTTGGCTGCAATCTTTTTCTGTTCGGCAAGGAGTTCCTGCTGATGCTGGGCCTGTTCCATCTGTTCTTGATGAAGTTCCTTCTGTTCGGCTTGCGCTTTCATCTGATTCTGCTCAACTTGCTCCTTTGTCGGAGCCAGGCCAGCCTGAATGTCTTCCGCAGTTTTCAGGGAATTGCCACTGAACTTGACATCGTCGGCGACCAGTTGGTTCTGCGCATTGTAGGACCCTTTAACATCCACAACTAGCCCCGGAATGAGCGCAGTCATCGCTAAATGCTTTTCGCGAAAGAGTCCTTGAGGCTCTTCGACCGTCGTACTTGGCGTAAGCACCACTGTGACGTTGCCGCCATCTTGCGATTGGACGGTCATCGTTGCACCAGTCCGCCCATTGATCACACCCTTTACGTTGGTGCTTTGAGCAATAGATATGCCACAGAGTAAGAGAGATAGAGTCAGTAGAGAAAATATTTGGCGTGGTTTCCTGAAGTTTTGATTGTTCATGAGTTGCTTCTCCTTTTCAAAATTGATCCCGGCGCCCAAGTCACCAGCGAGATTGTCCGCAAAACCCTGGAAAGTTGGTATTGTCAAAACTGACTATACGTCGTTTGGAGAAGTGCAAGTGTCAACGCCTGATTAACGCGCTCAATCGCTTTTGCACTGATAGACCTGTCGTTGTACTCCTTTACGGGGTCACCGTCGAGGATTGCCAGCATCCAATTGGGTGCTCGAGTCTGATCACTGGGTCTTGAACAATGTTCCGGGTTTTCCGAGATGCGAGCTTACCTCAGGGCGAGCTGGCTTTCCTCTACTTTCTGACCACTACGTCTACCTCCCCTGACTCTTCTTTCACTTTCGCCGTGCCGCAGCTAGTCGGCTTTCCACTCGCGTCGAAACGGCAGCCGAACAACCCTGCTTTTTTTTCGCCGCATTGCCCCGCCTTCACCGCCACCACAAACCATCCCGACCCCGACGGTTTGCCCACTGTATTTCCCTGAGTGTAAATTCCCATCAGCACGTCCCCATTTTGTGAGGTCCCGTCGGCACACTGGTAGGCGTCTTGTTTGTAGGTATACAGGATTCCGCGCTTCTTATCGAACAGAAACTGGGTGTCCTCTTCCACTCCATCACCGTCTATGTCCACTAGGTCCGTCCAGTACGCTGAGGGCCCGGAAGCTTTCACCGACGCCGCCCCCGCTCCTATCCCCGTTTTTTGACTTTGATTTTTTGCCGCTGGACTCGGGGTGGGATTCGCCGCCTTCACTGCAGCGACTGGACCCACATTCACCGTTGGCGTCGGCATCGCTCCCGGCGGCAGTCCCTGCCCTGACGCCAGGGCCGCCATGCCTGCCCAAATCCATTCTTTTTTCATTTCATTCCTCCTGTTCTGTTTACTCTACACCGGAGAAGGTCAGCTAGGTACCCAAAGGGAGATTCCGCATGAATCAGGCACGCTGGCTAAGTCCGACTGCCTTGAACGTGAGTGCAGATTTGAATGATACTACCGCCATGAATAACCGTTCGCTGCCTACTGCGATCATGCTTCCGCATCTTGTCTACCAAAACGTGACGGAAGCCTGTGAGTGGCTCACGCGAGTATTCGGATTTGCCGAGTACTACCGCCATGGTCAGCCAGTAAGTGGCATCCAGATGCATTTTGGCGACGCATATATCATGCTGACCGGTCCTCGAGAGGGCCGCAGTGAAAGCCCAGCGAAGCTCGGATATGGGACGCAAATGCTCACGGTTATCGTGGCGGACGTTGAGGCACATTACGCGAAAACAAAATGTGAGGGCGGGGCGATCTGGGAAGAGCTTCATGAAACCATTTATGGAGAAAGACAGTACGGCGCCACAGACCTCGATGGCCATCGATGGTTGTTTTCGCAACATGCTCGCGACGTAGACCCTGCGTCGTGGGGAGCAACGGTTGTCTCGCGCAGATTTTGAATTGACAAACTCGCGAAGGTCTTCATCGAGAATGCCAATCATCCCTTATACTGAAATTCATGATCTGTGGAGCGGCAGAACAGGCCCGCTGGTTCCGTGAGCATCCGCGCTATACATTTCCATCTACCCTCTTGGAACGAGTCCTCCAGATCGCTTTCCCCAACTCCTCCGTTGTTGAATTGAGGCCCCTTCGCGGCGGCTTCCGGAATGCAAATTTCAAAGTAAAACTAAACTGCATACCGGATTCGATTGTTCTCCGTGTTTACGAGCACGATTCTTCTCTCTGCCAGAAGGAGATGGATCTGTTGCGGTTGATCGGTAGCTCCGTACCAGTTGCGGAAATGATTTACGCGGAACCAAATGGATGGGATGGCTTTCCGCCGTTCATACTCGTCCGCCTGATCGAAGGAATAAGTTTCCATGAATTGAAACGCTCTGGTGACACCAAGGCGATAGCGCAAGCTGCTCGCTCGGTTGGAGAGACTTTGGCCGCTATAGGTCGCATGACCTTCTCGAAGTCGGGATGGTTGGCGCAAGGACTCCGTGTCACAGATCCGCATTTTGAAACTCCGAACGCGATACCCTATTTTATTGACGAATGCCTGGAATCTCCCAACTTACGTGCGCGAGTGCCATCGACCGTTAGGGAATTAATCAGCTCGTTCGCTTGGTCCTTGGCTACAGAACTTGACGATCTTGGTCCCCAGACACAGCTCGTTCATGGCGATTTCAGCAAACGAAATGTCATGGTGAGACTCACGGAGGGTCGTTGGAAAGTCGCTGCCATTCTCGATTGGGAGTTCGCGCTGTCTGGCACATCGCTAGTCGACCTGGGACGCTTCCTTCGTTACGAACGGAAATCGCGTCCTGTCGCGGAACCGGAATTTTCAATCGGCTATCTAGAAGCAGGAGGAAAATTGCCCCGAGATTGGCGAAAACTCGCACGATTGATCGATCTAACAGCTCTGAGCGAAAGCCTCACACACGACGAACTTAGCGATGCAGTTCTTACGGAACTGGTCGAATTGGTCCATGCCACGGTCGAAAATCGTGAGCCTGTATTATCCTGACCATTATTGGGGATGATTTTTGATTCAAAACTCAAGGACGCGTTCGACCAACCATTGGACTAGTGCCCTCTCGCACTCCGTATGGCGCATGGGCCAACGCCACCCAAAGCTTCTGTGTATTGACATTCTAAGCGGTACGCATATGCTTGCCCCATCTATCGATGGGGTGATATGCCAATGTTCAAACGCTCAATTCTTGTTTTGACCGTCCTCGGATTCCTCACCGGGTTCCTGGGTGCGCAGGAAAAATCTTCATCGCCCCTCATTCCCCGCGACGTCTTGTTCGGAAATCCGGAACGGGCGGACCCACAGATTTCGCCGGATGGGACGCAATTGGGATATCTCGCTCCGGTCAACGGGGTACTGAATGTTTGGGTTCGAACCATCGGCAAGAACGATGACCGGGCCATCACCGACGACAAGTATCGCGGCATCCGCAACTTCCTTTGGCAGTACGACAACAAGCACATTCTCTACACCCAAGACATCGGTGGCGACGAGAACTGGCGTCTGCATCAGACGGATATCGCTACCAAGCAGACAAAGGACCTCACACCATACGAAAAGGTTCGCGTCGATATCCTTGCATATGACTGGAAGACTCCCGACACCCTCCTCGTGCAGATGAACAAGCGCGATCCCCAGCTCTTTGACGTCTACCGGGTTGACCTGAGATCCACAACCGTGGACCTGGATACGCAAAATCCCGGGGATGTCGCGGGTTTCCAGGCTGACAATGCCCTGAAGATTCGCGCTGCCCAGGTACAGACACCGGAGGGTGGCACGATCGTGCGCGTGCGCGATGATTTGAAATCCCCTTGGCGCGAGCTGATCCAGTGGGGACCAGATGAGACCTTCGGAAATGTCGTGGGATTCACGCCAGACAATAAGGGACTGTGGGTCGCTACCAGCCTCGATTACAACGCCGCTCGACTGCTCGAAATTGACATTGCTACTGGCAAGCGAAAGGTTGTCGCCGACGACCCGAATTTCGACCTTAGCAACACGATCAACAACCCCAAGACCAATGCGCTGGAAGCGGTGAGTTTCACCCGACAGCGAACGGAGTACGAATTCATCGATCCCGTGGTGAAGGCGGATTTTGAAATTCTGAAAAAGGTTCGCGATGGGGATATCCAGGGAATTTCCGCAAATCTAGAAAATACCAAATGGGTTGTGACATTCGTCAGCGATAACGCGCCAGTCTACTGGTATCTGTACGACCGCACCAGCAAGCAGGCGACACTGCTATTCAGCAACCGACCTGCACTTGAGAACTACCAGCTAGCAACCATGAAGCCAATTGAGTTAAGTGCGCGTGACGGCATGAAACTTTATGGGTATCTGACCACCCCGGTTGGCACGGAGGCCAAAGCTCTCCCCATGGTGTTATTCGTACATGGCGGGCCTTGGGGACGTGATGTGTGGGGCTTTAACAGTAACGCGCAATGGCTCTCGAACCGCGGGTACGCCGTCTTGCAACTCAATTTTCGCGGCTCAACCGGCTACGGAAAGAAATATGTGAACGCGGGAGACCGGCAATGGGCCGGAGCAATGCACACCGATCTCCTCGACGGCAAGGACTGGGCGGTGAAGACGGGCGTGGCAGATGCGAAAAAAGTGTGCATCATGGGTGGGAGTTACGGTGGATACGCAACCTTGGCAGGCGTGGCATTCTCCCCGGACGCCTTCGCGTGCGGAGTAGATATAGTCGGACCTTCGAATTTGTATACGCTCCTAAAGACTACTCCTCCGTACTGGTCAACGATAATCTCCACCTTTCACAAGCGCATGGGTGATTCTGAAGAGTTCCTGAAAACACAGTCGCCTTTGTTCAAAGCTGACCAGATCAAGGTGCCCCTCCTTATCGGCCAGGGCGCAAATGATCCTCGTGTGAACAAAGCCGAGAGTGATCAGATTGTAGCTGCGATGCGTAAAAACGATAAGCCAGTTGTGTATTACGTGTTTCCCGATGAGGGGCACGGCTTTGCCCGGCCCGAGAATCGTGTCGCGTTTGATGCCGCGACGGAGGAATTCCTGGCGAAGTACTTGGGGGGACGATTCGAGCCCGCGACCGCAGAGGAAAGCAAACTTTTGGCAAGTGTCAAACAGTAGCAAGGCGAAATTCCAGGAGACTCGGCATTATTTTTCGAGTTCGACCTTGATGGCCTGCAAAGACCTTTCCAAGGAAGACTTCATTTTTCCCAAAGCAATTTTTTTCATTGTACCGCCTTTGATGCCTGTCAATCCGGCTTGCTCTGATCCTTTCAGTGTAATCAGGTAGAAGCTATCCGGATCGCGTGGAACACAGAAGTACAGATCCAGTGCAGTTTGAAAATAATGACTGGCATAGAGTTGCTTGATGGCGACAACGTCGATTGGGCGGTGCTCCGCCGTAAGCCGGGCGCTTATCTGCTGATTGATACGAAGCGTTGGCTTCAACCCGAATTTCACCTTTTCCCAAAAGAAGAATGAGGAACTCCCCGGCAGGAGTGCGTTCGGATAGTCCAGTAGATAGGAATAGAATTGCGGTAGTTTCTCAGGCAAGAATTTGGATTGTGACAACAGAGCTCGAAACTGAGTGCTTACCTGCGCGGGTTCCTTTTTGTCCCGATACATTCCCAGGGCTGTATTTCCCCCTTTCTGATAAGCGAGTAGGGTCTCCAGAGCCATCTTCTTGACCAATTCATTGACCTGTTTTCCCGGGTCGCTCCCGCTCCAGTCGATGTTGTTCTTGAACTCTTCGATATTTTCCTCCGGCAATTGAACCGCGCAATCGCCGGGCTCGCATTTCTTTAACGCCGCCACGTCATCGTTGTCGATCCCAAATCCGGAAAGGTCAGACAATTCCGGTGGGTCGGAGAATCGACGGATGGCCAAGTAACTGGGAAGCCGCTGGAGTCTGTCAAGATCTCCAGCCAGCTTGGCGTAGGAAGCAGGCTGCGCCCGTATGGCTATGACGCCAAAAACGAAGACTTGGGAGGGCTTTGGCGAATCGAGTATCTTGACTACTGCTTGGCCAGCCTCAATGTCGGCGATCTGCGAATCCTTCAGTCCGATGTTCTCCTCAAAAAAGGTCGATAGGTTTTCCGCTGTTCTGGAAGGAGCCACGGCCGTCAATACCAGCGGGAGTACGACCGCGCCGACCCAACGATTCATCCTTGTCCAAAGTGTCTTCGTCATCGGATAGAACGCAGGAATATCTTGGCTCCTCTAGGCGTTGAGTCGCTCGGGATCTTCAAAACGACGCGCGAAAATCATCCCGAAGATAGCACCTGCAACGTGAGCGGCATAAGCCACCCCGCCCGTCTGGACCGTCGCTACCGACCCGACGTTCAATAGCTGGATCAAGAACCAGACGCCGATTAAAAGTGCGGCCGGAACCAACTTGATACGCACGAAGACCAATATGATTAGTATCACTCGAATCTGATCGCTAGGATAAGTCACCAAGAATCCGCCCATAACGGCGGCGATTGCGCCGCTAGCACCCAGATTGGGAACCGTTGAGCTTGGGCTGAGCGCGATCTGCGCTAAGATTGCCACCAGTCCCCCGACGATGTAGAACGTCAAATACCTCCGCGGATTCATTGCATCTTCGATCTCGGGTCCAAAAGCCCACAAGAACACCATGTTTCCCAAGATGTGCGACCAACTGCCATGCATGAACATGGCAGTCAGGATTGTGATCCAGTGATGGCCGGCAGTGATGTTCGCCGGGATTGCTGCCCAGTTAAGAACGAATGCCTCACCGCCTTTCAGTTCAAGGGCAAAAACTAGAAAATTCGCAACAATGATGCAGATCGTGACGAATGGAAAATGAACCGGTCGACGGGACGCGTCTGTTAATGGGATCAGTCCTCCCATTCTGTCACCTCCATCCGTGCAACACCGAGCAGTGGCGGCAACATATCATCCAGAGTTTCGACACTCAAGTTTTTCTCTTTGTTCGTTGAAGACGTTCACGGACGCAGGGAGGCCTTCCGGGCCTCCCTGGATACCGTCAACCTTGCGATCGGCTGGGTTTGCTCACTATGTGCCTGCTTTGGCTGCCGCGGCTTTGGCCTTCGCTTTCAGTACGTCAAGTTTGAGTTGCGCATCACGCTCTGCAGCTTGGCGCTGGTCTTTAGCCTTCTGTAATTGAGATTGTAGCTTCGAGTTAAGTTGGTCGATCTTTGCTTGGATTTTTGCTTGGCGGTCGGCTCGGGCCGGAGCGTGCTCTGCTTTCATTTGCGCTAAGTCCGCCTTAATCGCCGCGATGTCCTCGTCATCGACTGTGTCCTCGACGTCGGAAAGTGCACGGCGGAATACGGTCCCACCAATTGTCTCCATACGAGTGTCCACGGGTGTTATCCAGTCTTCTTCGACTTCGGCTACAATCGCGACCTTCTTTGGCTGTAGCGTTTTGCTGACATCAGCGACGAAGTCGCTGCTAATTCTGGCGTTGTGCAGGTCCACTGCGGCTCCGGCCCCAAGTCCCGCGGCTGCGCCCAGCGCCACACCTACAGGACCACCTAGCAGACCAACTAGGCTCCCGAGGGCGGTGCCTGTAAGCGCACCGAGCGGCCCCACCTCCCAGCCCGCGCGGTTTCTACTTCAATCAGCCCGGAGTGATTCGAACGTTCCATGCAATTTCTGCAATTTCGCGCACTCGGCCCTCTCCTGCCTCACATATCAAGGTCGGCGTTTTCCCAAAGCTTAAAAAACTCTTCGTAAGCCGTGCGCTCGTGCGAGGCCGGCAACGTTATGACATCAATCTGAAGCTGTGCATCTCATCTTTGTTTCAGTCTCTTTCGATGCTTCGACCAGCGGCCGAGTCGGAACTCGTTCGTCTGTTGGGTGATGTGGTCGCGTATCCGCACTTCTACATCGCCATTTGCATCACAGGTGTACTCTTCTTCGATTAAGAGTTCTTGCGGTGGAGCGAAGCGGCGAACGGGCTGATCGGTGAGGTCCGTTGAATTTAGCCTGGGATCAAATGCGACGCGAATCTCATCCCAGTTACTGATCTCACCCTCGGGCTGATTGTTGGTACCGAGATGCACACACTCCAGGTAACGAAAGTAACCGATGTTATGCACCGGGCGGTAAGAGCGGGCTATCCGTAACGGCTCCTCGCCTCTCGTCGGAAGCTTTACTCCCCGGGGGAAGATCACATCGAAGACGATATTGCGGCCATCATCCGCTTCGCGCCACACGCCAAAGTTTTTTGTGAATTGATCGCGGAGCGGGCGGTCTTCATGCCCTTCCGCCCGGATGGCCAATCCGATTGCTGTGGCCGAACGCATGTATGCAGATCGCCGAACTCTGCGCCCGAACTTTTCACGTAAGACACGTGCGACTGGGGGCAACTCCGATCCGCCGCCAGTCAAGTATAAAGTATCAATGGCGTGGTCCGGATGGGCTGCGAGTAAGGTTTCCACAACTTGCCGCGAGGCTTCGACCAATGGCCGGCATCGTTCGTAGAATGCCTCCACGCCGATAGAAACTTCCCTCCAGTCTTTCCGAACCCGCTCCAAGTCGACTGTGATCTTGCGGCTGTTCGGATTGAGTGCCTCTTTTTTTTCGCGGCATTCGTCAAACAGCAAATACCACTCTCCAGCCGTAAGAGAGTCCTCTGTCGGCTCGGGCTTTCCTGCCTCTGCCAGGGCCAACAGGGCGAGAATCTCGTCGAAATCGTCCCCTCCCAAATCGGGGATACCGTCTGATGCGATGACGGAGTGCTCTGCTTCTGCCAGGACCACTAGCGAGACGTCGAAAGTTCCACCGCCCAAGTCATAAACAAGCAATCCACCTTTCGCACAATCCTTGGGATCACTCTTCTTCCAGCGGGTGAATTCTACCGCTGCGGCCGACGGCTCGTTCATCAGCCCGAGCACTTCGAAGCCTGCCGCCCGAGCTGCCTCTTGCGTCAGAAATCGCTGATTGCTGTTGGCGTTTGCTGGTATACCGAGCATCACTTGGAGCCTATCGTATTTGCTGGCGCCCAAGGTCGATTTCTCTATGAGCTCGCGACGCAGGGCAATCATCATCTCAGTCAGCAGGAGAGACAGATCGAGTCGCTGCCCGGCAACATCAAGCACGCTGAAGGGACCGGCGTTCTTCAACCAGCGCTTGAGAGAACGCACGATGGTCCAGCCTGGCTTCCCCTGCTGCTCGAGTGCCTCCCATCCATAGACCCGCTTGTCTCCTGAGATTGCCAGCAACGAGGGGAACCAGTCCCTTGCTCGTGCTTCAGGTGCCTCGAAAGTGACAAGGGGATAGTTACCGCGGTCCGCCGCAGCGACTACTACTCGAGTGGTTCCAAAATCGATCCCGATCTTCACGACAGATTCATTTTAGGGCACCGCGTCTCTCTCGCCAAGCCCTGGTTTGCTCCGCGTAAAATGTGCAGTCAATTTCGCTGCCTACCCGGAACGCGGACTACGGCTGAACGTTAGTCACACCTTCCTCGCTGGACTTCGCGAAATGATGCTCGTACCAGGCAATGGATCGATCCGTAGAGTCGATCTGATGTTTGACCTCGGAGAGGCCATGACCTTCGCGGGGGTAGCGGAGAAAAACCGTCTCGACGCCAACATCCTTAAGGGCAATGAAAAACTGCTCCGCTTCGGCAATAGGAACATCGTTGTCGTTCTCGCCGTGGATGATGAGGGTAGGCGTGTTCGCAGAGCCGACATGCTTGAGCGCGGAGCGCTCCCACGCAACATCCATCAGATTTCCCTGATGCAGGAATTGCCCAAACTCCATTTCCTCATATTGGTTGTAGTAGGTCATGTAGTTGTAGCTGATGAGATTTGAGATGCCTGCCGTAGGAATTGCTGCCTTAAATTCTCTCGTCTGTGTGATCAGCCAATCGGTTAGTTGGCCGCCATAGCTGACGCCTTCGATGCCCATGCGTTCGCGGTCAATCCATAGGTAGCGACGCACGGCGGCGCTGACACCATAGAGAACGTCCTGGCCCTCGTTGCCATCCTGGTCGCCGAAAACGGCATCAGCAAATTTCTGTCCGTAACCTGTAGAGCCGCGATAGTTCACGTTGAGCACGCCGTAACCATGCGCGGCATAGACCTGCTGCTTGAAGTTAAAGCTCGGGCCATTTTGTCCGTGTGGGCCGCCATGAATTACCACGATAAGTGGATGTTTGGATGTTGCGGTCATTCCAATGGGTTTGGTAAGAAAGGCCTCCACCTCGAAACGATTGTCATTGCTGAGAAACGTGAAGGATTCGACGTCGGCGATGGATTTGCCGACTAGAAGATCCTTATTAAGGTCAGTGAGCTTACGACGTGCGGCGACGCCCAGTTGGCAATAGAGCTGTGAAGCGTCACGCAAACCCGTGAAGGAGTACGCGATCACCCCACTCTTTCCGACGGACCAACTTCCAACGACGCCTGTATCCTTAACGACATATTCGGGCTGGCCAGAACTGATGGGCACGCGAACAAGATGATTGCTGCCCCGTTGTTGCACGGTAAAGTAGACGGCCTCACCATCTGGAGACCATTGAGGAACACCCTGACGATTGTCAATCACATTACCGATTTCTCGGCGATCGGTCCCATCGGCATTCATTAGCCAGACATGGGTGTCTTCCATGGTTGTTTCTCGGTCGGTAATTCCGCGGCGGGTACTGCGATAGGTAATGAATTTACCGTCCGGCGACCATACAGGATTGTATTCACAGTACTCCGTGGCCGTTAATCGGTGAATACTGTTGTCTGCGAGTTGCAAGGTGAAGAGATCATAGTTGAAAAACTCGTCCTGATTGGGTTCGCGGTTGGAAGCGAAGACGAGTTGCTTGCCGTCGGGGGACCAATCGATAGAATGCTCGTCGAAGTTGCCCTGTGTGAGTTGTCTCACCTGTCTTGAAGTGATGTCTACAAGGAAAATGTGGAGACGCTGATTGCCGTTGAAGTGCGTTAGGCCTTCACCCGCATCAGGCTTGTAGAGGTAGCGCCTGATGACCATGGGATCACCGCTGGTCTCGGCGGAGCCTTCGCCAGGCGTGGCAGAAACGAAGGCGATCTGTTTCGCATCTGGAGACCAGGCAACATCCTTCCCTGTTCCGGGCAACGGGGAGTTGGTGTCCACGAGCGGTGCGAGGAAGGTTGTGTCGGTACTATCGGGACGCGTAATCAAAAGACCGTGTCTGTCCCCATCAGCACCATGAAAGGCGATCCATTTGCTGTCACCGGACCACAGCGGACCGCTAGCGGGCTTATCGCCGCCGAGACGAACGCTTTTCATTGTTGTTAAATCCAAAATCCAAAGTTGACTGTAAGGACGACCGGGAAAATCGCGCATTGTGATTGTGTAAGCGATGTAGTGACCGTCGGGCGAGAGCACCACGCTGCCAATGGACCGCAAGCGCGATAGATCGCTGCTGTTGAGACCCTGAGCATTGGCCGGACTAGAGACGATTACGGGGATTGCAGAGAGCAACAAGACAGAACTATAGAACAGCACGGCGTTCAAGCGCTGGCGCATGTATTTTCCTCGGTCCTAGATTCCCTCGATTGGGCAACGGTCATGGTAGGCCCCACATCGGATCTCGTCAATCGCATGCCGCAGATGCCCGGATTCCAGGCGGGTTCGGACTGCGTGATATTTCTCGTCCGTTGCGCGAAGTGTCTGCAGATGCTCTCAATCAACGCGAATCTGACTCTAGATTCAGGTGGATGCACAAGAGAAAGCATGGCAAATCTGAAGTTCGACAGCTTCACATCGTCAGCAAAAGGCGGAAAAGACCTGTGCGTTTTCAGAACCGTTCTAGAGCTGAGCCTGGCCGGTCACTGGCAAAAACCAGAATCAAAAGAATAAGTGTACCCAGGCGAGCGTGCGAGGCTATCCGCATTCTCGGGCGCACCATCCTTTCAGAACACGAGCACTTTCGTTGTCCAAACTGGCAAAGCCAAAGTGTCCGACCAAGGGATTGGGAAGGCGCAAGTTTTCGGTTTTGGGATTTCATGGGGGCCTCGAAGCCCGCTGTAGCCCAAGAACTCTGCCTCGAGTATTCTTATCCGGACGGAGTCGAGTGTAGGTTATCTGTCGGCAGAAAAGTCAGGAAAATTCTCGTGCAGAGGTATGAACTATGAACCGTCGCGATTTTCTGCTATCTGGGGGCGTTGTGCCAGTAAGCCTCGCGCTCGCGAAGGCTGAGCGGTTGTTTTCTCAGGTCACAACGGCCGACCGTTGGCGCACGTTTCAAGTGACGACACGCGTCGAAGTCCTGAAATCTTCCGGGACGGCACGTATATGGGTAGCGGCTGCGCTTATTAGTGAAACCCCCTTCCAGAAAACTCTCGCGAACACATTCAACTGCGACGGCGGCACCGCGAAGATGTTCGAGAGCAAGACCGACGCGCTAGGAATCATCGCCGCGGAATTTCCGGCCGGCGTAAGGCCGATCCTCACAGTGACTAGCCGGATCGCCACGAAGGATTGTGCGATCGACCTCACCTCGCCGGGCACGGCGCCGAAAGAGGACCGCGGGGAATTGGAGCATTTCTTGCGGCCAACCAAGCTCCTGCCTACGGATGGTATTGTGAAAGCGACAGCGAACGAGATCACCAAGGGCTCGAAGACGGATGTTGAGAAGGCTCGCGCGATCTACGAGTGGATCGTTGACAACACCTTTCGGAATCCGAAAACACGCGGTTGCGGCGTCGGCGACATTCGCTTCATGCTGGAGTCCGGGGATTTGGGTGGTAAGTGCGCTGATTTAAACGCGCTGTACGTTGGGCTAGCGCGCGCCGCGGGCCTCCCCGCGCGCGACGTTTATGGCATCCGCGTTGCTAAGTCCGAAATGGGATACAAGAGCCTCGGTGCTTCGTCAGAGAACGTGACGAAAGCGCAGCACTGCCGCGCTGAGGTTTACCTTAGTGATTACGGCTGGGTACCCGTTGATCCCGCCGACGTGAGGAAGGTCGTGCTCGAGGAGCCACCCGGAAATCGACAGCTTCAGGACGACACGGTCAAGAAGGCCCGCGCGCGGCTGTTCGGGTCCTGGGAAATGAATTGGATGGCGTACAACTTCGCCCACGATGTCACTCTGCCCGGATCGAGCGGCGCGCCAGTCGGCTTCCTCATGTATCCGCAGGCAGAAGCGACCGAAGGTCGACTCGACAGCCTCGATCCGGATAACTTCAAGTATGAGATCACGTCGAAGGAGATCACACCTACAAACGGCTAACGGAAACAGACGTCGAACTGGTCGGCGATCGGGAAGTTATCCAAACAGAGCCGAGCAGCAACGCGCCGCCCAGATACATGGAATGGCGCACAATGCCGTGTGTCAGTGACGTGATGCCCGCGCTATGATCTGGAGGGCTGCCAGGAATATCTCCAGAAAGTGCGTTCCCGGTTGGTACCACACGTCTGGTGATCACCCAGTCAGCGATTTCCGCTCTCGATCAGGCAGGTGTTGGCAGTATCCGGCTCACTCGGCGGATAGCCGGCTACACGGAAATCATCCAGGAACGGCGTTCACGGAG
>Ga0209040_10001183_pt1 | contig 20484 bp, 44 predicted proteins | sample BogFormECP12_OM3_FD_188240 | JGI IMG/M metagenome (GOLD analysis project Ga0209040, IMG submission 188240) | Bog forest soil microbial communities from Calvert Island, British Columbia, Canada - ECP12_OM3 (SPAdes) (version 2) | ecosystem: Environmental > Aquatic > Freshwater > Wetlands > Bog ...
ATGGGTGCGTGTCTCGATGACTCCGTACGGGTGCGGGTGGTTGGCGCCGTCCGAGGCCATATGGGGGACTGGCTCACCGGTCTGGCACTTACTGTCCATGCAGACGATCCCTGGTAGCAACTCGTTCACTGCGAACATGACCAGCCGAATTTGCCTGTCGGGGTCCAGGTAGACGCTCATTCTGAGTCCAAGTCGTCGTTTCCCCAGTCGTCGCAGATACAGCCGTGACAACAGCACTGGCAGCCCGCACGGCAGTAACACGTGCGGTCATCAGAGCAGCATTTGCCGGTCATGCTTCCCACTTCTACCACCAACCCGACTTTCGGCCGTAGTCCCACAGATCCGGATCAAGGCGACCGGAACTGCCGTAGGGACGATCATCGTCGTAGTCGGCGGCGGGAAGCCACCACGGCTCGCGGCGCCAGAACTGCCACCAGTGTCGCCGCAGTCTGCTCATTCTGAGTCCCGTTCCAGCTTGACAGAACAGTTATTATCGCTGTCAGCCACGGTGGCCACCTCGACGTGCTCGTCGCCGCATCGTTCGCAGTGGTAGACCTCGTCACGTCCGCTCTTGCCGGTGAAGCCCCAGACGTGCGCGCAGTCGTCGGGGGCGGGGGTGGTTACAGCACCGGCGACAGGCAGGTCGCTGTCAGCCACAGTCGCTCACCTCCGCTGCGCCACGGCTGGCAGGGACGGGACGCGGCGGCATGATGGCCCACGGCGGCCGAACTCCAGGACAGTCTGGGTGAGTCGCATTGGTCGATATTCATTCTGGGTCTCCGTCCAGCTTGACAGAATAGTTATTATCGGCCTGAGCAAGTGCGCAAGCTAGATTGGCGTGAATGGCTGCTAGCTCAAGCATCTCCGTACGCATTGGGCTCGGGAAGTTTCCCCCGTTCACGTCAGCTTGCACGAGCCAGTACTCAGCCGAGTTGATGTGTCGTTCCAGCCGGTTCGGCTCCTCTTCGCTCATGCTGCGGCTCTCCTCAGCGCCCGGTCCCACTCGTCCGCGTTGTCCCGGAACTCCTGCATAAACGACCACTGCACCACCTGCCACCTGGAGAACGTCCGCGGCGACCCGTCGCCCACCTCGCCGAGGCCCAGGATGACAGGCAGGGCCGTGTCGGTCGGCCAGTCACGGTGGTGCTCCCCGGCCGGGAGAGCGAGTAGAGAGACACCCCGGCCGGGGAGGTCATCGTGGAGGGCTTCTAGCTGCTCGTCTGTCCAGTCACCGAACTCGGGCTCGAATTCTCCGGCAGCAGCAGCAGGCACAGCCGGTGTATCCACGGCCACCCGATCGACGGGTACCGGGTCCGGTCCAGCCACATCCGCTTCCCGCATATCACGCATCTGCCCACGGTCCCGCCATCCTTCCTGATGCCCGTTGCTCCATACCCGGTCGAGGCGCCTGCCGCGGGGGGCTTCCCGGCCGAGCATGAACACGGCCGCCAGGGCCGCCAGGAGCCCGAGGGCCGCCCACATGTGCGATGTCATAACCGCTCCTTGTCGTAGTCGTCGGCCCACGGCGCGAGCTGCGCCGCCGTGAACGCTGCGCCGCAGTCAGGGCATTCCCACCGGCCGTCAACCTCGATCATCTGCGAGCCGCAGACCAGGCAATGCCACTGGTCGCCAGCCCTGACGTTCACAGCGCCGCCTCGACAGCCCGGCCGCTTGCGCCGTCCCGGTACCCACGCCGGTACTCCAGCTCGGCGTCCATCTCCGCCCGCTCATACGCCTCCAGCCGCGCCACCATCGCCCACCACACCCGCGGCGAGGTGACGACCGCGCCGTCCATCGGGTCCGGCTTCCCCTTCTGCCGCTTCCACACACAGTGATAGGGCAGCGCCTGCTCCCCGGCAGCGCCAAGCGCCTGACGTAGCTTCCGCCAGATCTGCGCCCACTCCGAGATCGTGCATTCCACCGACACATCCCAGGTGCCGGACAGGTCACGGCCGTGGACACTGTCCCCGCGGCGTTCAGCGGCGGGGAACCCGTGCTCGTTGAGGGCTCGGGCGCACGCGGTTTCCCAGTTCCGGCCAGCCCGGTCGTTGTACCGGCCGCTACCCGACGTCTGCGTCATCTCATCTCCTGTAGCGCTTGGGCGGCCTGGTTGTAGGTCAGATCCTTGCTGCTGTGGATATCCGGTCCGAACAGTTTGCGCAGGTAGTCGATCTTGATGTCGCGGTCCTTGATGCCCTTCGCCGTGAATCCGGCTTGGATGGAGCGGATCTGGTCGGCGGTGGCGGTGCCGTGCCGGTCCTCCGGGTCGTCTTGTGGTGCGAGCCCGGCCGGGCCGTCCAGCCACGGATCGTCAGCGGCAGGCAGCGGCCCCCGCTGGGTGCCGGGTTCGGGGCCGGTCATCATCCGGGTCTGCTCCGCGACGGTGGCCGCGCCATGCTGGTCAACCTCGGGGTCCTTCCGCCGCATCGCCCTCGCCTCAGTGATCAGCCGGTCAGCGGCCTGCCCGTCGTCGTCGTCCTCGACTGGCGCCACCCCCGTCACCGCACACAGGCAGTAACGCCGCGCGTAAGTGATCGCGGAGCCGATCTGCTGCGGCGTCCCCGATGCGGGCAACGGGTAGACACCATCCTCCGACTGCCCCGACACGTGCATCAGCCGGTAGACCAGCGCGAACCCTTCGGCGCTCATGGTGGGCTTGGCGATGAACGCCAGCCCGACCTCCGCGAGCTTCGGCATGATGGCTTTGGTGACGGTGGCCAGGTCGGCGTACTTGCCGTACTGGGCGTCTGCGGTCTTGCCGACGTGCGGCAGGTCCCGCTGGAGTTCGGAGACGGCCGCGGTGAGGCTGTCCGCCCAGTTGTCGTCAGCCATTGGGGCCGCTTGTCTCGCCGGGGTCGGACACGAACCCGCCCAACGGCGCCCCGTCATAGTCGCGGGCGTGCTTTGGCTGGTAGTGCTGCGGGCCGCGGAGAGCGAGCAAAGCCAGGTCGTGGGAGGCTTGCGCGTCGCGCTGCTCGGCTGCGACAAGTTGAGCCCGCTTGAGACCGGCGATGATCTCATCGGCCTCATCGATGGACAGGTCCAGGTCGTGCGCGTTGATGATCTGCACGTAGATGTTGCCGTCTCCGGCGCCGATGCTGACGACATGACCGTCGTGGTCGGTGAGTGCTGCGGTTTCGCTCATGTCCGCTCCCTTGTGTTTCCGTTAACAGCAGTCTATGCTACGGACACGACACGACGCAAGACGTAAACGACATCGGAGGCAACATAAATGACACACGCGAAAGGGAACTATCAGTGGGGCAAGCGACCCGCAGACCAAGGCAGCGAAAAAGGAGACAACCCTGTGACCGCCATCGACCTTAACAACCTGACCCTCGCCAAAGGCCTCCACATGACCCGTGAGCAGGGTGTCTGCCTGATGGAAGCCGTGGCCTGGTGGGCCGGGAAAGACCACACCGACCATCCGCCCTGCGTCGCGAACGTCCTCGGCGACTACGGCCGGTCACTGAACGACCTGCTGCCTGATGACCGCCGGCAGTTGCTGAAGCCGTACATTCCCCTGCTGCCCGGCACCGCAGGCGACGGCCGGGACGAAACCCGCAGCTATATCGCGCTGGACTGGCTCGTCCGCACCTGGACGCCCGCGTTCCTGGAGCTGGCGGGCATAGACGCTGCGGATCTGCGCGCGCATGGCAAGGTTGACAGCCTGGATGCCGCCGGGTCGATCGGCCGGCTGGTCCGGGCCGCGCGCGATAAAGCAGCCGCAGCCAGGGTCGCAGCCGGTGTCGCAGCCGGGGCCGCAGCCGATGAGGCAGCCGATGAGGCAGCCGGGGCCGCAGCCTGGAACGCAGCCGGGGCCGCTGGCGGGGCCGCAGCCTGGGCCGCAGGCGGGGCCGCAGCCAGGGACGCAGCCGTGTACGCAGGCGGGGCCGCAGCCAGGGACGCAGCCGGGGACGTCCTCGCCTCTACCGTCGCCGTGCTGCAGGACTCTGCGATCACGTTGTACGGCTACCTCATCGCCGGGGAATGGCCCCCGGAGCCGTCGCCGTGACCAGCCGCCGGCGGACAGCCGCCGCCTGAACGGAGCCACAACCACCTAGACGAACGGAGAACCACCAGTGAATCTCTATGCGCAGTTCATGTCCGAAGTAATTTCAATCCTCGTGTGGATCTTCCACCATCAGCACTTCCTGGTGCGTCACTACTCGCACCGCCCCCGGTTCTGGCTGCGAATCGAGCAGATCCGCGCCGATACCGCGTGGCTGCTGCAACACATGAAGTCCAGCAACCGCCTACGTCCGCTCAAGTAACAGCACCACAATCCCGGAGCCCGTGTTGGGCAGCGGAAGGCAAGATAGCCCCGGCCATGCATGAGAGCCCCGCTGGTGACAAGCCGGCGGGGCTCTCATCGTTCTGGCACCGAGGAGTACCTGCTCCTCGACCCGGTGCTACTATCATCGCGGACACGACGTCATCCAGTTTACACTATTCACTCTCTTGGCATCGAGACATATGCCAGCGGGTGTATTCGACATACCCCAAACTCAACAGCGGCCGGCAGGCATGCGACCCGCACTCTGCTTATGCGGCACCGAAGGTGCCGAAGGATAGGGAGGTCCCCTCCCTATCTACCCTCCGTCACAACCCCTCGTTCCTCGGGGTTGTACCGAAGATCGTTGTACATCGAGATCAACAGCGGACCAGTGACAGACCCCAGCTCCCATACCTCAAGGTGGGTTGGCGGGCATGTGCTAAAATCCTGGCATGAGCGAAACCTCGGTGTCAGATGCGGAAATTCGCGTAGGATCCTGGATCCGGGCACTCAAAGCCGCCGCGAATGACAAACACGCTGCCGACGCCATAGCGGATCAGCAGAGCATAGACCGGGCCGCAGACTTCGAAGAGATTTACCAGGCGATGGCCTGGGTTGCCGACGTGCCGGTGCCGAAGCGGAAGCGAGGCAGGCGCGGAGTGGACCCGAAGTCCCGTGCCCAGTTCGCAAAGTGGGTCCGGCAGCAGTACGAGTGGGGTAGTCAGTCGCGGCTTGACCAGCTTGAAGGCGCGAGGCTTTTTACCACCACTAACAGTCTGGTGGTAAAAAGCGAGCGGTCACTGCGGCCCCTTTGGAAGCTGCGCGACCAAGGCTACGCGGATCATCTCCTTGAAGTCTGGCGCGCGGCTGAACACGAGCCCGGCCAGCCGCCGACTAGCACTGCTGTAAGCCGCGCCGTCAACGAATTCATCGAACGCCACCGCGCGCCCGTCAAGAACCTCGCCGCCGACGACCGCACCCTCAGCGAGATCCGCAACGCCCGCCGAGCGCGCCTCATCGCTGAATTCGATGCCCTCCTCGAAGAGGAAAACACCACAGCCAAGACCGCCCTCAACGAGATGATCCAGCACTTCAACAAACACCAGCAAGACCTGAAGGCTGCATCATGATCTTCCCCTATCCGGAGAACGTCCGATCCTGGCTGAGATCCAAGGGACGCTGCAAGCACTGTCACCAGACCTATGACGAACTGCCATGCCTCGACCGCGACCGTGATTGGAAACAGGCACATCAGGGTGCCAGCGATCACTACCGCACGAGCCTTGATCTCGCTTATGCCCTCCTCGATGAGGAGGCTACCGAAGCCGAACTCAATACCCCCCAGCCAGCATTTGAGGAGATCGTCTGATGTTGAACCGAGTCGAGCGCTCGCACACACTCGCTGCCTTGCTCCGCAAGGACTACGGATCATTCACGAGCGTCATCGAGAAGAGCGCGAATCTTCCGCAGCGCGACAAGGTCCGCGTGCTGGCCCTGGTACTGCGGTACCAGGCTGGTAGCGACACGACCGCCCCTGACGTGGAAGAGATCCTGCGCCTGATCAATGGTGCATCGTCAACAGCCGAGTGAGCTGGGACTGGCGGCAGGTGAAGCCCGACCCCGAATGGCAAGCTGTCATCAACGAACGCGGAATCGCAGCCTGCCGCCAAGCCCTCAGCGCCGCAGGCCCGCCATCCGCGAAGACCACCTACGACCCTGTTTCACCTGCGACCCCTACCGCTACGCCAGGTTCTACGGACTCAACCCCGAGTGCGATAGTTACCAAACCGTTACAGGATACTGGCACAAACTAGTGCGACAACGCCACCACCAGCGCCGCACCAGCCGACACAGCCGCCACCACCGACGCCACCAGCGCAGCCCGCGCACGCGCCGCAGCCGTCGTCGCAGCCGACTGCAACTGCAACTGGTGAATCGCCTCCCCCTGCGCATCAAGCTTCGTCTCGATACGGGTCAGGACTTCTTTAAGGCTGTAGGCAACCACGGGTTCGGTCACGCCCAGTCCCGGTATTTACCGGCGCCGCCCCACCGGGCAGCCGCCGCCCCCGACTTGGTGTAGATCCGGTCCTCATCGGACAGCCTGGCCACCGCCGTGGCTTTCGCCTTCCCGCCCGCGGCCAACTGCACCCTGATCCTGCGCCGCGCCGGGAACCCGCCCGCCGAAGGATTTGCCGGGTCAAACTGAGGCGACGCCGGGACATGACGGCCGACCTGCACCCGCAGGCCGCCCGTGTTCCGGGGGCTCGTCCGTTTCTCCCACGACTTCCCTCGCATCGGGGAGAAGTTCCTGTGCTGGTAGTAGAGGGCGCGGATGAACCCGCGAGCCCACCTGGTGCGGGCGTTGACGCCGCCGCCAGCGGGCAGCGGGTCGGGGCCGTCCACGTTGATGCCGATCCCGATAAACCGGGTTCGCTGCCGCAGTGTCGGGTCGGGCAGCCACACCTGCTGCCAGCTCCCCTTATTGGCGTACACCTTGTCAAGCAGGCGCCTGACTGCGGGGTCGAAAGGCTCAGACACGGGATCTCTCGGCTGTCCTGGCATGAGTCGATTATGCCGGTGGTTACCCGGTGTAGCATTGCGGCAAGTCCCACGAGTCCCACCAGCAACAGGGGATTGCATATGCCGTCAAGGCGGACATTCGAGCTGATCGTTATCACCGTCGTACTCATGGCCCCCGCCCTGTCGATGCTCAATTTGTGGGCGCGTAAGCACATCGCCGTAACCGGCACCGGGGCTACCGCCGACGCCGCCCGTGTCGTGACTGAGATCATCTAAGGAGCACGAGTCGTGACTTCCGCTACTCAGGGCACCGTCGCCGGCCGCCCCCAGCCGCAGACAACCGCTGAGGCAGCGGGCGGCCCGTTCATCCGCCACGCCCCAGACGGCCGCCGCGCCATGTACGTGGCCGCGGGCACCGCAGGCGGCACCGCCGCCCCCCAGTTCGTCGCCAACCCGATGGTGTCCTCGCCCGGGTGGAACAAGGGCTACCGCGTGCTGACGGTCGTAGCGCCGGGCACCGGGGCATCGGCGACGCCTGTCATCGCGCAGCCAGACGCGCCGTTCTCCTTCCATCAGCTCGTGCAGATGAAGGATGCGTTCGGCACGCAGCTCCTCACCGGCCCAGGCTTCGATATTTCCTACCTGGTGCAGTACTACTCGGGGCAGTTCGGCACCGACGAGATGCGGAACCCGATCAACTCGCCGTTGTTCCAGCCGCTGCTGATCGCAGCCGCGCAGACGAGTTCGGGCGGGTTCCAGTTCCCCACTTACCTGCCGTTCGAGTTCGCCAAGGGTTACGGCGTCATTTCCGGTGCGAACGCCGCCCTCCTGCCGGTGCTGCAGATCAACCTGAACACTGCCGCGTCGTACCTGACGTACACGTTCACGTCCGCCGCGACGAACCCGACCAGCACGCTGACGGTGGACGCTGACTTCTACTGGCTGCCCAACGTCCCCGCCGACCCGCCCGGTATCGGCACCACCTGCCAGTGGATTTACCAGCCGTGTAACCCGCCGATCGGGTCGGCGTTCTCGGGCCTGGTGCAACTCCCGCGCCTCGGCGGGTACCTGACCGGCCTGATCTTTGACCTGCGTAACTCGCTGGGTAACCGCACGTCGGAGTCCGCTGCCGCTGGCTATCCGGGGTTCGTGACCGCGACTAGCGCGATGGACACCGGTACCGGCTGGCCGGTCCGCCCGAAGATCGTCATAGACGGGGTGCCGCTGATTGACTCGCTGCTCGGCACGATCTTTGAGGACATGGCGATCAATGCGCAGATCGGCGCGTATGGCGGCGCGTCTGTTTCGACTGCCACGCAGGCCAGCACGGCGAACGCTAACCCGCTGTTCAACCAGACGGGCGCGGGTAACGGCGCGAACAACGGCACCATCCAGGCACCCCGGCCGCTGGGCACCATGTGGATCTCTCGTAAGACATCTCTCGCGCAGCGGGACTTTGGCCTGCTGGACACTGGCGAGATCTTCCTGTCCACGAACCCCGGCACGCAGATCGAGATTGCCGGGTATCCGTGGGGTACGTTCACCAGCTCACCCGGCCAGCTAAACGCGGTGGTCGGGCAGATTGTCCCGTCAGGCGCGCTGGTCCGCGGGCTTCCGGAGGCGTAAACCATGTTCCAGTCGGGTCTTAGCACGTCGGTTTTTTCGGGCGGATACACCCGTCAGGCATCCAACGGCACCGCGACGTGGGCGTCGCCGCAGGCGCCGCAGACCGCTACGCAGGCAGGATTCGGGACCGTGGCAGGAGACAGCGGCGCCTCGGGCGTCACGCTTGGCGTGCTCAGCGCCGGGTCGATCAGCCTCGCGTTGCTGATCTGGATTTGGTGGAGCCTGCCCCGGTGAGCGCCGAGACCAGGTACGAGCACTACAACCCGCAGGGGAGTACAGCATGAGTCCGTTTGTCAAGGGTGCCCTGGTCGGCGTGGTGGCCTACTGGGCGTTCCAGCATTTCACTGGCATGGGAAACACAGGCAAGGCGAAGGCAGGTTGAGAGTGATGTCAGGGTGGTCGTGGACTACCGTGTTTGAGATCGCCGCCGGCATTATCGTCGGCGGGCTGATCGTCGGCGTGATCGCCCGCAGGGCCTAACTCCGGTGGGCGGGCTGGCTGGCGCATGGCTTGCCGGCACGTCGATCGTGGCGTGGCGGGAAGTGAAAGCGTCGGGTCACATGCCCGTGCCTGGTGCGCTGCTCGGGGTAACGCTCCTGTTCGCCGGGCTCGCCCTGGTGGCGGACATCGCCCCGGCCAGCAGGCAGGCCGTCACCCTGCTCGGGTGGGGCCTGGACATCGCGGGGCTGTTCCAGATCCTCCCCGCCGGACTGATGGGCCAGGTCAGCAAGGCGCAAGCGTCCGAGGCGTCAGCCGAAGGCCCCCAGAACGCAGGACTACCAGATACGCAGGTGGCATAGATGCGAGTAAGTGGTGTGTGGTCGCTGTTCGGCGCTGTCATCGTCGCGCTGGTGATCGCTGACTTGTGGCGCAACAAGACTGTGACGGACAAGCTGATCGGCGTGTCGGCTACTGAGTCCCGGCTGATCGCAGGCAGGTAACCGTGCCCCGCTACCAGGTCACGGGCATCCCCCCGGCGCTTGCCCAGGGCGAGGAGCTGGGCCTGTCGGCGTTCCTGCCGAATTTCAACCGGCTCGCCGCGTCGGGTGCGCAGTCATACAAGGGCGGCGTGACAGGCCACCCCGGCACGGCGCATATCCGCATGACGCCTGCCCGGCAGGGCATCCCGCCCTCACCTGACCCTGGCGACATGGTTTTGATGGGCACGTCCCGGTCAAGCGACGCGCCGGACGCGATCTGGCCGAACCTGTACTACGACAACCCGTGCGCGGTCGGCGGTGACGGCGACCGGTACTATCCGGGCGCGGGCATGCCGGTGCAGATTTACAACCCGGTCAGGCCGCAGGACACCACGATGATTCCCGTGCCTGCCGTCGATCTTCAGGGCGTCTACCGAAACAAGTCGGCGCTGATGTCGGGTCCGATTGACAATCAGCGGGAGTCGGCGCTGAAGCAGGCCATGAACTTTGTCAGGTGGGGACAGCGGAGGGTAGGCAATGGCCCCGGCACCGGAAGCCCCTAGGCGCGGCGGGTTCTCGCTGACCAAGCCCGGCGCTAAGGAATACCTGATCGTCGGCGGCGTGGCGCTCGGCGGTGCGCTGCTGTACTTCTGGTGGAAGGGCCGCACGACCGCCCCGGCCGCCGCGACAAACCCGTCTGACGGGACAGCCGCGCCGGGAACGCCGACAGGGCTGTCAACGGGCCAGTTCCTCGCATGGGTGCAGGACCACACGTCCACCTCGACCAGCACGCCACCGGACAAGGTAAAGACGGCAAGCGGCGTAGTGCCGCATGTGGTCGGCAAGTCCGGTGAGGAGGCGGCGGACGCGATCCAGGGCGCGGGGTTCCGGCCTTTGCAGACGCCGCCAGGCACGCCGAAGGGCAAGCGGACGGTGGTCACCAGCCAGAACCCCTCCGGGGGCCGGCATATGGCGAAGGGTGCCCCGGTGGCGTTCGCTGTGCGGGTTGACCAGGGCGCCAAGGCGGGTGCGTGATGTTCAAGCCCAAGCCGAAGCCCAAGCCGAAGCCCAAGCCCAAGCCGAAGCCGAAGCCCAAGCCGAAGCCAGGTCCGCCGCCCCCGGCGCAGTCCCCCGCGGCAGGCGGCACCACCACGACAACCACCGACAACACCGATCAGGCGTTCGTCGGCGGCACGTCAGGGACACCGGAACTCACGTCCGCCAGCACGACCGCGCCGCCGCCAGCGGACACCACTGCCCAGTCCCAGGACGATCTCGGGGCGTTCTTCTCATCAGGTCACGGCCCGGCGCTGCACTACGACTACGCTGGGCAGCCAGGAGACAACGAGGCAACCGAGACGGCCGGGGGCGGATGATGGGCTACGACCCGAAAGGCATGATCACCCGTGACCACTTCCACGGGTACAAGCCAGGATGCGGGAACGCCCCGCCGCCCCTGCACGTCATCTCGTTCAACCCTGAAGCGAACCACTGCCCCCTGCCGCGCCCGCTCGAAGGCGGCCCGGTCCAGCCAGGCCCGGCTGTGGTGCAAGGCGGGCAGGCATACGACAACCTGGGCATTGACCCGACCGACCCCAGCACCTGGGAAGGCCGCGGATACCGGCAATGCGCGGGGATGATCGGCCGTTTCAACCACCCGGCTGACTGGCTGGGCATCGGCTACCCGAGGGGGCAAGGTGTCCGTCCTTCGTAACCGCATCGTCGCCAAGTACGCCGACACTACGGACGCCGCGGCGGGCCCCGCCTACACGCATCCGGGCGGCACGAGCGCCACGCCGATGATCATGCCGCTGGCGCTCGTGGATTACGGCGGCGCCGGTACCGGCTCGTATCAGGACATGCATGCATGGTCTACGGGTGACCCGAACGCGGTCCCGATGGCTGTGGTCGCGCCGGGGACGTTCGGTAAGGTTGTCGCATCGGGCAGGCCGTGAATGATAAATTGTTTGCGTGAAAGTTTGCAGCGTGTGCGGGCAGGTACACGCCCGCAGTGGGCAGAACTATTGCGCAGCTTGTCACGCGGCCTATATGCGGCAATGGCGCCAGACGCACGCCCCCAGCGAGGAGGAACGGCGCAAGGCAAGTTGTCGGGCCTACACCCGTGTGCTGATCCGGCGCGGGCATCTCATCCGGAAGCCCTGCGAGACCTGCGGCATCGAACCCGCGCAGGCGCATCACCCCGACTACTCCAACCCTCGTCTCGTCGTATGGTTGTGCGAGGATCATCACCGACAGCTGCACTGGCGGCTTCGTGAGGCGCCGATGTTTGCGAAGATCAACAGTTAACGGAGTTAACCATGAGTGAGCCGTATGTTGACCCGGACGCTGCTGTCCGCGCGCAGTTGGCCGAACAGGCCGCCGGGTTGCAGTCGCCGGCCGTGACGCAGCCGGACCTGTCCGCCGCCACGCCGACTTCAGTTGACGTCGCTGAACTTCTGAAGCGGTTCGAGGCGATGGAGGCCGCGCAGAAGGCCGCGCAGGACGCAGCGAACCCGCCGCCGCCGGAGCCCGATGACACCCTCCACGCGGACGGCAACGCCCCGGCGTGGCTCGCTAGTGAACTGGCGAAGGTGGAACGCAGGCTGGCCAAGCTCGAAGGCAATGCCTGACACGATGGCTGGCCCGTCAGACGGCCGCGGCATCCGCATGATCACGGTGGCTGTCGCCGCCGAGATGGTTTACCAGCTAGTCGGGTCGAACATGTCGAGCCCGCAAACCGCCGAACTGAACGCTGCCGCGCGTGCACCTACGATCCAGAAGTGGGTGAACCTGACCAACGCTGAGGCCATCGCGTGGGTCGCGTTCCTGTGTGTCCTTGACGGCAGCCTGTGGCCGTTGCTGGGCGGGGGGCTGGCGCTGGGCGGCATGGTTTTGAAGTACAGGTACGCGATCAACTCGGGGCTGGCCAGTAGTGAAGCCGGAACGGAGCGGTACTGATGCCTGACGAGACCACCACCGCGCCGACCCCCGCGCAGGTCGCGCAGACCGAGGCCGCCAAGCAAGCCGTCGCGTTCGTGTTCGGCTTGCTCACGCTGGTTGTCATGGTGAAGCTTCAGAAGAAGATGATCGCATCGCAGCGGGAGGCGACCGCGCCGGACGCGGAGCGGACCGAACGGATGGTCTGGGCGAAGCGGTCGGAGCGGGCATGGGCGTGGCTGGCTGGGGTGGCGTGGCGTAAGGCTGAGTCGGCGCGGCTCAGCTATGAGAGGGACCGGGCGTGACCGCGGGGCTGGTCGGCATGTTCATCGGGTACACCGTCGCGTCCTACGGGGTCTGTTTGCTCCGCGGGTATGACATCACGTGGAAGGAATGGATTAACCCGCTGAACCCGTACAAGTGGCCTAAAGGCAAGGTGCCGATTGTCCCGCCGACGCGTGTCCTTCCGTAGGCTGGGCGTATGGCTGACCTCTCCTACGCGCAACTGAAAGGCGTATGGCTGGACGCTGCGAAGGGCACCAAGTACGGGACCAACACGTGGGCTTCGCTGATGGCCGCGATCGCTGAGGCCGAGTCGTCCGGCGATCCGCTCGCCACCAACCCCACCGACAACGGCGGCACCCAAACCTCGTGGGGTTTGTGGCAGATCAGCAACGGCTCGCATTCGGAACCTGCGACGAACTGGGCCGACCCGAACGAGAACGCCAAGCTAGCCATCGACAAGCTGAACACGCAGGGCTTGTCCGCGTGGGGCACCTACGACAGCGGCGCATACAAGGCGTACCTGTCGGACAAGACGGCTGCTGATCTGACCGCGGCGACCGGGCCGGATGCTGTGACGCAGGCGGCGGCCACGCAGGCAGCGCAAGCGTCGCAGGCGTGCGCGTGGTCGATAGGATCGCTGGTGCCTGACCCGTCGATCCTGGGGTTCCACCCGCTGGGGTCGTTCCAGGGCGGCATCTGCATCCTGTCGAAGTCGCAGGCGCGGGCGCTGATCGGGCTGGGGATCGCCACGGCGGGCGCCATCATCATCCGCTTGTCGGTGTCGTGGGTGGTGACGATCGCGCCGGTTGAGGCTGCGCTCAAGGTGCTCGGGCCGGTGCTGTCCCGGTCGGGTGCGCCTGCCCCGGAGCCGAAGGACACGCAGCGGTCGGGTGCGCCTGCCCCGGCGCCGAAGGACACGCAGTCCCCCGCTGCCTAGAGTTCGGGCGCGCTGGTGATGATCATAGGGTGACGGGAGCCGCGGGGGATCGTGATCGTGTGGAACGGGGGCAGCAGGTCAACGGCCTGGCCTAGTTCCCGCCAGTCCCGGCCCATCGCCTCCGCAAGTTTCTTGATCATGTTCCTGTCGCCGGTCGGCCACTTCACGGCGCGCCTGGCCTGACGGGTGGCGTGCTGGCTGATCCATGCGGGGGCCTGAAACGTGGTAACCACCGAAGTCTTTTTACGGCGGGCAGTGATGAGCATTCGCTCGATACGCGGGCCTTCATTGAACATGCGCTGGCTGGATAGCAGTTCGAACTCGTCAACGTACAGGGTCCACCCGCCCGCATGCCGGGAGTAAGTGATGGCCTCCCGCATGAGCTTCTGCAACGCGATGTCTTCGGCGTCGCTGTTGGACCCGCCGCCGACGATGACTTTGGCGTCCTGGCCGTCGTCTATTCTCTTGTGGATGTCGTCCCAGATTTTGGCGTCCTTGCGGTGAGCGAGCCGCCACTTGATCGAGTCTTCCCAGATGTGGGTGACGCGCTGGTAGCCGCTCGCGCTGAGGGTTTCGTCCTCCCCCTTCGGGTCGAGTGCGAGTACGTATTTGCGGGCTTCGAGTATTCCTACAGCGTGAGTCGTCTTACCCTCGCCCGTGGGTCCGTCGAGTGCCATGTGCTCGCCTGGCTGCCACGGCGGACCGAGCTTGATGTCTTCGCCCCATGACGCCTGTACGTGCGTGAGACGACCACTAAGCCAGGCTAGGTACTGGTCCCAGTTGAGCCATACGACGGGCTGGGATAGTTCGTGGTGGGTCTGCTCGGTGCCGTAGGCGAGGCTCATAGCCTCATTGTCCTCCGGAGTCCTCCAGCTTGCCGACTGCGACGGCTCGCTGCTCGATCGCGCGGGCCAGCAAGCCGATGGTCGTTGCTTCGTCGGCAGCGTTAGTCAGCAGGCCTAGCACCTCATCGCCATTGGCCAGCACGACCACGTAACCGTCAATGTCGTCGGCTGGCATGCGAGCCATCGTGGCAAGACTGCACTTGACCTCGAACGAGGTCAGCTTCCGGCTCATGCGCTCGCCCCGGCCATCTCCGGCTCGCGCGCATCCTCCGCAGCACCCACCGGCTCCTGGTCGAATATCAGCCGGATCAGCTTGTCAACCTCCGCGTCCATCCGCGCGTTCGCCAGCACCCGCGTCTGCAACTGATCAGCCATCGCCTCGCTGACCTCGAGCCCCACCCGCAGCGACTCGCGCAGCACCGGCATGATAAACGCCTGCCGGATCATCATCTGATCTGCGGGCAACGTCATGCTGTGCTCGATCGCCAGCACCGCCAGCGGCGGGACGAACAACGCGAAGCCCTTATCGAGCTTGTCCTCGGCGCGGGCCATCGGCTGCATGACCCGGTCCACGACGGTGCCGCGCACCATGTCTTCGAGGACGACCCCGGCGAACGCGGCCTGCGCCTGGAGGCAGTTGGACATGGGCCGGGACAGCGGCGCGACCATGCGGCCCAGGTTGGAGTACATGCGGCTGGTGAACTTCTCGACCGACATGCGCGGCGGGGCTTTCTTGACGGGCCGCTTACCTGCGGGGGTTGTCTTGGGTTTGCCGGCGTTGAGGAGCCGGTCAGCAAACGATGTCTTGGCGCGCGTCTCGGCCCTGGCTGCCTTCTGCGTGCGCGGCTTCCGCTCCGGCGTCATCGGCACGTCGGGCTCGCGCTCGTCCAGCGCGATCGTCTCGCCGTCGCCGCCGTCAATGTCCCAGTCCGGGTCATCGGGCGCGTCCGCGTCCGGGTGCGCGCGTTCCCAGATGGTCAGCAGCTCGGGGCGGAGGCGTCCGCGGGTGGGTACGTCTTCGGTGGTGTTGTCACGCAGCCACGCGCGCTTCTCCGCATCCGTCGCCATCACGACACCTCCCGCAAGATCAGCGGGCACTTATGGATGAAACCGCGCTCGTTCATCTCGTCCAGCTTCGCCCGCACCTGGTCAAGTTCCGACTGGATCGCCGCGATGCGCGGCAGGATGCCGGCGATCATCATCCCCGACAGTTGCTGCTGCAGGAAGTCGGCGCGGCCCATCGCCGCCCAGCCTTCCTCGCCGCCTTTCGCGCACCTCGGGCACATGTCGTTGGCGCGGCTGCCGCCCACGACCGATCCCGGCGCCCAATGCTGCGCGCGACCGGCCGCGTCGTAGCTGACCGAGTTGAGAGGCTTGGGTCGCATGTATCCGGTGGTGTTGTATTCGCGGACGTGAAGCCGGCACAGGTTCATGACCTGGCCTTCGTGGCCGCCGTCGCAGTGGTATGCCTGGATGATGCCGCCGTCGTTGGCGCGTCGGAATCCGTATTCTCCGCCGGTGCAGCGCATCCGGAACCGGCCGATCACTGGTTCTTCGCAGTGCCAGATGTGGTGGCCGACTTTGGCGTCGGGGTAGAGGCCGCCGGCTAGGCGTTCGCCGTAGCGTTCGACTTCGATGCCGAAGGGGTCGCAGCGTTGGGTGAGGATGGCGGTCATAGCGGCGGCGCCTGGGGTGGAAGGCTGTGTGTCGTCGCAGTCGGGCTTTGGCCAGAAGTCCACGTCACCGCAAACGGGGCCGGCCGGACTGGCTTGGGTGCGTTCGGCACACCCAGCACGCCCAGCGCCGCACCGATCGCCGTCACCGCAGGCACCAGATGCCACGACGCGCCGTACATCTGCAAGTAGACGATCAGCAGACCGGCCAGCGACGTGATGAACTTCGCATACTGGGCGGGCAGCAAGCTGGTCAGGTTCACCGCGGCCCCCACATGACCCGCTGCCGACGCGGCTGCGGCTGCTGCGGCTTCTGCTCCGTCAGCTTCGCCAGGGTTTCGCGGATGGTCTGCCGCTCCGTTTTCTCGGCGTCCTTGTCGGCGGCTGCGGCCTTGTCCTTCTCGGCGCGTTCCAGTTCCATCCTGACCTGCTCCTCAATCGATGAGGGCCGGTCAAGGTGCTGCTCCTGCCTGGCCTGCGCCGCGTCGTGGGCTGGGGTGCGGCCGGCCAGCAGTTCGTCTAGCTTCCGTTCGATCCGGTCGATGCGGGTCTCAGTGTCGGCGGGTTCGTCAGGCACGGTCTCTCCTTCTGCGTCCGATCATGGATGCGAGCGGCGCCCGGTACGTGTCGAGCAGCGGCCGGAACTCCTCAAGCAGCGCGTCATGCTTGGCCTGGAGGACGCCTTGGGCGCGGAGCATCTTGATTGCGTCGTGCAGGTCTGTGACGATGTGGTCTAGTCGCTGTGCGATATCTTCCGGGCCGATCTGATTACTGTCTGTTATCTCTGAGATATCCGCTGCCATGCGGGATATATTAGCAGCGGGTCCATGGGCAACGCGTGTTACGCCAAGAGAGTGCGGCCCGCCCTGGACAGGTGGGCGGGTGGTTGCGAGGGAGAGTAGCCCTGGCTATCCGGACACCATGGACCCGCCCCGGCGTAAGATGCCAGCATGAGCGAAGCCACCGCAGATACCCACGTCAACGGCACCGCCCCCGCCCCGCCCGGCGAGCCGGCCGCCGAAGGCGTCACCTCGGGGGAGAAGATACTCGCCGTCATCGCCGGCCTGTTCGGCCTGTTCATCATCGTCATGGCCATAGACATGGCGACAGGCGGGAAAATTGGCGGCTGGGTGACAGAACGCACTAGCAATGGGTGAGCAGGACGGCGGCGGGTTCGGCGTCGCCGCCGCCGCGGTAGCCATGATCGGGCAGAAGGCAGCCGACCGGTACAACGACCGCATGGCCAAGCCGCAGTCTAACTTTGAGGTGCTGCATCAGGTGCCGGTCGGCGCTATTCAGGTGCCCATCAGCGGCGGCGCGGGCGTGTTCCAGATGAACGACCTCCTCATGCCCAAGGCCGGCTACATGTGGTCGATCCGCAGGCTCACAGCCTCCGGGTACACGGCCGGGTCGGTGATCGCGTTCAAAGGCGGCGCAGTCGTCGGCGGCGCCTACACAGGCGGCGGTGACCCGTTCCCGTTCAGCGCGGGCGGGTCTGCGACCATCGGGCGGGCGGAGCTGCTGCTCGACCAGGGCGATCCGCTGATCATCGTCTGCACCGGCATCACGTTGAGCGCAGGGTTCGCGGGAGTGCAGATCAACGGTGCAGCTGACTGTTTCGAGCGGTGGTACCTGCCGCACTACCTCGGCATGCATCACTGAGACAATGGGCTTCTTTCCGTTCGTGCCATCGGGCGGGGGGGCCGGTTCGATCGGGTCACCGCTGGTGGCAGTGACGGGTACGCCAGCGGTGGGGTCGGAGATTGGCTCTACTAGTAGCACGGCGGCAGCGTGGGGTTCTGCCCCGTCGTCGTCGGCTCCTGCGACTCCTGCGGGTACGGCTAGCACCACGCTAGTGATGATGGGGCTGGCTGTCGCGTTCACCCCGTCAGGTTCGGGTCGGGTGCTGGTGTTGGTGACGGGAAACCTAACTAATTCGTCGTCGTCAGCCAGCATGGTTGCTGGGCCGCGGTTCGGCACTGGCACCGCACCTGTCAATGGCGCGGCGGTGACGGGTACGAGATTCGGCGCTAACGCCGATCAGCCGTTTGGTGATGCTCTTCCTACTGTCGGTCAAGGGTTTGCGTTCGCTGCGGTGTTGACTTTGATTCCGGCAACGGCGTACTGGTTTGACATGGCGTTGTCCACGAGTACGAATACGGGGACTTTGAACAGTCCGGGCGTGACGATTGCGGAGCTGTGATGGTCAGGATTCCGCGGTCGTGGGCTCGTGCCGGGTACACCTACCGGGCCGGGACGAACCGGCAGGCGGAGCCATGGCTGCGCCGCATACCGGTGCCCGCTGACCATCTGTATGTGCATCCGGTCACAGTCGATCTGGGCAATGACGGGGTGGCGCCGCAGGTCCAGTTTACTGCTGGCGGCACCGCTCAGGCATTGGTAGGCCCCAGCGGGTCAGGGGACTCGTGGTCGCTAGATCAGTGCTTCCTCTCCACCAGCGTGGGGCAGCTCGATGCGGCGGTGTGCACCGTGTATGTGGGGCCACTTCCGCTGGCGCAGGCCGCTGTCACGGCGTCGCTGGCTGGCGGCGGGTCGCAGTTCGGGCTCGGCGGGCTCGGGCTGGCGTTCGGCTGGTTCGTTTATGCCTTGTGGACCGGCGGGACGGCTGGCGCGTTCGCTAACCTGCGGGTGACCGGCCAGAAAACAGTGCTCACCAACTGACACGCTGCGTTCACGAAGTGATACGCTTTAGCTATGGGAAAGCCTACGGCGAGTAGTCTGACGTTGCTGGTGACGCGGGTGCAGCGGGACACGGCGCAGCAGGTTGCCCGCGCGGCAAGGCGGATTGACCAGCCCATGTCGGCGTGGCTGCGGATCGCGATCATCGAAAAGCTGGAACGGGACGCGCGGCGGGTGGAGCATGCCCGCGACGGGGGGTGGCCTGTCGATGCCGCTCCCTAACATCGGCCAGCGGGCCGCACGGCTGACCGGCGCGGCCATCGCCCGCGACGCCCAACGCTACGAAGGCCAGGGCTACGTGTACGGCGGCAACGCCAGCTCGCCCGGCGACTGGGACTGCTCATCGTTTGTGTCGTATGTCCTTGGCCATGATCTGCGGCTCTCGTTGCCGGGCGGGCAGTGGGGTGCGCCGGGATTCCCGCCCAACGATCACGGGCCGGTGGTCACCAGCTACGCGGACTGGACCGGGGCGGACACGGTCGGCACGCCGCAAGCCGGCGACCTGTGCTGCTTCGTCGGGCTCGGCCCTAACGGTCACATCGGCATCGCAGTCTCCTCGGGCGAAATGGTGTCGGCGCTCAACCCCAGCAAAGGCACCGTCAAAACCCCCATCGCCGGGTACGGGCCAGCGGGGGCGCCGCTCATCTACCGGCGGGTCAACGGCCTGGCCGGGCTCCTGCCCGCGCCGCCAAGTGGTAGCCCGACCTCGGCGCATCCTCCGGTTATGGTCGCCGTGGTCGTCGCCGGGCTGTTCGTCGGCGCGTTCGTGCTGCTGGCGGTCGCGGCCGGGCTGGTGGTGCCGGGTGTGGTGTGGGCGGGCCGGAAGATGGCAGCATGAGACGCCGGGACATCCTGGCGGGAGGGGCAGCGATGGCGTGGACACCGTGGGGCGACAAACCGGCGCGTGGCAGGGTGGCGGGCGGTAACCCGCCGATGCGCCCGGATCAGGCGTTGCAGCCGTTGTCGCGGGCCGGGGTCGGCCCCGCGCCGGAAAGCCCGTTCATCATCGCGCAGCGAGTCATCGTGTTCGGCACCGGCCCGGCCCGCGGGATTTTCGTTTATAGCCCGGTTCCGGGCGCCGGGAACCTGATCGCGTCGATCGCAGCGGCGGCCGGCACTGATCCTTACGGCAACTTTTATCAGCTCGGCATCACCAGCTACAGCGGCAGCAATTTCCTGGAGCATTCGGCGCTGAGTCTCAATTTCAACGCGGGCGGCGTGGCGGCCGGCAGTTTGAGCTATGACGCGATTAATCATCTGCTAGAACTGGCGGCTATCGGCGGCACGTCGAAGATCGCTTTTATCGATTCGAGCAATAATGCCCGCGGTGTGCTCATCAATCCTGGTCCGACGCTGAGCGTCCTCCTGACGCCCTCTGCTGTGGTGACCGGGCCGTCGACCGCGGCGATGCTGGAGATCCAGGGTACGGCGGCGCTCCAGAACGCGGCGGCCCCGACGTCGGTCAGCGGGTATGCGGAGCCGTTCGCCAACGGAGGGCATCTCAACTACGTGGCGGGGGACGGCAATAGCTACGACACTGGCATCGCGCATATCGACCTGCCCAATACCAACGTGACCGTCACGGTAACCACTAGCAGCACATCGAACGTCCTGTACATTCCGCGCGAAGCTCTCCACTCGAATGACGGCGAAGACTTCGTTTACCTGCTCGAAGGGGAGAAGCTGCGGCGGGTTCTGGTCAAGGTAGGAGCTAACAACCTTACCGCGATCCAGATCACTAGCGGACTGCGGGAGGGCCAGACCG
>Ga0209040_10001184_pt1 | contig 20482 bp, 18 predicted proteins | sample BogFormECP12_OM3_FD_188240 | JGI IMG/M metagenome (GOLD analysis project Ga0209040, IMG submission 188240) | Bog forest soil microbial communities from Calvert Island, British Columbia, Canada - ECP12_OM3 (SPAdes) (version 2) | ecosystem: Environmental > Aquatic > Freshwater > Wetlands > Bog ...
CCCTCACCATCGCCGCGTAGCCACAACAACCACCAACGAAACCAGCGAACCCCCAGGCCAACCCCCGGATTCACCCACTTCAGCAGTCGTAACTTCGGGCTAGGCGAGCTGGTTGACGAGGCCGGTGAAGACCGTCGGTAGGGCGGTCGCGACCGGCACGATGCGTGAGCGCACCGACGGGCACGCGCTCGCATGCAGGAGCGCCGCCGTCATCAGCCGATAACGTCGCGACATCCGACGCCACTGGCGGTCGTACTCGGCCGGTCGGTCGGCACCGACGCAGCGGACGGCCAGCTCGGCGGCGGCAAACGCCAAGCCCAGGCCTTCTCCGGTCAGCGCGTCGACGTAGCCTGCTGCGTCACCGACCAGCAGGACCCGTCCGGCGGTTCGGCGGCGAACCTTCTGCCGCAACGGGCCCGCGGCTCGGTCCGGGCCGTGCGGGTGTCTGTGAACCCTCGCCTTGAGCATCGGGAATTCGTCCAGACGGGTGTCGAATGCGCCCCGCCGTGACGTGAGGATCGCGATGCCAACACAGTCGTCGGCGACGGGGGTCACATAGGCCTCCGCGCCAGGGGCCCAGTACACCTCGACGTAATCCGTCCACGGCGCTATCCGGATGTGCCTGCGGATTCCCCACCGGCGCGGGCCCGGGGCCTGCGCCTCCAGGCCGAGAGACCGGCGGATGGGTGAGTGAAGTCCATCGGCGGCGGCGAGATATCGAGCACGCAGACCGCCGACGCGCACGGAACGCTCGTCCTGGTCGATGTCGCCGATTTCGTCGTGCACGACGCTCACCCCGGCCGCCGTCACGGCGTCGAGGAGCGCGGCTTGCAAGGCCGTCCTGCGCACGCCGCGTCCGGTGCCGGACCGAAACGTCGCGGTGACGTGCCGATCACCGTCCAGATAGCGGATGCCGCGGAACGCTTTTCCCTGTGCTTCGACGCCGAGGCGGCCGAGCTGCCGCACGGTGTGTGGCATCAGCCCTTCGCCACACGCCTTGTCCACGGGCCCGCGCCGCCGTTCCACGACGACCACCTCGAGCCCGGCCCGCGCGGCGTGCAACGCGGTCGCCAGCCCCGCGGGGCCGCCGCCGGCGACAAGCAGATCGATCACGTCAGGCTCGTCAGCGCAGCGTTTTCGCCCCTGATCCGTGTCCTCAGCAGCGCGGCGTTGAGCACCGAGAAAACCAGGGCGGTGACCCAGGCGGTGTGCACCAGCGGGAGCGCCGCCCCCTCTGCGGCGACGGCGACATAGTTGGGGTGGGACACATACCGGTACGGCCCGGAGGCCACGCGCGCCGCGCCCGGGACGACCACTACGCGGGTGTTCCACTGCCGGCCCAGTGTGGCGATACACCACCAGCGCAGCCCCTGGGCGGCCAGCACGATGGCCAGCATCGGCCAGCCGAGCGCGGGAATGAACCGCCTGCGCAGCCCGATCGCTTCACCCAGGCAGCCAACCAGCAGCCCGGTGTGCAGGATGACCATGGCGGGGTAGTGCCGCGCACCGAACTCCGTACCGCCGTGGGCCCGACCCCAGGCCAGGTTGCGACGGGAGATCACCAGCTCGGCCGATCGCTCCACGCCGACAGCGACGACGAGCAGCACGTAGGCGCGCATGTGATTCAGTGTGGACTCAGTGCCAGCGCATCAGCACGAGCTCGGAACAGAATCCGGGTCCCATCGCCATGAGCAGCCCCGGACCGCCTTGCGGGGGGCGTTTGGCGATGGTGTCGCGCAGAACATGCAACACCGACGCCGACGAAAGGTTGCCGACCTCGGCGAGCGAACGCCACGTCAGATCCAGCGCGTCCTCCGGCAGGCCGAGGGTGGCGACGATCGCGTCGATCACCTTGGGTCCGCCGGGATGGCTCACCCAGGCCCCGACCTCTTCGATGGTCAGGCCGTGCTCGGCCAGGAACTTGCCGACGTCATCCCCCAGATACCGCTCGACAATCGTCGGCAGGTCGGGGGCCAAGACCAGTTGGAAACCCGAGCCACCGACATGCCAACCCATCGTGCCCAGCGAATCCGGGTACAGACGGCTGCGCGAATCGATGATGTCAGGCCCTGCCGCACCGATCCGCTCGGCGCGACGCTGCCCGACCGCCACCACCGCCGCGGCCCCATCGCCGAACAGCCCACTTCCCACCAGGAACGCCATCGTCGGCTCGGCACCCGGATACGTCAGCGAACACAGCTCTATCGACACCAGAACCGCGACATCGTCGGGCGCGCCACGCAGGTAATCGTTGAGTCGCGCCACCCCGGCCGCGCCCGCCACACAGCCCAGGCCAAAGATCGGCACCCGCCGCACGTCGGCACGCATGCCGAGCCGGCCTGCGATGCGAGCATCCAACGACGGCACCGCCACGCCGGTGACCGTGGTCGAGACGATCACATCGACATCCTCGGGTCGCAGTCCGGCCTCCTCCAGCGCACCCGAGATCGCTTCGCACCCAAGCTCCACCGCGTGCTCGATGAACAGGTCGTTGGCCTCGCCGAATTCACTCAGCTTCGGGTAATCCTCCAACGGCAACACCAGGTGACGACCGTTGACCTTTGAACTGGTGTGAAGCCGCCTGGCGATGTCCTCGAACCCCTCGAACCCAGGCCACCGGACAAACGACTCGGTGATCTCATCCTGCGGATAGCGATGCCGCGGCAGCGCACCGCGCACGGCTGCAATAACGCTCATAGGTCCCACCTGGTGGACACGGATACCTACGCCTTTCGGTTCAATGTCGAGGTCGGCGCGTCCACGTTATCGACGGCCACCCCGCCGGGGCATGATGAACGCTGCTTCGATGCATCGGTCAGACACGGCCCATCGGTGATACCCAAGCGCTGGTGCAGCCACACCAGCGGCCCGGGCGCCCACCACGTCCACGTGCCGAGGACGTGGATGAACGCCGGGACCAAGACCATCCGCGCCAGGGTGGCGTCGACCAGCACGGCCAGCGTCAGCCCGAGGCCGAACATCCTCATGAAGGACAGGTGGGCGGCCATCGGTGCCGCGAACGAGATCGACATCACCAGAGCCGCCGCCGTGATGACCCGACCGGTGCGGGCGAGGCCAAGCGCGACGCTCTCGTCGTTGTCCGCCCGGGTCCTCACCCGGTCTGATGTCGCCGGCCCCGCGGCTCCGGAGGACAGCCAGAACTCGCGGATTCGCGAGATCAGGAACACCTCGTAGTCCATGGACAGCCCGAACGCGATGCAGAAGAGCAGTACCGGGATGTTCGCGACCAGCGTCCCGGTCGACGTCGTGCCGAACGCGCCGAGATGACCGTCCTGGAATATCCAAACCATCGCGCCGAACGCGGCCGTCAGCGACAGGACGTCCAGTATCAGGGCTTTCAACGGAAGCACCACGCTGCCGGCAGCATGAACAGCAGCCCGAACATGATCGCGCCGATCAGCCCCAGAACCACCGGCAGCCGCGACGTGACGGCATGGACGCTGTCCCGATTGATCTGCGGGTGGCCGATCGCAATCGTGTTCGAGCAGCGGCGCTGAGGGGGCTAGCCGAGGGCTAGCCGGCCAGTGGGGCGAGTAGTCCCTTCAACGTGCGGGCATTGTTGACCGCATGACCGAAGCCGTCGTTGTTGAAGTAGACGAGCACCCTGCGTCCCTGTTCGTGCCATTCGCTGACCCGATCAGCCCACCGCCGCAGCTCGTCGTCGGAATATGAACCGGCATAAAGGCTTTCGGAACTCGGGCCGTGCATGCGGACGTAGACCACATCACTGGTCGCACGGAGCACGCAGGGTAGACCGGCACCGCTCATCACGACATATGCGGCCCGATGCCGGTCCAGCAGCGCATAGACCGCGGGGTCGTCCCACGACGGATGTCGCAATTCCAGCGCGACCGGTATCCAGTCCGGCATGCAGCCGAGGAAGTGATCGAGCCGTTCGTCATCGCGCTCCAGCTCGGGATGCACCTGCACCAACAGCACCCCGGCCCGATCATCGAGTGCACGCCAGCATTGCTCGAACCGCTCGACCCAGGGCTCGGGCGACTTGAGCCGCCGGAAATGCGTCAGGCCGCGATGGGCTTTCACCGACATCGTGAAGCCCGTCGGCAGCCGCTCTCGCCAGCCGGCGAACGTCGAGTCCGCGGGCCACCGGTAGAAGCTCGCATTGAGCTCCACCGTGTTGAATTCCTCGGCATAGCGGGCCAACCGCGCCCCCGGCGACAACCGCGGTGGGTAGAGCACGCCGACCCAATGGTCATAAGACCAGCCCGACGTGCCGATCCGAACGCTCATGCGGCGGAGTCGGGCTCGGTCAGGTCTTCGATGTCGGGCAGCGGCCGTCGGCAGATCTCGTGCGCCTCATCAGCGCGGGCGCGCATCTGCCGGCGTTCGAGTCGGTTCTCCGGTCCGCCGGTGCCGTCGGCCACCGGATCATACTAACAGGCATCCTCACTTATGAGGATTTCATCAGATGATTGGTGCGGGTTATTTCGGCTCGAGAATCCTGGCGTAGTCGGTCCCGCGGGCAACCCAGGACTGCAGCTGACGCTTGGTCTTTACCCCGTCGAGGTCGACCCGCAGCCAGCCGCGGGCTTCGCGCCCGGCCATCACCATCGGGCTGACATGCCGCCGCTGCGCCAACTCGTCCGTGTCGTCGGGCGCAACCCGCACCAGCAGTCCGCCCCGCCCGCTGGCGGCCACGGCCATGTTGCCGTTGATCAGGAACGCCAACCCGCCGAACATCCGCTTCTCCTTCACACCGCGCTTGGGGCCGAGAAGCTCGCGGATCCGGTCGGCAAGGTCTTCGTCGTACGCCATCAGTCGACCGTAGCGCTGAGCGGCGGCATTTCAGTTCGGCTGTTCGACGCTTTCCGGCGCGGTTCGGTGCCGTTCGGTGCGGTTCGGCGCGGTTCGGCGCGCTTCGGCGCGGTTCGGCGCACCACTCAGTCGTCGGGGTCGGCCTTGACCGACCACGACCCGACCCGGGTGTAGGCCGAATCCGCGTCGTCTGAGCGTCGGTGTCAGGCGGCCGCCGTGGTGACGTCGGCGCCCTCGAGCGCCTGCGCGATGATGTCGGCCACATCGGTCATCGGCTTCACGTCGAGGGCCTCGAGCACCCCGGCCGGCACGTCGTCCAGGTCCGGCTCGTTGCGCTGCGGAATGAAAACCGTTGACAACCCAGCACGTTGCGCGGCAAGCAGTTTCTGCTTGACGCCGCCGATCGGCAGCACCCGCCCATTCAGCGTGACCTCACCGGTCATGCCCACATCCGAGCGGACCTGCCGTCCCGTAGCCATCGACACCAGGGCGGTCACCATCGTGACACCGGCCGACGGGCCGTCCTTCGGCACCGCGCCCGCAGGGACGTGGACGTGGATCTTGCGGTCCAACGCCTTCGGGTCGACGCCCAGCTGCTGGGCATGCGAGCGCACGTAGGACAGCGCGATCTGCGCCGATTCCTTCATCACGTCGCCCAACTGGCCGGTGAGCTGCAGGCCCGGCTCACCGTCGGTGGAGCCGGCCTCGATGTAGAGCACATCGCCGCCCAGGCCGGTCACCGCGAGACCGGTCGCCACACCCGGCACGGCCGTGCGTTCGGCCGACTCCGGCGTGAACCGCGGCCGGCCCAGGTAGCCGACCAGGTCGGGCTCGTCGATCACGACGGGACCGGGGTCCTCGGCCAGCTTGGTCGTCGCCTTGCGCAGGGCCTTGGCCAGCAGCCGCTCGAACTGCCGCACACCGGGTTCACGGGTGTAGTCGGCCGCGATCTCGCGCAGCGCGGCCTCGGTGACCGTGACCTCCTCCTCGGTCAGCGCGGCACGTTCCCGTTGCCGGGGCAGCAAGAAGTCGCGCGCGATCGCGACCTTGTCGTCTTCGGTGTAGCCATCGAGCTGCACCAACTCCATCCGGTCCAGCAGCGCCGACGGGATGTTCTCGACCACGTTGGCGGTGGCCAGGAACACCACATCCGAGAGGTCCAGATCCAGGTCGAGGTAGTGGTCGCGGAAGGTGTGGTTCTGCGCCGGGTCGAGCACCTCGAGCAGCGCCGCGCTCGGGTCGCCCCGGTAGTCGGAGCCGACCTTGTCGATCTCGTCGAGCAGCACGACCGGGTTCATCGACCCCGCCTCGCTGATCGCGCGCACGATCCGACCGGGCAGCGCGCCGACATAGGTCCGCCGGTGGCCGCGGATCTCGGCCTCGTCGCGCACGCCACCGAGGGCCACGCGGACGAACTTGCGGCCCAGCGCACGAGCCACGCTCTCGCCCAGCGACGTCTTGCCGACGCCGGGAGGGCCCGCCAGCGCCATCACCGCACCGGAGCCACGACCGCCGACCACCTGCAGCCCGCGCTGCGCACGGCGCGCCCGCACCGCCAGGTATTCGACGATGCGATCCTTGACGTCCCCCAGACCGTGGTGGTCGGCGTCCAGGATCGCCCGGGCCTTCGCCAGGTCGGTCGAATCCTCCGTCTTGACGTTCCAGGGCATGTCGAGCACGGTGTCCAGCCAGGTCCGGATCCAGCCGCCCTCGGGGCTCTGCTCGCTGGAGCGTTCCAGCTTGCCGACCTCCCGCAGCGCGGCTTCGCGCACCTTTTCCGGCAGATCCGCGGCCTCGACGCGGGCCCGGTAGTCGTCGGAGCCGTCCGGTTCAGCTTCGCCGAGCTCCCTGCGGATCGCGGCCAACTGCTGGCGCAGCAGGAACTCCTTCTGCTGCTTTTCCATTCCGGTGCGAACGTCCTCCGCGATCTTGTCGTTGACCTCGACCTCGGCGAGGTGGTCCCCGGTCCAGGTGATCAACGCACGCAGCCGTTCCGCGACGTCCGGCGTCTCGAGCAGCTGGCGCTTCTGGAGGTCGGTGAGGTACGACGCGTACCCCGACGTGTCCGCCAGCGCCGACGGATCGGTCAGCTGGTTGACCACGTCGACGATCTGCCAGGCCTCGCGCCGCTGCAGCATGGCCAGCAGCAACTTCTTGTACTCGCCGGCCAGCGACCGGGTCTCGTCGGTGGGCTGGCTGTCGGCGACCTCGGTCACCTGCACCCACAGGGCGGTGCCGGGCCCGTTGGCTCCGGCGCCTATCTGCGCCCTGCGCTCACCCCTCACGACCGCGGCAGTGCCACCAGCGAAGCGGCCGACTTGCAGGATCGACGCGATCACTCCGTAGGACGGGTAGCGGTCATCCAGACGGGGGGCGATCAGCAGCTTGCCGGAGTCACTCGCACGGGCAGCCTCGACAGCTGTCCGGGCCGCGTCGTCCAGCGCGATCGGCACCACCATTCCGGGCAGCACCACCGTGTCGGCGACGAACAGCACCGGCACCGAGATTGGTTCAGGCATTCATCCTCCAAAGTTAAGTCCGATCGGCTCAACCTTTTGGGGGCGTCATTTGTTCCCGACGTGGCGGGCGGGAGGGGTTCTACGCGACGGTGCGGATTGGTACGGAGTCGGCGGCGAGACGGCCCGGTCGAGCGCGCGAGGGCGGCTATGACCGGCGCACACACCGGAAACCGATGTGGCTCATGCCGGTGTCGATCATCTGTGGACGCCGGGCCGCCGGCCGATAGCGCAGGCAGTAGTTGTCCGCGCAGAGGAACGATCCGCCCTTGATGACCTTCCGGGGAACCCTGAACTGCGGCTGCTGCGGGTCGTAGCTGCCCGCTTCACAGCAGGGGTCGCCGGCCCGGCTGTCGGCATACCAGTCGCACGTCCACTCCCAGACATTGCCCGCCATGTCGAAGAGCCCGTAGTGGTTGGCCGGGTAGCTGCCGACCGGAGCCGTGCGCCCGTAACCGGGATCCGGGCGCCACGGGAAATCACCGTGCCAGTAATTGGCCAGCCGTTGGCCCGACCGCTCGGGTTCGTCGCCCCAGGTGTAGGTCGCGCCGACGAGACCGCCCCGGGCGGCGGTCTCCCATTCGGCCTCGGTCGGCAGGCAAAGCCCCGCCCACGTCGCGTACGCCTCGGCATCTTCGTATGCGACGTGTACGACCGGATGGTCGGCCCGCTTGGCGATTGACGAGGGCGGGCCGGCCGGATGCCGCCAGGATGCACCCGGAGTCCAGGTCCACCACAGATTGATGTGCCGTAGATCCACCGGGCCTTGTGTGCGGGTGAACACCATCGAACCCGGTTGCAGGTTTTCGGCCGGGGCGCCGGGGTAGTGGTCGGGGTTCAGCGGCCGCTCCGCGACGGTCACGTAGCCGCTGGCGGCGACGAAGGTGGCGAACTCGGCATTGGTCACCTGATGGGCGGCGATCCAGAACCCGTCGACGCCGACGGCGCGAGCCGGCGCTTCTTCCGGGTAGTGGCTATCGGATCCCAGCGTCGCGGCCTGGGGCGGGATCCAGACCAGGTCGTCAGTCACGGAAGACGGTCACCCAGTCGTTCTTGATGCTGGCGACGGTCCAGCCCTCCTCGGTCGCCAGGTCCAGAGCCTGCTCGGCCCCCACGGTGTAGTCGAATTCGCGGTCGCCGTCGTCGTGGCGGATGAGCAGCCGCAGCGCCGGAGCATCCGGTGTGCCGGTGTACTGGAGCATCTGGATGTCGCCGTTGGAGTTTCCCGCCGCGAAGATCGGGCGGCGTCCGGTGCGCGCCCATATGCGAACCGGCTTGATCGGGCCGTCATCGAGGAACTCGGGCTGCGCCGTGGTGAACAGGTCGCCGTCGCGGAAGATCAGCCCGACCGAGCTGCCGATCACGCGTTCGGGCGGTATTTCATACATCGCTCCGGTGATCGGCCGCATGAAGTCGCGGCCGCCACCCGAGACTATGTAGGTGGCGAAGCCGTTGGCCTCCAGGTAGCGCAGCAGCTCGATCATGGGCTGGTAGCCGCACAACCGGTACGGCCGGCCCAAAGTGGGATGCTTCGCCTCGGCGAAGAAGGCGGTCACGCGACTGGCGTGCTCGTCGACCGTCACGGCGGCATGGGCCGACAGAATGGCGGCGCCAAGCAGTTTCAGGTCAGTGTCGTTCCCCTGGTAGTGGCCGGTGACCGCGTCGCCAAACCACGTCAGGTCCTGATCCGCAGCCGCGCGATAGGGCTGCTTCTCTCGCAGCGAGGGATCCTCGGCGGACTGCTCGGCCAGCCGTCGGATCAGGAAGTCGAGCTGGATGTAAGCCGGTTTTTCGCACCACAGCGTTCCGTCGTTGTCGAATACGGCGATCCGGGACTGCGGCTCGACGAAGTCGGCCCCCTCGGTCGTGACGCGGCGCACGAAATCGACGATCGCCGACTTCGCGGGCCCATCGTGCCAGGTGTCCAGCATCAGTCCTTGACGAGGAATTCGCTCAGCTCCTCGGCGTTGAGGTGATACAGGTTGCCGAGGAACTCGTCGAATCCGGGCACGGTAGGCAAGTACTTGTTCAAGTCACCCAGGTGGTTCTTGCCGAACTGTCCGGTCGCATAGCCAAGTGGTTTCAGCAGCTCGGCGATCGTGGGGTCGGCGGACAGCCCAGGCATTTTCGCGTCTCCTTCGACCGTGCTCCTACGCCGATCGTAGGCGTGCACACCCCCGCCGACAGGGGGTTTTGACGACCCGTCGTCAGCTCGTTACGAGCTCGCGCAGGTCGTTGTTCAAAGACGGGCGCTCGGCTGCGACTCTCGGCTTGCCCGTCGAACAGAGCATCAGAGCTGGAACCGGCGGCGGTTAGCCGGCGTGCCGACGCGAAACCCACCGCGACGTTGCGGGAGAGTGGTCGGCGTGGCCCTGGCAGTGTGTCTGCTCTTCGACCCCCGGTCGGAGCGGGCGGTGCGCGCGCTGTGGGACCGAATCGAGGAGATCGGCGTGCCCAGCCTGCGCTCGCACACCCACGGGAAGCACGTGCCGCACGTTTCTTACGTGGTTCTGCGCAGCTGGGACGAGCCAGCGGTCACCGCGGCCCTGGCCGGCCTGGGAACCGGCAGACCCGTGCACCTGGAGTTCGACGGGGTCGGCCTGTTCCGGAGGGGGCGGACCTGGCTGCTCGCCGGGGTGTGCGCTGACCTGGCCGCACGGCAGCAGCGGGTCGTCGAGGCGATCACCGCCGCAGGGGCCGACCTGCACAAGCACTACCGGCCGGGGGTCTGGGTGCCTCACTGTTCGCTGGCGCCGCGGGTTGCGCTGGCGCAACTGCCTGATGTGGTGGCCGCGGTCTTCGATGTGTTGCCGCTGCAGGCGACGCTGGACCACGCCGCGCTGATCAACAGCGCGACCGGCGAATTCCACCGGTTGCCGACCCTGCCCTAGAGCTGGCTGACGTGGTGGGGCGCCAGCTCGCCCAAGCCGGTCACCCCGAGCAACCGCATCGTTCGGGTGAGCTGGCTTGACAGGATCTCGACAGCCCGCGCGACGCCTGCTTCGCCGCCGGCCATCAGCCCGTACAGATAGGCACGGCCCACGAGTGTGAAGCGCGCGCCCAGGGCGATCGCCGCGACGATGTCGGCACCGGACATGATCCCGGTGTCCAGCAGGATTTCGGTGTCGGAGCCCAGCTCGGCGGCGACACGGGGCAGCAGACGGAACGGTACCGGCGCCCGGTCGAGCTGGCGCCCCCCGTGGTTGGACAACACGATCCCGTCGGCGCCCAGTTCAACGACGTTGCGGGCGTCCTCAAGGGTCTGGATGCCCTTGACGACGAACTTGCCGGGCCACCGGTCCCTGATCCAGGCGAGATCGTCGAAGGTGATCGTCGGGTCGAACATCGTGTCGAGCAGCTCGGCCACGGTGCCCGGCCAGCGGTCGAAGCTCGCGAACGAAACCGGCTCGGTGGTGAGGAAGTCGAACCACCACCGGGGTCGGCGCGTCGCGTCGAGCACCGTTCGCGCCGTCAGGGCGGGCGGGATCGACATCCCGTTGCGGGTGTCCCGCAGCCGGGCACCGGCGACCGGCACATCGACGGTCGTCAGCAACGTGTCAAAACCGGCCTGCGCGGCCCGTTGGAGCAGCGCCATCGACCGATCGCGGTCTCGCCACATGTAGAGTTGAAACCAGTTGCGCCCGTGCGGGTTAGCTTTTTTCACATCTTCTATCGAGGTGGTGCCGAGCGTCGACAGCGAAAACGGGATGCCCGCGCGGCCGGCCACCCGTGCGCCTGCGATCTCACCCTCGGTGTGCATCAATCGGGTGAACCCGGTCGGCGCGATTCCGAACGGCAGCGCGACGGGTCCGCCGAGCACATCCCATCCGGTGGTCACCCGCGACACGTCCCGCAGGACCTGCGGGTGAAACTCGATGTCGCGGAACGCCCGGCGGGCACGGGCCAGCGACAGCTCCGCCTCCGCGGCGCCGTCGGTGTAGTCGAATGCCGCTCTCGGGGTCCGGCGTCTGGCGATGGTGCGCAGGTCTTCGATCGTCAGCGCTGCGGCGAGCCGACGCTTCGTGGAGTCGAACTCCGGCTTCCTGATGCGGATCAGTGGTGCCAGGCTACGGACGTGGGGGAGCCGCCGCTTCATCATTGACCCCTCTAGTCGCCGACGGCGGCCAGCGCCCGCTGCACGCTGGCCCGGCGATCCTCGATTGCGCGGCCAATTTCCTGCAGCAGCACCGGTTTACGCAGTACCAGCGCTTCCATGGCCACCCGTTCGATCTCGAGCACGGTGACCTCCTCGAGCGCGTACGCTCCGGCCAGTACCGGTTGCCGGGTCAAGGTGGTCTGCCCGATGAACGCGCCCTCCTCGAGGGTGCCGACGGGGATCAGCGAGCCGTCGTCGGTGGTGGCCGTGAGCCGGACCCGTCCGGCGACGAGGAAGCTCATCTGGGCGGGCACTTCGCCGGAGTGCTGCAGGATTTCGTCAGCGCCGTAGCGGACGATCTTCGCGTGTGCGCCCAGTTCCTGCTGGTCGGCGGCACTCAGGCGCAGCGTGGGAGCCGCTGCGCGCAGCGCGGTTTCGACGCGGTCCGGGGTGGAGAACTCGTCATCGGCCTCATCGAGGTGCAACGCCTCGCGCCGCGCGGCGTACCACACCCAGCGCAGAAACATCGCGCGGGCGGCCGCGTCGTCGGCCGGCGACTTCAGCCCGATCGTGGTGCGGTATTCGTTGCCGCCGCCGGCCACCGTCACCGGCGCAACGTCGGGTTTGCGTTGCGGAAGCATGCCAGCGGCCCGGTTCAACATCGCGCACACCCGATCGGGCGCATCGGCGGGCGCGAACTTGGTGCTGACGGCGATGTTGTGCTTGCCCGCGGGCCGGCTCAGATTCGTGAATGACGCACCGGCCAGGACCGAGTTCGGCGTGATCTGGAGCCCGCTCCCGGTGTCAATGTGCACCGCCCGCCAGTTCACCTCGACCACGCGCCCGCGGGCCGACGGCGTGTCCAGCCAGTCGCCCAACTGGAACGGCTGCTCGAACAACATCAACAGGCCGGAGATGATCTGGCCGACGGAATTCTGCAGCGCCAGGCCGATCACGATCGAGCTCACGCCAAGAGCGGTGAACAGGCCTCCGACATTGGCGCCCCAGATGTAGGAGAAGATCAACGCCAGCCCGACCGCGATCAGCACAAACCGCGCGACGTCGATGAAGATGCTCGGCATCCGCTTGCGCCACGTGCCCTCCGGGGCGCTCTGGAACAACGTGGCATTGAGCCCCGACAACAGCAGCACCAGCACGACGAAGCCGAAAACGGTGGCCACCACCCGAACCGAGGTGTTGGTGGTCGAGACCTGCGTCGCCTTGACGAGCAGCAGCAGCAACGCCGCCAACGGCAGCAGGTAGTTGCGCAGCAGGGCCACCGGACGGGCCAGGTGACTTCGCCGGTGGACCAGTGCGGTGTGCCATTCGGTGAGCAGCACCAGGCCGACCGGCAGGCCGATCGCGACCCCGACGGCCCAGTAGAACCAGGACGACGAGAACATGCTGCTCATGGCTGGCGCTCCGACAGTCGCCAGATCGGCTCGTCGCTCCCGTCGATCGCAATGGTTCCGGCGGGCGTGAAGTGCCGCGTGTCCCGCATCACCTCATAGACCTGCGAGGTGACGTACACGCCCGGCAGCGGGGAGCCGCTCTGCACCTGGTAGGCCAGATTCACCGCGGCGCCCCACATGTCGTAGACGATGCTCGACCGGCCCACCAGCCCGCTGGTGACCCTGCCGGTGTCGATACCCGCCCTGATGTTGAGGTTGCGGTCGTTCTCGGTATTGAACCGGTCCACGATGCGCTGCATCTCGAGCGCGAAATCGACGGTGCGGCGGACATTGTCCAGCCGCGGAACGTTGAGGCCGCAGCTGGCGAGGTACCCATGGCGCAGTGTGCGAACATGCTCTACGCCCAGATGTTCTGCGGCCGCGTCGAATTCGCGCAAGAGCTCGTTCAGGATTGCCAGTGACTCGTCCGACGACAGCTCATCTGAGAGCTCGTCGAGGCCGATCAGGTCAGCGAAGATGACGGTGACGTCCTGGTGATCCTGTGCGATGGTCTGCTCGCCTTCGCGGTAACGCTGCACCACCGGCTCGGGCATCAGCGACAGCAGCAGCCGGTCGTTTTCCCTGCGCTGCTCGTTGAGGAGTTCTTCCTTGATTCCCAGGCTGCGGCTCATCTCGTTGAAGGCAACGGTCAGGTCGCCGATCTCGTCGCGGGACTCCACCGGAATCGACACCTCATAGTTGCCACCGCTGATTCGCTGCGCTCCCGCCTCCAGTCTGCGGATCGGGCGCACGAACAGCTGCGCAAGCAGCATTGCGGCGATGCACACCACGAAGACGATCGCCGCCGTGGACAAGACCAGTGTGCGGGTGAACGTCCGCTCCGGGGCGAACGCCTCCGCGGTGTCGATCTTGGCGATGATCGACCAGTGCAGGTCGGAGCCCAGATGGAGAGGGGCGTAGGCCTGCAGGGTCTGATGACCGAGGTAGTCGCTGGTGATCATCGTGCCGGTCTCGCCCCGTTGGGCGGCATGGACGGCCTCGGTGCCAACCGGCTGGACGAGCGTCGTGCCGCCCAGCCTGATCGCCTCGTCGGCGACATCCGATGGTGTGCCTGCGCTGACGACATCGCGTTTGTACTGCGCGGGATCCTCCAGGAACAAGCGCGAATCCGAGCGCATCAGGTCGTCGGGGCCGGCCAGATAGGTCTCGCCGGTTTTGCCCAGACCATTGGCCGCCCACTGCTTGCCCATCGTCATTCCGCGGTTGAGCCCGGTGACCGGGAACTGCAACGCCAGCGCGCCCTCGGTACGACCGCCGGGTTGCACGGCGGTCACCATCCACGCCGTAGGCTTATTTCGGGCCGGCTGGTAGTTCTGGAAGTCCGTCACCGCCACGTAGTCGGAGGAGTTGGACGCCATCGCCTTGCGATAGGCGTCGGCCAGATTGTTCTCGCGGTACGGTCCAGTCAGGATGTTGGTGCCCAGGTCGACACCTTTGTCGGCGGTGTACACGACGTTGCCGGCAGTATCGAGCAGCATGGCGTCGACGAACCCGAAGCGGCTGACGATTTCCCGGAAGAAATCGTTATAGCGGACGTTGGCGGCGGACCACGCGCTGCCGTCGTGCGCATCGTCGAGGTGGATCGCGGTGTCTGACGAGGGGAACGGCGCGGTGTAGTAGGCCTGTAGATACTTTTGCGCGTTCGACGCCGGCAGCAGCGCATCCACGTCGAGCTGCACGCCGGTGGCTCGCTCCGTCGACTTGACGAAGTCGTTGGTGTAGTAGTCGACGAGCGCCTGCTGCTGGGCCGGGGTGATCGTCGCGGTTGCCAGCTCGCCGAAGGCGGCGGAGAACGCTGCGAGGGCCTCGATCGTCATCGAGCCCCGGGTGTACACGATCGCCGAGTTCGTCAGGTCGTTGACCTTGTCCACCATCAGGCGGGTCTGGGACTCGCGCACCTCCGTCAGGCGGTCGAACACGGACGTCCTGAGCGAACTGCGCCCGGATTGGTAGCCAATGAGCCCCACGACGGCGGCGGAAAGTACGCTCGAGATCAGCAGCATCACGATGAGCTTGGACTGGATGCTGACCCGCGACAGCAGCCGCCGTCTGCCCCAGCGTCCGGCCTTCGGCGCGAAGTGTCCGTCGCGTGCCGTTGCCACGTCCGCTGGGGCCGCGTCCGGCGGGGCTTGGGTGGACGAAGTCATCGGCTCACCACGGCAGCACCCGGAGACGATCGCGGCATAGATCCCCTTTCGGCTGGTCGCGCCGCGGAAGCGCAGGACACGCAGCAGACTAGCCTGCGGAGCCGGTGAGCAAAAACCCACGAAACAACCGGCCCGCCGTTTCGTGGGCTCGCGGCCCTGCCCCGGGCGGAGCGTGCGCACCACGCGGCGGTCGGCGCTCGCAGGCCCCAGACGTGCGGAGCTATGTTGGGCACGTGAACGGAGCCCGGGCACTGCTGGACACTCTCGTCGGCGGCGGTGTGGATGTCTGCTTCGCCAATCCCGGAACATCGGAGATGCATTTCGTCGCCGCGCTGGACTCCGTGCCCGACATGCGCGGCGTGCTGACCCTGTTCGAGGGCGTCGCCAGCGGCGCCGCCGACGGCTACGCGCGGATGGCGGGGCGTCCCGCGGCGGTGCTTCTGCATCTGGGACCCGGACTGGGCAACGGCCTGGCCAACCTGCACAACGCCAAACGAGCGCGGGTGCCGATGGTCGTGGTGGTCGGCGACCACGCGACGTACCACAAGAAGTACGACGCGCCGCTCGAGTCCGACATCGACGCACTCGCCCACACCGTCTCGGGCTGGGTACGGCGGATCGCGCGGGTGGAGGACGTGGCCGACGACACCCTGGCGGCGATCCAGGCGGCGGCGGCGCCGCCGGGTCGGATCGCGACGCTGATCGTTCCCGCCGATATGTCGTGGAACGACGGCGCGGCGCCGGCCCGCACGTCGCACGCGTCGAGCGGCCGCCCCTCGCCCGGAACCGAGCAGGCAATCGAGATCGCCGCCGAGATCCTTGGCAGCGACGCGCCGGCGATGGTCTTCATCGGCGGCGACGCCACCCGGGAGCAGGGCCTGGTCGCGGCGGCGCGCATCGCCGCGGCGACGGGCGCCCGGCTGCTGTGCGAGACGTTCCCGGCCCGACTCGAGCGCGGCGCGGGCCTGCCGGGGGTCGAACGGCTCGGCTACTTCGCGGAGGCCGCAGCGATGCAGCTGGCGGGCGTGAAACACCTGATCCTGGCCGGCGCCTGCGCGCCGGTGTCGTTCTTCGCGTATCCGGGCAAGCCCAGCGACCTGGTGCCCGACGGCTGCGACGTCCACATCCTCGCCGAGCCGGGCGGGGCGGCGGCCGCGTTGACCGCGCTGGCCGACCTTGTCGCCGCGGGCACCGACGCCGTCACGGCGCCGGCGCGCCGACCCCCACCGCCCACCGGGGCGCTGACCGCCGACAGCATCGCGGCGGCCGTTGGCGCGCTGCTGCCCGAAGGCGCCATCGTCATCGACGAGTCCAACACCGCCGGGCTGGCGTTGCCGGCCGCCACCGCGGGCGCTCCGCGGCACGATTGGCTGACGCTGACGGGCGGAGCGATCGGTTACGGGTTACCGGCAGCGGTGGGTGCGGCGATCGCCGCACCCCAGCGCCGGGTGCTGTGCCTACAGGCCGACGGCTCGGCGATGTACACGCTGTCCGCGCTCTGGACGCAGGCGCGAGAGAACCTCGACGTCACCACCGTGGTCTACAACAACGGCGCCTACGACATCCTGCGCCTGGAGCTGCAGCGGGTGGGGGCGGAGACATCCGGCGGCGCCGGCGTCCCCGGCCCGCGGGCACAAGCGCTGCTGGACATCAGCCCGCCACGGCTCGACTTCGTCGCACTCGCCGGCGGCATGGGTGTTCCCGCGCGGCGGGTGACCACCGCCGACGATTTCAATACCGCACTGGCCGAGGCAGTTTCAGAACCCGGACCGCATCTGATCGATGCCGTGATCCCGTCGCTGATGGGCTAGGCGTGACCGATACGTTCGATCTCCAGCGCTTCGTCGACGCCCAGTCACGCGTCTACGACGCCGTCGTCGCCGAACTGCGCGACGGCCGCAAGCGCAGCCACTGGATCTGGTTCATTTTCCCGCAGCTCGCCGGCCTGGGCAGCAGCCCAACCGCGGCGAAGTACGCCATCGCCTCGCTCGCCGAAGCCCAGGCGTACCTGCGCCACGATCTGCTCGGCCCGAGGCTGCGGGAATGCACCCGCCTGGTGAACCGGCTCGAGGGCAGGTCCGTCGACGAGATCTTCGGCTGGCCGGACAACTTGAAGGTGCGCTCGTCGATGACGCTGTTCTCCCGGGCGACGACCGACAACGGTGAGTTCCTCGCGCTGCTCGACAAGTTCTACGGCGGTGAGCAGGATTCCGCCACGCTGCAACGGCTGTCAGGCGGGACGCAGGATTAGCCACCCCTGTGGCTCGACGACCACGTCGCGCACCGTGGCCTCCGGCGGCATGCCCGCCCCGCCGAGAACCTGCGCGGCGCCGAGGCCCAATTCGGCCGTCGTCAATGACAGCGTCGAGTCCCCGATGTTCAGGGCGACGATCAACGCGTCGTCGCCGTGGCGGCTCAGATACACGTACTGCCGATTGTCCAGGTGCAGCGACGTCGTCGTGGCGCGGTGCAGCCACCCATGCCGACGACGCAGCCCGATGAGGTACTGGTGCAGATGGAACACGTTTGCGGCTGCTGCACCGACTTCGCCCGGAACAACAGGGAATTCGGGCCGAACCGCGTCGTCGCCGCCGAACCGTTCTTCTTTGACGCCGAGATAGCCGAATTCGTCGCCGGCATAGATGCTCGGGATGCCGCCGGTGGTCATCAGGATCGCCAGCGCATGGGGCAGATGGCGCGGTTCGTCGAGTCGACTCGCGATGCGGGTGACGTCGTGATTCCCGATGAAGGTCATCGGTGTGAAGGTTTCGAGGAAGTCGTTGTGGCGCCGCAGCGCCCAGTCGAGTTCATGGAAATTGCCGTCGTTGAGGGCGCTCCAGATCGCCTTCCACAGCTCGTACTGGGTGACGGAGTCGAAACGCGCGGCACGGACCCGGGCGGCGTAGTCGCCGTGAATCACCTCGCCGACGAACCATGCCTCGGGATGAGGGTCTCGCACAGCCGGAAGGACGCCGGCCCAGAACGAGTCGGGCATGGAATACGCCGCGTCGAGGCGCCAGCCGTCAGCGCCCCGCCGAAGCCAGTGCCGCATCACGTCGATGACGTAGGCGATGACCCCCGCGCTGGAGTGGTTCAGTGCGATCAGATCCCCGTGACCCTCGAAAGTGTGAAAACCATTCGCCTGCTTGCGAAACCAGTCGGCCGCGGGCCCGGTCGGATTGTCGATAACCTCGCGGTAGCGCGGAAAGTCGGTGCCCACATGGTTGAAGACACCGTCGAGAAGGATCCGCAACCCACGCCGGTGCGCCTCCTCGACGACGTAGTCGAAGTCGGCGTCGTCGCCGAGCCGCGGGTCGATGCGGAAGTGATCGGTGGTGTCGTATCCGTGTGTCCGCGAGGCGAAGATCGGCCCGAGGGCGACGCCGGACGTGCCGAGCGCGATCGCGTGGTCGAACCAGTCGACGATCCGGCGCAAGCGCTGCTCACCAGGCCCTGGTGGCGGGTCGGCGGGATAGGCACCGACGAAACCCAACGGGTAGGTCTGCCACCAGATCGCATGCTCGACCCATGCCGGCCCGGTCATCACCACCACGCGTCCGCAGTCTACGCATCGCCGATGTTGCCGCCCGGCTGGTCAGGCACCACCCCGCGTTCGCCGTGGCCGACCGCTCCGCCCTCGACGACGTGGCGCTCGCAAAACCTGAACGTCGTCGACGCCGGCGGATGCCACCCACGGACCGACCGCCGGGGTAGAACGTGTTCTAATCCAGTGATGATCGAGTTCAGGATCCACGACATCAGCTCCGACGAACTCGAACGGCGCCGAGCGATCTATGAGCCGTTGGCCCGGTCGGTGCGCGCGTTGATCGACGCCACCATCAGAACTGAGGTCGACGCCGAGGCGGTAGCCGCCGTAACGGCCGAGATCGACGCTGCCACTGCGCGTTTACGCAGCAGGCAGATGGACGGCCCGTACGGCGTGCGGTACAACGCCGACGGCCAGGGCACGGCGTGGGGCAACGCGGTGATCGGCCTGCGCAACCCGGTCGCGCCGCCGCTGGTGGTGGAGCACGACGAGTCGGGCAAGGTGTGGGCGGACTTCGTCCTCGGCGCCGCCTACGAAGGGCCGCCGGGGCACGCGCACGGAGGAGTGTGCGCGCTGATCCTCGACCATGTGTTGGGTGAGGCCGCGAGCGGCGGGCTCACCAAGCCCTCCTTCACGGGGACGATCAGCTGTCGCTACCTGCGCGCCACCCCGCTCGGCCCGCTGCACGCCGAAGCATGGGTGGACGGGGCCGAGGGCGTCAAGACGTACGCGGTCGGCCACCTGGCCGACGCGGAGGGCGTGACCGTGGAAGCCGAGGGTGTCTTCGTCGTGCCCAAGTGGGCGCGTTAGCGATTGTTGCGCGGGTCGCGACACGGCAGAACGGCCATGGCGAAGCGAAGAAAACACGGACTCAGCCGGCGGTACCGGTCGCGGCGTGCGGCTGCCGAAATGGATTCCGCCTCGATCGCGGTGACGGCGCGCGGAAAGGTCGCCGACATCACCGGGCCCGACACCACCGGAGCGTTCGGTGTGACATGCGCCGATCTCGGCGCATGTGTGGTGGCCCCGAACGGAAAGCTGGTCCTGGTTTTCGGCGACACCTTCTCGGGCAGGAGGGTGGGCGAGGGCAACTGGCGTTCACCGGTCGTGCTGATCGGCACCGGCGACGCCGATCACAAGATCCATTTCGAGCGGGCCGGTGGCGCCGATCCCAATTACGCGGCCCAGCTGTGGGACTACATCCACGACGACGTGAGTACCGGGTGGACCCGCGGCGGGATCAGCACCGTGATTCCGTCGGACCTGCTGCGGGTCGAGGATTCGCTGTACCTGCACGCGATCGTCAACCGTGGCTTCGGGACCGTCATCTGGACCGAGGTATGGACGTCTGCCGACAACGGCATCTCCTGGCGACACATGGGGGAGCGGGCCAAATTTCCGGGAGCGCTGCACAACGGCTACGCGCAGTGCTGGTCGTGGGACTACGACCCCGACGACGGTTGGGTGTACGTCGTGTCGACGGGATTCCAGCGGGACAAGGGCATCATCCTCAGGCGTGTTCGTCCGGAGGACATCGGCGACAGGTGGCAGTACTCGGGCTGGGGCTGCACCCACGGCCGGTGGGCATGGGGCACCGAGCCGGCGCCGATCAGCCCGGGCGGGGAAACGTGGGGCGAGCTCTGCCTGCGCCGGCTGGGGCGGGGCAAATGGATTCTGGGTGGATTCCTCTCATCGCGCTACGCGCTGGGATACCGCACGATCGGCTCTCCCGCCGCCAATCTCCACGAGGCGCCGCTTCAGACGCCGGTGACCGGCAGCTCATGGGAGACCGAAGACCATGCCGAATGCCGGGTTGCCCAGCTGTACGGCGGCTACGTGCTACCGGGGTCGCGCCCGGATGTCGTCGGCGGCGCAGGTCTTGTCGTCTCCCAATGGAACACCGCGAC
>Ga0209040_10001185_pt1 | contig 20476 bp, 11 predicted proteins | sample BogFormECP12_OM3_FD_188240 | JGI IMG/M metagenome (GOLD analysis project Ga0209040, IMG submission 188240) | Bog forest soil microbial communities from Calvert Island, British Columbia, Canada - ECP12_OM3 (SPAdes) (version 2) | ecosystem: Environmental > Aquatic > Freshwater > Wetlands > Bog ...
TCAACGGAGTACCTGGACATACGCGGCGCGCGGGACCTGGCTGAGTAGGGTAAACCCCAACCTATAGCGGTCTGCTGAAGCAACCAGATAAGCAGAAGTTAACTAACCACTGAATGCCGAGCTGTCTATTTTCACTGCCCACCGACGATCCCGGTAGGCCTCTCCGCGTGACGTCTCACCAACGCCACCCTCGCGCGGAGAACGCGTTTCCGCCTGAAACGATTTTCGCGCCAAGAAGTAGGCTAAGCCCTCCAGAGTTGCAGGAGAAGACACCACGGCGGAAGGCAGAAGATCAACGAGTCGTAGACGTCCAGCACGCCGCCCTGGGTGGGAATTGTGGCGGCGAAGTCCTTGACGCCTGCCTGACGCTTAATGGCTGAAGCGGCCAGATCCGCAGCCTGGCCAAAAACACCCAGCAGGAGGCCAAGCAGTGCGCCGAAGGGCGGCCCGAGTCCGGGAAGCAGAAAAGAGAGCAGCGCACCTGCAACGACGGCGCCGACGATGCCCCCCGCTGAGCCCTCCCTGGTTTTGCGCGGACTGAGCACCGGCGCATACGGACGGCGGCCGAAAAGGCGCCCCGTCAGCGAAGCGCACGCATCGTTGATTTCGAGCACTGCGTACAGGTACGCGAAATCACCCAGCGCATTGCCAAGGCCCGCCAAACGGACTCCGAAGGCCAGACAAAGCCCCGGGTAAAAACTTGCCATCAGGCTTGCGGCGCCACGGAGGTAGGCCCCCTCCAGCGGACCGCCGAAGACAGGCTGGAAGAACAGCACCAAGGCAAAAGCGAGCACAACGCCCGGCGACCACGCGCCCGGTATCGCCGCGGCAATGCAGTACCCCGCGCTGGCGATTGCGACTCCGAGTCGCCACGGTGCCGGACCGAGTTTCGCGATCGTTCCGGTAACCTCATACGAAGCGGCTACGGCGGTGGCGGCCAGAGCAAGCACGAACCACCACCCACCCGCCCACGCGGCGCCGAGAATCCAGACAGTAGTGAGCGCCTGTATGCCGAAAATACGCCAGATTCCATCGATGCGCCGGCGAGCCGCAATCGAACCAAGAACGATCAAAACGGCAAATGTGGCGAAAATCGCGGCTGTCCAGATCAGAAGCCTTGGATCGCGGGGTTGCATCGTCTGTTCCTTGTTCCTTTCGCAACAGCTATTGGAATTCGTTTAACGATACTCAAAAAAGCCGTCTGAAGACCGTTGACCGGATGTTCATCGACGGTTATCATCCATAACACAGTTTTTACATGGCATTGACATTGGCCATAATTGCCTAGAATCGAGTACCCACTTTGGATGGGGTATCCAGTTCACTCAAGCAACCACTTGAATGGGGTGTCCACTTGAGTCACATAGCCAGCATCTGTCATATGGCGGGCCATGTTGGAGTACCCCGGCACTTTGGCAGAGTTGGAAGCTCACTTTAGTTCGGAGGGAGCCCGACGGGAGTATCTGTTCCACTGTGGTGGCCGCAGCGTTCCCGGGCCCGCGCCGCATCGAGGTGAGAGCTTAGCCAAGGCGCGGTGGGGGACTCGTCAGAAAAACGGCTTCAGTGCCCTCGGACTGCAACGAGCGTTGGGATCGGGGAAAGCAAGGACTACGACCATGTGATCACCTTTCTGCGGCTCCAGACAACATCCCCCTCCGAGCTGCCGCGGCGAGTTCATTGGGTCGTCTCTCTGATGAAGCAGTGCTACTTGCTATACACCAAGGTGCCGTAAGTTTCTAGCACCTCGATAAGTTCGCCTTCCGGTTCAATCGTCGGAAATTGCGCAGCCGGGGCAAGCTGTTTTCCGACGCATCCAGCAGCAGTGGCCATGAAGCCACAACTTAAGTGGTGTAACTTAAATTTAGTGGATACAGCATTTAGCCTAGACAACTAGAGGCGTATCCTCGCCGCCAGCGAGTCGTTCGGAAAGGTCGGTCTTTTGTTTCCATCGGAATCGAAACCATTCAATAGCGTAACCGAACTTCTGATTACCCGCAGTGCGCAGTTCGGGGAACGCACGCTGTACACGTTTCTGAAGGAAGGCGAGCCGGACGGAGCGGCAGACCACTATTCGTTCGCGGAACTCGACCGCCGGGCGCGCCAGATCGCGGTGGCGCTTCAGACTGCCGGGTTGGCCGGCCAGCGCGTGCTGCTGGTGTATCCGTCGGGCATGGAGTTTATTGCCGGCTTTTTCGGTTGTCTCTATGCCGGCGCAGTGGCGGTGCCGACGGTTGCGCCGCACCCGGCCCGGCCGGAGCGCAGCCTTCCGCGCGTTTGCTCGGTTGCTCTGGAAGCCGGCGCCCGGGCGGTGCTGACCACTGCATCGCTCCAACGCCGTCTGCAACCGTGCGTCGGGGAAACTCCAGGATTGGAATCCGTCATCTGGTTCAACGCCGCCAACTGGTCCACGGCCGACGCTGGGTTGTGGCGCCAGCCGAACCTGACGAACGACGATCTCGCTTTCCTGCAATTCACTTCGGGATCGACCCGATCCCCGCGAGGGGTGATGCTGAGCCACGGGAATCTGCTGGCCGATCTGCGGATCATCGGGCATGGCTTCGCCATCCGGAGCAGCGACTGGGGCATTCACTGGTTGCCCTTTTACCACGACATGGGCCTGATCGGAGGCATTCTCGAGACGCTGTACGGCGGAGCCACCAGCGTTTTCATGTCGCCAATGCACTTCCTGCAAAAGCCGCTTCGCTGGCTCCAGGCGATCTCTCACTTTAAAGGCAACATTAGCGGCGGCCCGGATTTTGCCTTCCGCCTGTGCATCGAGCGCGCCACTCCTGAAGCCGTTGGCCAACTGGATCTGAGCTCATGGCGCGTGGCATTCAGCGGCGCCGAACCCGTCAACGCGGGCACCGTGCGCAGATTCTGCGAAACCTTTGCACCGGCCGGTTTCCGGGCGACAAGTGTCTACCCATGTTTCGGGCTTGCGGAATCGACCTTGCTAGTGACGGGCGGCGAAGCGGACCACCCGCCCAAGTTTCTCAGAGTGGAGGCCCACTCGCTGGGAACGGGCATGACGGTACGAACCGAAGTTTCCGAAGAAAGCCGTTCCCGCGAGCTGGTCGGCGCCGGAAAAATCGGACAGGGCCAAGAATTGCGGATCGTCGATCCAAAGACACTGGTTGGCTGTGCCGCCGGGACCGTCGGAGAGATCTGGGTCAGCGGACCGATCGTGGCGAAGGGCTACTGGGATCTTCCCGAATTGACCGCAACCACTTTCCAGGCTTCGATCAAAGGCGAAGCCGGAAAGACTTTTCTGCGCACAGGCGATCTGGGTTTTGTCGATGCCGAAGGCGAGTTATTTTTCGTCGGACGGCTCAAGGACATGATCATCGTGCGGGGGCGCAACCACTATCTGCACGACCTCGAACGTACTGCTGAGAGTGCGCATGCGGCGATCCGGCCGGGTTGCGTCGCTGCTTTCGCTATCGAACTGGAACACGAAGAGAAGATTGTCGTAGTTTGCGAGATCAGGCCGGTCGAGGACGGTGCGTATTTGCAGGAGGTGGCGGACGCGATTCGCGAAAAGATTGCGGAAGAACACGAAATCGCGGTGCATCGGGTGGTCCTGACCCCGCCGGGCAGCATCCCCAAGACTTCGAGTGGAAAGATTCGGCGTTCGGACTGCCGGGAGGATTACCTGGAAGACCGTCTGGATGAAATCGCGCGCCCAGTGGCTGGCGCCGAAGAAAACGGCGGCGGTTTGTTGGCAGTCAAGGGGTTGGAAAGCCGCATCGTCGAACTCGTGGCCGGGCAGCTGAAGATTAACCCGGCGGAGATCAACCCCACAGTGCCATTTGCGCGTTACGGACTGGATTCCGAGCGCGCTGTCGCCATTTCCGGCCTGCTTGAGCGCGAGTTGGCCCGCAAACTCGCCCCTGCATTGCTTTACAACTATCCAACCGCGCGTCTGGCAGCGCAATTCCTGGAGGGAGACGCCGAGGTACCAGAGGACAGACGCCGTGGCTCCGGCGAGGCAATCGCGATTATCGGGATGAGTTGCCGCTTCCCAGGCCAGGCAAACGACCCCGATTCCTACTGGAGCATGTTGGTGGACGGAGTGGACGCCATTCGCAGCGTGCCGCACGACCGTGTGTGGCCGGAGGATAAGCCACGCTGGGGAGGCTGGCTCGACGATATCGACCAGTTCGATCCCGCGGCGTTCGGCATTGCCGCGCGGGAAGCCGCCGGTATTGATCCGCAACAAAGGCTGATGCTGGAAGTTGCGGCCGAAGCGCTTGAAGACGCGGGCATCGTACCGGAGTCGCTGGCAGGCGAGCCGGTGGGAGTGTTCGTGGGAGTCAGCTCCAGCGATTATGCGTGGTGGTGCCTGAAGAATTCCCCAATCGACGCGTGGAGCGGGACTGGTAACGCGCACAGCATCTGCGCCAACCGCCTTTCCTACGTGTTCGATCTTCGCGGGCCTTCGATGGCGATCGACACGGCGTGTTCTTCGTCGCTGGTGGCGGTCCACCAGGCCTGCGCTAGCCTGCGGTCCGGCGAGACGTCGATGGCACTGGTGGGAGGAGTGAATTGCGTGATCACCACGCATACGTCCGAGGCGTTCGCCTCCGCGCGAATGCTGGCACCCGACGGCCGGTGCAAGACGTTCGATGCAGCCGCGGACGGATATGTCCGGGGAGAGGGTTGCGGGGTGATCGTGCTCAAACCGCTCAAAGACGCGGAGCGCGACGGCGATCGGGTAATCGCAGTGATCCGCGGCACGGCGGTCAACCAGGACGGACGGAGCAATGGCCTGACCGCGCCGAACGGCGAGGCGCAGAAGCGCGTCATCGAAGCGGCCCTCGCCGACGCCGGGATTTCGGCCGACTTGCTCGGCTACATAGAGGCGCACGGCACAGGCACGCCCCTCGGCGACCCGATCGAACTCGACGCGATCGGATCCGTGCTGGGCGATCGCAATCATGGGCGGCGATGCCCGGTGGGCGCGGTCAAGACCAACATCGGTCACCTCGAACCCGCATCCGGCATCGCGTCACTGATTAAGACGGCGCTGATGGTGGAAAGGGGCACGATTCCTCCACATCTGAATTTGCGCCGGATCAATCCGGCGATTGATCTCGAGAAGGCGTCCTACAGGATTCCAACATTCCCGGAGGAGTGGTCCGGTCCACCCGAGCGGCGCTTTGCGGGTGTTAACAGTTTCGGTTTTGGCGGCGCCAATGCGCACGTCATCGTAAGCGGCGCTCTGCCCGCGGCCGCACCGGCCGATGCGGACTGCGAGATTCAGGTGCTGGCGCTGAGCGCGCGGTCCGAGCCTCTGCTGCGAAGGCTGGCGCTGCTCTACGCTGTACGTGTCGAGAAAGATTCCCTTCTCCGCCTCGCCGACGTGACGCGCTCGGCTAACCTCGGACGCACCCACCACGATTTCCGGCTGGCCATTCCGGCCGGCAGTTTGGTTGAACTGGCCGGCGCGTTGCACCGGTATTCGAAAAGTCCCGACCAATCCGGGATTCCCGCCGGTCGCATCGCCGCCGGCACATCGGCCCGGGTGGAACTGGTGTGCCCCGATCTCGATGCCATGGATCTGGAGGCCGCCGGAAAACTCTGGGAGGAGGATGGTGGGTTCCGCCGCGCGCTTGCCTCAGTCGCGCCGGACCTGGACGGTGCTGCCCTGTCAGTCGGAAATCGGCGAAAGAACGCCCTTCTTGTGCAACTCGCCATTGCTGCGCAGTTGCGGTCGTGGGGGGTACAACCAGTTGACATTTGGCCGGAAGGAAGCGGCGTCATTACCGCGGCGGTGCTGAACGGTATTGCAACACAGGCGAACGCTGAGTTGCAGCTGCAGCCGGAAGGCGACGTTGTCCTGCCGGAATCGTGGCGACAGCTTAGGCAGGCCGAGCCCGTTTCCGGAGCATGCATCGTTTCGCTGGCCTGCGCCGCGAAACCATTTCCGGCCCGCGCTCTTCGACAGAAGGCCGCTGAACTGTACATAGCCGGCGTGCCGCTTAACTGGGGCGCCCTCGACGGCCGCAAAACGGCGCCCAAAGTTCCGTTGCCGTTCTCACCCTTCGAACGTAGTTCGCACTGGAAGGGGCCAAAGGGCGCGCCACCCGAAGCTCAACGGACTACGGTGCATGCCGTCGAAGTAGGGCTGGCCTCCCATCTCTATTTGCGCGACCATCGCGTGGTAGACGAGACGGTCGTGCCCGCGTCCTGGTACCTCGATCAACTGACGCGAATTGCGCAGCAACACCTGATCAATCGCGCGATTTCCATTCGCGACATCCGGCTGCTGCGGCCGCTCATCTTACCCGCATCGGGGGAAATCCGGCGGGTCGAGTTCCGGGTCCAGTCGAACGCCGCGTCGGCGAGGGTGTCGGTAGTTTCGGCGGAGAACCAGGAAATCCTGCTGGAAGCGGTACTGAACGGAGATGCCTTCGACACACCCGTTCCAGCGACACCGCGGTTGCTCGACTCAGGCGAGGCGCCGATGCCCCACGCCGAGTTCTATCGACTCACCACGGTCGGCGGTCTCCAATATGGACCCGGGTTCCGATGGCTCGGCGACGTACAGAGGCGGCCAGGCTCGGCCGAAGCAAGACTTACGCAAGAATCCTCTGCGGAAGCCACGGAAGCGGCCTTCATGCATCCGGGTGCGCTGGATGCGCTCTTGCAGTTAATTGGTGGCGCCGTGGAGAACCTCGACCGGGCTCCCGAAGCCTGGGTGCCCGTTTCGATTCAGCAGTTCCGCGTTTACGGGATTCCGCCCGTCGGCGCATGGGCGCAGGCCGATGCCGCTTGCGAACCGAATGGCATCGTGTCCGGCAACGCCCGGATGCTGGATTCGAACGGCCGTACGGTCGTCGAGTTGGGGGGCGTGCGTCTCACGAGGCTGAGCCGCAATGCGAAACTGGCGGCGACGGCTGCTCCCGCGTTCCAGTACTCTGTTCGCTGGTCTCCCCTGCCGCCAGGTCCGTCCGGCGCGGCGGGTTTTATCGGGCGGAGGATCCTTGTGCTGGGCGACACGGATACGCGTGAGCGAGCGGCCAACGCGCTCCGCATGCACGGTTACGAAGTCGCGGTGCATCCGCGCGAAATCCCAGCCGCCGAACTCGGCGTTTTATCCGTCGACATGCTGGCATTGTGCTGGCCTCCGTCTTTGCCCTTTGATTCGACCGCGGCAGCACGAGCCAGGAGTAACGTGCTGGAAGTGGCTCTGCTGGCCCAGGCGTTGAGCGCTACCTCGGGAACGCCTCCGGCATTGTGCCTGGTCACGTGTGGAGCGCATTCGGCCGACCCTCTAGACCGGGTTCCCGATCCGGCTCTCGGCGCGCTCTCGGGTTTGTGCCGGACCCTCGCTCTGGAGCACCCCGAACTGAAGTGCGCTGTCGTAGATCTCGATCCTTGCGCGCCCGATCCGTTTGCGGCGCTCGGCGCCGCCATCGAAACCCTTCAGCGAACCGGTGAGATCGCACTGGCGGTGCGTCGCGGTACGCATCTGGTTGAGAGGCTACATCCAGTCGGGAGCCGGGATGCGGCGCCGGGTGCGCGTGCCCTCAGCATGGCTTCACGCGGTGGGCTGGACAAAGTGACCCTGGTTCCGCGGGAGCGGCGCGCGCCCCGAGCCGACGAAGTCGAAATCGAAGTCTGCGCAGTCGGGTTAAATTTCCGTGACGTGCTTCAGGCACTCGATATGATTCCGGGTTACGGGGTCTTCGGCGGCGAGTGCTCGGGCCGAATCGTTCGAGTGGGCGACCGGGCGGGCGACCTGTGCGCCGGCGAAGAAGTGGTCGCCGCCCTGGCTTCGGACGGCTGTGCCGCGGATTTCGTCACAGTACCCGTCAATAACGTGATCCGGAAGCCGTCCGGCCTGAGCTTCGCTGCCGCGGCGGCCGTACCGATGGCGTATATGACGGCGCGGTATGGTTTGCGTGATATTGCGCGGCTGGTGCCTGGCAACTGGCTGCTGATTCACGCAGCGGCCGGTGGCGTGGGCTTCGCCGCAGTGCAGGTGGCGCTCAAACTTGGCGTACAAGTCTTCGCGACGGCCGGCTCGCCGGAGAAGCGCGCTTTCCTGCAACGCCTCGGGCTGACGCACGTGTTCGATTCGCGCACGCTGGACTTTTCCGCGCGCATCCTTGAGTTGACGGGCGGGCAGGGCGTGGACGCAGTCTTAAACTCTCTGGCCGGGCCTTTTATCCCGGCCAGCATGCAGTGCCTTAGACGAGGCGGCATTTTCCTCGAGTTGGGCAAGAGAGAGATCTACAGCCAGGAGCGCCTCCGCAGCGAGGGGCGCGATCTGATCTACAAACCTTACGACCTGATCTCCCTCTCCGCGGACGAACCTGCCCTTTTTCGCAGCTTATTCGAGGAAGCCATTCGCGATGTCGCCTCTGGCGACCTGCCGGCGCCCCCCATACGGGCGTTTCCCATTACGGACGCCGCTGCCGCTTTCCGTTATATGGCCCAAGCGCGGCATATCGGAAAGATCGTGCTGATACCGGAGGGCAGTGCGGAGCGGGCTCCGGTTCGCCCCCGTAGCACTTACCTGATCACCGGTGGAACGGGCGCTCTGGGATTGAGCACGGCCGAAAGACTGGCGAATATGGGAGCGGAAAGGCTCGTCCTGACAGCACGCCGCGAACCAGGAGAGCGCGTGCGCGAGCGCATTCATTCAATTGAAAAGTCTGGAACCACGGTCGACGTCGTTGTCGCCGATGCAGCCAATCTCGGGCAAATGACTGCGGTGTTGGCCGGGATTGATGGCAACGGCGCTCCTCTGCGCGGCATTATTCATTGCGCGGGCGTTCTGGAGGATGGCTTGGTTCGGGGACTCGACCAGGATCGGATCGAGCGGGTACTGGCGCCCAAGATCGACGGAGCGTGGAACCTGCACACTCTCACCGCCGACCGTGCGCTCGATTTCTTCGTTCTTTACTCCTCCGCTGCGGCAGTGTTCGGCAATCCCGGACAGGCTGCCTATTCGGCGGCGAACGCCTTCCTCGATAGTGTGGCGGAAACGCGCTCGGCCAGCGGTCTGGCAGCATCGAGCATAAACTGGGGACCCTGGGATGGGCCGGGTATGGCCGACAGCGGCCTGTCGCGCTCGATGGCCGCCGCGACCGGCGTGACAGCGCTTGGCACAATGGAGGCGCTGGACGCTTTGGAAGACGTCCTGCGCCGTAAACCAGTGCGTCGGGTTGTCTTCAAATTCGACGCGGCGCGATTGACGCCGCACCTCGGCCGCAGCGCTAACCTTCTGGCCGAGCTGACCACCGCGGCCGCGCCAGCCGAGCAGATGGTGCCGGAGCAGCCGGCGGTTGAGGCGCCCGTCAACGGGACGGGCCGTGTCAGGTCGAAGCTGAGCGCCGATCCGGGGCTGCGGCGCCAGCAACTGTCTACCTACCTTGAGGAAAAGATTCGTGCATGCCTGGATCTCAAGCCGAGTGCTGCGCTCGACCCCAAAGCGCAGTTGCCCGACCTCGGCCTGGATTCGCTTATGACCGTAGAACTGCGCAGTGCCGTGTCCACTGACTTCGGATACGAGATCTCCCATTCGGTTCTCGCCGACGGCCTGACGCTGGAGAAACTGACCGATCATATGGCCGCAGTGTTCGCTCCCTCGCGGCCCTCCGGCAACGGTTCCGCCCCGGACTCAGGTCCAGAAGGCGATGTCGACGAAGGCGTCCACAAGTTCTGGGCCAGAATGCAGCCGGCGCTGGACCGGGTGGCGATGGCCCGCGCCCTGAATCTCTATCACTTCGAAAAACCCATCGCCTCCTATGACGGGGGTGCCTGGGTGCGGTGCGCCGATGGCGAACGGCGGCTGATGCTGGCGACACACTGTTATCTCGGTCTCCTGAGTCATCCACGCATCAAGCAGAAGGTGCAGGAAGCGGTGGAAGAGTTCGGCGGCGGCGTGCACGGATCGCGACTTATGGGCGGATGTCTCGAACTGCACCAGCGGCTGGAACAAAAAGTCGCCGAGTTCAATGGGCGCGAGGCGGCGATCACTATGTCGACCGGCTACGTGACAAATGCATCGGCGATCGCGGCCCTGGTGGGTCCGGGCGATTGGGTAATCAGCGATCAATTGAATCACGCCAGCATCCTTGACGGCTGCAACTCCTCGGGCGCCCTGGTGCGGGTTTACAAGCACAACAACATGGAAGATCTGGAATCCGTGCTGAGGGCCGCGCCCGGCGGCGCGGTCAAGCTGGTAGTGGCGGACGGCGTGTTCTCCATGGACGGCGATATTGCCGACCTGCCTGGATTGTCCGCGATCTGCCGCCGATATGGTGCTTTGTTGATGATCGACGAGGCCCACAGCCTGGGAGTTCTGGGGAAGACCGGCCGCGGCATTGAAGAACACTTCGGAATGCCCGGTTCGGTCGATATCCTGATGGGTACCCTCAGCAAGACGCTGTCGTCGATGGGCGGCTATATCGCAGGAACCCGGCGGCTGATCGATTTCCTGAGACTTTCGGCAAGGGGATACTTCTTCAGCACGTCTCCCCCCGCACCGGTAGTTGCCGCTTCACTGGCTGCGTTGGAGGTTCTGGAAGAGGAAGGGCAGGCACTGTGCGACCGTCTGCATCGCAATACAGCTATGTTTATCGAGGGGCTTCAGGCGGCGGGATTCGATACCGGCGCATCCTGCACCGCGATCGTGCCGGCAATCCTCGGATCGGATGAACGGGCTGCGCGAATGGCCGACTATGGACAGCGGCACGGGCTTTTCGTCCTGCCAGCGCTGCCGCCGGCCGTCCCTGTAGGAATGGCACGCCTTCGGCTCACGGTGAGTGCCGCCCATACCCCCGAAGATTTGCAGTTTGCGCTCGGCGTGCTGTCGGAAGGGGCACGGAAACTGCAGTACGCGGCTGTGGAAATGCCTGAGGTTTCGCGGGTGGTTATGGCTTCCGGCGGAATTCAGATGGCACCAGGACCCGGTGTGGCGAGCGCTTCATTTTTCTTTTCCGGCGACCATCTCGCAGAGTAAAAAATAGATATCGATCGCCGATTCGCGGCTCAAATACGCCCAGATCGACATGGTAATGCGTCAGAAGTGTCGGCACCAAGCATGAACGAGCCGGTGACGAGATGATCTTACGGGTTCGCACGAGGTGTCGAGGGGAATCCGTTCGCTTCAGGCCAGGCGGGACGGATCGGATGCCGGCCGTCTTTCATCACCACGTGGACACAGCCTATCGCTTCAAGGAAGGGGCTCGCTGATGGACGGTCGCGGCGTCCCCTGGCAGTCCGCGGTCATCTGGAAAGAGCCGGCACAGGGCGGCTCCGACATGCGGATGTTTGGCCTCGGCCGGATTGAACGTCTCGTGCTCACGCTGCGGCGATTCGGCATTGGGGACGTCCACGTTGCTGAAGCGGGCGCCCTTCCTCCCGGACTTCCGGTAGCTGGACCGGTGCTCATCGTGCGGGGCGTCGCGGTGATCGACCCGCGCGCGCGGGACTGGCTGGTCAGCCACACGCCGACATCGGGTCGGGTGGTGGTGGCGACCGCTGAGACCGGAACGTCCGCGCTGTTCGGCGTGGCCGGGATCGACGACATCGACAGCGATTCGTTCGACGCGGCGGCCGGCCGGCAGGGCCCCCCAATCGCGGCGCCCGCTCAATATGTGTGCGAGATTCTGCCGTGGACGGCCGACGCAGCCTCAACGACGGGCCTTTGGCGGCTGTCCAGCAAGCCGACGGAACGCTGGACTCTACGTCAGACCCGTCGGCTTGATTTCCCGATCACGGCGGCGCTCGCCAACGCGGGAATTCTGCCGGACTCGATCTCCTGGGCATCATTTTGGGTCGCCCTCGCCGGCGGCGCCGCGATGGCGTTCGGTGGCTACGCCGGGGGCATCGCAGGCGCGCTGCTCTTCTACCTGTCGTGGCTCATGGACACCCTGGACGGCGCAGTCTCGCGGTTGACGTTCCGGGCCAGTGAAGCTGGCGCCAAACTCGACACGCTGCTGGGAAGACTCGCCTACCTGGTCATGGCCTTGTCCTTGGCCTGGGCTGCATTCGGGGCCCCTGGCCTGTGGGCGCGTCTGTTCGTGGCGCTGGCGGCCATGGTCGCAGGCGGCATTCTGGAGATCCTGTTGTCACTGCGCGCGGATCGCCTGACACCAGCTCACAGACCCCCGCGTTTGTGGCGGATCCGAAACGCGTTGGAATATCTGCTCCATCGCGACAACGCCCTCGCGATTCTGGCCTGCGCGATTGCCGGCCGACTCGATGTGTTCGTGTGGCTGGCGATCGTCGTCGTACATTTGGCGTGGGTAGTGGAGGCACTGATCCTCATTCGCGCGCGAAGGTGAGGCGTGTGTCGCCGTCGATGGCGCGACGGCACTCGGCGGTTTGAGGCGAAGCGTCCTGAGGCTTCCGACCGGTGAAAAGCACGACGCTCATCGAAAGCAATGTCGACCATGTCGCCACTGCCGCCGATGCCAGGTAGGCTCGGGATCGGATCAGCACCTGACAACCGGACCCATCCGTACCAAGGATAGCTGCTGAATTAATGGTGCGGAATGCATTGAGCGGAGCATAAGGTGGGCCGGTCTCCGCGGCAAAAAACACGAAAATGAGTAAGTGGACCAAAGCGCATTCTCGGCTCTTCGAACACGTCCTCCTGGACAAAGATCCTCAACTTGCGGAGACGCTGGCAAGAAAGGAATTGTCTCGCGCCGAAGCATCAGGCGAAGTTACGGCTGATCTTGAGGTCTCCCTGGCCGTCGCCATCATGTTTCAGCGCAGGTTGCCTGAGGCTCGCAATCTGATCAACTCTGTACTTGACAGGTTTCCGAAACGCCCGGCCGCCCTGTGGTGCGACGCCCTACTCTCGATTTATATGAAAGATCCGTGGCCAGTAGTTTCGCGGAAGCTTGAAGCGCGCTGGGCCATCGGCGAAAGGCCGTTCACTGCTCAAGCGAACTGGGACGGTTCGCCGTTGAACGGACACTCCGTATTGCTCGCGGGCGAAGGAGGACTGGGAGACCAGATCCAGTTTGTTCGTTTCGCGCCATTACTGAAAGCGGCGGGCGCCGGTCGTGTGATTGTATCCGTGCGCCCGGGTCTGGCGAACCTGGTGCAAACGATGGAAGGAATCGATGCCGTCGTATCAGGCGGGTTCGGCTCGAACCCGCCTGTCGATCCGGCAGATTACGACGTCGGTCTACCGATGATGAGCGCCCCGGTTGTGCTTAACGTGACCGAAGCCACCCTTCGCGCCGCAGTGCCGTATCTTCGAGTGCCGGAAACGGCGATTGACAGCGCCCGGAGGCGCATTGCTACGGGCCGGAACCATTTCCTCAATGTTGGAATTTGCCGGCTTGCAGGTAAGGAGATCCGCAGCCTTCCTCTGGAACTGTTCCGGCCGCTTGCGGAGATTCCAGGCGTTCGACTGTCTAGCCTCGCCGAACACTCTTCGATCGATGAGAAAACCGCCAGCTTCCCCATCGCGAGTCTTGGGTCGAGCGACATCGTTTCAGATGCGGGGGCCATTTCCGCTCTCGATCTGGTGATCACAGTCGATACTATGATCGCTCATCTGGCTGGTAGTCTTGGACGACCAGTGTGGTTGCTGCTGAGTTATCTTCCAGACTGCAGGTGGGCGTTAGAGGGCACAACCACCCCATGGTATCCGACCATGCGTTTGTTCCGCCGCGAGGGGCATAACTGGGAAAGCGTTATCCGGAATATCGCCGACGAGCTCGCAGACATGGCACGGGTCAGAGGTAGTTGCAACATTCACTTGTAGTTGACGATCCGGGTATTGCCCGCTATCGGAAAACTACGTTTTCTGAGTTTTGGCCAATGCGACGCGATAGCACCATCGAATTTGCCCCGGAAACGTCCAAAGCAGCGCATCCAACCGGTTGCCCTCAAAGCGAATGCGGTCGGCGCCGTGCTGCGCGAATTCCAGGAGTTGGCAGGATGGCCTGAGGCTTCGCGGGTTGCTATGGCTTCTGGCGGAATTCGGATGGCAGCAGGACGGGGTGCGGCGAATGCTTCACTTTTCTTTGCCAGAACTGTTCAATGGCAAGACAAAAGCGGAGAATGGCCCAGATGGTCTCTTCACTAAAGTGGTAGGCGCGAACTTCACGCATCGTAAGCGGGACCTTCAGGCGGCGATTTGCTTCGTCGAGGAACGGCTCGCGCAGATGACCCAGGCCGCAGTTGGGAGCATTTCCCAAAACGTCCAGAATCGCCGTCCGGACATCGAAGGCACGGTCGAAGAGGTCCTGCACGTAGAAGCGCCGCACGATGCTTTGTACCACGACGGGCAACACGGCTATGAATAGCTCGGCATCGAGCACATCCCGTCCCGCCTTGTCGCGAAGCAAAGGGGTAGTTACATCGAGCAGAACGAGCCGGCCGCGGTCCACGGCCCAATTCGATAACTGTGCGTCCAAACCGGTTTCCGGCGTAACGAAGCGGTCGACATGGTCCAAGACCTCGCGGAACAAATCGAGCGCTTCTTGGGGCGTGGCACGCATCATGCGTGCTGGAAGCAGCGAGTCCGCGTCCAGCCGTGGCTGGACGACGTACCCCGTGAAGCAGCCATGGGGACGGGCGCAGCCTTCGAGCTGCGTCTCCACGAAAGGGACACCGGCGGCGCGCAGGCGCTCCAGGTACACATCCAGAACGGCCCGATAGGCATCCAGGCGGTACTGGCTGTCGAACGGCGGGAGACGCTTGCATGCGTATCCGCGCCAGGCGAGAACGCAGGCGATTGCCCCCTCGCCGACTACCTCCACACCGGCGCAATTGCCCGTCAGCAGCATTCGATCTACGGTGCGATCAAGTTCGGCCAGGTCCTCTTGGGTGAGCATGGCTATCGGATTTTCCTCGTGAAATAAGAGGTGACGGCCTCGACGATATGATCCGCGTCGCGGTACGTTAACAAAGGAAAGCTGGGTAGGCGCACCGTGCTGCGGGAAGCCTGGCGCGCGACCGGGCAATCCGCGCGATAGCTGCTGAACTGATCAAGCTGCGAGCAGTCGAGAAACTCCTGGGGATGCGCGCCTACACCGCATTGGCGCAGGTGGTCGACCAAACGGAACGGATCCGGCACGTTGGCGACAAAATAGCTGGCGTTGGCGCGCCCATGGCGGTCCATATCGGGCAGGCGGACCTCCTCGATTCGCTGAAGTCCTGAGCGCATGCGGGCAACCAGGTCGCGACGGCGGCCTACGTTTTCCTCCAGGCGCCGCAGTTGCCGCGACTGCATTTGCGCCATGAACATCTTGAACGGTGGACGGCTCTCGTAGCCGAAGCGGTATGTGGGGTCGTCCTTGCTGGGCTCGAAGTACTCGCGAACTTTCCGGGGTGCTTCCCTCGAGAGCAAACCCAGTGCGCGCCCGGCGGGACGCAGCACGTTGCGGTACACGCCGGGCGAAAGCGCGACCGTGTATGTGAAGCGAGTAAAGGTGTCAAGCAGTGAAAGCCGGCGACCAACACTCGGTTGCGGCGGTCTCGATCCTTTCAGCAATTCCGGACGGATCGCCAGCATCCCCCCACCCAAGGAATTGATTATCTTCTCGACACCGAAACTGAAAAGCGCGCCCTCACCGGTCTGGCCCGTCTGGAGACCTTGATGCAGCGTGCCGACGGCGTGGGCGCAGTCTTCAAACAGCAGCAGGTTGCGCTCGCGGCAGATTTTGCCAATACGGGTCAGATCTGCCGTATGTCCATAAATATGAGTGACAAGAACCATGCGGCTGCGGGGTCCGATGCGTGCCGCAAGATCATACGGGTCCATACACAGCGTTTCGGGCTCGACATCCACGAAAACAGGCCTCAGCCCGCGCTGCACCAGAAGCCGCACGATCACGTAAAAATTGTAGGCGGCCACCAGCACCTCATCGCCTTCGCGTAGAGGCGCTGCTTGCAGGAAAGCCCATAGCGCATGACGACCGGTGGGTGTCGCAAGCAGGCTGCGGCCGGCGATCAACGGGCGGAAAATACTTTCTACCGAATCGTCCGGAGCGGCCCTGGTAGAAAAGGCCGACCGCAGATAGGGCAGATAGTCGCCGGCGCGCAGGCACGTCGAATTCTTCGGAATGGCGCGGCCATTCACCATGGTTTCAATTCCAGGCGGCGCGACAGGTCGGACTGGATTTTCTTACAGGGATCGTAACGCCGCAGCAAAGTCTGCCATTCGGAAAGACGCGGGTACATTCGCTCGAGTTGGCGCGGTGTGGCGACGGCGTCCTTCGCAAGGTAAATGCGGCCGCCGAGTTCCGCCACTGCATCGCCGAATTCAACCAGGAAGCAGCGGTTCGCAGGAGACTCCGGTGTCTGGAAGTTCACTCCCCAGCCGTCCATGGGAAAAGACATCAGACCCGCCCTCGGAATGTCCGAGAACCGCTTACCAGCGCCGAAAAAGACCGCCGCGCGATAGGCTCGCCTCAGCCGCGCAAGCGTGCGGAAGGCTTCTTCGAGGTTCGCGTCCGGAACGCAGAAGTGATACTCAATAAAGCCCCGGCGGCCATACAGACGGTTCCAGTTCCGGAAGCGTTCATGCAAACTGCCGTAGTGGAACCTCCTCCTGTGGGCGGTCGTATCGAGCGTTCCCGCAACACGCAGAGTGATATGTTCGATAAGACTCACGGAAGGACCGTAAAAGGCGCGTATCCGCGGCAGCCACATATCGCTGTGGGGCGGTGGCGCTGCGACCTGGTCGTCGACATAGCGTGCGCGCCAAACGATCCCCCGGAAATTTTCTCTTGTCAGGTCGACCCACTCGACTACCTGGAGATCGTCGCTGGTAGCCTGGGATATTGATTTCATTTCCGCGATCGTTTCGAATCGGGCGGCGCGGATACGCACGCCGCAAGGTCGGGGAGGCTGCAGCCGGAACGTGACCTGTTTGATGTAACCGGTCATCCCCATGCCGCCGATTGTCGCCGCGAAAAGGTCGGGCGATTCATCGCGCGAGCATGGTCGTTCCACGCCGTCCGGGGTCACCACCGTGAGCGCCTCGACATGATTGCCGCACGACCCCTCGTCGGGAATCGCCTTGCTGTGAATGTCCGAGGCAACGGCGCCGCCGGCGGTCACCCATTGAGTGCCCCCGAATACGGCCCAGTAACAGTGCGCTCTCTCCACTTCTTTCTGCAATTCGCCGACGGGTGCTCCGGACGCACAAGTCAGGGTTCGGCCATCGGACGCGATCGAAAACGCCAGGTTCGCGCCCGAAGAGCAGACGGTGTCGCCACCGCCGACGTAAGCCGCGTCGCCGAAGCTTCTGCCCGCGCCGCGGGGGATAAACGGTCCCTCACCGGTACCTAATACTCCATCCCGGTATGGAATCAGACGCGTCCGTGTGGCCAGGATATTCGACCAGCTTGCGATGCGCACCATGCTCACGTTTGCGATTCTCGCTCCCGATAGCGGTAGCCTGCAAGCCATGGGTACGCTGCCGCGCGCCGCGAGACCGAGTCGATCAGTTCCTCCGTCCAGGGGAGTTTGTCGCGGCTGCAGTGTGGAGATGGATGCAGCACGCTCTTGCAGCGTGCGACATACTCGTCGTCCAGAGGCAGGCCAAGGAAGCCGGCGAATCGGCCTATCTCACGGTCCGGGTGCGCAATGAGGTCCTCGTGGCTGATGTCCAGCACCGATTCCGGCGGCAGTTGCTTCTTGGCTGCCGTCACCAAGTCGCAGAGCGCAAAATAGCGTTGGCTGGTGGGCTCGAGTTTCTGCAGCGAGCGGATCGCCATGGTCGTAATGTTGTCGTAGCAGTTCCGCACTACATGAATGAAGCGCACATCGCAGTGCGTCTGCGAACGCAACCGGTCGAGCAGTGCCGGGTTCCGCGCAATCGCCAGCACGTTGCGCTCTCCCTCCTGATCGCACACTACGCGCAGACGCCGGTACCGTCCCTGCCACAGGCCGTCGATTGCATAGCTGTACGCCGTCAGCTTTCGTCCGTCGCGGTCGAAACGCATGGCGTTCAACAGGGCCATCTGCAGGACCTGCTCGAACGGGTCGCCGAGCTCGATGTATTTCAGGGAATTCAGACGATGCGCCGTAATTGCGTCGGGATGCGCGTCGATCAGCGATCCCACCACGCTGTGGCCACTGCGGGGATAGCCAATGAACATGCAGAAGACTTCGACGTCCCTGAAACGCTCGGCAAGGCGCGCCCGCTGCATCCGTGCCTGGAAGCGGTCCCAACGCGCCAGAACCGCCAGTTTGATCTCAAGATAGGCTTCCGAGGGCAGGGTGTTGCGCTGGAAAGTCTGCATGGATCCTCAGAAAAGGGGCAGTGGCGGCCGCGCCACATTCAGCATCAGACTCCGCGCATAGAAAAAACGGCGGATCGTAGTGAAGAACATACCGGCAGTCATAATCCCGAGCCCCCACGTCAGCAGGTCGTACCCGGCGAGCCGGGCTTCACGGAACAGCCCCCAAACAACAAGCGTCAGGACAAGGCCGATCACCCGTTCTTCGCGCCCCATCAGGTGCGGCCACCCGAGATTCGATACCGACACCTCCATGGCGGCGCGGGCTTTCGCGTAACTCACCGAGTAGCCGCCAATCGCCATCAGCATGCAAATCGGCCAGTGAGATGTTCGCCATGCGAGCGAGAACAGTACAGCGGACTCGAAAACGCGGTCGGAAACCGCGTCCAGATATCCGCCGAGAGGGGTTTCGCGGTTTGTCCTCCGTGCGACGGCGCCATCGAGTGCATCGAGATATCCTCCCAGAAGGAGCAGCCCCGCAAACACGAATGGGTTGCCCGTCCAAAGCCACGCGGCACAGGCAATCAGGCCGCACGCGAGAGCGGTAACGGTTACGTGGTTTGGATCAACCCGCCAGCGGGCCAGCGGTTGCGAGCCGGCATCGATGACGCGCCGGTAGAGTCTGCCAATCAAGCGGTCCCCCGCATGCTGCGAACGCCGGCGAGATCCTCAATATGATCGATTTCGTCACAGGAGTGGGCCGTACACTCACTGGCGTGCACCGGGCGGCCATCCTTAATCAGCCGACGCAGCGCCGCAAGGTAGAACAACTTGAGATTCTCCTCGCTGCGGACCATGGAATCGAGACTATCCCACATCGAATTGAGACCACCGCCGCGGAAAGAAATGATGCCCATCGACTCGGCATCCGCAGCCTCGGGGTCGATATTCTTGCCCACGTCGACGACGAACCCGTTTCGGGTAACGACCTTCATATCGTCGGAATCGTAGTCCTCTTTGCGCCGGATGGCCATCGTGACTTCTCCTGTAGATCCGACCAACGTTTCTACAATTTCCCGAGAAAAAAAGAGGTTATCGCCGTTGATCAGGAGGACGTGTCCACGCATCGAGCGCAAGCCCAACCAGGCCGAGACCAGATTATCGGCTACGCGAAAGAAAGGATTGTACACGATTTCGAACTGAAAATCGCGATATCGTCTGAGTTCCTTTTCGATCTGATCGGAGCGGTACCCCAGGACGAAGCGCACCCGCCGAAGACCGCACTCCGCGAGGGCTCCCATCTGGCAGTCGAGCAATGTACGTCCATCCCCGACGTCGACCAGGCTCTTGGGAACGGCACCGGTCAACGGCATCAACCGTTTTCCGACGCCCGCCGCCAAAATTAAAATCGCAGGCATTTTAGAAGTGGGCATTAGAAAATTTAGACCAAAATTGGTTGCTTTTAAACCTAAATATGTTAGCCGATTTCCCTCGGTATGAGCGAGCGGACTCGATCGAAGTAGATGTCTGTGTGGTCGGATCCGGTCCCGCGGGCGTGTCGGTTGCCGAGTCCCTGCTGGACTCGAATCTGAAGATCTACCTGCTTGAAGCCGGAGGGCAGCGGCGTGAGAAGGCCAGCCAGCGTCTGTACGCCGGAGAGAATGACGGGTTGCCATACTTCAAGCTGCACAAGACCCGGCTGCGGCAATTTGGCGGCACTGCCAACCACTGGATCGGGCGGTGCACTCCCCTTGATGAGATCGACTTCCAGTAAAGAGAGTGGATTCCCCATAGCGGATGGCCGTTCGAGAAAGCGGAGTTGGATCCTTATTACAATCCGGCAGGTAAGATCTTAAATCTCGGTCCGGGGATCTATGACGAGCGAGTATGGCAAATTCTGGGCGTGAAAGCACGTCCGCTCGACCCCTCGCGCGTGCGCACCGACTTCTGGCAGTTTAGATCTGCTTAGCAATTCCCGTATCCCCTCGGACGCAGGGTAGAGTTGAGCTCTCTCGAGGTCTGCATAAGTAATGTCCTACATTGCCATCATGAGGTCGCCGTGGCCCGGAGGGACCGGCTGTTAAGACGTTTTCCGCGAGGCCCTTGTCACAAGGCGATGTGTCCGGCGACCTTTCAACCCACCGCTCCCATCCTGTAATACTAGGGCAGAGTGAGGCAAGGGAGAGGTGTGACTCGCCCGGACCGCGCCTAGGCTGCGGTTCTTATGGGTTCATTGAAAACTCGGAGTCAATTGTTGTCGGCGAAGAATTGGCGAAAAACGTCGCTGTAACTACTTTTGTAATGAA
>Ga0209040_10001187_pt1 | contig 20467 bp, 19 predicted proteins | sample BogFormECP12_OM3_FD_188240 | JGI IMG/M metagenome (GOLD analysis project Ga0209040, IMG submission 188240) | Bog forest soil microbial communities from Calvert Island, British Columbia, Canada - ECP12_OM3 (SPAdes) (version 2) | ecosystem: Environmental > Aquatic > Freshwater > Wetlands > Bog ...
CTCCTGGCAGGCCACCGAACCCGAGCCGCCCCAGAAGTCACCGGCGGCCAGCACATCACGCACGATGGACTGGTGCTCGGCCTCCAGGGACGCGGCCTGAGAGCGAATCAACGCGCCGTGGGCATCCACGTCGCCGAACTGGTAACTGATCGACATTGCTTACCTCCTACAAGTTTTCGGTGCTGGGCTAGCTGGACAGGATGCGCTGAGAGGCCTGCTCTTGCTGCTCGTAATTGTTGGCATCGCGGATCAGCCCGTCACGCACCCCGTGCAGCATGTTGACGATGTTGCGGAAGGCCTGGTTCATCTGGCCCATAGTGTCGTAGGACGTCATCTGCGCCGTCCCACTCCAGCCCGCACCGGCAATGTTTTGGCTCGATGCCCACATCTTGCGGGCCTCGTCCTCCACCGTCTGAGCGTGCATATCGAAACGGCCCGCCATCGACCGCATCTCATGCGGGTCAGTCATAAAACGCGTAGGCATATCCCCTTCTCCCTTACCTCGGTGTCATTTCAGCGTTAAGGCGTTGTGCGGCAAGGCATCCCCCACCTCTCAGCCGCCGGCCGGCGTGCGGGTTTCGACTCTGACGGGGGCTGTCTTGGCGGCCTGGGTGCCGACACCGCGCCCGCTGAGCGAACCCATGAGTGCTTGGGTGAACGGGCTGTTGGGCAGGCTCGACGCCGTTGGGCTGACGCTGGTCTGGGGCAACACCGGGGCCGCGCGAGACGCCATCTCCGGCGCCGAGTTGGCCCAGCCATTCGGTATCGACAGCCCGCCCAGTCGATGCGCCGACGCCAGCTGCGCGCTGATCGCCGACCCAAACCCCCGCAGCTGGCCGGATATGCCGCCCATCACGGCTTTCATCTTGGCGTCGACGAGCGCGGAGACATCGGCCAGCATTGCCTGATTGCTCGCCTGCATCGCCTGGCTGGCGTTCATCGAGTTGGCCATGCTGATCAACATGCGGGCGGGCATGCTGGCCATCATCGTCGTGTAGTAGACCGCCTGAACCGGAAGAATCGAATCCGTCGCCGAACCGACACCGGAACTACCCAGCACGCTCAATAACGTCGAGTCCAAACTCGTCGGTACGCCAAGATTGCCAAGAATGTTCGTCCAAGCGCTCGTTAATGTATTCCCGCCGCTGGTGTTTCCCAGGTAGGCATTGAGCAGCCCCTCCAAGTCGGTGCCCAACGAGCCGGCCGAATTCGCCGTCGACTGGCTGGCCGCGGCCGCATCCGCGGACGCCCCACCATCGCTTGTCGTCGGCGCAGGAGTCTGCTGCGGCAACACGGCGGCCTGCTGGGATGTCACCGCATAGGTATCCATCGTCAGGCCGTCCTGGAACCACATCTCCATGTAGAGAGCCTCGGTGGCCGCGATCGCCGGAGTGTTTTGACCCAAGAAGTTGGTGGCAACCAACGCCGCCAAGAGTGCCCGGTTGGCCGCGATGACCGACGGCGGCACCGTGGCGGCAAACGCACTCTCATAGGCAGCGGCCGCCAAGCTGGCCTGACCACTGGTCAGCGCAGCTTGGATCGAGCTGCCCTGCAACCACGCAATGAACGGCGCCGCCGCCGAAGCCATCCGCGCCGACGACGGACCCAACCACGGTCCACCGGTCAATTGCGCGATCACCGATTGATACGAGCTGGCCGTGCTCTCCAGGTCGGCGGCCAACTCATTCCAGGCCGCCGCCGCCGCCATCAACGGCCCCGACCCCGCCCCGGAATACATCAGAGCCGAATTAACCTCAGGCGGGAACACCATAAAGCTCATCGACCCAAGCCCCCATTAGCCTGCAGCTGCCGCATTCGCCGCTTCAGTCAACGCGTACGCCCCCGCGCCGGAGCGCAACGCGGCAACCAACTGCTCATGCACTTCCGCCGCCTGAGCGGCGACCTGCTGATACGCCACGCCCTGCTTGCCGAACTGCGCCGCCGTCATCGCCGACACAATATCCGACGCCGCCGGCGCCAAGCCCGTCGTCGGCGCCGCCGCGGCCGAATTCCGGGCCACCATCGCATCACCGATACCCGACAACGTCCCCGCAGCCCCCGACAGCACCTCCGGCTGCGTAGTTACGAACGACACCCTCCGACCTCCTTCAGAAGACGTCAAGCCCCCGGTCCGCTGTTCGCAACCGTTAATTCAATTAACCTTTTCGAAGAGCGTTCACTCAGGCGCATAACGGTCGGCCAATCGTAAATCACGAACGCGCGTGCTTTGCTGAAAAAATCCAAAGACATTCAGCTCGCGATAAGTTTTTTTTTCGTACGCGTCCCGGATCTTCTCAGGGAGGACCGGAGCGCACGAATCCGCATCGCACTCGCCGACGCGGTCAGGCGTCGGCCAGCAGCTTCTTCAGCACAACGCGGCCCTCGTCGTCAAGCGGTGGGAAGGGTCGACTCGGATCCCCAGCGCCGGCGCCCAGCAGCCCCAGGCCGGCCTCCGCCATGGTGGCCCACGACGAACTCCAACAGCGGCTTGAGCTCAGCGTAAATGGCTTGTGCCCTTGGCAATTCGCCTGCGCGTACTGTGCCGTACAGGTCGATGCAGGGCTGTGGGCGCAGACACGGCCCGACCGTGCACCAACCGGCGGCCCCTGCCTGCAGCGCGTCCAACACCAGCGGATTAATGCCATTGCAGAAAGGCGGCCGGCCGCCGCTGAGCTAGTCGACGCGCTGCATCCGGGAAAGGTCACCAGCGGACCCTTTGACCATTGTGAGGTTGTCGATGGTCTCAAACATCCGCACCAACAGTTCCGGGGCTCATATCGACCCCGCTTGTGGCCGGGTTATTCTACACATGATCAAAATCCGGATCGCATACCAATGCTGAGAAAATGCCAAAAATTTCGCGATTCGAAAGCTTCCAGTGCGACGCCGGCACGATCATCACCGCGTCGGCGCCGGCCTGTTGCGCGCAGTGCGCACGCCGCGTCGTTTTTGCGGTCGTGGGCGATACTCAAGAGTCATGACTGGCTGCAGCGATGGTGTGCTGTCCGACGCCCGCATCGCGGCGATGTCGCCTGCTGAGCGGCGCGACCTGATTCAGCGGCTGCAGCGTCCGCTTGAGGAAGTGTATCCACCGCTGGTGGCACATCGCATGCGACGGAATCGGTTGACCTTGATGGTGGGCGGGGTGATCGGGTTGATCCCGTGGATCGTCTACCTCGCCTTTAACCTGCCCGCGAACTATGTTGCCCAAAACTGGCCGGCAACCTGGATTGGCTTCGACTGTCTGCTCATCGTGTTCATGGCCGCGACCGCGGTACTGGGCTGGCTGGGTCGCCAACTGGTGGTGCTGCCCGCCTTCACGACGGGGGTTTTGCTGATCTGTGATGCCTGGTTCGACATCGTGACCGCCGGCCCGGGACGGGATTTGGCTTTACCGGTACTGACCGCCGCACTCGGCAACCTACCGCTCGCGGTGATCATGATCAGTGGCGTAGTGCGGATCCTGCGCGTGACAGCGATACGGCTGTGGTTTATCGATCCCGGTATGCCGCTGTGGCGCGTGCCGTTGGTGCCGTAGGCGGCCAGGCGCCGCGGGCGGCACGCGAGCTGCCGTCGACGTACCCACGCTCGGCGGCCGGTATGAAGTAAGCATGGGCGAACAGCCGGAATCACCGTCAGGAATCAGCCGCCGGACGTTACTGACGACGGGCGCGGCGACGGCCATCGTCGGTGCAGGCGCCGGCGCGGCTGCCGTTGCGCTGCTTGGGTCGCCGGGCCGCGGACCCAGCCTGTGGACCCGGCCCGATCAGAGCGGCGCGCAACCGGTCGGCGGCCTGCATCTGCAATTCGGCAAAGATGCGTCCACCGAAGTCGTCGTCTCATGGCACACCACCGACGCAGTTCGCAACCCGCGGGTCATGGTCGGCACGCCGACGTCCGGCTTCGGCCGCGTCGTGCAAGCCGAGATCCGGACCTACCGTGACGCGATCTCCAAGACCGAAGTTCGCGTCAACCACGCCCGGATCGACAAACTGGTTCCCGACACCGACTACGTGTACGCCGCGGTGCACGAGGGCACCAACCCCGAGCTGGGGACCGTCCGGACCGCGCCGTCCGGACGGAAACCGTTGCGCTTCACAAGTTTCGGAGACCAGGCCATCCCGACACTGGGCCAATTCAAAAACCCCATCTACAACATCCACAACCTCGGATCGCCGGCAGCCGGGGACACCACGACGGCAATCGAACGTCTCGGTCCGCTGTTCAACCTCGTCAACGGCGATCTGTGCTACGCCAATCTCGCGCATGACCGCATCCGCACCTGGTCGGACTGGTTCGACAACAACACGCGCTCAGCCCGCTACCGGCCGTGGATGCCGGCGGCGGGCAACCATGAAAACGAATTGGGCAATGGTCCGGTCGGTTACGCCGCCTACCAGACCTACTTCGATGTGCCCGACTCGGGATCCGACGCCGAGGTCCGCGGCCTGTGGTATTCGTTCACCGCCGGCTCGGTGCGAGTGATCAGCCTCAACAACGATGACGTCTGCTTCCAGGACGCCGGCAACTTCTACGTGCACGGCTACTCGGGTGGCTCGCAGAAGCGTTGGCTGGAAACCGAACTCGCCGACGCACGAGCCGACCCGCGAGTCGACTGGGTGGTCGTTTGTATGCACCAGACGGCGATTTCCACCGCCGATCACACCAACGGTGCCGACCTGGGCATCCGGCAGGAATGGCTACCGCTGTTCGACCGGTACCAGGTCGACCTGGTGTTGTGCGGTCACGAGCATCACTATGAACGCTCGCATCCGGTGCGGGGAACACAAGACACCGAAACCAAAACGCCGATCCCGGTCGAAACCCGCGCCGACGTCATCGACACCAGCAAGGGAACGGTGCACCTAGTCATCGGCGGTGGCGGCACATCGTCGCCCTCGAACACCACGTTCTTCCCGCAGCCCCGGTGCCGCGTGCTGACCGAAGTCGGGCTATTCGATCCGACGATCGGGCGCAAGGCGCCGATCTATGTGGTGGAGGACGCGCCGTGGTCGGCGTTTCGCGACCGCGAAAACCCTTACGGTTTTGTGGCATTCGACGTTGACCCCGGCTCACCGGGCGGCAACACGTCGATCAAGGCGACGCACTACGCGGTCAACGGCCCCTACGGAGCGATCAGCGTGGTCGAAGAGTTCACCCTCACTCGGCCCCGCCGCGGCTGAGTGTTTCCTACGCTTGCCGGTATGACGACTACTGATCTCCCGTTGGCCGGCAGGGTCGCCTACGTCACGGGCGCCGCCCGCGGACAGGGCCGCTCGCACTGCATCAGGCTGGCCAGGGCCGGGGCCGACATCATCGCGATCGACGCCTGCGGACCGGTCACCGCGCACAACGGCTATCCCCCGTCGCAGCCGGAGGACCTCGCGGAAACGGTGAATCTGGTGGAAGGAGCGGGACGCAAGATGCTCGCCTCCGAAGTCGACGTGCGCGACGCGGTCGGGCAGCAGCGCGTGGTTGGCGACGCCATCGAACAGTTCGGCCGCCTGGACATCGTGGTCGCCAACGCCGGGGTGCTCAATTGGGGCCGGCTGTGGGAGATTTCGGCCGAACAGTGGCAGGACACCCTCGACATCAACCTGACCGGGCTGTGGAACACGATCAAGGCGGTGGTGCCGCCGATGATCGAGGCCGGCAACGGCGGGTCGATCATCACGATCAGTTCGGCGGCGGGAATCAAGGCCGTTCCCGGCTGCGGCCACTACTGCGCCAGCAAGTTCGGGGTGGTCGGGCTGACCAACTCGCTTGCCGTCGAGCTCGGCGAGTTCGGCATCCGGGTCAACTCCGTGCACCCTTACGGCACCGACACCCCGATGGGCAACGACGTCTCGATGTACCAGGTGTTCCAAGACCACCCGAATTACATCCACAGCTTCTCCCCCGGCGCGCTCCCGACGGAATCGCTCGCCGATCCGGACCTGATCTCCGACATTGTGGTGTGGCTGGCCAGCGATGCCTCATCGCTGGTCACGGCGGCTCAGATCCCCGCCGACAAGGGCTATTTGAAGATCTAACCGTCATCAAGGACGTCGCGGTACCGCTTACTCATGGGCGGCACATGATTACTTCAGCAAAATCCGGATTGCTTCTCAGTAATTTGTTAGGTTGAATCGCGCCCCACTCAAAGCCACAGCGTGTCGCAGGAAGGGCCACCTGGGTCGTCGCCGCACCATCGGAGTAGATCGTCAGCCGCGCAAGCCACGGGTGCGCGGGCGTTGTCGTGTCGTGGGTCTGGGTTAACCGCGGGGGCATTCTTGGCCGTCGGCACGACGCCGTGGTTCACCGCGCGGGCGGCCAACGCCGACGAGTTCGACGCGATCCTCGACCCCATCCTCAATTCCCTCTCGAGCATCGACCCCACGCTGGGTGCGGATGTGGGCACGGGCACCGTCTTCTCTTTCCACGACTATTGCGAGTTTGACCTCGGGGCGCTGGGTTGCATACCGAACGTCAACGACATCGCCGACAACGCGCTGAGTTACGCTCAGGCACAGGGAATCCCGGCATTCATGACCTAGTTCGGAGCCAGCAGCGACGAGACTGGCATCAACGCCTCGATGCAAGCCGCCAACGGAAACCTGATCGGATGGACGGAGTGGGCTTACTCCAGCCAAGGCGATATCACCACTACCGTGTCGCCACCGAGCTCGGAGTCGCTGGTGTACAACCCGGAGGATTTACCGGTCCGCAGCAACGTCAACACCGCGAACCTGGACACGCTCGCCGAGCCCTACCCGCAAGTGATTTCGGGCACCCCGACTTCCTGGTCGTTTGACAACGGCACCTTCGACTTCACCTACTCCACCGAGGAGGCCGACGGCCTGGGTAGCTTCCCCACCGGCTCGCAGACCACCATCTCGGTGCCGACCGTCGAGTTCCCGAATGGCTACGAGGTGAGCGTCACCGGCGGGCAGGTTGTCTCCGCGCCGGACGCACCCGAACTGGTCATCGCCTCAAACGCCGGCGCAAGCACCGTCCCCGTCGTGGTGACTTCCACCGCGGACGGCGGGGCCGCAGCAGGATAGCAGCAGGCCGACCGCTGGGACGCGCGACTATCGCTGGTTCCACCACGCGATGATGGCGTTGGCGAAATCGGTTGGAGCGTCGGACTGTAGATAGTGTCCGGCACCGGCGAGCACGACGGTGTGATGCCGGGGCATGACAGATTCCCAACGGCGACGTTCCTTTTCGCGGAAAGCGACGTCAGCATCGGCCCAAATTATCAAGGTCGGCAGGTCGGCCAACGCCGTCAGGCCGCGTTCGAGGTCAGTGAGGAATGCGCTGGCCGCGGTGATGTCTTTTGGGAAAACGGCGCACGGGCTGCGCCGTTGCGGTGTGGGTAAGGCCCGCCGATAGTGGGCCATCTCTGCCCCGGTAACCCGTCTGCGCCGGTGACCGGCAGGGATCATGACATTGACGAAGAAGTTGAAGTGCCGGATGAGCTGTCGGCCAACCAGGCCACCCATGAAGCGGGAAAACACCTCAAAATGGAGATCTCCGTTCACCGGCCACGCCCAGGTGTTTCCTACTACCAGACCGGAGAAGCGATCTCGGCGCTGCAACGCGGCACTCAGGCCGATCGGTCCGCCCCAGTCCTGCGCGATCAAGGTGACATCACGCAGATCGAGACGGTCGACGAACTCGCTTACCACCCGCGCGTGGTCGCCGGGATGGAACTGATATCCAGGCGCTGGCGTCGACAGTCCGAACCCCGGATAGTCCAGCGCGATGCACCGAAACGACCCTGACAGCCTGGTGATCACGTCGCGATAGACAAATGACCAGGTGGGGTTGCCATGCAGCATGAGTAGGATCGGCCCACGGCCTTCATCGATGTAATGGACGACATTGCCGCCCAATTCGAGGAACCGGCTTTCGAACGGAAAGAGGTCGTCGTCAACCCATGCCGGCCGCATCGCCGTACCGGACGATCCCATCGACATCCGACACCACCGCCATTGCTTTACAAGAACAATTGGACTTTAACGCCACTGATGGCGGCTGGGCGCCGCAACGACTCATTCGACCCACGGTGGTTGGTGCCGGCACTGTCTGCGTTGCTCACCGACTATCGCGAACGACGGGCCTCGAGTCGAACTGCTCGATGAAGTCCCCGCCGGTACGCGGGCCGTCTTGCGGACTACCCCGGAAACTGCGCTGGCACTAGCCGCCAAAGCGCTCACCCCTGAACAGGCGATCAGCTCCGACCGCAGCTACACAGGTAGCCCCGAAACGATTTGCGCCGTGCTCGGTTGACCGCGCAGGGCATTGCGAGCGCCCGAATGGTAACGTCATTACCGTTTCAGGCCAGTACGACTCTCCGGAGATGTCATATGCATTCACGCAAGCTGCCGTCATGACCGAGACGGCGTCGGCGCGCGCCACCGAAACGGTAGCCGCATTCGCCGAGCGCGCCCGCAGGTGGCTCGCCGACACCATGCCGCGCATCGACGATCCGAGTGATCCGCCCTACGCCGACCGCGGCGACGAGGAATCCTGGCAGCACGTCCGCGAGTTACAGCGGCGGCTTTACGACGGCGGGTTCGCCGGGATTTGCTTTCCCAACGAGTACGGCGGGCTCGGTCTGGACATCGAGTATCAGAAGGCTTTCGATGCCGAAAGCGCCCGCTACGAGATGCCGCTGATTTTGAATGTCCCGACGTTCACCATCTGTTGTGCGACGATCCTCGACACCGGCAGCGAAGACCAGAAGCGGCAACACATTTCGGCGGCGCTGCGCGGCGACGAGGTGCTCGTCCAGTTGCTCTCGGAGCCCAGCGGCGGCTCGGACTTGGCGGGTGTGATCACCCGCGCCGAGCGGCGCCGCGACAAGTGGGTGGTCAACGGCGCCAAGACGTGGAGCACCGGAGCCTTCGCCGCCGACTACGGCCTGCTGCTGGCCCGGACGAACTGGGATGTGCCCAAGCACGAAGGCCTGACGATGTTTCTGGTGCGGATGGACAGCCCGGGCATCACGCTGCGCCGGATCAAGCAAGTCAACGGATCGACCGAGTTCTGCGAGGAGTTCTTCGACGACCTGGAGCTCAGTGACGATGCGGTGGTCGGCGAGGTCGACAAGGGCTGGGAGGTGGCCTCCCGCCAGCTGTATCACGAGCGGCGCGCCGTCGGCGGCGGCTCGGAATTCGCCAGCGGCAGCGGCAGCGAAAACAACCAAGAACAGCCGCCTGATTATCCCGCGATGATCCGAGCGGCCGAGCTGGCCGACAACGAACGCGTGCGCGAAGCAGCCGGCCGGGCGCTGACGCACCGCGCGGTGTGGGAGCAGTTGATCGACCACGTCTACCGCGGCGTGCTGGACGGTTCACTCCCGTCGACGGCCGGTTCGCTCATCCGGCTTTTCCAGGCCGAGGAAGTTGCGCTCGAGATCGATACCGCACTAGAGATTGCCGGCAGCGCCGGCGTCGTCGACGGGCCTGCCGAGTTGCTCTTCGTCGGCGAACGCTACCTGTCCCGGCAGACCGCAGCGCTGGGCGGCGGCACTACCGAAATGGCGCGCAACGTGATTGGCGAACGGGTACTGGGCTTTCCGCGCGAATACGCCGCCGATCGCGGCGTGCCGTTCAACAAGGTCAAGCACAACCGGGGCTGATCGCCCACGGAGCTCGCATGATGTGCGTCATGCGACTAACGTGATGCTGATCATGCGAAAAACGGCTACCAAGCGCGCTCGGAGCAAGCAGGAATCGCTGGACCGGATTCTCTATGCGGCAGCGCGGCGCCTGCGGGAAGAAGGCCTCGATGGCGCCGCGATCGTCCCGGTGATGAGAGACGCCGGCCTCACCCATGGCGCGTTCTACTCGCATTTCGACACCAAGGAGCAGTTGGCCAATACCGCGTTCGCTTATGCCATCACCACCGGACGGCGACATTGGATCGAGCCGATGCGAGACGAATCCTGGGCTGACCGGTTGGCCAGTCTGGCCAAGCGCTACCTCACCCCGGCTCACCGAAACGACCTGTCGACCAGCTGCGCATTCGCCGCCGTGGGCGCCGACGCCGCGCGCGCATCGGAGGATTTCCGCGCCGTCTACGAACGCGAACTGCGCGGCTCGCTGGCTGCTATTTGCGGTGAAGACGATGCCGACGATCAGCGGCTCGACGATGCGATCGCCCTGATGGCGGTGTGCGTAGGCGGGCTGTCGCTCGCCCGCGCGGTGGCCGACCGGCAGTTCTCCACACGGATTTTGCGGGTTGCGCGTGGGGCGGCAATCAGACTCGCTGGGAAAGGAGGAAAGTGATGCTGAGCGCCAAACCGTATGGAAAGCTGCGCTATCGGGAGATCGGCGGTAAGCGCATGGCCTATGTCGACGAGGGCCGCGGTCCCGACGGCACGACGATCGTTTTCCAGCACGGCAACCCCACCTCGTCGTATCTGTGGCGCAACGTAATGCCGCATCTGGAAGGTCTGGGCCGACTGGTCGCGTGTGACCTGATTGGGATGGGCGGGTCGGACAAGCTCAACCCGTCGGGCCCTGACCGCTATCACTACGCCGAACAGCGTGAGTACCTATTTGGACTTTGGGATGCCCTCGATATCGGTAATCGGGTGGTGTTGGTGCTCCACGACTGGGGATCGGCGCTGGGTTTCGACTGGGCTAACCGGCACCGCGACCGAGTGGCCGGCATTGCGTTCATGGAGGCGATCGTCACTCCGATGACGTGGTCGGACTTCCATGAGAGCGTGCGAGGCGTGTTCCAGGGCTTCCGCTCCCCCAATGGTGAGTCAATGGTGTTGGAGCAGAACATCTTTGTCGAGGCCGTGCTGCCCGGCGCCATCCGGCGACGGCTGTCCGGCGAGGAGATGGACCAGTACCGGCGGCCGTTCGCCAACGCCGGAGAGGACCGGCGGCCAACGTTGTCGTGGCCGCGAAACATCCCGATCGACGGCGAGCCGGCCGAGGTCGTCGCCGTGGTCGACGAGTATCGGAGCTGGCTCGCGGGAAGCGACGTGCCAAAGCTGTTCATCAACGCCGACCCCGGCGCGATCGTGACCGGGCATATCCGCGACTACGTCCGCAGCTGGCGGAATCTGACCGAAATCACCGTCCCCGGCGTGCATTTCATCCAGGAGGACAGCCCGGACGAAATCGGCACGGCGTTGGCGCAATACGTCCAAGGGCTGCCTGGCTAGACGTCCTTTAGGGTTCGTCGTCGTCTTCGTCGTCGCGCAGCAGTTTTTCGGGGTGGTGGTAGGTGTTGACGCGAGGCTGGCCGTAATCAAGATGCGGTGGTGGGATCCATTCGGTGACGCCGTGTTGGTTTTTCCGTGTGGTCCAGCCTTGTTCGGCCAGTGGGTGGTGGCCGCCGCAGCCGAGCGCCAGATCGTTGACGTCGGTGGTGCGGCACTTGGCGTAGGGCGTGACGTGGTGAACTTCGGTGAAGTAGCCCGGGACATCGCAATTGGGAAACGAGCAGCCGCGGTCCTTGGCGTAGAGCACTATTCGCTGACCGGGTGAAGCCAGCCGTTTGGTGTGGTAGAGCCCGATCGCTTTGCCTTTGTCGAAGATGCACAAGTAATGATGGGCATGGGGGGCCAGCCGGATGACGTCGCTCATCGGTAGCAGCGATCCGCCGCCGGTGAGCCCCCTGCCGGCCTTGGCCTCCAGTTCGCGCAAGGTGGTGGTGACGATGATGCTGGCCGGCAGCCCATTGTGTTGACCCAGGCAACCGGAGGCCAGTAGAGCCCGTCCGGCCGCGTTGAGCGCGTCGTGGTTGCGTTGCGCGGCGCTGCGGCCGTCGGTGTCGACGGCGTCTTGTGCGGGTGTGCCATCCACACATGGTGTGGCGTCACCCGGATTGCACATGCCGGGTGCGGCCAGTTTCGCGAGGACGGCGTCGAGGGTGGCGCGAGCCTCGGGAGTCAGATATCCGGTGATCGGGCTCATGCCGTCGAAGCCTTGCTTGCCGATGGTGAGACCCCGCCGCCGAGCTCGGTCGTCGTCGGTGAAGTTTCCGTCCGGGTTGAGGCAATCGGCGAGTTTGTCGGCCAGCTTGCTCAACTCGTCGGGGCGATGTTCGCCGCCCAACCCGGCAAGCTGGGCCTCAGCTTTGTGACGGGTTTCCGCGTCGACGAAGTCGGGCAGCCGGTGAACGAAGCCGCGGATCACCGCTACGTGGGCAGGCCCGATCCGCCCGTCCCGCTGCGCTGAAGCGATGGCAGTTAGCAGCGGAGGCAGTGGTTCGCCAGTGATCGCCTTCCGCTGGCCCAGATCGGCGGCCTCGTGAATGCGCCGCGATGCTTCGGCGCGAGCGATCCGCAGTCGGTTGGCTAATGCCGAGGGCAGTTTGCCGCCCAACTCGGTCGCGTCGGCCTGCTCTCCGATCTGGTTGATCAAGGGGTGTTCGACGGCCGGCAGCTGGCGGCGTATCTTCTCGCAGCGCTGCAACATTGCCAGCCGCTCCCGAGTGGTCAGCGCGTCGAAGGACAACTCCAACGCGCGGTCGAGGTCGGCCTCGAGCGCGTCAAAGGCTCCGACGATCTCTTCTCGACTACTCGAACACATGTTCGAATACTATCGCCGGCGACCGACAAAAATCACTGCCTATGAACCACTGAAACCAAAGTGGCAAAAGAGATTTCAGTGACCTAGCCGCGCGAGCACCTCATCGACAACGGAATCCATCGCGACGTCGACCTGCTCACCCGTCGTCAGATCCTTCACGCCGAGGGTCCCGGTTTCGATGTCGCGGTCACCGGCGACCAGCGCCAGGCGTGCACCGGACCGGTCGGCGGCACGCATCGCGCCCTTGACGCTGCGGTCGCCGTAGGCCAGGTCGACGCGCACACCGGCGGCCCGTAGCTGCCGGGCCAACACCGCCAGCCGCAGCTTGGCCTGCTCACCCAGTGGCACTCCGAACACGTCGCACCGGGCGATCTTTCCGACGTCCTTGGCCTCGGCCCGCAGCGCCAGCAGCGTGCGGTCCACGCCGAGACCGAACCCGATGCCCGACAGGTCCTGTCCGCCGAGCTGTCGCATCAGACCGTCGTAGCGACCGCCGCCGCCGATGCCGGACTGGGCACCCAAGCCAGGGTGCACGAACTCGAAGGTGGTTTTGGTGTAGTAGTCCAACCCGCGGACCATCCGCGGGTTGATGACATACGGCACGCCCACGGCGTCGAGGTGCGCCAGCACGGTCTCGAAATGCTGCTTGGCCACATCGGAGAGGTGGTCGAGCATCACCGGTGCGTCGGCGGTCATCGCCTTGACTTCTGGACGCTTGTCGTCGAGTACCCGCAGCGGGTTGATCTCGGCGCGCTTGCGGGTTTCCTCGTCGAGGTCGAGCTGAAATAGAAAGTCCTGCAACAGTTCCCGATACTGCGGACGGCAAGAGTTGTCGCCCAGCGAGGTGATTTCCAGCCGGAACCCGTCCAGGCCCAGCGAGCGGAAACCGGCGTCGGCGACGGCGATCACCTCGGCGTCCAGCGCGGGGTCGTCGACACCGATGGCCTCCACACCGACCTGCTGCATCTGGCGGTACCGGCCGGCCTGGGGCCGCTCGTAGCGGAAGAACGGGCCCGCGTAACACAGTTTGACCGGCAGTGCGCCCCGGTCCAGGCGGTGCTCGATCACCGCACGCACCACCCCGGCGGTGCCCTCCGGCCGCAGCGTCACCGAGCGGTCGCCGCGATCGGTAAACGTGTACATCTCCTTGGTCACCACGTCGGTGGACTCGCCCACCCCGCGCGCGAACAGCGCGGTGTCCTCGAAGATCGGGAGCTCGACGTTGCTGTAGCCCGCCCGGCGGGCGGCATCGAGCAGCGCAGACCGCACCGCGACGAACCGAGCCGAATCCGGCGGGACGTAGTCCGGTACGCCTCTGGGCGCGGAGAACGCCGAGAAGTCGCTCATGGGCTCAGGCCTTCGAGGAACGGGTTGAAGCGCCGTTCCGCGCCAATGGTGGTGGAATTGCCGTGGCCGGGCAGGACCACCGTTTTGTCGTCGAGCACCAACAACTTGTCGACGATCGAGCGAATCAGGTCGCGGCCGCTGCCACCGAACAGGTCGGTCCGGCCCACCGAGCGCTCGAACAGGGTGTCGCCGGTGAACACTAGGTATTTATCGTCTTTGTCGTCCCCGGCATCCGCGACTCGGAAGACCACCGATCCCCGGGTGTGGCCGGGCGTGTGGTCGACGGTGACGCTGATCCCGCCGAGGTCGATCTTGTCACCGTCTCGATCCAGCTCGATGACCTGTTTGGGCTCGCGGAATATCGCCGCCAGCAGCAGCTGCCCCAGCCGCGGGCCGAAGTCTTTGATGGGTTCGGTCAGCATGCACCGGTCCTCGGGATGGATGTATGCGGGGCAGCCGAAGGTGTCGGACACCTTCTGCGCGGACCAGATGTGGTCGATGTGACCGTGGGTGAGCAGCACCGCCGCGGGAGTCAGCCGATTCTTGTCCAGAATGCGCCGCAGCTGGCCCATCGCACGCTGGCCTGGGTCGATGACGATGGCGTCGGCCCCGGGGTGCGGCGCCAGCACATAGCAATTGCACTGCAGCAACCCGGCGGGAAATCCGGTGATGAACACGATCTCCAGTTTCCCATGCCGCCCGACGACGATGCGGCCGACGCAGTCGGCGGAGGTGGGGGTCCCCCCGCGTGCGGGGGAAAGTCGGGCCATCGTGCCCCGCGAGCACGGGTCGCGCCACCCCTATCCAGCGTCAACTGGCACACTCTTTGCTGACTCAGCAGACAACCACGGAGGGACATCGGCGGTGCCGACCAACGAACAGCGACGTGCGACGGCCAGGCGCAAACTAGAACGACAGCTGGAACGCCGCGCTCAGCAGGCCCGTCGTCGCCGGACGCTGGCCATCGTCGGAGGGTCGGTCGCGGCGGCGGTCGTCGTTGTCGCGGTGATAGCAACGGTCGTCCTGACCAATAACGAGCACAAGAACAAGCGGGCTTCGGCAGCCGGGAGCTCGACCACCAGCGCCGTTCCGGGCACATCGTCGGGCATACCGCCGTTGCCGCCGTTCAAACCGGCCGCCGATCTCGGCGCCAACTGCCAATACGAGCCTTCGGTGGAACAGGCCAGCAAGCCGCTGAACCCCCCGAGGCAAGGCAAGGTGCCCACCGACCCGGCGCAGGTCAGTGTCAGCATGGTCACTGATCAAGGAAACGTCGGCCTGTTGCTCGCCAACAACGAATCACCGTGCACTGTCAACAGTTTCGTCAGCCTGGCGCAGCAGAAGTTCTTCGACAACACTCAGTGCCATCGGCTCACCGCCTCGCCGACATCGTCGATTTTGCAGTGCGGTGACCCGACCGGCGACGGCAGCGGCGGGCCCGGCTATCAGTTCGCCAACGAATATCCGACCGACCAGTACAAGCCTGACGAACCCGCGGTGCACGAGCCGGTGATCTACCCGCGCGGCACCATGGCCATGGCCAATGCCGGACCGAACACCAACGGGAGCCAGTTCTTCATGGTGTACAAGGACACTCAGCTGCCACCCGAATACACCGTCTTCGGCAAGATTCAACAGGACGGGCTGGCTACCCTGGACAAGATCGCCAAGGGCGGCGTTGCCGGCGGCGGTCAGGACGGCCAACCAACCATCCAAGTCACGATCAAGTCGGTGCGGATGGACTGATCGAGCCGTCGGCGGCCTCGGCCGTCTATGGTCGGTTGAATCGCGGCTGGCCGCACGCTAACAGGAGAATTCTTTGTGCAGGTGACGACGTTCGGGCGCTACCAGCTGCTCGACTTAATCGGCCGTGGCGCATCGGGGAAAGTCTACCGAGCCGATGACACCGTTACTGACCGGGTAGTCGCCGTCAAAGTGCTGGCGCCGGACCTGGGCGAGGATCCAGAATTTCTCGAACAGTTCCGCCGCGACGTACCCGCGGCGGCCGGCCTCAACAACCCGCACGTGGTGCCCATCCACAACTGTGGCCAGATCGGCGGTCAACTGTACGTGGACATGCGGCTGATCGACGGCAGCAACCTCGGTCGCGCCATCAGAAACGAAGGCGGCCGAATACTTCCCGCACGCGCGGTCGCGATCATCGCGCAACTCGCCGCGGCACTTGAGAGCGCCCACCGGGTGGGACTGGTCCATCGCGACGTCAAGCCGTCGAACATCTTGATCGCGCCAGGAGATTTCGTCTACCTAACCGATTTCGGGCTCGCGCGCAGCCCCACCGATACCGCCAAGGCCAGCATGGGCCATATCCCCGGCGCCTACTCGGCACCCGAAAGGTTCAGCGGCGCAGGTGATTCCCGCGCTGACGTGTATTCGCTCGCGTGTGTATTGCACAAATGCTTGACGGGGCAACAGCCTTATCCCGGAGACACATTCGAAGAACAACGCGCCGGGCACCTGACCGCCCCACCGCCGCGACCCTCGACATCCTCCCCCGGCATACCGCCGACATTCAACGCAGTGATCGCCGCGGGTATGGCCAAAAGCCCGCAGGCCCGCTACCAGACGGCATCGCAGCTGGCCGAGGCCGCAAGAGCAGCGCTGGACAATCGTTTCATTCCACCGCCGAGCCCGCCGCCACCGCCGCCCGGATCACCGGCCGCCCCGCGGCCGAGGATGGTGGAGCCAGGCCCGTCTGCACAATCCGCCGACCGAGGGCACACGCTGGCCATTGTCGGTGGATTGGCCGCAGTGCTTGCGGCGCTCTTCGGTGTGATCGCGCTGGTGATAATCACCGCCACAACCTCGGATCGCGGCGCGACCGAGACATCGTCGGCCGCCCCCACCAGCACCGCCGCGGCCTCGAGCAGCACCACTACCACCACTACGACCACCTCGGCCCCGGTGGCACGTCCGGCCGTCCCGAAGCTGCCGCCATTCGTGCCCTCCCCCGCCGTGGGCGCCGACTGCTTGTACCCGCGGTCCGCCGACGCCGCCGGCAAAGCGGTGAAGCCACCGCGGACCGGCGAAGTGGCGACCACTCCCGCTCCGGTCGACCTGGACATAGTCACCAATCGGGGCAAGATCGGCCTGCAGCTTGCTAATAACGAATCACCGTGCACGGTGCACAGTTTCGTCAGCCTGGCGCGGCAGAAGTTCTTCGACGACACCCAATGCCACCGGCTGACCACGTCGCCGGGGTTGTCGGTGTTGCAGTGTGGTGACCCGAAGGGTGACGGCACCGGCGGGCCGGGTTATCAGTTCGCTGACGAATACCCGGCCAATCAGTACCCGCCCCGCGATCCGGCGCTGAAGAAGCCCGTCGTCTATCCGCGGGGCACGCTGGCGATGGCCAACGCCGGACCGAGCACGAACGGCAGCCAGTTCTTCATGGTGTACCGGGACTCGCTGTTGCCCCCCGCATACACCGTTTTCGGCACCATCGACACCACCGGCCTCGCGGTAGTGGACAAGATCGCCGCGGCCGGCGTCGCCGGCGGTGGCCAGGACGGTGCGCCCGCCACCACCGTCACCATCACGTCGGCGAGCCTGAGCTGAGGCGCTACCTTTCGGCGGCGGCCAATCCGCCTCTGTCTACATAAGTTTGGGCTGCGCGCTGGATGAAGTGTTCGGTGGGCGTCGGATACCAGCCGAGTTCACGTGTGGCTTTGGCATGGCTGGCCGGCGAGGTCAGCGCGATGAGCCGGGCGCTCTGGCTGCCGATCGGGAAGTCACGGTGGGATAGCGCGCCGACGGCGTCCGACACATGCGCGAACCCGTAAACCATTGCCATCGGGACACCCAGGCGTGGCGGCCGCGCACCAACTGCCTCCGCGGCGATGGTCACCAGTTCACGATGCGTCATATAACGCTCAGAAATGATGTAGCGCTGGCCGATTCGTCCCCGTTCGGCCGCCAGCAGCAGCGCGTCGGCGACGTCGTCGATACCGACCACTTCGGCTCCGACGCCGCGGATATAGAACGGCAGTTTTCCAAGCGCGGCGAGCTGCACGAACATCCCTTGTCGGGGCTGCCAGTCGGGCGGCCCGTACGGGTTGGAGACGTTGGCCACCACCGCGGGCAGCCCGTGCTTTGCCACGTAGGAGAACACCAACTGCTCCGCCTGGCGCCGTGAGGCGATGTAACTGCCGGCTTGGTCGGACCAGTTGAAGGGCGTGTCCTCATCAACGGTTTCGCCGTTCCTGCCGATGGCGATGGTGCCGATCGTGCTCAGGAAGACGAACCGCCGCAGATTCGCCTTCATCGCCACGTCGAGTACTTTGCGAAGGCTGTTGACGTTGGTCTCGAACAGCGGAGCGGGATCTCTCAGCTCCGCCCTGGTGTCGACGACACAGTAGTACACCACGTCGCGTTCAGACATGGCGGCGGCGATGTCCGCCGTGTCGGATAATCCGCCGTAGTGCCGCTTGACGTCGAGCCCTTCGATTCCCTTCGTAGAACTCGACTTTCGTAATAGGACCCGGACATCGGCACCGGCAGACACCAGGTGACGGGTGACGCACGCACCGACATTGCCGCTCGCTCCCATCACGAGAGCCCGCTGTCCGGCCGCGGTCATCTGGTCATTGTCCCACGCCATATCACTTACCGTAATGCCGACGGTAAGAGGTCGGCCCGGTCGGGCCGCTCAGGCGGCAGATGTCACCCGGTAGACGTCGTAGACACCCTCGACGTTGCGCACCACGTCCAGCAGATGCCCCAGATGCTTGGGGTCGCCCATCTCGAACGTGAACCGGCTGATCGCCACCCGATCACCGGATGTGGTCACCGACGCCGAGAGGATGTTCACCTTCTCGTCGGCCAGCACCCGCGTTATGTCCGACAGCAGCCGGTGCCGGTCGAGCGCCTCGACCTGGATGGCCACCAGAAACACCGAGGACGCCGACGGCGCCCAGTGCACCTCGATGATGCGCTCGGCCTGCTGCTGCAACGACGCGGCGTTGGTGCAATCGGTGCGGTGCACGCTGACGCCACCGCCACGGGTGACGAATCCCATGATCTGATCGCCGGGCACCGGTGTGCAGCACTTGGCGAGCTTGCTCAGCACGCCCGGGGCACCGGGCACCGCCACCCCGACGTCGTCGGTGCTGCGCGAGCGCCGCGGCATCGTCGCCGGAGTGGACCGCTCGGCGAGGTCCTCCTCGGCCTGGTCGATGCCGCCCAGCTCGGCCAGCAGCCGCTGCACCACATGCTTGGCCGATACATGGCCCTCGCCGACTGCGGTGTAGAGCGCGGACACGTCGGCGTAGTGCAGTTCGTTGGCCACTGCGGCCATGGACCCGCCGCTGACCAAGCGCTGCAGGGGAAGTCCGCCGCGGCGAACTTCGCGAGCCATTGCGTCCTTGCCGGACTCCAGCGCCTCCTCGCGGCGCTCCTTGGCGAACCACTGGCGGATCTTGGTCTTGGCGCGCGGTGACACCACGAACTGCTGCCAGTCCCGCGACGGCCCGGCATTAGGCGCCTTGGACGTGAAGACCTCGACGACCTCGCCGTTTTCCAGCTTGCGTTCCAGCGCCACCAATCGGCCGTTCACCCGGGCGCCGATGCATCGGTGGCCCACCTCGGTGTGCACGGCGTAGGCGAAGTCCACCGGCGTTGAGCCGGTCGGCAGCGTGATCACATCGCCTTTCGGGGTAAACACGAAAAGCTCTTGTACCGCAAGGTCGTAACGCAGTGATTCCAGGAACTCGCCGGGGTCGGCCGCCTCTCGCTGCCAGTCGAGCAGCTGACGCATCCAGGCCATGTCGTCGATTTCGGCCGCGGCGAGGGGATGTGGAACTCCGTTGCGGCCCTTGGCTTCTTTGTAGCGCCAGTGCGCAGCGATGCCGTATTCGGCGGTGCGGTGCATGTCGCGGGTGCGGATCTGAATCTCCAGCGGTTTGCCCTCCGGTCCGACGACCGTAGTGTGCAGCGACTGGTACACGCTGTAGCGCGGCTGGGCGATGTAGTCCTTGAACCGGCCCGCCATCGGCTGCCAGAGCGAATGCACCACGCCGACCGCGGCGTAACAGTCCCGGATCTCGTCGCAAAGAATGCGGACGCCTACCAGATCGTGGATATCGTCGAAATCGCGGCCCTTGACGATCATCTTCTGATAGATCGACCAGTAGTGCTTGGGCCGTCCCTCGACCACCGCGTTGATCTTCGACGCGTTGAGGGTGGCAACGATCTCGGCACGCACCTTGGCCAGATAGGTGTCGCGCGACGGGGCCCGTCCGGCGACCAACCGCACGATCTCCTCGTACTTCTTGGGATGCAGGATCGCGAACGACAGATCCTCCAGCTCCCATTTGACCGTGGCCATACCGAGCCGATGTGCCAGCGGCGCAATGACTTCCAGCGTCTCGCGGGCCTTACGAGCCTGCTTCTCCGGCGGCAGGAAGCGCATCGTGCGCATGTTGTGCAGCCGGTCGGCGACCTTGATCACCAGCACCCGCGGATCGCGCGCCATGGCGGTGATCATCTTGCGGATCGTCTCGCCCTCGGCGGCGCTGCCCAGCACCACCCGGTCCAGCTTGGTCACCCCGTCGACGAGATGG
>Ga0209040_10001188_pt1 | contig 20457 bp, 16 predicted proteins | sample BogFormECP12_OM3_FD_188240 | JGI IMG/M metagenome (GOLD analysis project Ga0209040, IMG submission 188240) | Bog forest soil microbial communities from Calvert Island, British Columbia, Canada - ECP12_OM3 (SPAdes) (version 2) | ecosystem: Environmental > Aquatic > Freshwater > Wetlands > Bog ...
CGCGAGCTGCGCGGCATGAAAATGCAAATCCGCGCTTCGGAAAAAATAGGCGGGCTGGCGCGGCGACTTGCCGCGATGTCGCAATACGCGCCTCGCGCTCTCGGTCGCAACGTAGTGGCGATACAGCTTGCGGATCCGATCGTCACTGAGCCCGGTCCATTGACGTATCGTGAAGGTGCGCGCCTCGTGGTGGATCAGCCGCCAAGCCAAATCGAGCCGCAATTGATCGCGCGCGTAACGGTCGTCGGAAACTCTCATGTGCTACTCCCTTCGAGTGCAAATCCCGCGGTTTCAGGCTCAAAAAGAATTTGACAGAAATTAATCACAAAGTTAGCGTGCTTGCCAAGAGGTCGCGCGGTGTTTTTAACGGCGTGTTCGCCTCGAAATGCACACCCGAGGCTTTCCAAGCGCGAGGGCATCAACATGCAGAATCCGAGAATCAGCGGGCCGGGGGCCCGCCAACTGCCGCTCGCCGCGGCGCGCGCACCAACCCTTGGTGCACCGCAGGACCCGAGTGGACCGCAGGGCCTTCATGGGCCGCGCGATCTTGGATCACTGCGCGAATTGAACCTTCGTTTTCTCGAACTGGACTGGACGCGCGCCGCGTTAGGCGGCCGCATCGCCGCACTGACGCGGACGCAACGAGCCGTCATGGCGGATTGCCCCTATGCGCTCTTCGACCTGCGCCTCGGCGATCATGAGTATTGGCAGTTGCGGCTGCAGGATGCGCACTCTTGGCACGTCGCGGATCGCGCCCCCGTCGGCGCCGATCATGCGGAGTTCATGGGCCTCGCGCTTTTCTTTGCATGGTATTCGGCAACGGCCGCGACGCTCTCGGCCAAACTCGCGCTTTGCATGCACGAGCGCACCGCAGCCGCCTTCAGCCGAATCACGGTCAATCGGATCCCCGACCTCGTGGTCACCGAATCCGCAGCTCTGAGCGCGCGCTGGAGTCAATGCGCGCCGTTCTGGAGCGCGCTGGTGCTCGCGGCCGCGAGCGGCGATGAGCAGCGATTGAGGCGCGTGCAACTATCCGGCATCCAACTCGCGGCCGCGACGCAATTGCCGTTGCGGCGGGAGCCTCGCGCGGTTTAGGCTACGCGGCTCTATGCACGCCTTAGTCCTTCGCCAGCTCACCAAGACTTACAAGAACGGCATCCAAGCGCTCAAGGGCATCGATCTGACCGTCGAGCAAGGCGACTTCTTCGCGCTGCTCGGCCCCAATGGCGCCGGCAAGACGACGGCGATCGGCATCGTGACCTCCTTGGTCAACAAGACCGGCGGCCACGTCGAGGTCTTCGGACACGACATCGATCGCGAACTCGAAGCGGCGAAATCCTGCATCGGCATCGTGCCGCAGGAGATCAACTTCAATCAGTTCGAGACCGCATTCACGATCGTCGTGAACCAAGCCGGCTTCTACGGCATCGAGCGCTCGCTCGCGAAACAACGCGCCGAAACCTATTTGAAGCAGCTGCAGCTCTGGGACCGCCGCAACTCGATTGCGCGCGCGCTTTCGGGCGGCATGAAGCGCCGCCTCATGATCGCACGCGCGCTCATGCACGAGCCGCAACTGTTGATCCTGGACGAACCGACCGCGGGTGTGGATATCGAGGTGCGCCGCTCCATGTGGGAGTTCTTGCGCAACATCAATGAGCAGGGCACGACGATCATCTTGACGACCCATTACTTGGAGGAAGCCGAAAATCTGTGCCGCAACATCGCCATCATCGATCGCGGAGCCATCATCGAGCGCGACAACATGGCGAACGTGCTGCGCAAGTTGCAGACCGAGGTGTACGTGTTCAATTTGCGCTCGCCGCGCGCCGCCCCGCCGCTGCTGGCGGGATTCAAGGCAATGATGACGGACCCCGTCACCGTGGAGGTCGAGGTGTCGATCGGGCAGAGCCTCAACCTGATCTTCGCGCAGTTCAGTTCGCAGGGCATCGAGGTCGCCAGCATGCGCAACAAGGTCAATCGGCTCGAGGAGCTGTTCATCCGCCTGGTCGACAGCGAAAAGAGCGCTCCCGCCGCGGTGTCCGCGGCATCCGCTGCCGCAAGTGCGGCTGAGGCGCTCAATCCATGAGGGAATGGCCATGAGCGCCGCCGCGAGCCGCGCGCGCGCCGACTGGGTCGGATTCCAGACGATCGTGATTCGCGAGTTCGGGCGTATCGTGCGCATCTGGGGCCAGACGATCGTGCCGCCAGCGGTCACCGCGACGCTCTACTTCATCATCTTCGGCAGTTTGATCGGCAGACGCGTCGGCCAAATCGGCGGCTACGACTACATGCAGTTCATCGCGCCCGGCCTGATCATGATGAATGTCATCACGAATGCCTATGCCAATACGGTCTCATCGTTCTTCGGCGCGAAATTCGGCAAGCACATCGAGGAGATGCTGGTCTCGCCGCTGCCGAACTGGCTCATCGTCTGCGGCTACGTCGTCGGCGGAATACTGCGCGGCGTGATCGTCGGCGCGGTCGTGACGATCGTGGCCCTGTTCTTCACGCGTATCGCGCTGGCGCACATTTTCGCGACGATCGCCGCGGTGCTGCTGACGAGCATCGTATTCGCGCTCGGCGGCTTCATCAACGCGATGTTCGCGAAGAACTTCGACCAGATCTCCTGGTTCCCGACCTTCATCCTGACGCCGCTGACCTATCTCGGCGGCGTGTTCTACTCGATCAGGATGCTCCCCGATTGGGCGCAGGTGGTTTCGCATCTGAATCCGATTCTGTACATGGTCAACGCGTTCCGGTACGGTTTTTTGGATGCTTCCGACGTCGATTTGCGCTTGAGCTTCGGGATCATGACGTCGGCGGCAATATTGATGTTCGCGATCGCGGTGCTGCTCATGAATCGGGGCACGGGAATTCGCGAGTAGTAGGCTGGTGTGGAGAATGCCAAGGGGATGAGCATGTCGGTTTGCGCCAGGCGCCGTTGCGGCGCGTTGAGCATGGCACTGGCGGTGAGCTTGGCGACCGCCGCCCACGGGACCGGCGCCGATTCGCCGGGCGCCGACGTGCCGGGCGCCGTAGCGCCGATGCTGGGATTTTCAGCTGCCGGCGCGAGCGCCGAGGCGCAGCTCGAACGTCGTTTCGATGCCGATCTGTCGGCGGACGAGCAACGCGCGTGGCTGCAACGATTGAGCGCCGCGCCCAATCACGTCGGTAGCGCCCACAACAAGGACAATGCGGAGTTCATCCTCGCCAAATTTCGCGAGTGGGGCTGGGATGCATCGATCGAAACATTTTCGGTGCTTTATCCGACACCGCGCGAAGTGCGGCTCGAACTGACGGCGCCGACGCGCTTCCTTGCCATGCTGCGCGAGCCTGCCGTTGCGGGCGACGCGACCTCGGGCCAAACCCGCGACGAACTGCTGCCCTACAACATCTATGGCGCCGACGGCGATGTCAGCGGCGAGCTCGTCTATGCGAATCAAGGCATGCCGGAGGACTACACGGAACTCGAACGTCGCGGCATCGGCGTCAAGGGACGCATCGTGCTGGTGCGCTACGGCGGCGGCTGGCGCGGGCTCAAGCCCAAGCTCGCGTATCAGCACGGTGCGATCGGCTGTCTGATCTATTCCGATCCACTCGACGACGGCTACGGACGCGGCGACGTGTATCCGAACGGCGGCTATCGACCGGCCGATGCGGTGCAGCGCGGTTCGGTCGAGGACATTCTGCAGTACACGGGTGACCCGCTGACGCCGGGCACGGGCTCGACACCCGATGCAAAGCGCCTTGCGATTGCCGACGCAACGACGATCATGAAGATACCGGTATTGCCGATTTCGTACGGCGACGCACAGCCGCTGCTCGCCGCGCTGGGCGGGCCGGTTGCGCCGGCCGCGTGGCGCGGCGCATTGCCGCTCGCCTACCACATCGGTCCCGGGGCCGCGCGGGTTCATCTGAAGATCGCGTCGGACTGGGGCCAAAAGACACTCTATGACGTCGTTGCGAGACTGCCGGGTTCTGTGGAACCGGATCGCTGGATCATCCGCGGCAATCATCACGATGCCTGGGTCTTCGGCGCGACCGATCCACTCTCCGGCACCGTCGCTTTGATGTCCGAGGCGAAGGCGATCGGCCGGCTCGTCCACAGCGGCTGGCGGCCGAACCGCACGCTGATATACGCGAGCTGGGACGGCGAGGAGCCGGGCCTGATCGGTTCGACCGAATGGGTGGAAACGCATGCGGCGGAACTGCAGGCGAAGGCCGCGCTCTACGTCAATTCCGACGCCAATGGGCGCGGCACTTTGCGTGTCGGCGGCACGCGCGCGCTTCAGCAATTCGTCAGCGAAATCGCGCGCGACGTCAAGGATCCCGAGACCGATGCGAGCTTGCTCGATCGGGCGATCGCATCGCGCCGAGTTCACGAATTCGAGACCGGCCACCATGAGGGCGGTGCGGCCGCCGCGGGCGCGGCCGGTGCGGCTGCGCCCGGCGCAGGCGCTCGCGGCTCGCGGACCGCCACCGACCTCAACTTGGGTGCATTGGGTTCGGGGTCCGACTACACACCGTTCCTGCAGCATCTCGGCATCAGCTCGCTCGATCTTGCTTTTTCCGGCGAATCGAACTACGGCGTCTATCACTCGGCCTACGACTCCTTTGATCACTTCCGCCGTTTCGTCGACCCCGGATTTAGCTACGAAGTGGCGCTCGCCAAGGTCGCGGGCCGCACGGTGCTGCGGGCCGCGCAGGCCGATCTGCTGCCGGCGCGTGCCGCCGACTTCGCGCGTTCGATTGCGCAGTTCGACGATGAATTGCATCAGACGGTTGATCACATGCGCAGCGCGGCGCGCGACCTCGATGCGCTGCTCGATGCCGGCGCATTCGCACTGGCGGCCGATCCGCGCGAGACGCGCGCGGCACCGCAGCGCGAGCGAGAAGTGCCGTATCTCGATTTCGCGCAGCTCGACAATGCCGTCGAGCGCCTGCAGGCGAGCAGCGAGTCGTTCGATCAGGCCTATGCGCTTGCCTGCATCGCGCAAGATGCGGCGGCTCACCTAAGGCGCGAGCGTTTCAATGCGGTACTCACGTCGCTCGAGGAAACCTTGACGGACGAGCGCGGTCTACCCGGAAGAGCTTGGTATAAGCATATGATTTATGCGCCTGGACTCCACACCGGCTATGAAGCGAAAACCCTGCCCGCGATACGCGAGGCGATCGAGGATCGGCGCTGGGACGAAGCCAACAAGTACCTCGCGGTGGCGGCGGACCGCCTCGATGCGTACCGGAGCGAACTCGAGCGGGTGATCGCAAGGCCTTAAGGAGTCGTGTATCGTGCCGGACAAGGGATCGGTTTAATGAAGGAGTCGATGAAATGACCGAAGAGAAGCAGCAGAAATTCACAGCCAAAGTGCGCCGCGGCCTGGTTTGGGTGCATGGAGTCGCCAGTGCGGAACTCGCGAGGAAGAAAGCGGCGGCGACCGGCGTGAGAATCGAAGGGTTTACGGCGGCGGAGCTCGCCGATGTCGAATCCGCGCTCACGTGGATCGAGCAGAACAAGGAAGCCGCAACCAAGGAATCGACTTAAAAGCCTGTCGAGGATGCGTAGCATGGGTGTCGGCGGGCATCGCTGTACGGGCGCGCGGCGCTGAGATATGGCGATGGCCCGCAAGCGCGCATTGATCGTCGACGATTCCAAATCGGCCCGCGTCATCTTGAGCCGCATGCTCGAGAAATATGACATCGAGGTCGATTTGGCGGAGTCGGCGGAACAGTCGATCGAGTATTTGAAGGGCAATCGCCCCGACGCGATCTTCATGGATCACCTCATGCCCGGCATGGACGGTTTGCAGGCCGTGCAGGCGATCAAGAGCAATCCGCAGACCGCAACCATTCCGATCATGATGTACACCTCTCAAGAGGGGGATCTGTACGTCGGCCAGGCTCGTGCGCTCGGGGCCATGGGGGTGCTGCCGAAGCAGGTGCGTCCCGTCGATGTCTCGAAAGTGCTCTACGAGCTGCACCTGCTGCCCGAACGCCGCGACAACGACGAGCCCGCCCTTGCGCCGATCGAGCTCGCCGCGAACGCCGACGCGATCCAGCGCGTTCCGTCGGCAGCCGCGATCCCGCCCGCTGCGGGGCTTGCCACGGCAGGCGCCGATTGGAGCCGCCGCGTCGAGGCGGCGGTCAGGGAACAGGGTGCGGAATTGCGCCGCTTCATCGTCGCGAGCCTCGACAGCTTTGCGTCGCGCATCGTCATCGACGTTCGCGACTTGCAGGTTGTGCCGGCCGCCGAACCCTTGCCGCTGCCGCCGCTCAACCCCGCGCCCGCACGCAAGCCATCCCGGGCTGCGGGCATCGCGGCCGCCGCCGCGGCGATTGCCGGAATCGCCGCGCTCACTTTCGCGGTTCTTTGGTTTCAGGCGCGCGACGAAGTCGCAAGATCGCAGGAGAAGATCGCGGGGCTCACGGCGGCCAATTCGGAACTCGGGCGCGCGCGCGATGACCTGAACGAAACCCTCAAAGATCTCACCAGCGCGCTCGCGGCAACGCCCGCGAGCGGCACTGCGGCGCTCGCCGCGCCGGCCGCGTCATCGCCTTTGTCGCGATCCGAACTCGTTCCGTTCGGCGAGGCGCCGCTCGACCGCGGCCGGGTCGATGTGCTGCGCGAGGTGTTGGGAAAACTCGAGGCGCAAGGCTTTCGGGGTGTCGTCAAGGTCACGAGTTACGCCGGAACCTACTGTCTGACGGGCAACGGCAACGACGGCTACGCGCTCGCGAACGCGACGCTGCCCGTCACCAAGTGTGATCTGGTCGGGAATCCCGCCGAAGAGGCCGCCGCCGGCTTGCAGCGCCAATCCCTGGCGTTCGCGAATCTCATCGCCGGCGTCCGACAACGCAGCGGCGGCGCGATATCGGTCGTCACCGACAATGCGGTCGGTGCGCACCCCGCGGCTGCCTACCCGGCGCGCAGCGAATCCGTGACTGCGGGCGAGTGGAACAAGGCCGCTGCGGCCAACAACCGCGTCGAATACTTCGCTCAGCCGAGCCCTGCCGGCGGCGCAAGCCCGCCTTAGAAAGCCACGCGCACGAACAACTCGGGACCCTTCGCGGCGAACTCGATTGCGCCGGTGTTTCCCGGTTGGCGCGAAACGAGATTCAAGCGAGAGTCGCTGTAGCCCAAAGCCAATGCCACGTTGGGGTGCAGCCGGTAGAAGATATCGAAGTCGTAAATGCTCAAAGTTCCCGTGAGATGGTCGACCGAGATTTTCATGTATTTGGCGCCGGCATCGACGTAGAAATGCTTGCTGATGACCCAGGTCGCCGCTACCCCCGGCGTCGGCAAGGGTCCGGCAAGGGACTTGTCGTCGTAGAGATGGCGCGTCGCGGACTGAACGCGCAGGCTCGCATTGGTTTCAATCTCGTTGATCGCAATCATGCCGGTCAGTTCGAACTTTTCGCCATGCCAGAAAATATGGCCGAATCCGACGCCGAACATGCGCATGCTCATGTCGGTTTGCACCGGATCTCCGGCGAGCAACACGATGTTTCCGTACGCTGCCGGCCCGCTGGCGAGCGTTTTCGTGTCGTCGCGATCGAGTATCAAATAATCGAAGAACAGCCGATCGTGCGGACCGGCGCGCACCGCGGCTTCGAATTTGGGTTCGATACGGGAACTGTCGAGTCCGAGATCGCTCTCGCCGTTGAACGTCGTGCCGGCGACGACGCCGGCGGCGGTGGTGTTGTCGAGCCGCAGCGAGGTCGACGGCGAGAGCTTCATGACGCCGAGCGAGATCGCGACCAACTCGTTGGTCGGGCTGAAATAATCGGCATCCGCGAGCGCGGTCGACGCCGACAGCGTCAGCGCCAAGCTCAAGAGACCTTTGCGTTTTCTGATCACGTGCTACTCCTCAGAATCAAGTCTTTGGTCGCGGCAACCCTGCGCGGCTGCGGCAAGGACGGGCCGATCAGCTCGAGGACATGGTCCGCCGCGGCTCGCCATCCGGTCAGCTTGCCGCCGAAGATGCCGAGCACCCGCGGCTTCACGCGGCGGTCGGTGCTGTAGATCGTTTCGCGCGAACGGCCGAATGCCGCCTCGCTCGCGGCCGGCAGCACACGCAATCCCGCGAATCGATCGACGATGGAATCGCGCGTCATGTGGCGAAATGCGGGAAAATAGCGCCGCGCCACCTCGAGCAAGTACTCCTCCTCCGCGGGCAGCGGGTGCACGCCGTCCGGCTCGCCGCGATACGGGGTCTCGGTCGTACCGATCATGGTCGCGCCATGCCACGGCATCACGAAAACCGCGCGGCCATCCGCGGGGCTTTCGACATAGTAGATGCCGGCGGTGACCGCCAGAGGCACGACGATATGCGTGCCCTGAACCAAATCGATCGCGGGAACCGGGATCGCGGGATGCACGGCGCGGCTCACCGCGGGGGCCCACGGGCCTGCGGCATTGACGAGCACGCGCGCACGGCATTCGCGGCGTGTCGCGCCCTCTTCGTAGAGCACGGTCACGCCTTCGTCGTCGAGCTGCGCCTCGAGGAATCTCGCGGGCATCGCCAGCTCGCCGCCGAGCAGGCACGCCGATTGCACGACGGCGCGCGTCAAGCTCGCATCGTCGGTCTGCGCATCATGGTAGCGAATCACCGCATCGAGGTTTTCGGTGTCGAGTCCATCGAGCTCCGCCCACTGAGCACGAGGCACGGTGCCGAAGCGCGTGCTTGCCTCGAATCCGCCGAGCATCGCGTAGACAAAGAGTCCGAGCTTCAATTGCCAAGGCCGCCGGCGCGTGTCCTTGTAGACCGGAATGTAGAAGGGCTTGAGCTCGACGAGGCTGGGCGCGATGCGCAGGTGAATTGCGCGCTCCCGCAAGCTCTCGCGGACGAGCGCGAATTGACCGGACTCGAGGTAGCGCAGGCCGCCATGGATCAATTTGCTGGAGCGGCTCGAGGTGCCGCTCGCTATTCCATGCCGCTCGATCAGCAGCGCACGGTGGCCGGCTGCGACGGCCGCTTGCAGAACACCCGCCCCATGAATGCCGCCGCCGACCACGATGACGTCAAAAACTTTCATTGGGTCTTAGGATGCGGGAACGCGAGGGAGTCCGCTACCTGTCGCGTTTTTCTTCGAATTGCACCACCGGGTCGCCGGAGGTCACGTCGATGTCGCCCTCGACGATCGCGCCACGGGCGATTGCCACGGTGCGCGCACTGACGCGACCCCGGATCACGGCCGTATGACCGATTTCGAGCTTGTCCTCGACCTCGAGGCTGCCCTCGATCTGGCCGGCGACGATCGCGCGCCGGGTGCGGATATTGCCGAGCCAGCTCGCGCCGACCGCGAGGCTCAAGTCGCCGAGCAGTTCGCCGTCGCCGTGAACCGCACCGGAAACGACGAATGGGCCGAAGCCGCGCAGGTTGCCGACGAACACCGTACCTTCGCCAATCACGGTCGGAGTCGAGGCCGCACGATCGAGGAATCGCCGCTTCACGGGCGTGTCGGACTCGGGCGGCGGATTGACGGGTTGTTCACTCATCGGGATTTTTTACCTTATTCGGGACCGGGCGTGATGTGACGAGCTTGGCGGCGCCGACATACGACATAAAATCTCGTTTAGAATACGTGTGAACGACATCTCGTGAGACTCACCATGGACATGAAGACACTGACCGCGGCCCTCGCCCTGGTCCTCGTAATCGGCGTTTCCGGCTGCAGCCGCGAACAAGGCGACTGGGAGAAGGCGCGCGCGTCGAACGATACCGATTCTTACGAGCTGTTCGTCAAGAAATACCCCAATGGGTCGTTCACGCCCCAGGCGCAGGCCCGCCTCAAGGAGCTCTACGAGGACCGAGATTGGCAAAAGGCCCGCGACACCGATACGCCGGAGGCCTACCAGGCGTTCCTGAACCAGTACCCCGAAGGCAAGTGGAGCAAGGAGGCGCGTATCCGGGTCGAAAATTTCTCGCTCGCCCAAGCGCCTTCGACCGCGCCGGCGACTGAAGCGTCCCCGGCAGCGCCCGCACCGAGTGCGCACGCCGCGAAACCGAAACCGGCGTCGCCTGCGGGCCACGCGGCCGTGCCGACGGCCAAGACCGCCACCAAAGAGCCCGTCAAATCGAGCACGACCGCCGCGAGCGGCAGCACGGTCATTCAACTCGGCGCTTACAAGACCGGTACCGCGGCCGCCAATCGCCATTGGGCCTTGCTCGAAAAGAAATTTCCGTCAACCCTCAAAGGCTTGACGCCGATCGTGAAGTCGAGCAAGCCCGGCGCCGCGCCGCTGTATCGCCTGCAAGTCACGGGACTCAACCAAGCGGCGGCACGCTCGATTTGCAAGACGCTCAAGGCCAAGGGTTCCGCCTGCGTGATAATGCCCAAGGCGCGCCATCCTTGACAAAAATTGTCACTGCAACGCGATCCGAGCGCATCATAAGAGACTGAATCAAAAAGAAATCATTGCTTGGCACGCGCTTTGCTTCGCTTTGCATCATGCAGTCCACGCTGATCTCGATGTGGGTGCCGCAGGGCAGCAGCCGTGCGGCGTTGCTGGTGCGTCGAAGCGACGGCCGGTTCGCACTGCAAGGCATCGACGCGCGCGTTGCGCGTGCGGCGCGCCTCGCATGGGAATTCTTGCGCGACCACCCGAATTCAGCGGCCTATGCTGAGTTCGCTGAGGATGAACGCGTACTCGGTCGCGATCTCTCGATAGCGCTCGAATCGACCTGACTTGCCGCCGTGCCCGGCCTCCAAATCGGTATGCAGCAGCAGCCGATTGCGATCGGTTTTGACGGCCCGCAATTTGGCGACCCACTTCGCAGGCTCATAATACTGCACCTGGCTGTCCCACAGGCCGGTCGTGACCAGCATCGCCGGGTAGGCTTGGGCGCGCACGTTGTCGTACGGTGAGTAGGACAGCAGGTAGTCGTAACGAGCCTTGTCGCGCGGATCGCCCCACTCGTCGTACTCGTTGGTCGTCAGCGGAATGCTTTCGTCGAGCATCGTCGTCAGCACGTCGACGAACGGCACCTGCGCGACGATGCCGCGGTATTCTTGCGGTGCGAGATTCGCAACCGCGGCCACGAGCAAGCCGCCGGCGCTGCCGCCCATCGCGAATACCCGATCGCGCGCCGCATACCCCTCGCGGACCAAGGCGCGCGTGACGTCGATGAAGTCGGTAAAGCTGTTCATCTTGTGATCGAGCCGCCCGGCGTCGTACCAAGCGCGCCCCAACTCCTCGCCGCCGCGCACGTGCGCGATTGCGTAGACGAAGCCGCGATCGAGCAAGGACAAGCGCGACGACGAAAAGCTCGGATTCATCGACAAACCATAGGCGCCATAGGCGTATTGCAAGAGCGGCGCGCTGCCGTCGAGCGCGGTGTCCTTGCGACGGACCACGGAAACGGGAATGCGCGCGCCATCGCGCGCCGCGACGAACAAGAACTCGGTGCGGTAATTCGCGGGACTGAATTCGCCGAAGACCGGATCGCGCTTCATCAGCACTTGTTCGCGCGTGCGCACGTTGTAATCGTAGACCGTGGCCGGAGTGGTCAGCGACGAATAGGTGTAGCGAATCACGTCGGTGGCGAGTTCCGGATTGACGGAGATCGACATCGAATACGCCGGTTCCTCGCTCGCGATGAAAAACGGCGCGGCCGGCGCAGCGGCGGCGGCGAGGAACTCGGCTCCTGCGAACGGTTTGATGTAAATCTTGAGCAAGCCCTCGGTGCGCACCGAGACCGCAACGAAGCTGTCGAAGACCTCGAAATCCTCGATGAAGGTATCGTCGCGATGTGCGACGAGCTCGCGCCAGAGCGTCCGATCGGAGTGCGCGCCGATCGGAGCCTCCATCAGGCGGAAATTGATCGCGCGCCAATTGCTGCGCACGATGAACCGATCGCGCAGGTGCTCGATCTGATATTCATGATCGCGCTCGTGCGCCAAAAACACCTTGAATTCGAGTGCCGGGTCATCGGCATCCGCGAATCGCCACTCCGAGGCAACGGTGCTCTCCATCTGGATGAAGATGTAGCGTTCCGACTTGGATTTCGAGACGTTGGTGTAGAAGCTCAAGTCGGTCTGTTGGAATACGAGTGCGTCGGCTTCCCGGCCGGTGCCGAGCACGTGCTTTTTGACGGCGATCCCAAGCAAGGTCTCGGGATCCTTCTCCACGTACAGCAGCGTCGCATTGTCGTTGGCCCAGGCAAGATCCGCTTCGACGCCTTCGATCGCGATCGCGTCGATGATGCCGGTCGTCAAGTCCTTGAAGCGCAGCCGGTATTGGCGCCGACCGACGATGTCTTCGCAAAATGCCAGCAGATTCGAATTCGGCGAGACCTCGAGCGCGCCGATTTTGTAGTAATCGCGGCCTACGCTGAGCTCGTTGGCGTCGAGCAGTATTTCCTCGGGCGAGTCAAGTGCGCGGCGGCGCGCAAAGATCGGATGCTCCTTGCCGATTTCGAAGCGCGTGTAGTACCAAAGCCCATGCTTGCGGTAGGGCACTGAGGCGTCGTCCTGTTTGAGGCGCGCGACGATCTCGTCGTAGAGCGCGTTCTCGAGCGGCTTGACCGCCGCGAACTCGGCCTCGAAGTAGGCGTTTTCCGCCTTGAGATAAGCGAGCACATCGGGATCGGCGCGCTCATCGTCGCGCAGCCAGGAGTAAGGATCGATACGGTCCCCGAACGGCGAATGCAGCGTCTCGGGTCGCAGCTCGGCGATCGGTGGTTTGGCGGGCGGTTCGGTCACGGGCGCTAAAGTATAGGGCTGAGCCCGGTGCGCCCGAATTGCGATTGACGGTCAAGCGGAGCTAGGTATTATGACCGGCATGTCATGGCGCGCGAAGCTGCGACTGTCCCGCCCGGCTTCTACCGGGGCGCGCTCCTGGAACCGCGCGCCTAGAACCGATTTAAATACTTGTTTTTAAACGTCTTTATAGCTTCGGCTGTAAGGCTCGGGACATCATGGGCACGATATTTTCGACAGCAAGCGGCGCGGGCGAGCACCAGGGTGCGGATCCGCGCGCCGAGGATTGGGGTCTTTATCGGACCCGCTACGAAAAGGATTCCTGCGGCTTCGGTCTGATCGCGAACCTCGACGACAGTGCGAGCCATTGGCTGCTGCAAACCGCGATCAGCTCGCTGAATCGATTGACTCACCGCGGTGCGATTGCGACCGACGGAAAGACCGGCGACGGCTGCGGCTTGCTGATCAAGATGCCGGTCGGCTTCTTGCGCGCCGTGGCCGCGGAGGCCGGCATCTTGCTGACGCCGCAATTCGGCGCGGGCCTCGTGTTCTTGAACCGCGACCCGGCGAAGGCTGAAACCGCGCGACACGTGCTCATGCAGCAGCTCGAGCGCGAGGCGCTCAAAGTTGCGGGCTTTCGCGTCGTGCCGACCAACCGCGAGGCCTGCGGCGAAGAAGCCCTCAAGACCCTGCCGGCAATCGCGCAAGTGTTCGTCAATTCGCCGGCCGACATCGACGAGGCAACGTTCAATCGCAAGCTCTATATGGCGCGGCGGCGCACCGAAAAGCTGCTGGAGCGCGGCGACGAGGCCTTTTACATCCCGTCCTTGTCGGCGAGCACGATCGTCTACAAGGGCATGGTCATGCCGCAGTTCCTCGCGCAGTTCTACCCGGACCTCAAGGATCCGCGCATGGCGGCGTCGGTCGTCGTGTTCCACCAGCGCTTCTCGACCAATACGCTGCCGCAATGGCGGCTCGCGCATCCGTATCGATACCTTGCCCACAACGGTGAAATCAATACGGTCCAGGGCAATCGCAGCTGGGCGGTTGCGCGCGGACCGCTGTTTCGCTCGCCGGTGCTGCCCGATCTTTCCGAGATTCTGCCCGTCGTGTCGCTGACCGGATCCGATTCGCAGTCGCTCGACAACATGCTCGAGCTGCTGCTCATGGGAGGGCTCGATCCGATGCACGCGATGCGCATGCTCGTGCCGCCCGCATGGCAGTCGGTCGACATGATCGATCCGGATCTCAAGGCGTTCTACGAATATTACGCGACCCACATGGAACCCTGGGACGGGCCGGCCGGCATCGTCCTCACCGACGGCCGCTATGCCTGCTGCACCTTGGATCGCAATGGCCTGCGGCCGGCGCGCTGGGTCATCACCAAGAACCGTCACATCACGGTCGCCTCCGAAGCCGGCGTCTGGGATTACCTCGACGAGGACGTCGTCAAGAAGGGCAAGCTCGGACCCGGCGAATTCATCTCGCTCGATCTGCACACGGGCGAGCTCATGGACACGAAGCGCGTCGATGATCACTTGAAGAGCCGCCACCCCTACAAGAGCTGGCTCAAGAAGGGCGTGCGCTATCTGCAAACGGACCTCATCGATCCGCGGCTCGCGGCCGAGCCGTTCGATCGCGATACGCTCGCGATCTATCAGAAGATGTTCAACGTATCGGCCGAGGAGCGCGACGAGATCATTCGCGTGCTCGCCGAAGACGAAAGCGAGGCCGTGGGCTCGATGGGCGACGACACGCCGATGCCGGTGCTCTCGAAGAAAGTCCGCTCGCTCTACGACTACTTCCGCCAGCAGTTCGCGCAAGTCACGAATCCGCCGATCGACTCGTTGCGCGAGAGCATCGTGATGTCGCTGCAGACGCAGATTGGACCGGAGTGCAACATCTTCGTGCCCGCGCCGCAGCACGCCGAACAGATCGTGCTCTCATCGCCGATTCTCTCGCAGCGCAAGCTGCGGCAAATCGTGAGTCTCGCGGATTCCGGCGTGCCGAACGAATTCATCAGTCTGCAATACGACGAGAAGCTCGATCTCAAGACCGCGATCCTCAAGGTCTGCGACCAAGCCGAGGCCGCGGTGCGCGCCGGCAAACTCGTGCTGCTGCTCTCCGACCGGTATCTGGTCAAGGGGCAACTGCCGATGCACGCGCTGCTTGCGACCGGCGCCGTGCATCGGCGCCTCGTCGTCACCGGGCTGCGCTGCAAATGCAACATCCTCGTCGAAACCGGAACGGCGCGCGATTCGCATCATTTCGCCTGCCTGCTCGGCTACGGGGCGACCGCGGTCTATCCGTACCTCGCTTACCAGACGCTGTTCGACTTGATGCGCAAGGGCGCGCTCAGAATGGAGTCCGACACTCAGCACGAACTCGGCCGCAGCTACCGGCGCGCCATCAAGAAGGGCTTGTTCAAGATCATGTCCAAGATGGGCATCTCGACGATCGCGAGCTATCGCAGCGCGCAGCTGTTCGAAATCGTCGGTCTCGGCGATGAGGTCGTCGAAGTGTGCTTCGAGGGATCCGACAGCCGCATCGCCGGCGCGGATTTCGGGGACCTGCAGCGCGATCTCGAGTACCTCGCGGCGCGAGCCTGGGATCCGATGCAGCGGGTGGATCAGGGCGGCCTGCTCAAGTACATGCACAACGGCGAGTACCACATGTACAACCCGGACGTCATCGCGACGCTGCAGGCGGCCGTCATGAGCGGCGATTACGAGATCTACCGTCAATACGCGAGCTTGGTCAACGAACGCCCGGTCTCGTGCATCCGCGACCTGCTCAAGTTATCGGCGCAGCGCGCGCCGATCCCGCTCGAGGAAGTCGAGCCGGTGACCTCGATCCTCGCGCGCTTCGACGGCGCCGGCATGTCCTTGGGAGCCCTCTCGCCCGAGGCTCACGAGTCGCTCGCGATCGCGATGAACCGGCTCGGCGCGCGCTCGAATTCCGGCGAGGGCGGCGAAGATCCGATCCGCTACAAGACCGAGAAGAATTCCAAGATCAAGCAAGTCGCTTCGGGCCGCTTCGGCGTCACACCCGAATATCTGATCAATGCCGAGGTGCTGCAGATCAAGATCGCACAGGGCGCAAAGCCCGGCGAGGGTGGTCAACTCCCGGGCCACAAGGTCAACGAGATGATCGCGCGCCTACGATTCGCGCGCCCCGGCGTCGGCCTGATTTCGCCGCCGCCGCACCACGACATCTATTCGATCGAGGATCTTGCGCAGCTGATCTTCGATCTCAAGCAGGTCAATCCGCGCGCGCTGGTCTCGGTCAAGCTCGTGGCCGAGCCCGGCGTCGGCACGGTCGCGGCCGGAGTCGCGAAGGCCTATGCGGATCTGATCACGATCAGCGGCTACGACGGCGGCACCGGCGCAAGCCCCTTGTCCTCGATCAAGTATGCCGGCACGCCCTGGGAATTGGGGCTCGCCGAAACCCATCAGACGCTGCGCGCCAATGAGCTGCGGCATCGCGTGCGCCTGCAAACCGACGGCGGCCTCAAGACCGGACTCGACGTCATCAAGGCCGCAATCATCGGCGCCGAGAGCTTCGGCTTCGGCACGGCGCCGATGGTCGCCCTCGGCTGCAAATATCTCAGAATCTGCCACCTCAACAATTGCGCGACCGGTATTGCCACGCAGCACAATGTGCTGCGCACCAAATATTTCATCGGCTTGCCCGAGATGGTCATGAACTATTTCAAGTTCGTCGCCGCGGAGTGCCGCGAGATCATGGCGTCGATCGGCGTGCGCAGCATCGAGGAACTCATCGGCCACAGCGAATTGCTCGCGGTGCAGCCCGGCGAGACGTCGAAGCAGCGCAAGCTCAATTTGCAGCCGCTGCTTGCCAACAGCACATTGGTCAGCGACCAGCCGCAATTTTGCGTAGCTCCCCATAACGCACCGTTCGACAAGGGCGCGCTCGCGGAAAAGATGGTCATGGACATGCATGAGGCGATCGCGACGAAGTCGGGCGGCAAGTTCAGCTACCCCGTCAGCAATTTTCATCGCTCGATCGGCGCGCGCATTTCCGGCGAGATCGCCAAGCGCTGGGGCAACCATGGCATGAAGGATGCGCCTCTCGTCGTCAGTCTTAAGGGCTCGGTCGGGCAGAGCTTCGGCGTCTGGAACGCCGGCGGCCTGCACCTGCTGCTCGAGGGTGAGGCCAACGACTATGTCGGCAAGGGCATGGCGGGCGGCATGATCGTGCTCAAGCCGCCGTCACGCTCGACCTTCCTCGCGCGGGAAACCGTGATCATGGGCAATACGTGTTTGTACGGCGCGACCGGGGGCGAGCTCTATGCGGCCGGCACCGCCGGCGAGCGCTTCGCGGTGCGCAACTCCGGCGCGCTCGCGGTTCTCGAAGGCGCCGGCGATCACTGCTGCGAGTACATGACCGGCGGCGTCGTCTGCGTGCTCGGGCGCACCGGCGTGAACTTCGGCGCGGGATTCACGGGCGGCTTTGCCTACGTACTCGACATGGAGCGCGATTTCGTCGACCGCTACAACCACGAACTCATCGATATCCACCGCGTCTCGCCCGAGGGCATGGGAACGCACGTGCAGCATCTGCGCGGCTTGATCGAGCAGCACGTTGCGGCCACGGGCAGCGTCTGGGGCACGGCGCTGCTCAACGACTTCAGGTCTTACATCGGCAGATTCTGGGTCGTCAAGCCGAAGGCCGCCGCGATCGGATCGCTGCTGGAAAATCTGCGGCGCGCGGCCTGATGCGCGATGCGCACACGATGAGTCCCGAGAAGCATTTTCATGGCCGATAAGAATCTGCAGTTTCTCGAATTTCCGCGCAAGGACCCGGACAAGCTCGATCTGGAGGTGCGGGTCCGCAAATTTCGTGAAATCTATGCGCCCTACACTCCCGACGATGCGAAGCAGCAAGCCGGGCGTTGTATCGCCTGCGGCAATCCATTCTGCGAATGGAAATGTCCGGTCCACAACTACATCCCGAACTGGCTCGCGCTCGTCGGCGCGGGCAAATTGTTCGAGGCCGCGGAACTCTCGCATCAGACCAACTCGCTGCCGGAGATGTGCGGACGCATTTGCCCGCAAGACCGCCTCTGCGAGGGCGCTTGTACGCTCAACGACGGGCTCGGCGCGGTCAGCATCGGATCGATCGAAAAATACATCACCGACGAGGCATTCAAGCTCGGCTGGAAGCCCGACATGTCGCAGGTTCGGCCGACCGGCAAGCGCGTCGCGATCGTCGGCGCGGGTCCCGCGGGTTTGGGCTGCGCCGATGTGCTCGCGCGCAACGGCGTCTCGGCAGTCGTGTTCGATCGCTACCCGAAAATCGGCGGGTTGCTGACCTTCGGCATACCGCCGTTCAAGCTCGAGAAAGAGGTCGTCGAAAAGCGCCGTGAAATCATGGAGGGCATGGGCGTCGAATTTCGATTGGGACTCGAGGTGGGCCGCGACATCGCGTTCGAGCGGCTCATCGAGGAGTTCGACGCGGTGTTCCTCGGCATGGGTACCTACACTTACGTCAAGGGCGGATTCGCGGGCGAGGATCTGCCGGGCGTTTGCGAGGCGCTGCCCTACTTGATTTCGAACATCGATCGGGAGCTCGGGCTCGAGCGCGATCCCGCGCGCTTCATCGACATGCAGGGAAAGCAGGTCGTCGTGCTCGGCGGCGGTGATACCGGCATGGATTGCAATCGCACTGCGATACGCCAAGGCGCAGCCAGCGTGACTTGCACCTACCGGCGCGACGAGGACAACATGCCGGGCTCGCGCCGCGACTACAAGAACAGCAAGGAAGAAGGCGTGAATTTTCTGTTCAACCGCCAGCCCGTCGAGATCGTCGGCGCCGATCGCGTGCAGGGCGTCAAACTCGTGGAGACCCGCTTGGGAGCCGCGGATGCGCGCGGACGGCGCGTCGCCGAAGCGGTGCCGGGCACCGAGGAGACGATCGCCGCCGACGCGGTGATCATCGCCTTTGGATTTCTACCTAGCCCGCCCGATTGGTTCGTGCAACATAGAATCTCGCTGCATCGCAATGGCCGCGTCAGAGTAGCGGCCGCGCCGGCGCATCGATTTCAGACGACCAATCCCAAAGTGTTCGCGGGCGGAGATATGGTGCGCGGATCCGATCTCGTCGTGACCGCCGTATTCGAAGGGCGCGAGGCGGCCGAGGGCATCCTGAGCTTCTTGAGTTTGCGGATGCCTCGCAGCGTCGCGTGAGTGCGCCGCGGGACCTCTGCTCGCAGCGACGCGAGCGCGCACCGCGGGATCCCATCGATTATTTGTCCGGCGAATTGCCCGCTGAATCAGAATCTTTCTTGTTCTCATCGGTGCTCTCCGGCGGACGCTTCGGCTTATCATCGGTGCGCTTCGGCGCCGCGAACGCGACGAATGCGATCGCGAGGATAAAAGCTATTAAACTAAGGGTTTCAATCATCAGGCGTCCTTCGAGGCGCATGCGTTCCGCGGGCAGCGCGCGCGGGTCTGGCAGGCGACCGAGCATGTCGCGGTGGCTTCAGTGTAACGAGCAATGACCGCTATGGATATGAGCCAGCATCCGTAGTAGAGTTCCAGAAAATTCTGGGATGCGGAAGGTTGCAACAATAGCAATAGGGAACGGCGTTGAGCCAATCTCGCTCAGGATGTGAGCGCGCTGCGAAACAGCGCATGAGTCGGCGACGAGGACTACAGCCACGTCGCTTCATGATAAAGAGGGGGTATTTTAATGCGTGCATTCCTCGGTCGGCCTGTGATCAATTCTTTGCTGGCGGGCGTTGTAGCTTTCATTGGCTTCGGTGTGCTCGCGCACGCGGAAGAAGTGGGCACTCCCGGAGCAGACATCGCCAACGGCAAGAAGATTTTCAGTGAGGGCAAGGGCGACGCGGTGCCCGCCTGCATGACCTGTCACGGTCCCACCGCATGGGGACTCGACGCGATGGGCGCACCCCGACTCGCGGGCATCGGCTATCCCTACGTCGTCAAGCAACTCGACGACCTCGCTGGCGGCAAGCGCACCCCGGGCGGGGCCGGCGCCGTCATGCCGGTGTTTGCGTCCGGATTGACCGAACAGGAACGGCGCGACGTGGCCGGATACGTCAATTCCCTCGGCGGACCGCCGGATCTCTCGGATCTCGGTGCGCTCAAGGAAGCCGGCACGACGATCGGCGAACGCTATCTCGGTCAGTCGATCGTGAAATATGGCGTGTACGGCAAGGTGTCGGCCTGCCAGTCCTGCCACGGCTATAACGGTCGCGGCGCCGCGCCGGTGTTCCCGGTCATCGGGCAGCAGAAATATACCTATCTCGTGACGCAGCTGAACTCATGGCGCGACGGCAGCCGAGCCAATGATCCCTATGCGATGATGCGCAAGATGGCGGCGAATCTCACCGATGCCGATATCAACAACATCGCGACCTTCCTCGCGTCGGCGCCTCCGACGACCGAAGGAAATACGTTCGTTCCCGTAACCAACCAGTGAATGAGGGACGACTACCACTTCATTCAGAACGGAACGCGGCGCATGATGGGGTAGGGACCGGGGGCGGTCATCTACCTGGGGGTTGCGCGTCGCCACGATGAAGACCAATGGCTTGCGATTGGGCGAAAAGATTCTTTTCGGCATCGCGGCAGCCTTTGTGCTGTTCGCGGTTCTGAGCTTTGTCGGTATGGAGATTTACCGCGCGCGCGCCGGCCATCAGATCTTCGTGCAGACGACGCATTTCGACTTTTCTCCCGAAGGGCTCAAGGGGTCGCAGCGTTTTCGCGATCT
>Ga0209040_10001189_pt1 | contig 20447 bp, 19 predicted proteins | sample BogFormECP12_OM3_FD_188240 | JGI IMG/M metagenome (GOLD analysis project Ga0209040, IMG submission 188240) | Bog forest soil microbial communities from Calvert Island, British Columbia, Canada - ECP12_OM3 (SPAdes) (version 2) | ecosystem: Environmental > Aquatic > Freshwater > Wetlands > Bog ...
CTAAGAGACGCAGCACATACTGACCGGAGAGCGTTCACCGGGAAGTCTCGCAACGACCCCGCGTTTTGCTCGCGTCAACCTCTGCGTGGTAAGGGCAGGCGATGGGCTACTGGGGCAAGATCATCGGCGGCGTGGCGGGCTTCGCCATGGGCGGCCCGATGGGAGCAGTGGTCGGCGCGGCGCTCGGCCATGCAGCGGACACCGGTGCGGTATCCAATCTGCGCGCGCAATTCGGCCCGCAGATCGGCTGGAACCCCGCCCGCGTCGCCGCGATGTTCAACCGCCGCGACCAGCTTTTCGCCATCTGCGTCGTGGTGCTGTCGGCCAAGCTCGCCAAGTGCGACGGCCAGGTGAAGCGCGAGGAGATCGACGCGTTCAGGCGCCAGTTCCGCATCCCGCCCGAGGCGGTGCGCGACATCGGGCGTCTGTTCGACCAGGCGCGTGACAGCGCCGACGGTTTCGAGGCCTATGCCGTGCAGTTGGGCGAGGCCTTCGCCGACAACCGCGGCATGCTGGAGGATGTGCTCGCCGCGCTGTTCGTGATCGCGCGGGCCGACGGCGCGGTGAACAACCGCGAACTCGACTTCCTGTCGCGCACGCACCGCAGCTTTGGCCTCGATCAAACAGCGTGGGACCGCGCTCGCGGCGCCATCCCACGGCAACCTGCATCTGATGAGCCAGATGCCTACACGGTACTCGGCGTCTCGCGATCCACCACCGCCGAGGAGATCCGCGCCACCTGGAGGCAGCTGATGCGGGAGAACCATCCCGACAGCCTGGCGGCGCGCGGTGTGCCTGCGGAGTTCATCGCCCGTGCCAACGAGAAGGTGGCGCGCATCAACGCCGCGTGGGACCGGATCAAGCGCGAGCGCGGCTTGTGAGTTTGCGCATCCGCGATCTGCCCAGCCCGAACCAGGATGAACGCCCGGCGGGTACCCCGATCGATATGCTGATCCTGCACTACACTGGTATGCGAACCGCGCAGGAGGCAATCGATCGGCTGCGCGATCCGACGGCGCGCGTGTCCTCGCACTACGTGGTGGACGAGGATGGCGCGGTGCTGCGCCTGGTGCCGGAGGAGAAACTCGCCGCGCATGCCGGCGTGTCGTACTGGCGCGGGCACAGCGGGCTGAACAGCCGCTCGATCGGCATCGAGATCGTCAATCCGGGCCACGAGTGGGGCTACCGCGACTTCCCGGTGCTGCAGCTTGCCGCGGTGTGCGATCTCTGTCTTGCCATCCTGTCGCGGCATCCGATCCTGGCGCGCAACGTCGTCGCGCATAGCGATGTCGCGCCCGACCGCAAGGAGGATCCCGGGGAGAAATTCGATTGGCGGAGCCTGGCACAGAATGGCGTCGGGCTATGGCCGGAAGGGGTGCCTGACCTCGGCACCTGCGGTGTGATGCACGATGTTGGCACCCTGCGTGACGTTCGGATTGCGCTTGCCGATATTGGCTATCGGGTGGCACTAGAGGGCACGTTCGATCCCCCGCTGGCGACGGTGCTGCGTGCGTTCCAGCGCCACTGGCGGCCGGAGGCCGTCAATGGCGAAGCCGACGCCGGCACGTGCGCGCGACTGTTGGCCGTACAGCGCCTTATCCGAGCGAAAGAGAGGGTTCACACGGAGGCCACCGAGAACACACGGAGAGCCACCGAGCAGGAATGATACGCGCGTTGCTCGAAGCGCCATTCTCGCTTTTTTCCGTGGCCGTGTGATCTCGGTGGCCTCCGTGTGAACCCTTGCTTTCTCGTTCCCAGCCGCACATCTGTTGCCAGCCAGACGGCCGGACGGCCGCTGCCGCGCAAGCGGTAGAGGAAAGTCCGGGCTCCACGGGAATACGGTGCCGGATAACCCCCGGCGGGGGCGACCCCAGGGAAAGTGCCACAGAAAACAAACCGCCCGCGCAAGGTGCCGCAAGGCACCCCGCGGGCAAGGGCGAAACGGGGCGGCAAGAGCGCACCGCGCCCCTGGCAACAGGGGCGGCAGGGTAAACCCCACCGGGAGCAAGACCGAATAGGGACGGCCGCGCCGCAAGGCGCAGGAGCATTCCCGCTCCGCCGTCCGGGTTGGTCGCGCGAGGCGCGCCGCAAGGCGCGTCCCAGAGGAATGGTCGTCCCGCATCTTCGGGTGCGGACAGAACCCGGCTTACAGGCCGTCTGGCAGCCTGTCACTAGAACGAAACCGGAATCAGCGATCGCCGCTAAGTCATTGAACGCAGCCACAGAAAAACCGCACGGACACGTAATTGTCCTTGCTGCCCATCTGTGCCCATGCTATCCCATGCCGTCCCATCCAGACGATGCAACGAGGCGTCCAGCGGGAAAGGCCCTCAGGGGAGCATGGTGCAGTTTATCGGTACGCACCAGAACAGGCTTGACGCCAAGGGCCGTGTCTCGGTCCCTGCGCCGTTTCGCGCCGCACTCCGCGAGCGTGACGAAACCAACGGAACCCACCTCGTGCTGCGGCCTTCGCACCAGCATCCCTGCATCGAAGCCTGGCCCAGCGCGGAATTCGAAGCGCTGTCCGAGCCGTTGAACCGACTCGATCTATTCAGTCAGGCTCACGATGATTTAGCTGCCTCGCTGTATTCGGACGCATTCCCGGTCGAGGCGGACAAGGAAGGTCGCATCGTTCTGCCCGATTCCCTCGTCAGCTATGCCGGACTTGCCGATACCGTGGTGTTCATGGGGCTTGGCCGCATTTTCCAGATCTGGGAGCCGGCGGCGGCCGAGCGGCGTCGCACTGAAGCGCGCGAGCGCGCACGGGTGCATGGCTTCACTTTGCCGGGGAATGGCCCGAAATGAGCCATCCCATGAACGCCCATGTTCCCGTCATGCTGTCCGAAGTCGTCGGCCTGCTCGCCCCGCGTGCCGGCGGCGTGTATCTCGACGGCACGTTCGGTGGCGGCGGCTATGCGGCGGCAGTCCTGGAAGCGGCGCCGTGCACGGTCTGGGCGATCGACCGCGATCCCGAGGCGATTGCCCGCGGTGCCAGCCTGGCGGCGCGGTTCCCCGGCCGCCTGCACCTGATCCACGGGCAGTTCGGCGACATGCTGGAGCTGCTGGCGGATCACGGCATTACCGCGCTGGACGGCGTAGTGCTGGATCTCGGTGTATCGTCGTTTCAGCTCGACGATCCTGCGCGCGGCTTCTCGTTCCGTGGCGACGGCCCGCTGGATATGCGCATGAGCCGTAGCGGTCCGACCGCGGCCGATCTGGTGAACACGCTGCCCGAGCGCGAGCTGGCCGATCTGTTGTTCGAACTCGGCGAGGAACGCGCCTCCCGTCGTATCGCCCGGGCCATCATCGCGGCGCGCGCCGAGACGCCCATCGTCACGACAGCACATCTCGCCACCATCATCCGAGGCATGGTGGCGCCCGACCGCTCGGGCATCGATCCCGCCACCCGCAGCTTCCAGGCGCTGCGGATCCGGGTGAACGACGAACTCGGAGAGATCGAGCGTGCGCTGGAACATGCGAGCAGGCTGCTTGCACCCGCCGGTCGCCTGATCGTGGTGTCGTTCCACTCGCTTGAGGATCGCATCGTCAAGCGCTTCATGACCGATGCGGCCGGGCGCGCGCCGTCGCCGTCGCGCCACGATCCGCGGGGCCTTGCCGCGCGTCCGTTGCCGCGCTTTCGTCTGCTCACCGCGAGGGCGCTGCGCCCCAGTACCGGTGAGACCAAAACCAACCCGCGTGCCCGCAGCGCCAGGCTGCGCGCGCTCGAATGCACCATGGCGGGGAGCGCGTCATGATCCGCCCGTTCACCTGCGTCTGCTTCCTGCTGGCCTGCGGCTCGGGACTGTATCTTTACCAGGCCAAGCACCGGGTGCAGATGATCGATCGCGAGATCGAGAAGACCGTTCACACCACCGCGGAATTGCGCGAGCAGACCAGGGTGCTGCACGCCGAGTGGACGCTGCAAAGTGATCCGCAGCGTCTGCAGGCGCTGGCCGACCAGTTCCTCAGCCTGAAGACCGTTACACCAGGCCAGTTCACCAGCATGGCCGAACTGGAGAGCCGATTGCCTGCGGTGCGTGCGCCCGAGCCTCCGCCGCCTGAGCCGCAGCCAGTGCCGGTCGCCGAGGGGCCACAGCCCGACGAGCCGGCCGACGCAGCGCCGGTTGCCATCCCGGTGCCGCCGCCACCGCCCAAGCCCGTCGCCGCTGCGCCGCCGCGACCGCCGGAGCACAAGCCGCCGCCTCGTCCGATGATCGCCGAAACGCAACCGGTGCGGCCGCCGCCGATCATCGCGCGCCCGGTGGTGGTCGCCGAGCAGCCGCGGCCGATCTTGCCCGCGCCAGCACCCATGCCGGTGGCAGGTTCAGCGCTCGGGATGGCACGGACTGCCTCGCTTCCGCCGCCGCGGCCGATGCCGGTCAGCGCGTCGCAGTGGGTGAACAGCGCGGGAGGGGGCTAGGCCATGAGCGACGTCCCACCCGCTGACTCCGCGCCACACGCCACGCCGGCCCAGCGGGTCGGCGCGTCGCGCACCGACACGGTTCCGCGCATCGAGATGGTGCGCATCACCCAGCCGGACCTGCAGCGGCGCGGCGCGTTGGAGAAGACACGCGGCCGCTTGGTGTACACCGCGTTCTGCTTCGGCCTGCTGTTCCTCGCGGTGATCTGCAAGCTTGCCGATGCGACCATCCTGCAGCCGCTCGCGCCGCACCGGCCGGAGAAGCAGATCGAGGCCCTGTTCGCTCCATCAAAGCCGGCGGAGACGACGTCGCTCGCGCAACGGGCGATGATCACCGACCGCAACGGCCAGATCCTGGCGATCTCACTTCCCACCGTCGCGGTGTTCGCCGATCCTCGCCAGATCATCGATCCGGCTGAGGCGGCGCATCGGTTGAAGCAGGTGCTGCCGCGCCTCGACGAAGACGCTGCCCGGGTGCGGCTGGCGGACACGAACCGGCAGTTCGTCTATCTCGAACGCCAGATCACGCCGCGCGAGCAGCTCGCCATCAATACGCTCGGGATACCGGGGATCGATTTCCGCCCGACCGAGCAGAGGCACTTTCCGATGGGGCGCACCGCGGCCCAGGTGCTGGGTGGCACCGACGTCGATGAGCACGGCGTGGCCGGCGTCGAGAAGCATTTCGACCAGCGCCTGTTCGCCGACAGCGCGCCACTGAGGCTGTCACTGGACGTGCGCGTACAGGCGGTGGTGCGCGACGAGCTGTACAAGGCGATCGACGAATTCCAGGCCATCGGCGGCTGCGGCATCGTAATGGACGTGACCACCGGCGAGGTGCTGGCAATGGTCAGCCTGCCCGACTACGACGCCAACGACTTCCGCAACGCACCCGCCGATGACCGCTTCAATCGCGCGGTTACCGGCATGTACGAGCCCGGCAGCACGTTCAAGCTGCAGACCGCGTCGATGGCGCTGGACTCCGGCATTGTGCACATCTGGGACGAGTTCGACGCCTCGCGTCCGATCCATATCGGCCGCTTCACCATCACCGACTTCGAGGGCAAACACCGCTGGCTCTATCTGCCCGAGGTGCTGGCCTACTCCTCCAATCTGGGAGCGGCGCACATCGCCGATACGGTGGGTGGCGAGCGCCAACGCGCCTGGCTCAAGTCGATGGGCATGTTCGCCCGCGTCGGCATCGAGCTGCCGGAGGCCGGCCTGCCGATTATCCAGCCGGCATCGGCCTGGAAGCAGATCGTCACGCTGACGGTCGCCTTCGGCCACGGGATTTCTGTGTCGCCGCTGCACGTGGTGCGCGGCACTGCGGCGGTTGCGACCGGGGTGCTGACACGTCCGACCATCCTCGCCTTGCCGACCGGCGAGCGTCCGGATGGCATGCCGGTCATGCAGCCGTCGACATCGGAAACGATGCGCAAGCTGATGCGCCTCGTGGTCACCGACGGCTTCGGCAAGCAGGCGGAAGTGCCTGGCTATTATCCGGGCGGCAAGACCGGTACCGCCGAGAAGGTCGGCAAACACGGCTACGTGCGCGGGTTCAAGGAGAACTTCAACGTCGCCGCCTTCACCAGCGTGTTCCCGATGAACGCGCCGCGCTATGCGGTCTACATGATGGTGGACGAGCCGCACGGCAACAAGAGCACCTACGGCTATTCAACCGCGGGCTGGGTGGCGGCTCCTGCAGCCGGACGGGTGATCGCGCGGATCGCACCGATGCTCGGCATGTTGCCGGATATCCAGGATGCGCCGGCGATCAACCAGGCGTTGTACATTCCGCTCGAGCCTGGCCGACCGGCCGGCGCTGGGCGTGGCCCGCTGACGGCCAACGCTCCGTCGGCGCGGCCGGCGCCGGTGATCCCGCTGGCACCGGCACGCCCGATGACCCGCGATCCACGCCACGAGGCTGCCGTGCCGGCGCCGTCGGTGGTCGGCGCGGCCGTGCTGCCCGCTACCGTGACATCGCACTCGCTTGCGGCTCGCTGACATCATGCGCCAGGTCCCCGTCCTGGCTGACGCCCGATCCGTTTCCGCTTCCTGGCGGACTGCGGGAAGTCTGGAAATTGTGGGTATCACTGCTGACAGCCGGTTCGTGGCGCCGGGGTATCTGTTCGCCGCGCTTCCCGGTAGTCGCGTGGACGGTCGCGCCTTTATCGCCGATGCGGTAGCGCGCGGTGCCGCGGCCGTGTTGGCACCCGAGGGTACCGTGTGGCCGCCCGGCGTGCCGCCGCGTCCGCTGCTGGAGGATCGCGAGCCGCGCCGGCGTCTCGCCCAGCTTGCCGCCGGGCTGGCCGGCAGTCAGCCGCGCGTCATGGCCGCGGTCACCGGAACCAATGGCAAGACCAGCACGGTCGAGTTCCTGCGCCAGATCTGGATCGACGGTGGGAAGCCGGCCGCTAGCTTGGGCACGCTCGGCCTGATCGCCGAGGGCTTCGATCCAGGCCCTGGCCTGACCACGCCCGACCCGGTCAGCCTGGCCGAGACGCTGGCACGCCTCGCCCGTGCCGGCATCCAGCACGCCGCGATGGAAGCGTCCTCGCACGGCCTCGATCAGTTCCGCCTCGACGGTGTGCGGCTGGCGGCCGGCGCGTTTACCAACCTGACCCGCGATCATCTCGACTATCACGGCTCGGAAAACGCCTATCGCGCCGCTAAGGCGCGGCTGTTCGCAGAGTTGCTGCCGGCAGGCGCGCCGGCCATCGCCAGCAGCGACCTGGATGCGACGACACGCACTGTGCTGGCCGATATCGCGGTCATGCGGCGGCTCGACCTGCGTACGGTTGGCGAGGCCGGGTCGGCGATCCGCCTGCTGGCGGTCCAACCGCGTCCTGACGGACAGCTCCTGCGGATCGACGCTGCCGGCGTGCGGCGCGAGCTCATGCTGAATCTGCCGGGCCGGTTCCAGATCGACAACGCTCTGATGGCCGCAGCACTCGCTGCAGCTCTGGGCGAGCGCGATGTGCTGGACCGTCTCGGCTCGCTGCGCGGCGTGCGGGGCCGGTTGGAACTGGCGGCTCGGCTGCCGAACGGTGCCACGGTCTATGTCGATTATGCTCATACCCCAGATGCGCTGGAACGGCTGCTGACCGCGCTGCGCCCGCACACGACCGGCAGGTTGCACGTGGTGTTCGGCGCCGGCGGTGATCGCGATCGCGGCAAGCGTCCGTTGATGGGCGCCGCCGCTGCACGCCTCGCCGATGTCGCGATCGTGACCGACGACAATCCCCGCAGCGAAGACCCGGCCGCAATCCGCGCCGCAGTGCTTGCCGCGTGTCGTGGCGGGCGCGAGATCGGCGACCGTGCGCGCGCGATTGCGGAAGCGCTGAACGGTCTTGGGCCCGGCGATGTGCTGGCGGTGGCGGGCAAGGGCCACGAGCAAGGGCAGACGATTGGCGACACGGTAATCCCGTTCGACGATGTTGATGTGGTGCGGCGGTTGGTGGGTGCGCGATGACCGCGCTGTGGACCGCGCACGATCTGCTCGAGGCCACTGGCGGCACGATGGAAACGCCGTTCGCCGCCACTGGCGTCTCGATCGACACACGCACCATCCAGCCAGGCGAGTTGTTCGTCGCGTTGCAGGGCGAGGCGGGCGATGGCCACGCCTTCGTCGCCGAGGCGCTCGCCAAGGGCGCGGCGGGCGCGATGGTGCACCGCGACGTTCCCGCTGCCGGCGGGCTGCTTCTGGTGGATGACACGCTGTCCGGTCTGCATCGCCTCGGTGGTTACGCGCGCGAACGCTTCACCGGCCGGCTGGTCGCGGTCACTGGCAGCGTCGGCAAGACGACGACCAAGGAGATGTTGCGGACCATCCTGGCTGCGTTCGGCCGTACACATGCCGCGGTTGCCTCCTATAACAACCACTGGGGCCTGCCGCTGACGCTCGCGCGCATGCCGCTGGACACCGAATACTGTGTTGCCGAGATCGGCATGAACCACGCCGGCGAGATCGCCCCGCTTGCGCGTCTCGCACAGCCACATGTCGCGGTGATCACCGCGGTGGAAAAGGCGCATATCGGCTTCCTCGGCTCGATCGAGGCGATCGCCGACGAGAAGGCGGCGATCCTGCGCGCGCTGGAGCCCGAAGGCGTTGCAGTGCTGCCCGCCGACACGCCGCTGCTGCCCCAGCTGCGTGCGGCGGTCGGCGAGGCGCAGGTCGTGACCTTCGGCGTGGCGCCGAGCGCGGATATGCGCCTTGTCGGTCTGGCGATGGATGCCGACGGCAGCGATGTCGCCGCCGATGTCGCGGGCGAGCGTGTCGCGTTTCGCCTGAACGCTCCCGGTCGCCACATGGCGATGAACGCGCTGGCCGCGCTGGATGCCGCGCAGCACCTGACCAATGGGGCGGTAGAACAGCTCGCTCGCGCGCTTCAAGACTTCGCGCCGGTGATCGGCCGCGGCGCACGTCGGCAGATCGCCGTACCAGGCGGCACCGCCCTCCTGCTGGACGAAAGCTACAACGGCAACCCCGCCTCAATGCGCGCGGCACTCGCGGTTCTCCGTCTGCAACCGGCCAGGCGGCGCATCGCCGTGCTCGGCGACATGCTGGAACTCGGCGAAGTAGCCCCAGACGAACATCGCGCCTTGGCTGCCGAAGTCGCCGCCGCGTCCGATTGCCTGTTCGCCTGCGGTCCGCTGATGCAGGGTCTATTCGCTGCAGTTCCTGCAGCGGTCCGCGTTGTGCATACCCAGGATTCGGCCGCGCTTGCGCCGATCCTCGCGCGCTTCGTCACCGCCGGAGACGCCATCCTGATCAAGGGCAGCCTCGGCAGCCGGATGAAGCTGGTGGTGAACGCACTCGAACAACGTGCCGAGGCAGCCTGATGCTGTACGACCTCGCCCGGCCGTTCGCCAGCCAGTTCATCCTGTTCAATCTGCTGCGCTACACCACGTTCCGCGCCGGTGCGGCCTGCATGACCGCGATGCTGGTCAGCTTCGTGTTCGGCCCGATGTTGATCCGCTGGCTGCGCTCGCTGCAGCGCAATGGCCAACCGATCCGCGCAGACGGACCAGAACGCCATCTGCTGGAAAAGCAGGGCACGCCGACCATGGGCGGCGTGCTGATCCTGTTCGCCCTGACCATCTCGACGCTGCTCTGGGTGGATCTGCGCAATCGCTATGTCTGGGCAGTGTTACTCGTCACCCTGGGCTACGGCGCGCTTGGCTTTGCCGACGACTACCTGAAATTGGCGCGGCAGAACCACAAGGGCGTGCCGGGGCGGGTGAAGCTGGCCGTGCAAGCGGTGGTCGGCCTGATTGCCGCGATTTGGATCGCCTCGATTACGCGTGATCCGCTGGGCACTTCGCTGGCCGTGCCGGTGTTCAAGGAAGTCCTGATTCCGCTGGGCTGGTTCTTTCCGGTGTTCGGCATGCTGGTGATGCTCGGCGCATCGAACGCAGTGAACCTGACCGATGGGCTCGACGGGCTGGCGATCGTGCCGACCATGATTTGCGCCGGCGTGTTCGCGCTGATCGCCTACCTGGTCGGCAATCGCATCTTCGCCGACTACCTGCAGCTGAATCCGGTAGCGGGTGTCAACGAGCTGTCGGTGTTCTGCGCCGCGTTGATCGGTGCCGGCATCGGCTTCCTGTGGTTCAACGCGCCGCCGGCGGCGGTCTTTATGGGCGATATCGGTTCGTTGTCGCTGGGCGGCGCACTGGGTGCGGTGGCGGTGGCGACCAAGCACGAGATCGTGCTGCTGATCGTCGGCGGCCTGTTCGTGGTGGAGACCGTGTCGGTCATCATCCAGGTGTTCTGGTACAAGCGCACCGGCACCCGGGTATTCCTGATGGCGCCGCTGCACCATCATTTCGAGAAGAAGGGCTGGGCGGAACCCACCATCGTGATCCGCTTCTGGATCATCTCGATGATCCTGGCCTTGGTCGGCCTGGCGACGTTGAAGATCCGATGAGCGCGGCATTGTCACGAATCGCGACCGTCCGCTTCCATGCGCCTCGGTTGCCGGCGGAGCCTGCCTGATGCCCACACTTTCGCGCGCCGACAATTCCGTGCTGGGCCGCTGGTGGTGGACCGTGGACCGCTGGACGCTGGGCGCCGTCGGCACGCTGATCGGCTTCGGCTACATCATGATGCTGGCGGCAAGTCCCGCCGTCGCCGAACGCATCGGCTCCTCGCGCGACCTGTTCATCCTCAAGCAGGTGTTCTTCCTCGCCGCCGCCGGCGCGATCGTGGTTGCGGTGTCGCTGACCTCGCCGCGCAGCATTCGCCGCATGGCGATCATCGGCTGCGTCATCGCGCTGGCGTTGACCGCGGCGACGATGGTGGTCGGCGTGGAGATCAAGGGCGCGCGACGCTGGCTCTCGCTGCCCGGCATGTCGGTGCAGCCGTCGGAATTCCTGAAGCCCTGCTTCACAGTCGTCGCCGCCTGGCTGATCAGCGAGGGCCGCCGTACGCCGCGTTTCCCCGGCAAGCTGCTGGCCATCGGCATCTTCCTGGTGATCGCGCTGCTGCTGAAGGCGCAGCCAGATATCGGCATGCTGGCGGTAATCACCGCGGTGTTCTTCGCCCAGCTTTACGTCGACGGGCTGAACCTGTTCCTGGTGGGCATCCTGCTGATCGGCAGCGGGTTCGCCGGCGTCGGCGCCTACATGTTCTTCCCGCACGTGCAGAAGCGGGTGGAGAATTTCCTGCATCCCGGCAACATGACCGGCAGCGACTACCAGCCGCACACCGCGCTGGAGGCGTTCGGCAATGGCGGCTTGCTCGGCCGCGGCCCCGGCGAGGGCCGCGTGAAGGATGTGCTGCCCGACGCGCATGCCGATTTCGTCTTCGCTGTCGCCGGCGAAGAATTCGGCATGATCGTGTGCCTGATGATCATCGGCGTGTTCGCCTTCATCGTGCTGCGCGGGCTGTTGCGCCTGTTGAAGGAGCCGGACCTGTTCATCGTGCTGTCCTGTACCGGCTTGGTCACCGGCTTGGGGCTGCAGGCATTCATCAACATGGCTTCGTCGTTGCAGCTCATCCCAACCAAGGGCATGACGCTGCCACTGATCTCCTACGGCGGTTCATCGGCGTTGGCGGTCGCTCTCGGCCTCGGCATGCTGCTCGCGCTGACGCGCCGCCGGCATCATGGCGACGTGCCATGAGAGGCCCCGCCGCGTTCCCCATCGTCATCGCGGCCGGTGGTACCGGTGGCCACTTCTTTCCGGCCGAGGCGCTCGCCGGCGAGCTGGTCGCGCGCGGGCGGCGCGTGGCGCTGATGACCGACGCCCGCTCCGGGGGATTGGAGAGCCCGGTGTTCGCGGGGCTCGAGCGCTTCGTCATCAGCGGCGCGGGCATCGCGGGGCGTGGCCCGCTGCGCGCGGCCAAAGCGGCGCTGTCGCTGGCAGGCGGCGTGTTCCAGGCGCGGCGGATCCTTGCGCGCACGCATGCTGCGGCTGTGGTCGGCTTCGGCGGTTATCCGTGTGTGGCACCTGTGCTGGCGACACGTCTGATGCGCGATCGGCCGACCGTGATCCTGCACGAGCAGAACGCCGTGCTCGGCCGCGCCAACCGCTTCCTGGCGCGTCACGCCGACCGGCTGGCGCTGAGCTTCGCCGTGACCGAGCGGGTGCCGAAGATCGCGACCCTGGTCACCGGCAACCCGGTACGCTCAGCGATCGCTGCCCTTGCCACCGTGCCGTACGTGCCGCCCGTGGCGACGGTCCGGCTGCTGGTGCTGGGCGGCTCGCTCGGCGCGCGCGTGTTCAGCGATGTCGTTCCGACCGCGCTGGCGTCATTGCCAGATCCGCTGCTGGCACGCGTGGCCGTCGTGCAGCAGTGCCGGCCCGAGGACCTGGGACGGGTTCGCGCGACCTACGACCTGGCCGGCATCGACGCCGAACTGTCGACCTTCTTTCCGGATGTCGCGGAGAAGCTCGGTTCGGCGCATCTGGTGATCGCGCGCGCCGGCGCCTCCACCGTGGCGGAACTGGCGATTGCCGGCCGGCCAGCCATCCTGGTGCCGCTGCCCGGCGCGATCGACGATCACCAGTCGGCCAATGCACGCGCGCTGGCGGACGCGCGCGGCGCATCGGTGATCGCGCAGCGGGATTTTTCCCCCGACGCATTGCGCGACCGGCTCGCCGCGCTGCTGGCGTCGCCGGACATGCTCGCACACGCGGCGCGGGCGGCACGGAGCATTGCGCGTACGGATGCCATGGCACTGCTTGCCGATCTCGTCGAGGCAGTCATGCGTCAGGAAGCGAGCAAGGACATGACGGAGTTCTCCATTCCGTCATGGCCGGGCTTGGCCCGGCCATCCACGTCTTGCCCGACAGCGTCCGGGGACGACGTGGATGGTCGGGCCAAGCCCGGCCATGACGGCGGGGTGGAGACTCGGCGATGAGGGCACTGCCGCTGTCCATCGGCACCATCCACTTCGTCGGCATCGGCGGCATCGGCATGTCGGGCATCGCCGAGGTGCTGCACAATCTCGGCTACGCGGTGCAAGGCAGCGACATCGCCGATTCCGCCAATGTGCGCCGCCTGCGCGAAGCCGGCATCCCGGTCGTCATCGGCCATGACGCCGCCAACATTGGCGGCGCCCAGGTCGTGGTCGTGTCGTCCGCGGTGCGACCGGACAATCCGGAAGTGGCAACGGCCCGCGCGCGCCTGATCCCGGTGGTGCGGCGTGCCGAGATGCTGGCCGAGCTGATGCGGCTGAAGTGGTCGATCGCGATCGGCGGCACACACGGCAAGACCACCACCACCAGTCTGATTGCCGCCGTACTGGAGGCCGCGCGCCTCGATCCCACGGTGATCAACGGTGGCATCGTCAATGCCTATGGCACCAACACGCGGCTGGGCGCCGGCGACTGGATGGTGGTGGAAGCGGATGAAAGCGACGGCAGCTTCCTGCGTCTTCCGGCGATCATCGCTGTCGTCACCAACATGGACCCTGAGCACCTCGATCATTGGGGCACGCCGGATTCGATGATCGCGGGCTACGACCAGTTCGTTGCCAACGTGCCGTTTTATGGGTTCGCGGTGCTATGCATCGACCATCCCGAGGTGCAGCAGATGATCCCGCGCCTGTCGGATCGGCGCATCATCACCTACGGATTCTCGCCGCAAGCCGATGTGCGCGCCGACCGTGTGGTTCCGGACAAGCTGGGCTCCACCTTCGACGTCACCGTCACCGACCGCGCGCGCAACCGTTCGCGCAAGCTGGGGCCCTACCGGCTGCCGATGCTGGGTGCGCACAATGTGCAGAACGCGCTGGCGGCCGTGGCGGTCGGTGTCGAGATGGAGATCGATGACGACACGCTGCGTGGCGCGTTCGCGGGGTTCCGCGGCGTGAAGCGCCGCTTCACCAAGACCGGGGAGGCTGGCGGGATCACGATCATCGACGATTACGGCCACCATCCGGTGGAGATCGCTGCGGTGCTGAAGGCGGCGCGGCAAGCTGGGGCGCGCGACGTGATCGCGGTGGTGCAGCCGCACCGGTTCACTCGCCTGCATTCGTTGTTCAACGAGTTCTGCACCTGCATGAACGATGCCGGTACGGTGATCGTCGCCGATGTCTATCCGGCCGGTGAGGCGCCGATCCCTGGCGTGACGCGCGATGCGCTGGTCGATGGGTTGCGTGCGCGCGGCCATCGCAGCGTGGTGCCGCTGCCATCGCCGGCACGGCTGGCGGAGATGGTGTTCGCGATCGCCAAGCCGGGCGACTTCGTGGTGTGCCTCGGGGCGGGGAACATCACGCAGTGGGCGGCGGCGCTGCCCGGCGAGGTGGCCGAACTGCAAGGCCGCCGCATCGCGGGGAGCGCGGCGTGATGATGGCCGCGGCCCGCACCACCACGTTCGCCGACCGGCTGCCGCCGCTGCGCGGACGTATCCAGGCGAATACTCCGCTCGCGCCGTTCACTTGGTTCCGCGTCGGTGGCCCTGCAGAGGCGCTGGTGCGGCCCGCGGACGAGACAGACCTCGCACAGTTCCTGCGTGCGCTGCCGCTCGACATTCCGGTGCACGTGATCGGCGCCTGCTCGAACCTGATCATCCGCGACGGCGGACTGCCGGGTGTGGTGATCCGTCTGGCCCGCGGTTTCAGTGCGATCGGCGTTGCAGCCGATGGCGTGACCGCCGGCGCAGCCGCGCTCGATGTGACCATCGCGGAGCATGCCGCTGCTGCCGGCCTGACCGGCATTGAATTCCTCTCCGGCATTCCCGGCAGCATTGGTGGCGCAGTGGTGATGAACGGCGGCGCCTATGGCGGCGACATCGCGTCCTGTCTTGACTGGGCAGACATCGTGACACGCTCTGGCGAACAGCACCGCCTTGCCGTGGCCGATCTCGCCTTCGCCTATCGCCATTCGCGTCTGCCGCACGGCGCCGTTGTCGTCCGCGCCCGACTGCGTGCGCGGCGCGGTGCGGCCACTGCGATCGCCACGCGGATGGCAGAGATCCGGGCCGCGCGCGACGCCTCGCAACCGGTGCGCGCGCGCACCGGCGGTTCCACCTTTTGCAATCCGCCTGACATGAAAGCGTGGGAACTCATCGAGGCCGCCGGCTGCCGGGGCTTGATTCGTGGCGGCGCGCAGGTGTCGGAGAAGCACTGCAACTTCCTGATCAACACCGGAAATGCCAGCGCCGCTGACCTCGAGGGTCTGGGCGAGGAAGTGCGTCGCCGCGTGCATGCGGCGACCGGTGTCACGCTGGAATGGGAAATTCGCCGCATCGGTGTGCCTGCGGGACGGCCGGAGGCGGTGATATGACCTTTTTTCCATCGTCATGGCCGGGCTTGTCCCGGCCATCCACGGCTTCCTTCGGTGCGTCCAGCAAAGACGTGGATGGCCGGGGCAAGCCCGGCCATGACGTCGTGGACGCGTTTGCGCGGTGGTCGCTATGACCCGCGTCGCAGTCCTCTACGGCGGCATTTCTGCCGAACGCGAGGTCAGCCTCGCGTCCGGCCTCCAGGTCATCCCCGCGTTGCGCGAAGCCGGCTTCGAGGTGACCCCGATCGAGGTGGGAGCAGACATTGCCGCCGTCATCGCCGCACTCACGCCGCGCCCTGATGCTGTGTTCAACGCACTGCACGGCCGGTTCGGCGAGGACGGCGCGATCCAGGGCGTGCTCGACTGGCTGGCGATCCCCTACACGCATTCCGGCGTGCGTGCCTCCGCGCTTGCGATGGACAAGGCGGCGGCCAAGGCGGTGTTCGCCGCCGCCGGCCTGCCGATCGCGCGCGGCTGCGTCATTCCGACCGACGACCTCGCAGAAGCCGACCCGTTGCCGCTGCCCTACGTGGTCAAGCCGGTTTGCGAAGGCTCCTCCGTCGGCGTCGAGATCATCCGATGTGGCGACAATCGCCGAGCCGAGGTCGCGCGCGCTTGGCGCTTCGGCAAGGCAGCACTGGTCGAGGAGTACGTCCCCGGCCGCGAACTCACTGTTGGCGTCATGGGAGATCGTGCGCTCGCGGTGACCGAGATCATCGCCGAGGCGGGCGTGTTCTACGACTACGAGTCGAAATACGCCGCCGGCGGTTCGCGCCACGTCATTCCCGCGCGCGTGCACCCCGACACGTACGATCGCGCTCTGGATGTGGCGCTGGCCGCGCATCGCGCGCTTGGCTGCCGAGGCGCCTCACGGTGCGACTTTCGCTACGACGACACCGCCGGCGAACCCGGCCGCCTCGTGCTGCTCGAGATCAACACACAACCCGGCCTCACACCGACATCGCTGCTGCCGGAACAGGCGGCGCATCATGGCATGAGCTTCTCGCAACTCTGCGCCTGGATGGTGGAGAACGCGACATGCCGCGCGTGACCCGCAGCCCGCGCAACTCGGTCAAGGACCGGCCAGGTCGGTTGAAGCTGTTGCTGCGCCGGCAGAAGCGGCTGTTGCGCCCCGCCGGCTGGGTTGTCTTCGCCGCACTCGTCGTGCTGCTCGGTGTGATCGCCATACACTCGGCGGCGCCGGGCGGCACGCTCGCGACTTTGCGGGAACGTCTCGGCGGTGCCACGGCTTTCGCCGGCCTGCGCGTCACCGACGTGGTGATTGAAGGCCGCGCGAATACGCCGGAACCGCTGCTGCGCGCGGCGCTTGGCGTAAGCATCGGCGATCCGATCCTCGGTTTCTCAGTCGAAATGGCGCGCCAGCGTGTCGAAACCCTGTCCTGGGTGGAACACGCCACAGTCGAACGCCGGCTGCCCGGCACTGTGGTCGTCTTCCTGCAAGAGCGCCGCCCGTTCGCCATCTGGCAGAACCAGGGCAGGTTCGCGCTGATCGACCGCAACGGCCAGCTGGTGGCCAATCAGAACGTTGCCGAATTCCGCCAGCTTCCGCTGGTGGTCGGCCCCGGCGCGCCCGCTGCCGCCGCCACGCTGATCGACGCGCTGAGCGACCGCCCCGATCTGCAGAAGCGAATCATCGCCGCGGTGCGCGTCGGTGAACGACGTTGGAACCTCCATCTCAACAACGGTGCCGATGTGATGCTGCCCGAGGGCCACGAGATCGCGGCGCTCGATCGGTTGATGCAGCTCCAGCAGGAGCACGCACTGCTCGATCGCCCGCTCGCAGCGATCGATATGCGCCTTGGCGATCGCCTCGTGCTGCGCCCGCGACCCGACGAGAAGAAGCCAACATGAACGATATGTCGCGACGCGTCTTGCCGCCGCCGAACGGTCCGGACGAACCGGTACGTCAGCGGCATGGCCGCACCGGTCCGTTTGGCGTGCTCGACATCGGTACCACCAAGGTCGTCTGCCTGATCGGCCGCACCGAAAGCGACGGCACGTTACGCGCACTTGGTTTCGGCTGGCAGAAGGGACGCGGCGTGCGCGGCGGTGGCATTGTCGATCTCGACGGAGCCGAGAAGGCGATCCGTGCCTCGGTGGGCCAGGCCGAGGACATGGCCGATACACGGCTACGCTCGATTACCGTCAATCTTACCTGCGGCCAGCCGGAATCGCGGCTGTTCAACGTGCAGTGGCCGGTCGGCGGGCGGGCGGTGGAAGAGTCCGACATCCGCCGCGTGGTCAACGAGGGCAGGGGACGCGCTGCCGTCGATGGCCGCGAAGTGATCCACGCACTGCCGCTCAGCTTCACGGTCGATCAGACCGACGGCGTCGCCGATCCGCGTGGCCTGTTCTGCGAGGAACTGACGGCGCGGCTGCATGTCGTGGATGCCGTCTCCACCGCGCTGCGTTCGCTGGGCGCCTGCATCGCGCGCTGCGACCTCGACATCGGCGAGCTGGTGTCCGCGCCGATGGCGGCGGGTCTCGCGACGCTGGTCGCCGATGAGCGCGAACTCGGCGCCACGGTGATCGACATGGGTGGTGGCACTACAGGCATGGCGGTATTCGCCGAAGGCCAGTTGCTGCACACCGCGCAGCTTCCGATCGGCGGCGTGCACGTCACCAACGATCTGGCGCGGCTGCTGTCCACTCCCGTCGCGCATGCCGAGAGGCTGAAGACGCTGTACGGCAACGTGCAGTCCTGCCCTGACGATGAGCGCGAGATGCTGCCGGTGCCGCTGGTCGGCGAGGAAGAGCACCAGATCGCCAAGGTGCCGCGCAGCATGGTGGTGAACATCATTCGTCCGCGCCTGGAAGAGACCTTCGAGATGGTGAAGGAACAGATCGACAGCTCCGGTCTCGCCCGTGCCGCCGGGACACGCGTGGTGTTGACGGGTGGCGCCTGTCAACTTGGCGGTGCGCGTGAATTGGCGGGGCGCATCCTCAACAGGCAGGTACGCCTCGGTCGCCCGACCGTGCTGCGCGGCCTGCCCGACTCGGCATCCGGTCCCGCCTTCGCAACCGCCGCCGGCCTGCTGGCATGGGCCGCGGGCGACGGGCGCGCGATGCAGGATATCGATCTGCAAGCCGAACGCCCGGTCGGACTCATCCGCCGCATCCTAAATTTTTTGAAGGAGCGCGTCTGATGCGCGGCGCGAATCGGAACACAAAGCGTAACACAGCCGGAAGCGATTCGGCACGACCGGGGGAGAAGTCGCCATGACCCTGAATCTCACCATCCCGCAGCCTCAGCACACCGACTTCAGTCCGCGCATCACGGTCATCGGCGTCGGCGGCGGTGGCACAAATGCGGTCGACAACATGCTCGCGGCGAATCTGCAGGGCGTGGAATTCGTTGTCGCGAACACCGACGCGCAGCAGCTCATGCACAGCCGCGCGGATCGGCGCATCCAGTTGGGACCGCACATCACGCAGGGCCTCGGCGCCGGAGCGAAGCCGGAGATCGGCAAGGCGGCGGCGGAGGAGGCGGCCGATGAACTGGCGCGCCACCTGGACGGTGCGCACATGGTGTTCATCACCGCCGGCATGGGCGGCGGTACGGGCACCGGTGCGGCACCGGTGATCGCGCGCATGGCACGCGAGCGGAACATCCTCACCGTCGGCGTGGTCACCAAGCCGTTCGGTTTCGAGGGCGTGCGCCGCGCGCGCTGCGCCGATCAGGGTATCGAGGAACTGCAACGGCACGTCGATACGCTGATCGTGATCCCGAATCAGAATCTATTCAGAATGGCAAATGAACGCACCACCTGGCGCGAAGCGTTCAAGATGGCCGACCAAGTGCTCTACATGGGCGTGCGCGGCGTCACCGACCTGATGATGGCGCCCGGCCTGGTGAACCTGGACTTCGCCGACATCCGCACCGTGATGGCGGAGATGGGCAAGGCGATGATGGGCACCGGTGAGGCGGAAGGCGAGAACCGCGCCATTCGCGCCGCCGAGGCGGCGATCAGCAATCCGCTGTTGGAAGATACGTCGATGAACGGCGCACGCGGCCTGCTGATCAACATCACCGGCGGCGACGACCTGACGCTGTTCGAGGTCGACCAGGCAGCGAACCGCATCCGCGAGGAGGTGGACGAGGAGGCGAACATCATCTTCGGTTCGGCGATCGACGAGTCGCTGTCGGGCCGTATCCGCGTGTCGGTCGTTGCGACCGGCATCGATTCGCCGGCGCATGTCGAGCACGAGAGGCCGCGCCTGGTCGCGGTGGGTGGCGGAGCGATGCCGCTGCCGCAGCCGATTCCGCTGCCAATGCATGCGATGTCGCTGCCGGCCGGCGCGATGCCGGCACCGGCTCCGGTGATGACGCTGCATCCGCTGCGCCAACCCGCGCCGCCGATGGCCGCCGTGGCGGAGCCGACACCGCAGATTGCTGTGATGGAGACGATGGCAATGGCGACGGCGCCCGTCGCCGCCGAGGCTGTCAGCGTCCCGAGAACCGCACCGGCGGCACCCCACTCCGGCCTGTTTGCCGACCCGCCACGTCCGGCCTCGGTTCTGCCGGGTGCCGAATCTCTCAGGCCGAGCCTGTTCAGCACTGTCACCGGGGCATTCCGCCGGCGCCAGCACCACGCACCGACCGCTTCCGCCGAGCCGGTGCCGGTCCGCGCCGACCCGGTGATGCAGGAGCCCCGGATCGAGCAGCCGCGTGTATCCGTGCGCCAGACGGCCGGGGAGGAAGTGGGCCTGGACATTCCGGCGTTTCTGCGCAGGCAGTCTTCATAGCCCTTTGCAACGTGACGCGGCGGACACGTTGGTAACGACGCTCAAATGTCATGGCAATGCCCATTGAGGACTGCAACGGCCGCCGGTATTTCCTAGCGGGAATCGGGAGGCCGTCATGGCGATCATTTGTTCACGGCGCAAGATGTTGCTCGCGTCCGCCAGTGTCATCGCTGGCTCCGCTGCCCCGCACTTCGCCGCGGCGGACGCGATATTCACCCCTGGCGACCTGGTGATCAGCACGGTCTCGTGCTCGGTCGCATCCTCCATGTGCAACAGCACCAGCGGCGGTCTCGACACGGCTGCGCCGATCGTGTTGAACGAGTTCAGTCTCAGCGGCGGCATTCCCAAGGTGCCGGTTGCGACGTTGACCCTGCCGTCGAATATTTCCGGCGAATACGGTTCGGCGTCAGAAGGTTTCCTCCAGCTTTCGGCTAGGGGATTCTCACATCTCGTTGCAGCGCCATTTCGAGCCTCCGGCCGCGATGGATGGCGTGGAAGTGCTCCATACCGCGTCGCATGGTGATCGGCC
>Ga0209040_10001190_pt1 | contig 20446 bp, 19 predicted proteins | sample BogFormECP12_OM3_FD_188240 | JGI IMG/M metagenome (GOLD analysis project Ga0209040, IMG submission 188240) | Bog forest soil microbial communities from Calvert Island, British Columbia, Canada - ECP12_OM3 (SPAdes) (version 2) | ecosystem: Environmental > Aquatic > Freshwater > Wetlands > Bog ...
GATGATCCAGAAGCAGATCGGTCAGACCGGGATCCCCGTCTACAACGTGGCCAACGCCTGCGCCACCGGCGCCACCGCGCTTCGGACGGCCATCATGGCGCTGAAGGCCGGCGAGTGCGATCTGGGACTGGCGGTCGGGGTCGAAAAGCTGTCCGGCGCCGGGTTGCTGGCCGGCGGCGGCCGGGCCGACGACGGCGACACCTGGACCCCGCACGGCCGCTATGGGGCGGTCGCCCCGGTGGACGGGCGCATCGGCACCGAGACCATGCCCGGCGTGTTCGCCCAGATCGGCCAGGAGTACGGCTACCGCCACGGCGGGACAAGCTTCGAGCTCTTCGCCCGGATCTCGGAGAAGAACCACGCCCACTCCACCTTGAACCCGCTGGCCTCCTACACCAAGCGCATGAGCCTGGAGGAGATCATGGGCGACGTCATGATCGCCTACCCGAACACCAGGCCCATGTGCTCGGCCAACTGCGACGGCGCTGCCGCGGCGGTCGTGGTCAGCGACGCCAAGCTCAAGACGCTCGACCCCGATCAGCGACGCCGGGCCGTCAAGGTCTCGGCCTCGGTCCTCACCAGTGACCCCTGGGAGGAGTCCTGTCAGGTCCTGCCCGACGTCAACACCCTGACCCGCAACGCGGCCCGCACCGCCTACGAGCAGGCCGGGGTCGGACCCGAGGACCTCGACCTGGTCGAACTGCACGACTGCTTCGCCACGGCCGAGCTCGTGCACTACGACAATCTGATGATCTGCCCCGAGGGAGGGGCAGTCGACTTCTTCGAGTCCGGTGCCACCTGGCGCGACGGCTCGATGCCGGTGAACGTTTCGGGCGGCCTCGAGTCCAAGGGGCACCCCATCGCGGCGACCGGGATCGCCAACGTCTGGGAGGTCGCCACCCACCTCCGGGGCGAGGCCGGCGACCGCCAGATCGGGGGGGCCACGGTCGGCCTGACCCACGTGATCGGGCTGGGTTCGGCCTGCGGCGTCCACATCCTGGAGAAGGCGGCCAGCTGAGGGGGGGCAGTCCCCGGGACGGCTCGCCGTCGGCCCGTCCCCCGACCCGGTCGCCACGTGTTCGATCGGTGGTCCGACGTCATTTGGGTCGCCGGAACCTGCGCACCGAATTCTTGCTCTCCCAGGTCAAGCGCTTGGGCCGGCGAACGGACGGAGACCTCGTTGGATTGTCAAGTCGGACCACGGGGCACGGAGTGAGCCGTCGGTAGGAGGTGTCGCTGCCCGATGCCCTTCCGATGCTCTCAACCGTCGATACGCCGGGCGCACATCAGGAGCAACCGCGGGATGCTGTCGCCGTTGGAGAACCCGCACGTCTCTTCGACGACAATCGGTGGCGGCGGCGGCTCCTCCATGTCGTCGATCAAGAGTCCCACCTCACCCATGACGTGGATGTACCGGCTCAGCGGCCGGTGTGCGAAGGAGAATTCGACGCCGGGTGCCACCGCGTCGATCGCGACATCGTCGCGCAGGTAGGGGCCGATCCGCCAGTAGCGCTCGCCCCGGATCTGGTCGTCCACCCAGCCGCTCCCGGGTGCCTGGAGAAGCGGATGGGTCAGGAACAGGAGGAACCGCCCGTCCGGTTCGAGCACCCGTGCGATCTCACGGAGTGCCGGCTCGAACGGATCCACGTGCTCGAGCGCCAGACACAGCACCACCGCGTCGAACGCCGCCCTCGTGAACGGGAGTTGCTCAGCCCGCGCCTGCATGAACCGGGCAGTGCTTCCGCGGTGGTGAGCGGCGGCAATCTGCGACGCCGTGGGGTCGAGCCCGACCACGGCAATCCCGAGCCGGGCGATCGATCGGGCAACCTGTCCTTCACCACACCCGACGTCCAGGACCCGCCGGGCCCCACGAAGGCGATCCTCCACCATGGGAAGGATCTGTCGCTCATATTCGGGATCGGCCCCTTCGGTGAAGTGCTGCTGCCACCACTCCCCGTGTTGTTCCCACAACTCTTCCCCGTGCATACCGGTCAAGCTACCGCCAAGGTCCATGGCACGATCAGGTCCGGGGTGGAGAACCGGTTGCGCACCGAATGAGCAATGAGCTCGTCCACAACTCCCCCAATCGTCACGCAGCAACCACCGGAGAGGACACCCCCGCACGCCGGAACCGACGGGGGGTCTTCGCAGTCAGCGACGCCGGCTACGCCGGGTCCAAGAGCGGCCGGCCGATCAACCAGCCGATCGTGGGCATCGCCCCGGCCTCGAGGGACTGAGCGGGCACCGGGCCTCCGTCGCGCCCGGCTGGGTTCGCCTAGCGGGAGCGCTCACTCGTCCCTCGGCGACGACCCCGCGGGTCCTCGTCGAGAGCAGCCAGCTCGTCCGGCCCGAACACCCGGGAGGTGACGACGAAGTGCCGGTTGGCGCCGGCCGGGAGCGAGAAGCCCTCGGGTGCCCCCTCCCCGACGTCGAGCATCAGTTGGGTGTGGCGCCACACCTCGAACTGGCGGCCGTCCATGTAGAAGGGCCACCCGCCGACCGTGCCGAGGAGGACGTCGTGGTCACCCACGATGAATTCCCCGTCGTCGAAGCACATCGGGAGGCTGCCGTCGCAGCACCCGCCCGACTGGAAGAACATCACCGGCCCCCGCTGGGCCACCAGCCGGGAGATCGCCTCGAGGGCGGCGGGGCTGGCCACCACCCGGGGAACGGTCACCGGCTCGGTCAGCGGCTCGCTCATCGTGGGCGGCCCCCGCCTCAGAAGAACCCGAGGGGCTTGGTGCTGTAGCTCACCAGGAGGTTCTTGGTCTGGGAGTAGTGCTCCAGCATCATCTGGTGGTTCTCCCGGCCGACGCCCGAGATCTTGTAGCCGCCGAAGGCGGCCCCTGCCGGGTAGAGGTGGTAGCAGTTCGTCCACACCCGACCGGCCTTGATGGCCCGGCCCATTCGGTAGGCGAGGTTGCCATTGCGGGTCCAGACCCCGGCCCCCAGGCCGTAGAGGGTGTCGTTGGCGATGGCCAGGGCATCGGCCTCGTCGGTGAAGGTCGTGACGGCGAGCACCGGGCCGAAGATCTCCTCCTGGAAGACCCGCATGTCGTTGTGGCCCTTCAGCACGGTGGGCTCGAAGTAGTAGCCCGCCTCGAGGTCGCCACCCAGATGAGCCCGCCGGCCGCCGATCAGGCACTCCGCGCCCTCCTGGCGGCCGATGTCGACGTAGGAGACGATCTTCTCGATCTGCTGGGTCGACACCTGCGGGCCGATCATGGTCGCCGGGTCGAGCGGGTTGCCCTGACGGATGCGCCGGATGCGGCCGAGGCACCGCTCCATGAACCGGTCGTAGATCGACTCGTGGATGAGGGCCCGGGACGGGCAGGTGCAGACCTCGCCCTTGTTGAACGCGTACAGCACCAGTCCCTCGATGGCCTTGTCGAGGAACTCGTCGTCCTCGTCCATCACGTCGGGGAAGAAGACGTTCGGGGACTTGCCGCCGAGCTCGACGGTGGAGGGGATGATGTTCTGCGCCGCGTACTGCATGATCAGGCGCCCGGTCGTGGTCTCACCGGTGAAGCCGATCTTGGCGATGCGGGGGCTGGAGGCCAGGGCCTTGCCGATCTCCCCGCCGGGACCGGTCACGATGTTGAGGACCCCGGGCGGCACCAGATCGCCGATGACCTCGGCCAGCTTGAGGATCGACCACGGGGTCGGCGAGGCCGGCTTGACGACGGTGCAGTTGCCGGCGGCCAGGGCCGGGGCGATCTTCCAGGCCGCCATGAGCAGGGGGAAGTTGAAGGGGATGATCTGCCCCACCACCCCGAGCGGCTCGTGGAAGTGGTAGGCGACGGTGTCCTTGTCGATCTCGGTCGAGCGGCCCTCCAACGATCGAGTGGCGCCGGCGAAGTAACGGAAGTGATCGACCGCCAGGGGGATGTCCGCAGCCAGCGTCTCGCGCACCGGCTTGCCGTTCTCCCAGGTCTCGGTGACCGCCAACATCTCCAGGTTCGCCTCGATGGTGTCGGCGATTCGGTTCAGGACCGCGGCCCGCTCGGTCAGCGAGGTCTCTCCCCACGCATCCTTGGCCCGGTGCGCAGCGTCGAGCGCGAGCTCGATGTCCTCGGGCGTGGACTCGGCCACCTCGCAAAACGGCCGCCCGTTGACCGGGCTCACGTTCGCCATGTACCGACCCCTGGTCGGAGGGACCCAGGCCCCGCCGATGAAGTTCTCGTAGCGGGGCTTCACCTCGACGATGCTGCCCACCTGGCCCGGGGCGATGAATACCTCGGTCGCCGACGCGCTCTCCGTCGTCACTTCGTCCTTGGTCAGCGTCATGGGACCCTCCACGTTCATCCAACGATCGGTCCGAACCAGGTGCCACCCAGAACTTCGACCGACCGGGAGCGACGTATCTGCCGCTCGTGTTCCAACCTACGGACGAACCGACCCGGCTCATAGGGCCGAAGGTCACCGGCTGAGCGCCGCCTTCCCGCCGATTGGGTGACGATCCAACCCCGTGGACTTGGCGACGTCAGCGGTCGTCCGACGGGCCACCCGCCCGAAGGAGAGTATGCGCCGCCGAACCGGGATCACCTGACCGCTAGCTGACCGTCCGCTTCGTGGCTGGGGCCTTCTTCGCCGCAGTCTTCTTCTTCGCCGCAGCCTTCTTCTTCGCCGCAGTCTTCTTCGCCGCAGTCTTCTTCGCCGCAGTCTTCTTCTTTGCGGGAGCCTTCGTCTTGGCCGGGGCCTTCTTGCCGGCGGCCTTCCCGGCGGCCCGCTTCCTGGCCGGAAGCCGCTTGGCGGCGCGTGCGGTCGCCTTCCGTCCGACCTCGGCCGCCCGGCGCCGCTCGTCGTTGATCGCCTTGACCACGTCGTTCATCATCTTGCGCTGGCCCTTGAGGACCCGCTCGGCGAAGTCGAAGACCTCTTCGACGACCCGCTCGATGTCCTCGGAGACCGGCGGGACGACCCGCTGGGACCCCCTCGTGATGCCCTGGGCGAGCTGACGACTTGCGTCGAGCACCTCACCCTCCGCCTTCTCGACCAGTTGGTCGATGCGTCGCCGCAGGTCGTTTGACTCAGCCATGGGTGATTCCTCCATCTCGCCGGACATCCTTCTGCCCGACAGTCTCCCGGCCCAAGAGGCCCGGGACGAGGGGCGAAGGTCCCAACTTCCCGATCGGCCTGCCCCGGGGATGATCGGGGAGCCGGCCGCCGGGGATCGGGGCGCCGGGAACCGATTGGGGCCGATCGGCCCTGGCCCGGCCCACCCGATCGGCGCGAGAACGAAAGACAGAGGTGGTAGTCATGGTGCACGGTGCTCCGCAGCTCACGGTCAGAGGGGACGGGCACGGGCACCACCGCGAGGAGGTTCCTGCGATCCTCGCCCCGCTGGCCCGCCGGGTAGAGGTCGGTCGCACCGCCGGCCCGGTCGGCCGTGACCCCGACTTCGTCGAGCGGTGCCGCCCGTGGGCCAAGGCACTCACCAGCTACTTCTCCCCCGAGGTTCGGGGGGCACAGCACATCCCGGCCGTGGGCCCGGTCCTGATCGTCGGCAACCACAACTGCCTCTTCTACATGCCCGACGCCTGGGTCACGGCCGAGGCGATCCTCGAGCGCCGGGGGCTCGAGCAACCCACCTACGCCCTGGCCTACGACCTGCTCTTCGGCGTGCCAGTGATCGGCACCGCCCTCCGCCGGATCGGGGCCGTCCCCGCCGGACGCAGCGAGGCCGAGGCCCTCCTTGGCCAAGGGGCGGCGGTCCTCGACTACCCGGGGGGCGACTGGGAGGCCTGCCGGCCCTGGCTCGATCGCAACACGATCGATTTCGACGGCCGGTCCGGCTTCATCCGGGTGGCCCTCCGCACCGGGGCCCCGATCGTCCCGGTCGTGGCCCACGGCAGCCACGATGCGATCATCATCGCCTCGCGCGGCGAGGGGATCGCCCGTGCGCTCGGGCTCGGGGGCCTCCGGATCAAGGTCTTCCCCGTCATGGTGGGACCCCCCTTCGGGTTGACGACCATGCTCAATCCCCCGCTCCCCCTCCCCTCGTCCGTCACCGTCGAGTTCCTGGCCCCCGTTCGGTTCAGCGGGCTCGGGCCGGGCGACGCCGACGACGCCGAGCTGGTGCAAGATTGCGCCGCCCAGGTCACCGCCACGATGCAGGACGCGCTCAACCGCCTCCGGGTCGAGCGGGCCCACCCGGTCTGGCGGGGGGTCACCAGCCTGCTGGCCCGTGCCGTCCCCCACTGAGGAAGGCGCCCGCAGGTCATGGTCCCGGCACCGCCTCCGCCTCCATGGCCCCGAGGATGCGGTCGGCGGCCCGCTGGATGCGGGAGCCCGACCCCCTGATCGCCGCCACCGCCTCGTCCCCCCCGCCGGCCCAGTTCGCCACGTAGCCGAAGCTGTAGCGGTCGGTGGTGATCCCGCTGGCTGCGCAGACGATGAACGCCACGCTCTCGGCCTCGAGCTCGGCGAGTGCCCGGTCCCCGGGATCCGCGTGCAAGACGGCGTGGCCGAGCTCTTCTCCGCACCAGCTGAGGCGGAGCTGCCAACCCGCCTCGAACCGGTGGAAGGCCCCGAGCCGGGGCGGCCTATCCCCCGGACTCCGCGAGGGCGAGGCCGCCGGGGCTCCGCTCGGCAACGTCGTCATCCCAGCCGACGAGGATCTCTGTTGCGCAGCGCTGGACGGTGCGTGCCGTGGTCAGGACGGTGTCGACGTCGGCGCCGGACCAGCCGGCGACGTAGCCGACCGAGTAGTCCATCGAATCGAGACCCAGTGAGTGGCAGACCAAGAAGGCCACCGATTCTGCCTCGATCTCCCTCAGCTCCCTGCGCCCGGGGACCAGAGGAGCTCCGTGGAGCTTCACGTGAGCCAGCTCGTGGCAAAGCGTCCGGGCCCGCGATGCGGCCGACCGGCCCGAGGTCGCCACCTGGACGACATGGGTCGAGAAGTCCGTGACCCCGTTGGCACCGGGCTTGCCGGCGATGTCGTCGACGAGTTCGAGCCCGAACCCGGCCGCCTCGATCTGGGCGGCGAGGTGATCCCACATGCCCTCCGGAGCCTCGCCGGCGAGCAGCGTCACCTGCGCCGGGTGCTCGGGGAGTGGCTCGCCCTCGGTGTCGGATACGTCGAACACGTGCACCAGGCGGAAGCCGGACAGCCGCTTGGCCGTCACGGTCTCGCCGGTTGCCTCGTCTTCCAGCTCGACCCGTCGGGTGCAGGGCGCCCAGATGGCAATGCCCCGTGCCCCCTTCACGACCTGGCGCCCGAGGGTCTGCCAGGTCCGGTAACCGGCAACGAGCTGTGCATCAGGTCGCTGGGCGAGGATCATCAGCACGTTCGTCGGGGCGTAGGAGTGGAAGCGCCGCATGGCCGCCAGGTAGCGGAGCCAGCCCTCGGAGCTGGCGACCGACGCCACGGCGTCGACGAGCTGGCGGTGGGCGGCGTCGAGCTTGGCTTGGCGCTGCTCGGGGGTGGTGTGGCTGTGTCGCATGACGGACCTCCATCTGTCGTGAGGCGGGCGTTTCCCGCCGGTGACGGAGGTGGGCTGCCGGGGACCCCCCGGCGGTCAAGGGGCGGCCGCAGGCCGAGCGAGGAAACGAAGGCCGGTCGTCGAGGCGGGCGTCAGCCCGCCGGCGGCGGAGCCGTCGACGACCGTGCCGGCGTCCCGCAGCGACCCTTGAGGGCCGGAGGGGTGGCGGCACACTGACGAAACCAGGCAGGAAACAAATCAGGTGCACCGCGGAACGGTCGCCAGCGGCGTCCTCGATGGACGCCGCTGGCGGTGATTGATGGAAAGAGCGGGCTGGCGACGCCTGGCCAAGGCCTGTGTCGATCCCGAGGATGCGCTTTCGAGCGCGGGGGACCACGCCCGCGATCTGGATGGGAGGGGTGGCGGGTTAGGTGCTGGGCAGCGCCCTGCGCCGAGGCGAGCCGACCTCGACCGGTGCGGCCACGGTCTGGGCTTGTCGGCGCATCGCCTCGAGCTTCTGGCGGGCCCCCGCCAGGCTGGCTTCGAGCCCCTCGACCTCGCCGAGCCAACCACGGTCGTGTGCCTCGGCCAGGCGTGCGTCCAGGTTCTCGGTGATCTCGGTGAGCCGGCCGATCTGCTTGGGGTCCGGGCGCAGCATCGGGCAGCGGATGCAGGCGTGCTCGTGCTGACAGGGCGTGCCGTAGGCGCGCCCGCAGGTGCCGAGCTCGACCTTGCGCCGCTCGAAGTGGCTGAGGAAGTCGTCCCACTCGGCGTCGGTGGGCTCGCGGTACTCGCCGCTCGGTCGGAGCGCGCGGCGGCGGGCGATGAAGGCCCGGTGGTGGTCGATGACGTCCTGGTCGTAGACGGCGATGTAACCCTGGGTGGTCGCCAAGTTCTGGTGGCCGAGCAGCTTGGCCGCGATGTGGACCGGGAGCCCGGTGGCGACCGCCTCGGTGGCGAAGATGCGCCGGAAGTCGTGCGGGGTGAACCGCAGCGGCCGCCCGTCGGTGCCCGCCAGCTCGCCCAGGCCGGCCACAGCGGCGGTCCGGTCGAGCAGGTCCTTCACCCGGGCGGTGGTGAGGACCTGGCGTCGCAGCCCCACCGGCCGCTGGAACAAGAACGGCAACGGCGGGCTGAAGAGCCGCTCGGCCCCGTCGTAGCGGACCGCGGAAGGGAGCCGCTCGTCGGTCCCGCGGACCCGGGAGATGACGGCGCTGAGCACCTCGGCCAGCTCGGGGCTGACCACGAGGAGCCGCTCGGAGTCGGTCTTCGACGGGGTGACCTGGAGCAGGGGGACGACCTCACCGGTGCCCGGGAGCGTGTAGGCCACGAAGCTCGCGTGGGTGAGCTCGAGCATCTCTTCGATGCGCACGCCGGTGTGGCGGAGCACCTCGACGATGGCCCAGGCGAAGAAGGCGTCGTCGTCCTCGAGGGTGAGGTTGCGCCGGCGGCCGCCCTCGGGGGTCGCGGCGTAGATCACGCCGGGCCGACCGCTGCCGCCCCGGGCCGGGTCGGTGGCGATCGAGACGCGCAGCAGCGACTCGCCGCCGGACTCGAACGGGGCGCCCGGGGCGGCCCGCTCGGCCGCGGCGAGGAGGGCCGCGGCGCGGCGGTGCTGGCGCTCGGCCGCCTCCACCAGGGCGGGGAGGACCGGCGCGAGCTCCCGGACGCGCTGGTGCATGCGGGCGGTCGCCCGCTTCTTCTGCTTGTTCTGGCCGAGCAGGTCCCGGCCGCTGACGGGGTTGGGCACGGCCCAGCACGCCCAGCGGCCGGGGTCTTCCAGCGCCCAGGCGGCCAGATCGGCGTAGAACGCCCGGACGGCCATGAGGATGGTGTTGGGATCCTCGCGCAGCTTGCCGACGCGGTGGTTGCCGTAACGGACGTGGCGGAGCCGTTCCTTCCAGCGCCGGGCCACGTCGTCGGCCAGGTGCAAGGAATCGATGCCCGGCTCGTGGAGCTCGAGGTCGCGCCAGAACAACAGCACCAGCTTGCTGGCCAGCTGACGCAGCGACGAGTAGTCGAGGGCGGCCTGGCGCTCGTGGAGGTAGTCCACGAGCAGGTCTCGCACCGCCCTGTTGGAGACGTCGTAACCGTCGACGAGCTCTTCGACGCTCAGCTGCCCGCGCCGCGACGCCGCCCAGATGGTGGGCGGGGCCTCGGGCCCCAGGATGCCCGCCTGGCCGAGCAGCAGATACCAGTAGCTGTGCTGGCGGGCGCTGTAGCCGGTCTGGGCCCGGTAGGCCTCGACGCAGTCGGCCACCGTGATGTCAGCCAGTCGTCCGCCGTTGTGCATCAGGATCCGGCTCAGCTGGACGAAGGCCGATCGACGGTCGGTCGCGGTGAACCGGGGGGTGGCGTCACAGATCGCATCGAGGGCGGCGAACCCCGCCGGATCGTGCAGGGAGGCGAAGCGCGCCAGCACCGGGGCCGATTTCATGGCGTGGAGCCAGCCGTAGCCGGGCCGGAGCGCTCCGAGCAGGACCATGCACCCGGCTGCGCTGGTGAGCTGGCGCTGGCCGCCGACGCCCGCCCGGAGGCCCGCCTGGACCACGGTCTCGGTCCAGGCCGCGCCGGCCTGGTCCACGCCCGAGGCGAGCCAACGCTGCTGCCAGGTGGCGCCGGGGAACGTCTCGAGCCAGTCGAGGAGGAGCGCGATCCTCCCCCGCCGCTCGGTCCTCGACCGGCGGGTGTCGACAAAGAGCGTTTCGGCCCGTCTCAGGATCTCGTCTCGGCCCGCGGCGGTCTCGGGCCAGACGGCACTCCGCTCGATCACCGGTGTCACCAGCGGCTGGGTGCGGAAGTCGTTGGCGCCGAGCGGGGTGGGGTGGGCGGCCGGGTGCTGGCCCCGGGTTCGTTGGCGGGGGCCGGGCACGGTGTCGGTGTAGACGTCGATGACGCCGGTGGCGGTGCCGGTGGGCTCAGCGGGCACCGGCTGGCCCTCCGAGCAAGGTGGCGAGGACCTCGGGGCGGTAGCCGGCGGCGGGGAGCGCCGGGGGCGCCTCGGCCCGCCGCCCTTGATGCTCACGGACTCGGGCGATGACCTCGTCGGCGGCGGGGTTCAGGTAGATCTCGGTGGAAGTGAGGTGGGCGTGGCCGAGCAGCCACTGCACGTCGGTCAGCGACAGCCGAGGGTCGTCGACCATCCGCTGCGCGGCGGTGTGCCGGAGCTGGTGCAGGGTCCACGAGCGCCCGAGGTGATCGTTGGCCCGCTGGAGGACACGGCGCATGGCCTGATAGGTCAGCGGGCGCACCGGAGCCCTGCGGGTGAGCCAGAGCGCCTGCTGGCCCTCTGGTCGGGGCTGGCCCTCCTCGTAGAGGCGGAGCCAGACGAAGGCGTCGGCCGACGCCGGGAGCCACTGCAGGGCGCCGCTGCCCTTGCGGTGCACCCCGATGAGCTGGCGACCCACGTCCACATGTTCGAGGGTGACCCCGAGGAGTTCGGACGCCCGGGCCCCGGTGGTCACGTAGAACGCCAGCAGGGCCCGGTCTCGGTGACAGCCCAGCGCCGCGAACAGCTCGTCGAAGAGGTGGTCGGGAAGGCACTTGGGCGTGCGCGACGGGGTCTTCTGGCGCAGTGGCGCACGCCGGTGGCGCTCGAAGGACGCCATCGGGTTGTGATGCGCGTGGGGCCGCTCCCCGCGCCGGCCGACCGAGTCGGGCACCGGGTTCATGATCGGTCCGGTCCCGGCGGCCAACCGGTCGCCATAGAAGCCACGCAGGACGGCCAGGTTGTGGTTGATCGTCGCCGGTGCGAACGGGGAGCGTGACGGACCACCGTCGGGCGGCCGCTTGCTGCCCGAGCGCATCCACAGCACGAAGTCTCTGGTCTCGACCCGGCTCGCCCGGTCCCAGGCCACGCCGATCGCACCGAGGAACCGCCACCACCGCAGCAGCCCCATGGCGTAGGAACGGAGGCTGGATCCACTCGCGCCGCCGGCCAGAAGGGAGCTCAAGAACTCGCTGACCGGGACTACCTCCTGGTCGCTGCCATCGACCAGCCGCACGCCGACCATCGAGGCTGTGGTTTCAAGTCGTCCCGCCCTGGCCACCCTCAGGCAGTCCACATCTCTGGGTTCCAACGACTTCCTTCCCTCGCGGGCGGCGAGGGCCAGTGGAACACTTCCAGCCCAGCGACCCAGGGATGGTCCTCAGCGCTAATGAGGGCAGGGATGGGTGTCCATTGGTGCGGTCAATGGGTCGTGGGCCAGGGTCTTCACCCGTTGGGCCGGCGGGTTGGTGGCCAGGATGCGGATGCGGCGCCGGCCGTGGCTGCAGTCGCCGTTGACGCCCTCGGGCAGGTCCGTGCTGGCGGCGACCGAGAAGCCGAGGCCCCCCGCCACCGTGACCAGCCGTTCGAAGACGCCGGGGCCGTCCTCCCCGGCCAGACGGGTGCAGATTTCGGGGAGCGGCCGCCCGTCGGTCTGTGACAGGTCGAACACGGTCACCGGCCGGAACCCACGGAGCACCCGCACGCCCCCGCCCGACGACGGATCGCCGGTGTCGGCGTCGTCGTCGACCTTGGCGACCATCGGGGCCAGGATCCGGATCCCCAGCTCGCCCCGGCGGACGAACCGGTCGAGCGTCCGCCAGGCCCTGTATCCGGCGACCCGGGTGGCCTCGGGACGCTGGGCCAGGATCAGCAACGTGTTGTGGAAGCTGTAGCGGTGGAACCGGCTCTGCACCTCGAGCCACTCCCGCCAGCGCTCCGAGCTCGTGAGCCGGCTAACCCCCTCGGTCAACCGAACGAGGAGGTCGGCCCTGGCGGACCCGCTCTCGGTGGCCCTGTTGCACGTTGCCATCGGCAGTTCTCGACCCACGGTGAGAACGGTCGGGCGAAACCGGGCGGTCTGGGAGTTCGACGCCCGGTGCCCCGGCTCCGAGCCTCACGTCCTCAGCGTGGTCTCGAGGAGGTCGTAGCCCAGGTCGAGGTCCACCCCGCCGGGATCGTCGAGGCCCGATTCGAGGTACCACGAGGCCGGGGCCTCGGGGTGGGGGCCGGTCACACCGACGCTGCCCCTGCCGTAGCGGGCGACGACGACGGCGGCGAGACCGTTGGAGTAGGTGGCGAGCACGGTCGACCCCGAGTTCGGCCGCACGGTGAAGTACGGGCCGTCTTGGAAGTAGATGCTGCGGGGCTGCCCACGCCAGCTCACGGTGACGGCCGCGTCGTCGATCGTATGGACGGTCGCCCCGGGTGAGTCGATCCATTCCCTGCTGTCGCCGGACAACAGGCCGAACCCCGGGTCGAAGCCGGCGAGGTAGCCGCCCATGCAGAACCCCAGGTAGTGCCCGCCGCCTCTTACCCAGCTCCGGATGGCGTCGGCGTAGGGGCGCATCGCCGACCACGCCGCATCGAGGTTGTTGCCGCCCCCTGGTTGGGCATAGAGCGCGGCGTGGGAAAGGGCCTGGGCGGACAGCGACACCTCCTCGTCGGGACCGCAGTAGACCGTGTGGAAACTGGACGGGGCGGTCTGCAGGAGCGTCGCCACGGCCTCGGAGCATCCCTTGCATCCGGCCGGGCCTCGGTAGATCAGGGCCAGGGGCCGATCGGGCGGCGGAACGGTACCCGGGTGGGACCCGGCGACATCCTGGCCACACGCGCCGCCAACGAGCGCCAGAGCCCCCAACGGCACCACACGGGTCAGGAGGCGCCTCCGGTCGACGCGGATCGACGCGGCCGGGGGGACCCGAGATCCAGGTGAGCCGCGATCCGAGACGCCCACGCGATCCTTCACCCCCCGCCGACAGAATGGGCCTGGCGTGAGCGTAGCCACCGTCGGTGTCGACGCCGGGTCGCCGCTGGCCGCCGACATCGAGCGTTTCGTGGGCGCCGGCCCTGGGCACCGAACCGGCCGTGGACGGGCGGCCAGCGGGCGCAGTGCCTAGGAGACCTTGCAGGGGGAGACCGCGAGGATCACCTCCGGAATGCCGAGGGCGGTGGAGTCGGCGCAGGCGTTCGGGGGTGGCTGCACCCAGACCCTGTGACGCGACTGCAGGAGGAACGCGGACTCGTACTGGGGGTTCTGCATCGCCCCGGCCGCCCATCCCGAGACGCAGCGGAAGCTGACTAGGGTCTCCCCGGCCGGGAGGGCCTCGCCCACCGCGGTGGCGGTGCAGGGTGCCATCGCCGCGGCGGCGTCCGTGCTCGTCGTCGCCGGCACCGTCGTGGTGGTGGTCGGGGCGGTCTTCGAGCAGATCCTGGTCCCGTTCTTGGCCGCCGCCAGCAGCTCGGCCCGGGTGCTCGGACCGTAGACCCCGTCGGCCGGAAGGCCGGCCGCTTCCTGGAACGACCGCACGGCCCGAGTGGTCGCCGGGCCGGCGGCCCCGTCGATCGACCCCGAGAAGCAGGCGACCTTGGCCAAGGCGGTCTGGAGGGCCTTCACCTCGGCCACCGACAGCCGGCCGCCGGCCGATGACGTCGATGATGAGGACGTGGTGGTCGACGATGAATTCGCCGGACCGCTGGAGCAGCCCGCAGTGACGAGTGCGAGGGCGACGAAGGCTGCGATCCCGAAGAGCCGGGGCCCGGCCCGGCCGCCGCGGGGAGCACCGGCCGATCGGGCGGTGCAGGACTCATCGGCGTCCGTTCGCACGGCACGCACGGTGGCGGGGTCGGGGGGTTCATTCACGGCCCGAAAACTACCCTGCCGCGAAGAACCCCCGATGATGAGGCGCCCACCTCCTGGTGGCGCCGGGAACCACCCGATCACCGCTCCGCACGCCGAGGGGCGGCGCGAGGCCTAGGCACCCGCGGATCTGCCACCGGCGGCCCCCACCGAACCGCGCAGTGGCAGCCGGGCGGCTCCATGGTCCCCGGCGACTGCGAGCACCTCCTCGAACCCTTCTCGCAGGCAGTCGACGAGGGTATCGTGATCGGGGACGGCCGCCGTGTCCACCATGATGCCAACGCTGCACGTCCCGTTGTAGGAGAGCAATGTCAGGTTCACCGACGAGCCAATCGTCGGGCCGAAGGCCACGTAGCGCTCCAGAAGGGCGCCCGCGAGGTACATGGGAGTCGAGAACCCCGGGACGTCGCTCGCCACGAAGTCGACGTGCTTGAACATGCTGCCCACAACCCACTTCGGCAGCAGGTTGAGTGTGCCCGCGATGGCGTTGGCGAACGCGAGGGATCGCTCGGCACGGACGGCCCGGCACAACCGATCGATCTCGCGCATCCGGTGCACGGGGTCCGGGTGGGACACAGGGACGGCGAAGCGCATGAGGGTGATCCGGTTGCCACCCATGGGGTCCTCCGGCGTCCGGATGCTGATCGGCAGCGTCACTCGTAGCTCGTCGGGAACTGAGCCATGGCGCTCGTGGTACCGCCGCATTCCGCCCGTGACCGCAGCCATGAATCCGTCGTTGATCGTCCCCCCAGCGGTCGCCGCCGCTCGCTTCAGGTCATTCAGGCCGACCTCGATCACGGCGAGGTGTCGCCCGAGCCCACGCTCCCTCATAATCGGCGAGAGCGTGACTCGAATCGGTGCCACTGTTCTGCCCACCGAGCGCACCGTCTCGAGAACTTCACCGGCGCTGGCCACTGGATGCCGGGCAGCGTGCACCCCCCACGGCACGGTCGACCGAGCGCTGTCGACCACCAACCCGGTCATCCGCTGAAAGCCCCGGGCGATGCTCTGGCGGACGAGCTCCAGCATATCGATCCGCTCGCCCGCCGGAGCGTCGGGCATTGCATCGGACCGGGTCGGACTTCTCTCTGCGTCGAAAAGCAAAAGGGCGAGCTCTATGCCCCCGACACCGTCGGTCAGGGAATGATGGACCTTCATGACCAGTGTGGCACGCCCATCCTCGACCTCTTCGATCAAGGTGAACTCCCACAACGGGCGGGACCGGTCGAACGCAGTCATCGCCTCATGTCGAGCGAACTCGATCACGGTCGCGGCGGTGTGGGGAGCTGGGGCGTCGATGCGCCGGAGGTGCCAGCTCAGATCGAACGCATCATCCCAAGTCCAGCGCGGCGTGGCCAGCCTGCCCGGCGGTTCGAGCACCCGCTGGCGGAACATGGGGATCTGGCGGGTCGCACGCTCCACCTTGGCGACGAGCACGTCCCAGTCGGGGCTCTGATCGAGCCAGGCGACCGCCACGACGGTCGACCTGAGGGTCGGATCACTCTCCAGGTACCAGGAGAATGCATCGCTGTCCCGCATGAAGACGTCCATCTGCCCGTCCATGAACTACACCTCAACCTCACCGCAGGCCCCTATTCAGGGTCCCCCGCGACCCTGGCCGGCGGCAGAGGCGAACGTCCCATTTCGCCGATTCCCCAAGCGGCGAGCGGCCCCTGCGGCACGGCCGAAGGCCTCTAGATCGGTCGACGGTCAGGGCGGAAACTGGACCCATGTTCAGTGCCGTGCTCGACGTGTTCCGACTCCGACAGTACTTCAACGTGATCACCCGCACCCGTGAGCTGGTGGATGGAGTACGGGAGGACATGGGGCTGCTCAGGGACGCTCGGCGTGCGGTGGTCATGCTGCCCTTTGAGCGGCGCCCGCTGGCCGACCAGAAGCCGTTCCCCCGCTTCGACTCCCTCAGGCTGCCGGGACTGAGGGGACGTCGGGTGGGACTCGTGGCCACTGGCGGCAGCGGTGCCCTCGCATCGGTCGTCGGAGCGGCGCGGGCGTTGGAGGAGGCGGACGTGCGCCCGGCGGTCATCTCGGTGTGCTCGGGTTCGTCGCTGTTCGGATTCCCGATCGCCGCCGGGTTGCAGGCCGAAGAGGTCGCCGCTTTCACCATCGGCCTGAAGCCCGATGACTACATCGATATCGACTGGAGCACCATGGCCACCCTTGTTCCCAACCAGGCGCGCGGCTTCGCTGGTGTCGTGAAGGGTGAGCGGATCGAGGCCACGTACCGGCGGCTTCTGGGGGACATGCGCCTCGGAGACCTGCCGATCCCTGCGTATGCCCCGATCTGGAACATTGAGGAGAACCAGATCGAGTACATCGGTCCGCGTACCCACCCCGACCTTCCGGTGGCTCGCGCTGTGCGCATGGCCATCGCCCTCCCGCTGTTCATCGAACCGGTCGAGCTCGAGGGACGTTACTGGTGCGACGGCGGTATCGTCGACATCTTCCCGGTGTCTCCGCTGCTCGAGATCGAGGACCCCTGTGAGTTCGTGCTGGCCATCAACGGCTTCTACCCGCCGGGCTTCGTCGGCGAGGATGCCACCGGCTGGCAGGATCGAAAGGTCAGCATCCTCTATCTGGCGAGCCAGGTCCGCACCTGCCAGCAGGTGGAGTTGGCCCGAGCCAATCTGGCCCGCCTCCGGCACCGGAGCAAGGTGCTCATGATCGAGCCGGTGCCCTATGAGAAGGTGCGAGCGGTCGGGTTCTACCGCCAGTTCCTCAACACGGAGGAGTGGGGCTCTTTCATGCAGGCCGGTCGTAGGGAGGCCCGCCGAGCCCTGGCAACCGCTCTCGGCCCGCACAGCGTTGATGCGCGCCCGAACTCCCGGTCGTCCTGACGGGCGACGCTGCTCGATGGCTCCCGTCGCCTTCGGCAACGCCACCCCGATCGGCTCGGTCCGGTGCCTGGCCGTCCACGTCTCCAGTATCGGTGGGCGCTTCCGACCAGCTGACGCCGGTCGGGGCCTCTGCGTCCGCCGTCAGCTCTCCTTCTTTGAAGACTTGCGGACCTTCTTTGGAGACTTGGGGAAATGCTCGACCTCAGCATCGGGACCTGGGAAGAACAGGCCCTCGTGACCCGTGTCCGCCCACCGAACCCGGTATGGAGGACCTCCGCCCTCACCTTCGACGGCCAGGATCTCCCCGTCCCTCTCGTGTTGACCCACCTTGTGACCCCGCACGACGATGCGGTCTCCCACTGCAGCTTGCATCTTTCCTCCAGGGCTCGACTCCTACCCTCACCCTCGTCCCAGTAGGCCCCCGCTGCCAGAGACCAAGGTCCCAAAGACCGGGAGCGCAGCGCAGCGACCACCCTCCACACGCTGGTTGAGCCTCATGAAATCTCGTCGAGCTGGGTCTCGCCCGGCGCGGGCAGAAAGATGGGCACGTGGTCGCCGCCAGGGCGAAGCCCTCCGGCGTGGGTCGCGGCGCCTAGAGTGGCCCAACGACGCCAGAACCGATACCAGATGTGATGCGCCGAGCGGAGGGTCGCCCATGAGCAATTCGTCGCGTTGGTCCATGCGGTCGGCAGGTCCAGGTGAGCAGCGATTCGGCCCAGAATCCACCGTTGTGGCTCCTGAGGCCATGAGAGCGATGAGAGCGATGAGAGCGATGAGAGCGATGAGCCGATCAGAGCAATGAACAGCGCAGACCGAGGCTGGCTGGCTGTCGAGCTCGATGACTGCATCGACTCGTGGCGTGCGGTCAGCGAGACCGAGGGGCCCAATAGCCACGAAGCCCTCCTCTGGAAGGGGCGCGCCGACCAGGCCCTCCGCTCGGCCATCCACTTCAGAGTGGTTTCGCCCGAGGAAGGTCGCCGACGCATGGCCACTCTGACACCTGAGCCGGACAACTTGAGGGCCTTCATGGAGCCCGATGGCGAAGACGAGTAGCAAAGAGTCGGGCCGTCACCATGGGGAGACAGTCCACGTGGGGCCCGGATTGACCATTGCGTGAACGGGGTCATCTCTTGATCACCATCAGGCCCTGGGCATAATGACGAGATGACGAAGATCTTCTACGAGGACGACGCCGATCCCGCTGCGTTGGCGGACGAGACGGTCGCGGTGGTCGGGTACGGCAACCAGGGCCGCTCGTGGGCCCTTAACCTGGCGGACAGCGGGTGCGAGCCGATCGTGTGCGTGCGGCGTGACGCAACGCGCGAACGAGCGGATGCGGACGGGTTCGTCCCGCGTGATCTCGACGCTGCGAACGATGCCGACGTGGTCTGTGTTCTGGTGCCGGACGACGTGGTGCCCTTGCTCGAGCTCAGACCGGGCGGGCGCTCATGCGTGATCGTGGCCAGCGGTTACAACCTCGCGTTCGGCCGCCTCTCGCCCCCGGGTGACGCGGGCATGGTGGCGCCCCGCATGCTCGGGCCCGAGGTGCGGCGGTGCTACGAGGAGGGCGTGGGCTTCATCTCCGCAGTCGGTGTCCACCAAGACGTCACCGGTCGTGCTGGTCCTCGGGTGCTGGCGGTGGCCCGTGCCATCGGTGGGTTACGGCAAGGTGGGATCGAACTCACTCCGATGCAGGAGGCGGTGCTCGATCTCGGTGTCGAGCAGGTGCTGTCGCCGGCGCTGACTGCGGTGAGCACTGCGTTCCTCCAGACGATGCTCGAGCACGGCATTCCTCTCGAGGCGGTCATCGTGGAACTGGTGCTCTCGGGAGAAGTCGAGCGGACGTACCGCCTGCTCCGCGAGGTCGGCTACGCCGTCCAGTCGGAGTACCACTCACCGACCAGCCAGTATGGCCAGCTGAGCCGCCGTGGGCGATACGACCATATCGATCTGCTCTCGACCATGCGGACCCTGACCGACGACATCGAGAGCGGACGCTTCGCGGATGAGTGGGACGCCGAACGCGACGCTGGCTACCCCACCCTCACCCGCCTCAAGGCCCAGCATGCGGGACCGGCGGTTCGGGAGTACGAAGCCGAACTGCGGACGCGGCTCGGACCCGGCGCTCTCGGACGCGCAGCTGGTTTACCGTCGACTCCGGAAGACATGTAGCGGGTAGACGCGGGCGAGCCGGGACGAGTTGGGGTTCGGACCGATCCTCGGGTATTGAACCCAGCGGTCGGGGCTTCGAGTGACTGCCCTGTTGGGGGACGACCCCGGATGGCGCGCCGGGAACTCTTCTCATCGACTCGGTGCATCCATCCGGGCCCCACTGCCGTTCCGCCGCTTCGTGGCCGGGATGCTGGGAAGCCCGGTCGAGGCCCGCCGGTGAACGTCCGAGTTTTGCTAGGGTGGCGCCAGTCCAATGGCCGTCAGCCGCGGCTCGTGCGTACCTCCATGAGGAGAGATCAGTTCTGCGACTTCGATTGGGCCTTCAATCGGCCGGACGGTGCAGTGCCCTGGCGATCTCCGGTCTGACGATCGTTGGAGCCGTCGGTGTCGAACTCGGTGCCGCTCCACCAGTTGCGGCATCCTCGCCATCGTTCACCGCATATGTCGTCAATCAGTTCGACGGAACCCTGCAACCGCTCTTCACAGGCACAAACACAACAGGCGCTCCCTTCGCCGTTTCATCGCACAGTCCGGCTGGGATTGCTATCACTCCCGACGGCAAGACTGCCTACGTCCCTAACTTCGGAAACAGCACCGTCTCACCGGTAAACCTCACGACCGGCACCGTCGGAACACCGATCATCGTCGGAGGGTCTCATCCGGAAGGGGTTGCTATCACTCCCGACGGCAAGACCGCGTACGTGACCAGCGTTAGCGGTGGCAATGTCACCCCGATCGACGTTGCGACGAATACTGCAGGGATCCCCATCGCACTCCCCGCAGGTTCAGTGCCGATTGGGATTGCGATCACTCCTAACGGGAAGACTGCGTACGTTGCGAATTACCAGAGCGGGGCCAACGACGTGGACGTCATCAATCTCACCACCGGTGTCGTCAGCACGCTCGCCGTTGGGGTCGGCCCGATCTCCATCGCCATCACCCCCAATGGCCAAACGGCGTACGTTGTCAACCAGGGGAGTGGCTTCAATGGGACGGTGACCCCGATCAACGTCGTCACCAACACAGCTGGAACCACCTTCGCTCTGCCGCTTGGGTCGAGTCCCCAGGCAGGTGACATAGCGATCACTCCTGACGGCACGATGGCATTCGTGGCAAATACCGGAACCAACAACGTCACGCCGATCAACACTCTGACCAATACACCCGGCGCTCCGATCCCCGTGGGAGGGAGCCCGTCAGGCGTGGCCGTCACCCCGGATGGAAGGACCGCCTACATCGTCAACTACAACGGACAAAGCGTGACCCCGATCAACGTCGCCACCAAGGCAGCGGGCGCCGCCATCCCAGTCGGTTCCGGGGCGGGCTCACCCACAGCAATCGCCATCACCCCCGACCAGGCCCCGAC
>Ga0209040_10001193_pt1 | contig 20434 bp, 20 predicted proteins | sample BogFormECP12_OM3_FD_188240 | JGI IMG/M metagenome (GOLD analysis project Ga0209040, IMG submission 188240) | Bog forest soil microbial communities from Calvert Island, British Columbia, Canada - ECP12_OM3 (SPAdes) (version 2) | ecosystem: Environmental > Aquatic > Freshwater > Wetlands > Bog ...
GAAAGCGTGCAATGAACCAGCGCGGTCGAGTTCGGTGCTCAGTTCAGCGCCTAGCCTAGGTTGTATGATCGCCATCCCAAAACTATATTCCAGAAGTGCGACGCCACGTCAATATGTTCCCGAGTGGTCTCAACCTGCCTGGAGTGGAAGCCGAAGCCGTATTTAAATTGACGCGCGCTCGGCTTGTTCAATACCGGTTCCCTTCCAGCAGAATCGGTTCACGATCAGTACCGGCAAGTCGGCATAGCGGAAGCGATCCGCGGTTCCGGCTACCAGTTACTCCCGGATCACGGGCAACCCAGTAGTTACGCTTTCTATGGATAGCTGCTGATGTCAGGCCATATCACCAACTACCGCTCACGGCGCGTCAGGCGACGGCCCTTCGGCGGAGTTAGCTGCGCCGGGGAAACAGGAACTTCAGCATCGGGCCGACCCGCTCGGCCCAGGCGTATTCGCTGTGTTGACCGCCCTCGATCTCGCGATATTCGAGGTCTATACCCTTCTTCCAGCCTTTTTGGACCAGGAGTCTCTTCAATGCCCGCACGTCAGAAAGGGCCCGCCGTCCTTCTCTGGTGCCCATGTCGAGCCAGATGCGCTGCCCGGTTTTCTGGCGAAGTTGCTCCACGGTCCGCAAGATCGCCCGGTTGTGCCACCACACCGACGGCGACAGAATGGCCAGATTGCCGAAGATGTCGGGATAACGCATGCCGAGGTAGAGCGAGACCAGTCCGCCCAACGAAGAACCGCCCATGCCGCAGTTGCGGGCGCCTGCCAGGGTGCGGTACTGGCGGGCCACCAACGGCCTGAGTTCGTCCACCAGCATCTGGCCGTAGGCATCGGCGCGGCCGCCGCCCAAGCGCTTATCTTCGACGGGGGTGTACTCGTCGACACGCTTCACCCCGGTGTTGTAGATCCCGACGATCACCAGCGGTTCGACCTCGCCCGATTCGATCAGCGAATCCGCCGTTTCTCCCACCCGCCAGTAGTTGCCCTTGATGAACGAGGTTTCCGGGTCGAACAGGTTCTGGCCGTCATGCAGATAGAGCACCGGGAAGAACCGGTTTGGGTCGTCGTTAAAAGCCTGGGGAACGTAAACGATGAAGTCGTGTTTTTCATCGATCAGGCGCGAGGCAAACTGTTCGTGCTTGTGAAGCCGCGATTGCAGGCTGCTCGACGCGGAGGATTGGATCATGGCTGGGGCCGGGATGTGGGCATCGTGGGTGATGATCGGTTCGGTCGACATTCTTGTAATATGGGAGTGCCACGCGCCACCCCGGTAAGCAAATCCGTGCTTCTTTGCTCCTGCTGGCTACGCGAAGTGGCTCCTTAGATTAGCAATTCGGGTTTCAATCCAGCAAATACTTCCACATTAGGGGCGCGCATCGTGCATCGCGAATATCACAAATGGTGGTCCAAAGACTTGCAACGGGACATGGCACTGCTCTGCTTTGGTCACGCTGGACGCAAGGTCCTGGTCTTCCCAACGTCTCGCGGACGTTTTTTTGAGTACGAAGACAACAAGATGATTGAGGCGGTCGGCGATCGCATTGAATCCGGCGAAATGCAGATTTATTGCGTGGACAGCGTTGACGAGGAGAGCTGGTACAACAGTTGGGCGCATCCCTACTGGCGCGTGCAGCGCCACTTGCAATACGAGCGCTACATCATCAACGATGTCTTCCCACTGATGTGGAACAAGAATTGGACACCCCACACCACCGTCACTGGGTGCAGCTTCGGCGCTTATCACTCCGTCAACTTCGCCTTCCGTCACCCGGACATGGTGGACGGGTGCGTTTGCATGGGCGGCGACTTCGACATCAGGAAGTTCCTCGATGGCTGGTACAGCGAAGATGTCTATTTCAACAATCCTCCCGACTATCTGGCAAATTGCACGGACGGGTGGAAGTACAACCACATGCGGACCGTCCTCGCTACGGGCGAGCACGACATGTGCTGGGACCGCAATGAGAAGTTCGCCGGCATTTTGCGGGCGCGCGGCATCCGCCACGAACTGTACGTCTGGGGCGACAGAAGTTATCATGATTGGCCTTGGTGGCGCCCGATGGCTCGGGTGTACCTCTGAAGATGACGGTCGTTGCCGAAGCGGGTTGGGGGATTTAATCACGATCCGGTCCACTCAGGATTGGGCTGATTATGCTTATCAATTGCGGCCCTTTTCCCCTAAAATAATAATTACTGTTGAGCGTACACAGCGCTGATTCCCAGGGCACTTCCCCAGAGATTTTGAAGCGGTGACAGCAGGGTCGTTGTGTGGTTGTCAAAGGAGCAGTTGTGAAGAAAATCGGCGTCATCTTCGGGATGGAGACCACGTTTCCGCCCGCCCTGGTCGACAAGATCAATTTCATGAACCAGCCCGGCATCGAGGCAGAACTGGCCACGGTTGGGGAAGTTCGTATGGCGGATCCGTCTCCTTACCACGTCATCATTGACCGCATTTCGCACGATATCCCCTTTTACCGCGCTTATCTCAAGAACGCCGCACTTTCCGGCGCCACCATCATCAATAATCCATTTTGGTGGAGCGCTGACGACAAGTTCTTCAACTTCGCCCTGGGCGAAAAGCTCGGCGTGGCAATTCCCAAGACAGTTCTGCTTCCCCACAAGCAGCACCCGGTGGGAACCACCGACCGCTCGATGCGCAACTTGCAGTTCCCGCTTCCGTGGGACAGCATCTTCGGCTACGTCGGGTTCCCGGCGTTCCTCAAACCTTTCGACGGCGGTGGCTGGAAGGACGTTTACAAGGTCAATTCGCCGGAGGAGTTTTTCAAAGCCTATGACCAGAGCCGTGACCTCTGCATGACGTTGCAGCGCGGCGTCAAATTCAAGGAGTACTTCCGGTGTTATGTGGTCGGGCAGGAAAAGGTGCACATCATGCACTACGATCCTTCGGCTCCCTTCCACGAGCGGTACGTGAAGAACCCGCCACCGGTCGATCCCAAGCTGCTGGAACGCTTGGAACGCGATGCCCTGACGCTCTGCCGCGCCTTGGGTTACGATCTCAATACCGTGGAATTTGCCTGCGAAGACGGTATTCCGTACGCCATCGATTTCATGAACCCCGCCCCCGACGCGGACATCAACTCTGTGGGTGAGGATAACTTCCACTGGATCGTTGACGCTGTCGCGGAACTGGCGGTCCGAAAGGCCAAAGAACACACGGGCAAAGTATCGGAATACCGCTGGAGCGCCTTTTTGAGCGGTTCGGCCGCAGATGGCGTTACAGAGGTGGCACCGAAGGCTGCCAAATCCGTCAAGGCTCCAAAGAGCGCTACCAAGGGGTAATGCACATGAAGCGGCCAAGCCTGAGCATCGGAATCGAAGAGGAATACCAGACGATCGACCCGGAGACACGAGACCTCCGCTCGCATATCCAGATGGAGATCCTCCCCAAGGCCAAACTGAAGATAGCGGAACATGTAAAGCCCGAGATGCACCAGGCGGTGGTGGAGGTTGGCTCCAAGGTCTGCCGCGACATCAAGGAAGCCCGCGAAGACATGCGAAACCTGCGGCGCGAGATGATCACGCTGGCCGAGCAGAACGGCTTGCTGCTCGGGGCCGCAAGCACCCATCCGTTTGCGGACTGGAAAGTGCAGGAGATTTATCCTGACGAGCGCTATCGCCAAGTCGTCGAGGACATGCAGCTGGTGGCGCGCGCCAACCTGGTGTTTGGACTGCACGTTCACGTTGGCATTGAGGACCGCGATACTTCGATTCACATCATGAATTCGCTGCGGTACTTTCTGCCGCACATCCTGGCTCTGTCAACCAACTCGCCGTTCTGGATGGGCATGGAAACCGGGTTCAAGTCGTATCGCTGTAAAGTGTTCGAGCGCTTCCCGAGAACCGGCATACCGGATGTGTTCGCCAACTGGGCCGATTACGAAACGTTCATCAATCTGCTCGTGAAGACCCACTGCATCGACAACGGCAAGAAGATCTGGTGGGACATCCGGCCGCACCCGTTCTTCGAAACTATCGAAGTACGAGTGTGCGATCTTCCCATGCGGCTGGACGAGACCCTGGCCATCGCTGCGTTGATTCAGGCCACGGCCGCCATGCTGTGGAAGCTGCATGCCTCCAACAAGAGCTATCGCATTTACAGCCGCGCGCTCATCAGCGAAAACAAGTTTCGCGCCTGCCGTTACGGGCTGGAAGGCAAGCTCATCGACTTCGGCAAAGAGGAAGAAGTACCGATAAATAAACTGATGCACGAGTATCTCCACCTGGTCGATGACGTCGTTGATGAGTTGGGATCGCGGGATGAAATCGACTACATCCACGAAATGCTCAAAATGGGCAGCGGTGCCGATCGACAGCTCAAGGTTTACCACGAGACTGGAGATCTGAAGAAAGTCGTGGACTACATCGTGGAAGAGACTCGCGTGGGGGTGTTCGACTCCGCGCCTGCGCACCGCTAGAAAGTTCGCCACTTCGCTGGCACGAAAGGACGCTACTTGACACCACCATTGCTGACCGACCTGACCGCCACTCCCTTCGACCCCGAGCTCACGCCGGGCGCCTACAACGCAGTGAATACCTGCCTGCGGATTCAGCCCGACGAAAAAGTCACGGTAATCACGGACAATGCCTGCCGCGACATCGCGGCCAGTATTGCCCAGGAACTGGTCAAGGTCGGCTCGCCCTTCAAAGCCTTTGTGCTGGAAGAAGTGGCCGTGCGTCCGCTCGCTAGTCTCCCTCGGGAGATTGCCGACGATATGGAAACCAGCCAGGTCAGCATTTTTGCGGTCAACGTTCAGCGCAATGAGCTGAAGTCGCGCATGGAGATGACCGACATCGTCAATCGCCGCCGCATGCGCCACGCCCACATGGTCAACATCAACCACGAGATCATGCTGGAGGGCATGCGTGCCGACTTCAATCGCGTCGATGCGCTCAGCAAAAAGGTCATGGAGATCGTGAGCCAAGCTAAGCAGATACACGCCATGAATCCCGCCGGCAGCGACCTGGTCGCCGATCTCAATCCGAACTATCGATGGATTAAGACAAGCGGCATCATCAGCCCTGACAAGTGGGGCAACCTTCCGGGCGGCGAGATCTTTACCACCCCCGGCGAGGTGAACGGGACCTACGTCGTCGATGGCGTGGTTGGCGATTACTTGTGCGAGAAATATCCTGACCTGCAGCGGCAACCGCTGACGATCCACATGAAGAACAACCGCATCACTGAGGTCTTCAGCGAAAATAAGGACCTGGAACGGGAGTTCTGGGCCTATACCCACACCGATGAGAACAGCGACCTGGTGGGCGAGTTCGCCATCGGCACGAACCTCGATCTGAAGCGCGTGATTGGAAACATCCTGCAGGACGAGAAATTTCCCGGGCTGCACATAGCCTTCGGTAATCCCTACGGACACCATACCGGGGCGGAGTGGTACTCCAGTACACACATCGACGTGGTCGGAACTCGATTCGACATCTGGGTTGACGGCGGGCAGATCATGGAAAAGGGCCGCTTCCTGATCGAGGCATAACATAAGATGATCCCCGCACTGCGCGAGGAATTCAACCGGAACTACACGTCCCAGAAGTACCAGAATTTTCTGGACTCGCTGGCAAAAGCCTGTGGTACGCCCATCGGCTTTCGCGTTTCGGAGACGCCTGTTTTCGTGCCGAGATCCCTGCTCGACCAGATGGCACAGTACGGTCGCGAGTTGGTCATGCAACTGCTGACCAGCCCAAAATATCTGCGTGTTTCCGACAAGACGGTCCCGCCGGAATATAACGTTCCAAACGAAACCAAGCGGCCAATGTTCGTGCAGGTCGACTTCGGACTGATTCGCAATCCCAAAGGCGGGTTGGAGCCCAAGCTCGTCGAGTTACAGGCTTTTCCCTCGCTGTACGGATACCAAGCCGTATCGGCGCAGCAGTACATTGACAGCTTTGGTTTGCGTCCGGACCTCGGGATTTACATGAGCGGTTTCGATCATCGCTCGTACAGCGCGCTCATGCGCGAGTTGATTGTCGGCGGTCACGATCCCGAAAACGTGATCCTGATGGAGATCGATCCCGAGCATCAGAAGACGCTTCCCGACTTCCTCATCACGCAGCGCGAGATGAAGATCGCGATCGTCGATATTCTGTCGCTCAAGAAGCGTGGCAGAAAGCTGTACTACAGCAAGGACGGACGCGAGATCGAGGTGCGCCGTATTTACAACCGCTGCATCGTGGATGAGCTTGAGCGCAAGGGTGTCACGCTGCCCTTCGACCTGCGCGAGGAAATCGACGTCGAGTGGGCTGGACATCCCAACTGGTATTTCCGCATCAGCAAGTTTTCGATTCCCTACCTGAACCATCGCTGCGTGCCCGCGACGTGGTTCCTCGACGAAAATCCCAGCGTTCCCGAGGACAACGAGAACTACCTGCTGAAGCCGCTCTATTCGTTCGCGGGCTCCGGCATCAAGTTCGCTCCAACCGAGGCCGACATCGACGCCATCCCCGCGGGCGAACGCCATAACTACATCCTGCAGGAGCGCATGCGGTTCGAACCGGTGATCGCCACACCTCATGGCATGACGCAGATGGAAACGCGCATCATGTACGTCTGGCCCGAGGACGGCGAGTTGACGCCCGTTCTGCCGCTGATTCGTATGGGACGCGGCATGATGATGGGTGTCGATCATAACCGTGACCTCGAATGGGTCGGCGGGTCATCGGCACTGTGGGTCTGAACCCCGGTAGTTTCAGGAAGGGTGTAGACCGAGTTTCCACTTCCCTTTCAGATTTCAGTTCGCTGGGCAGCCTACTTCTCCAGCGAGTTCACCTTCGGGTTGGGGTCTGTCGAGAGCACCAAAACCTTCGATGGGTTCACGATATAAGCAATTCCGATGGTACTTCCATTCACCGTCAACGGTGAACGCCCGGCGGGCAAGCTGCCGGAGGCCAGCGACCAAGTGTAAGGCGGTACACCTCCGGTGGCGGCCAATATAGCGCTATAAGGAACGTTGACCGATCCGGCGGTCAGCGAGGTCGTGCTGATCGACACCGCAGTGTTGACGGTGATCGACTCGCTCGCGATGTCAACCGCTGCGGTGGGAGTTTGCGAATCGGTGACTTGCACCTTAAAGTTCGTGGTGCCCAGCGCAGTGGGAGTTCCGCTGATTACGCCGCCAGTGCTGACACTCAATCCCGGCGGCAGAGTACCGGAATTCAGTGCCCACGTAAATGGCTGCTTACCACCCTTGGCTGTCAAGGTCGCGGAGTAGGGGACATTAATGACAGCGGGGGGCAGAGCCGCCGGACTAATGACGAGCGGAAGCACCGGAATGGGGGGGCTGCCCGTGCCGCACGATAAGGCGAACCCGCATAACAGAATGCAAATCACCGGAGAAAAGGCGCATTTTAACGCCGTCATGAATCCCCTTATGGCCCAAGAACTAGTTGCTAGGAGTACGCCTGTCGTCGCGCCTTCTACCGTACGTCAAAGAAATTAAAGGTACGCCAGCGTGCGCGGGGCGAGCAAGTCGAATTCCAGTGCTGCAGCATCATGATAACCGCTCGCAACCAAGAACGCATGCTGCGCGGATGGGTGAATTGATGCGCAAGGGCGACTGGGTCGCTGCGGCGGAAGGCACGAAAGCGGAACGGGCCACACTGTCGCTGCCCGCAATTGGCATCATCTTGTGTATAACCGCTGAATGAGGGTTCTGAGAATGACGTTGCGTCGTTGCGCGGCGTGTGTAGTTTGCGTGTTGCTTGCATTGCTGGGGAGTGTGGCGATGCCTCCTCCACAGGAGAAGAGCGCAGCCGCAACGCAGGAGCAGCAGCAACGTAAGACCAGCACGCCCTATACCGGCGACCTGTCGATCTTCGATTACCCAGACCGCGACCAGAAGCTGCATATCAACCAGGTGATGGACGCGCTGTCGATCACTCCGGGCAAGAATGTCGCAGACATCGGAGCGGGATCGGGATGGTTCACAGTTCGCGCGGCCCGGCGAGTAACGGAAACCGGAAGAGTGTTTGCGGTCGAAATCAATCCGGAGGCGATTCGATACATCGATGAGCGGGCGCAAAAAGAAGAGCTGCAAAACGTGAAGACCGTACTGGGAACAGAGGATTCACCACAACTACCCGCGAACAGCGTCGATGCGGTCTTGATGCTGAAGACCTACCACGAGATCGCCAAGCCGGTTGATCTGCTGCGAAACTTGCGGGCTGCGCTCCGCCCAGGCGCTCGGGTCGGCATCATTGACCGAGACGGCAACGGCGAAAACCATGGCGTGCAGAAGAAGGTCGTCCTCCAGGAGGCTGAGCAAGCCGGCTATCGCTTGATCGAGGAGCACGACGAGTGGGTCAAGGCCGATCGCATGGATTACTTCCTGGTCTTTGTGCTGAAATAGGCCGTTTGCCGGGCCCGAGCAAGAACAAAAGCGGCCACGAATTTGCACGGACCGCGCGGATGAACCCAGGTTCAGAAAACCAGTGGCATCCGCGGATTCAGTCTAAGGCGCGGGCGTTGCGGTGGCTGGCTGATTCGTGAAGCCGACCCGGCCTACGCGAATGAGGTGGGAGAAGTCGGGACTATCGTCGGCAGCCTTCGCCGCAGGGTTGATATGGGCCTGCGCCTTCAGCGCCGGAAGCGACAACCCTCCGGTCACCAGAGTCCCGTGTTCATACATCATCTCGTCCATCTTGCCATTCAATAGAACGCGCCAGTCCCAGACCGTGCTCCTGCCCCTGGCTTGCGAGGCCGAAACGTCAATGTTTGTGGTGCAATTGTTGGTCAACGCGTTGTACCACTCAGGGTTCTTGTGCAACTCGTTCACACGCTCGAGATAATCCAGGAAAATCTTCCGGGCGAATTCCGGCCGCACTGTAGTGCGGAAGATATAGACCTCTTCGTCCTTACGAAAGTTGGTGCGCAGACGGACGACGTCACGCTCGTCGCTGACGATGTAGGCCAGCTCATACTGGCGAAAGAATCCGCGGATGGCGGAATAGCTTTGACCAACGACGTCGCGGGTCTCGATTGACATGGGCACATAGCCCTGGGCACCGAAATCGAAGCTGACGATGGGATGCGCGATCAAGGTTGGACCCCACCACGTGATGAAGATGTCAGCGCCAGTCAGGTTGGCCAGGTCGAAGGAGCGGGTCTCCCATTGGCAGGCGTAGTCCTTCTCGGTGCGGTAACTACAGTTGCGAAAGTTGTGAATCGTAATGTGGTCGCCGTTGCTGTCGGCGTAGGCGGTTTCGGCGTTGTCCGGCTGCCAGTCGCGGTCGTTCGACGGCTTGAGCGAGAACCACCACAGGGCGACGACCGCGAAACCGGCGAAGAGTACAAGCACGCGGATGGAACGGCGGCGAAGGAAGAAGAACGCCCCGAGCATCAGGACGAGGTACAGCACCGCCAGTGGCACTCGCAGACTGGCGATCCGGAAGTCGAAATACAGGGCTGCGGCCGCCCATGCGGTCAGGAGAAAAGCTACGAATACCAGGAGAGCGAAAAAGACCTTACGCAGCAAGTGCAAGTCGTGGGTTCCTTCCTCGTGGAAATCTGATGAATCCTTAGGGTGAACATCTATTAGAGCAGAGGCGGGGGTATAAGCGAAATGCGAGTGGAGACTGCGGATGTTGCGCAGACCCGCTAGAACTGCCATCATTCAACCTCCGAAGTGATTATGGAATTCCTACTCCTAGTGATCGTCGCTGTCGTGTTTGGGGTTGTAGCGATTTACGTGGTTGTCAACGACGGCCAGAAGAAGTCACCGAAGCGTCGGCCACGATTGCAGACACGGCCTGCCCCACCCGCCGACAACCCTTACGCTGCGGAAAACAAGAGGTTCGACGACGCGATTCTGAAAATGATGGGTTCGGAGATTACTCGCCACTTCTATGCGAAACTTGTTGACATCACCCAAAGGAACGAAGACGGCACGGTGCGAGAGAAGCTGATTCCGACGTGCAAGCCGTTCGAGTTTGTTGATGTCGTCTGGGAGTCGGAAAATAAGTACGACCCTAACGCAATCGCAATCCGAAAGAAGCGTGGCCCTCGCCTCGGCTATCTGAACAGGCAAACCGCAGAGGAAATAGCAACGAGTATGAAACGCGGAACAGTGTGGCGGGCATGTGTGAAAATGGCAAAGCCGAAAGTGAGCTACTTGCACGGGTGCTTGGTTGTCTGTCTGATGGAGATGAAGGACACGCAGGTTGAGGCTAAACACTAGGACTTTCCCGCTAGCCTAAGCGCGCGCGACTACAACATTCTGTGAGCCGTGACAAAGTCGCGACTCACTCAGCATCCCGCCGAAGAACTCTGGCGCGCCCGGAGAGATTCGAACTCCCGGCCTATTGCTCCGGACGACTTGCCGCACGACAAATCAACACCTAACTAAAGTGTCACGAAGTGTTACAACGCAGTATTCATGCGGGTCTGGCGCGGGTTGCGACCAAGCCCGTATCACTTCGGAACACGTGGAATAGGCAGGGAGTAGGCACAAAATTGGGCACAGTTTTCGGGCCGAGCAAAACAGACGCCGTCCCATGCCGGGGGGCACACCGCCTCTTGCCCTCGCCTGTGAGACCGAGTACCTATCGCCCGGGCAGAACTGCCCCGTGGGCAAGTCTCTCAGCAGCGCGGGGCTGAAGCCTGTACCAAACCCTGCGAACCGCCCTACAATGGGGCGCTGGAATCCCTCGATTGACTGCGTCAAGGATCGAGGCAATCTGTGCCTCCTCGCATGACACGACCGTCTGCCGGAACCTTCTCATGGCCAGTCTTCTCATTCACTCCACCCGCATCTTCTCTAGCAGTTTGTACCGCAGTACCAGCCATGACAGAGGAGTCATGCCGTGGGCTGTTCGATCTCTTGTGGCTAAGGTTGCGCCGGAATAGTTTTAAGTTGCAGAGAATAACGGCGAGCGCCGTCATTTTCGCTACTAAATCAAGGTTTTTTCCAAAGAGGGGGGCGTCACATGCGTCTGAGATTTCTCTTAATCCTCGTTGTGGTATTTGCCTTTACATCAATTGCATTTGCCGATATCACCGTCAACTTCTCCACTCCGGTTACCTGGGTAGGGTTCTACAGTTCGGAGCCGTTTAACCTGACCGCGAGCGACAACAACGGTTTTTCCACCACCGTCAACTCGGGATACACGTTCGGCGCGTTTACCAACGTGAATGATGCGAACGTAACTTCGATTAACTTCTCGGGAACTCCGGACTTCTACGTTCTGGATGACTTCACCTACTCTCTGGGCGGGGTCACGCACACCATCAACTTCGACAATCTGGCCTCGTATGCGCTGCTCACGACGCAGTATGCGGGAATGCCGGGCAACCCGATTTTCGGCGGGACCGGCAACAACCTCGGGATTGTTCTCACGTATCCGAATTACAACTACAACGGGTATCCGTTTGAGAGCTCTCCCAATGTCATTGACGAGCTCCCAAATGCAACACCCGAGCCGGGCACACTGGTTATGCTGGGAACCGGGATTCTCGGCTTGGCTGGCACGCTGCGCCGCAAGATCAACCTGTAGTCGGTCCTTCCTTCGTTTAAGACGCCGGGGCATTCGTCCCCGGCTTTTTGGTGTCCGTTCACCGCGCCCTAGACGGGTTTGACGCGAGTTGCAATGAAGCCTGTGGGTACGTCCTAGCACGTAGGAGAGGCAGGGGGTAGGCACAAACTGGGCACAGTTTTTCCAGCCAAGCAGGACAGACCCACCACCCCGCCGGGGTACACCCGTGATCGACCTCGCCTGTGATACCGAGCACCCAACAGCCGTCCGCACTTGCTACACAGCAGTAGCCCGGAATCCGCTATTGCCGCGCTCGGTAACCGAATTGATCATAGCGAGTAACCGTGTGGATACCAATCTCGCGGGTGTTGCGTGCCCCAATTTGGTCACTGATTGAGGTCCGCTCTCGTAACTTCTTGCAAATGTACGGGAACGAAAAAACTTGTCGCACGCGAAGCATGCAACTAGGATATGGCATGAGGATTGCACTCCCACGCAATCGTAGCGGTGAACCCAAGGCAGCGCGGCCGCTGAAGGGATTCTGGAGCTGATGAATTCAGCTTGGGTTCATTAGCAAAACAAGAAGTTGAAAGAGAGGAAAACCGATGTCCGCGAACAAATTTGTATTGAAGCACCACCACATCGAGGTTGACTACACGATTGGCATCACTCCGGGCCTTCCGGCGCTAATTTACAAGGACGGTCACAGCGTGAAAAACTTCCAGGCTAACGAAATCACAACGGATCAGACGGGCCTTGGATCGCTCGTCTCCGTTTCTTTGGTGAAATCAATCGACACGGGCGGCGAGAGGTTCGGTTTCTTCCTGCCCGAACTCGACGTCCCTTCGGGGCAAACCGAGAGATTTACTACGGTTGGCGTTTACGAATGGTTTAGTGGGCCTGACTCGATTCCACGCCGACCGCCCTCTTGGTGGTGCATCGAGTTGCACGGCACGGCGCAGACCGTAATAGTGCCGCTGTGAAAGCCGCGACTCCGTAACCGACCGGCGCAGGATCACATGACCGTCCCTGCGCAATCTTCGCGGGGAACCGGCACAAACGGAGCCGGATGCCCTCGTCGTGCTCGGTAGCGGCGTGCTGGCTTACGCTGCAAGTTCAACGCTTAACCTTGCCAGTAATGGGCCGGGGAAATCCTCCCCGGCTTTCTCGTGCTCGTTCACCGGACCTGGTTCTTAATCAACTCCAGACTCGTTGTGGATGGTGTGACACCACTACCTGCCCACAAATGTATTTGAGAATCTCGGTCGAATCGGCATAAGCTGAGGGCATGAGTCCTGAGAACACGAACGAAACACCTACACCTAAGCGACGCACGCTCCCGGAAGCGGCGAAGCCTTATCGCTGGAAGAAGGGTGGGCCGAGCCCGAATCCCGGCGGCAGGCCCAAGACCGCACACATCTCTCAGGCGTTACGGGCTGCGTTGAGGTGTGGAGAGGCGGAGAAGTTAGCGGATGTGCTGGTTGCGCCGGCGACAGGGCAGAAGAAAGGTACTGCCGTGCAAAATCGCCGCTCTGCGTGAGATTGCAGACCGGACGGAAGGAAAGGCGCACCAAACGCTAGAAGTGGATGCGAATTTCAATTCGAGCCTCGCAGAACGAATCGCAGCAGCCCGAAAGCAAATCGCGGCCTCTCAGCCAAGCTCGAATCCTGACACTCAGTCTGATGAAAGGCGCTGAGAATCACTGACCCATCACAGGAGCAAGTGACACGAATCCTTCTCCAGCACCCGGGCAAGCGCATTAGTCTGCTTGGTTACCGACGCAACCGGGGGTTCCTCAATGCGTTTCACTTCGATGTTGCGCGTAGTTGCTGTTCTCTTGATGCTCTCGATGCTGGCGGCGTCTTCTAGTGCTAACGAAATCAACACCTGCAAGTATCTCCTGATAACAGATTTCACGTCGGACCCATTCGGAATTGCGAAAGAGCTACGAAGTCAAGGGAATGAAGAACTCTGGCGCGCCCGGAGAGATTCGAACTCCCGGCCTATTGCTCCGGAGGCAATCGCTCTATCCAGCTGAGCTACGGGCGCGCTAGCGAAAATTATACACGCTGATGTCGGCGTGACGGCCCTTCCGCTACAATGTAAGGCGTTTCGCTGGACGAGGTTTCGAGTAGCTTGAGGTGAAGCATGCAGAATTGGAAAAAAGCAGTGGTGTTCGGATCGATCGGAGCGGGAGCCATGCTGATCTTGAGCGGACGGCGGACCGTGGGAATGGCCGTGGCGGCTGGAGGACTGACAGTGCTGGCGAGCGAGTATCCCGAGAAGTTAGAAGGGATTTGGGAGAACGCTCCCGATTATCTGCACAAAGGCATGGAGATTTTCGCGACGCTGCAGAAGGTCGGCGCGGACTTTGCCGAGGACGCGGAGCGGCGCAGCGTGAACGCGTGGCGCGACATGCAGGCGCAGATGGGCGATTGAGAGACTTACACGTTTACAGGATGAGGGGCCGCAATGCGGTCCCTTTTTTTGGTTGTTCTCGGAGGTCGCGGAAAAAACAAAAGCAACCGCGGATCTCCACGGATGACACGGATAGGATTGAGGTTGGAAGACCAACGGCGACCGCGGATTGCGCGGAAGTCGCGGAGCGTCGCAAATTCCACACGTCCCTGCCCAATGGGATTCGACACTCGATGAAGCACTCTGGCCGCTCAAGGGATCCCTTCGGCTTCGTTCAGGGCTGGCTCTTCGACTGCGGCGCACAAAGCCAGAGCCGCCTCCGATCAGGATGACAAGAAAAAACCGAACCGGTTGGCGACTATTCGATCCCAAGTTGTTTGCGGGCCTCGGCACTGAGGCGTTCCGGAGTCCACTGCGGATACCAGACGATTTCGACGTTGGCATTGGTGACTCCGGGGACGCGCAGCAGTCGTCGCTTTACGTCTTCCGTGATCTGACCCGATGAGGGACAACCCGGGGCCGTGAGCGTCATTTCGACCTCTACATCGTCGCCGGTAGTGTTGGCGACTTCGGTGGGCTTCACGCGAACTTCGTAGATCAGACCAAGATCGACAATGTTGACCGGGATTTCCGGGTCGTAACATTCCATCAGCGCTGCGTAGACTTCTTCCTGGGTTACGGGCATTCCATCCTCGTGAATACGATTGTAGCGGGTTGGTGGCGGGTCCGTCTTTTGCGGATAGGCGGCTGCGCGGTCCCACATGCGAAAAACAAACGCAACCACGGATGAACATGGATCACACGGATAAGGTTGAGGTCAAGAGAACCAAAGGCAACCGCGGATTTCGCCGAAAGCGCGGATTGAACAGACTAATTCGATTACCGGCTAGCTAAGGACTGCGCGGACGAACTTGAGGCAGCGCGTTCGAACGCCTATCCGCTCAGTATGGGCAGCTTGCGGATGCGCTTCTTGGTCGCGGCATAAATGGCGTTGCACAGTGCAGGTGCGAGCGGGGGCACGGGGGGCTCGCCGATGCCGGTTGGCGCCTCGTGGCTCTCGACAAAATAAGTTTCAATCGCCGGGATCTGATTCATTCGCAGGATGGGGTAGCTGTCGAAGTTGGCCTGCTGAATCTGGCCGTTTTCGACAGTTATCTGGCCACGAAGTGCTGCTGAGAGTCCGAAGATGACGGCGCTGTGGATTTGCTGCTCGAGTATGTTGGGATTGATGACCTGTCCGCAATCGACTGCGACGACCACGCGCTCGACGTGCGGATCGCCATCCTCCAGCGTGATTTCGACGACCTCGGCGGCGTAAGTCCCAAAACAGCCGAAGGCGGCGATGCCGCGATGACGGCCGACGGGGAGCGGTTTATCCCACCCCGATTTATCGCCAACCATTTGAAGAACACCACGCAGGCGATCGGTGCGCCACTTGGTGTCGAAGTAAGTAATCTCCCTGTCCTCGGCCAGCAGATGCAGTCGATACTGCAGCGGGTCTTTGCCGGCAGCGACGGCGAGTTCATCGAGAAAGCTCTCGCTGGCGAAGGCCATCTGCGCAGCGTAGACCGAACGCAGCCATCCCAGCGGAACGGCGCAGGGCGGCGCGACATACTCGACGCTGAGGTTCTGGATGAGGTAGAGGAACGCAGCCTCGTCTTTCAAGTCGGGATCGATGCCGCCGTCACCCGGTTGGCCCTTCTGACCGGAGATGGTCGGCGAGATGAGGCGGTGCGAAAACGCAACCGGCCAACCTTGTGGGTCGAGCGCCGCGCTCACGTGGTGGACGCTGGGCGGGCGGTAGGTGGAGAAGCGCATGTCGTCTTCGCGGGTCCACATAACTTTGACTGGAGCGTTAATGGCTTTCGAAACTAATGCGGCTTCGACGGCATAGTCGTGTTCAAGGCGGCGGCCAAAGCCTCCGCCCAACAGGGTCACGTTGACATGAACATCTTCCGGCTTCAGTCCAACCGCAGCCGCAACGGAATCGCGAACATCCTGCGGGACTTGTGTCGGGGCCCAGACTTCGCACGAGGTGCCGAGGTAATGGGCAAAGCAGTTCTCGGGCTCCATGGGAGCGTGCGCCAGCATCGGCAACTCGTACGCGGCCTCGAAGTGGCGGCCCTTTGCACTGCGGACGTCACCGGCGCTTTGCAGCGCCACACCCTTGTCATTGGCCGCGTTCCTTAGGTCGTCGAAGATAGCGGTGGTATTCAGATCTTTGTTGGGGCCGTCGTCCCAGGTGACCTTCAACGCCTTGCGGCCCTGCAACGCGGCGAACACCGAATCGGCGGCGACCCCTACGGCGGAGTCGCCAACCTTCGCGACATGAGTCACGCCGGAAATTTTGCGCGCCTCGTTGTCGTCGAAGCTCGTGACTTTCCCTCCGATCACCGGGCAGCGCGCGAGAAAGGCGTACTTCATGCCGGGCATGCGGAAGTCGATGCCGAATTCAGCGCTGCCGTCGGTCTTGGAAGGCGTGTCGAGTCGCGGCGTACTCTTGCCTACGAGCGTGTACGCCGACGCTGCTTTCAGCTTGGGCTCCTTGGGGACGGGTAGCTTCGAGGCCCGCTCCGCCAAGTCGCCATAGCTGGACCTCCGGTTCGACGCGGCATGGATCACAAAGCCCTTCTCGGTGGTGCAGTCGGCGGCGGGCACGTTCCACTGCTGGGCGGCGGCGGTGACCAGCATCTCGCGGGCGGCTGCTCCAGCCTGGCGCATGGGGTCCCAGGTGGTGCGCACGCTGGCACTGCCCCCGGTAGTCTGGTCGCCCAAGAGCGTGCTCGCGCCCGCCTGCTGGATCGCGATCTGCGACCAGTCGGCATCGAGTTCCTCAGCGAGAATCATGGGCAACGCCGTGCGCACGCCTTGTCCCATCTCGGAGCGCGCAACGACGATGGTCACCTTGCCGTCGGGTGCGATGTGCAGGTAGGCGTTTGGCGTGAACATTTGTTCGCCCACGGGATGCAGACCATGGTGGGGAACGTAGAATGCCAGGACGAGTCCGGTGCCGGCAATCGCTCCGCCCACAAGAAACTGACGCCGCGAAATGGGGCTCATCGGCCACCTCTGCCATCCAACGCGGCACGCTGGATGGCACGACGTATGCGGTCATAGGTGCCACAGCGGCAGAGGTTGCCAGTCATCGCGTCGATGACTTCCTGCTCGGAGGGATGCGGCATTTTCGACAGCAGCGCAGCGGCCTGCATGATCTGGCCCGACTGACAGTAGCCACACTGGGGAACATCTTCGGCGATCCATGCAAGCTGCAGCGGATGCGCGCCGGACTGTGACAGGCCCTCGATGGTGGTGATTGTCTTGCCGCCTGCCACGGAGACGGGAGTCACGCAGGAGCGCACGGCTTCGCCGTCAAGGTGGACGGTACATGCGCCGCACAGTCCCGCGCCGCATCCGTACTTGGTGCCGGTGAGGTCCAGCGTATCGCGCAGCACCCAGAGTAGTGGGGTGTCGGCTGGGACGTCGATTTTGCGTTCAGTTCCATTGACCCGCAGAGTGATCTCGGACATGGGACCCCAATTGGAGCGGATCCCACTCATTCGAAAAACGCGAGTGAGTGGGGCACCCGCCTACGGCATCCGATGGTAAAGGATTTGGCGACAAACGCAAAAAGATCGCGTGGAGTGGTGGTGAGCCGGCTGGTAATACCAATCCGAAGTCGCTGCGGAATGGCCGGCGATGAATGAAATGTCGCTATAATCGCGACGATGGACGGCTCTCCCACACGCCTTTACCCTGACCAGCCCGGCCTTCCGCTGGACGGACAACGGCCTCATCTTCGCATTCACGCGATTAACATCTTCGTTCGCGATCAGGACCAAAGCCTGCGATTCTACGTAGACCAGCTGGGATTTAGTCTGGTGGGCGATGTCTGCTTTGGATCCGGTGAGCGCTGGGTGGCGGTTGCGCCCCCGGACGGCAGCGCCGTACTTTCGCTGGTTGCACCCAAAACCGACTCCAAACAGTACGGGCTCATCGGCCGGTCGACGCAGGTAGTGTTTATTACGGATGATGTCGTAGCCAAGTTTCGCGAATGGCGAAAGCGCGGAGTCCAGTTTCTCTATACGCCACGCTTGAAGCAGATCACGTATGAGCGGAAGACTCAGACACCAGGATTGACTGACCGCTCACTACTGCCCGGAGAGGAGCCACCGATCTGGGGCGGCGTGTTCACGCACTTCAAAGATCTCGACGGGAATTCATTCGCCTTGGTGAGCTTCGACGAGGAGAGCCGTGCTGTGGAAGCGCAGCGCCACGCCGCTGCGGCGAAGTCGGAAGCGGAGCGCCGAACAGCCCAAGAATTGGAAATCGCCAGGCAGGTGCAGGCACGGCTCTTTCCCCAAACGCTTCCGTCCATCACGACGCTCGACTATTCAGGGACTTGCATCCAAGCTCGGGCGGTCGGCGGAGACTATTACGATTTCCTAGATCTTGGCCAGGATCGGCTTGGACTGGTGGTCGGCGATATTGCGGGGAAAGGGATCGCGGCTGCTCTCTTAATGGCCAGTCTGCAAGCGAACCTGCGCAGCCAGTGCGCCATCGCGTTGGACCAACCGCAGCGCTTCCTGCAATTGGCCAATCGCCTGTTTTACGAGAATTCGCCTGAAAACGCCTACGCCACCCTGTTCTTTGCCGAGTACGACGACAGAGCACGGCACCTGCGTTACGTGAATTGCGGACATCTCTCTGCGCTTCTACTGCGCCGGGACGGCTCTCTGGAACGGCTCGGTTCCACGTCCACCGTGCTGGGGCTCTTCAAGGAATGGGATTGCGCTACCGGCGAGTGCCCACTCTTGTGCGGAGACACATTCGCACTCTACACCGACGGTATAACCGAATCCTTCGACGCGGCAGGAGAGGAATTCGGAGAGCAGCGGCTCATCGAATCCCTGCGACGGCATCGCGACGAGTCTTCGCCGGCTTTGGTTGCTTCGATCGTTGATGATGTCAGGGCGTTCAGTCCTCATGAACAGTCCGACGACATGACCCTAATCATTGCCAAGTGCAGGTAAGACGAATGCGGCGATCCGGCCGGTGGCTCGCGCGGAAGTGACCGCCTTTTCGGCTGACCAGTTGCAGCAAACCGGGTATCTACGTCAGGCGCACATCAAAAAGTGCCAGCCAATACTGAAGGGACTGCAGTGTGAAACCACACAGGATCAGTCCGATGCCGAAGGCCCCGAGCCGGCGTTCGGGCAGGTTATCGGCGAAGTATTCGATGTGAGGAACGACCGCGCCTCCGACTGCGGTGACAATGCCAGTTACGAAGCCTACTCGGATCGCGAACAACCAGGCGTGGTCGACGTGACGGACGAATGCGCTGCAGACGAGAGCGGTGGCAATATAGCCGACAGTGCGCTCGACCGCTCCCCAAAACTGGCGACGGCTAAGACGTGCACGGCGAGACGCGGCGTAATCGATGGTAGGACGCATGCCGCGAGAATAGGCGATTATTTGGCCGACGGTAATGAGAATGGCAAATGCGATTGCGAATTTGAGGCCCAAAATTCGATAGAGCCCGGCTCCGAAAGCGAAGGCGCGAATGGCGGAGAACAGTCCTTCCCAAGGCAACGAATAGTGATCCAGTCCACGAGCTGCCCGATTGAGTTCAATCGAAACAGTGATACCTGTCGCGATACCGGCAGCTAAACCAAAGAAAAGACCCAAGCCAATGCCGTAGCCGACCCCGAAGGGAGTACGTTACCGCCCGCGTGAGCAGCCGCAGCGGACCGTGTTGTCCACCCAGCAGGTCATAGGCAAGATAGAGCGTCCCCAGCACGTCAAGGCAGGTGCCCGTAATGCTGATCGCCGCCAGGGTGTGGTGATCCATTGGAGGATTTTAGCGGGAAGACCCGTTGTGGTTAGCGTCAGGTTTCCGGGTAGTGCGCTACTTTGATTCCCGTGATCGGGAACCGCAGTAGGCGACTGGCGAAATAATGCCGAGCCGCTTACGGTGCTTGAGTTCTTTGACAATCGAGGGTTGCAATTTTATTTGGGCCGCTTAATACTGCAAGCGGCTCTCAGGTGGGAACGCGACTGTTGTAGAGATGCGGCCCAATATAACCGCTGCTTGATACTGCGGTTGGCGTTTAGTAACTGTTTACTAAACCGTTGACAAGCGTCCCCATTTGCAAGCATGATGTTACATGTGTGACATCATAAAAATGTCAAGAAAACATCAATCTTGTTGACCGATGACACACAGCGGGGTGTTCCCCGTACCACCGAAAGGTGATTGGAAGCGCGTTTTACCTGAACGGAAGAACGACGGAACGAAGAACACTGAACGGCGCACAATCCCTCCGGTAGTCCGATCACCCCAAGGACAAGATTAAAGCCCCTCCCGATGTTTTGAGAGGGGCAGCGAGTTATCCAGACCAAGACCAAGGTTAAACCTGGCTTGATCCGAATAACGAGGACGATGCAACGCGGTCTGTGAGACATTTCACGTTGCGTCTCCTTGCTCCGAGGTTAAATTTCAGAGCCACCTTC
>Ga0209040_10001194_pt1 | contig 20433 bp, 20 predicted proteins | sample BogFormECP12_OM3_FD_188240 | JGI IMG/M metagenome (GOLD analysis project Ga0209040, IMG submission 188240) | Bog forest soil microbial communities from Calvert Island, British Columbia, Canada - ECP12_OM3 (SPAdes) (version 2) | ecosystem: Environmental > Aquatic > Freshwater > Wetlands > Bog ...
TGCCAAGGTTAAATCAGTGGGGGTGTTTGTATGGCGAGTGGAACGAACGGTTTGAATGGAACGAGTGCGAAGCGGCGGCGACGGCGGTTGATTTGGGTGGCTATTGCGGTGGTGGTGCTGGGTGGCGGCGGGTATGGGGTGATGGCAGCGCTGCGTCCGAATCATACGATTGATCCTTCGAAATTGGCGGATGTGGAGCGCGGGGATTTGGCGCGCGTGGTAGTGGCTACGGGGAAGATTCAGCCGCTCTCCAAGGCGGATATTAAATCCAAAGCTTCGGGGATTGTTAAGAAGATTTATGTGGACTATGGCGACCGGGTAAAAACGGGGCAGGTGCTGGTGGAGCTGGATCGCGTGCAACTGGAAGCGGCGGAGCGGGCGGCGAAGGCCAATTTGCAGGCGGCGGAGGCGGCGCGGAATTCGGCGATGGCTTCGCTGGAGCGGAATAAGGTGGATGCCGAGGGGCCGGATGTGCCGTTTTTGAAACTGAGCATGGAGCGGGCAGAGAAGGAGTTTAAAGAGGGCGTGGTGTCCAAGTCCGTGGTGGAGGATGCGCAGAAGAATTACCAGTTGGGATTGAACAAGCAGCTCAGCGCGCAGGCGAATTTGGCGGTGTCGCGCGCGGAGATTGCCAAGGCCGAAGGGGTAATGGCGCAGTCGAAGGCGGCATTGGACAACGCCGAAGAGGATTTGAAGAATTCGACGATACTGAGTCCGATTGATGGATTGGTCTTGTCGCGCGATGTGAATGTGGGGGACGCGGTTAGTTCGATTTTAGTGCTGGGCTCGCAGGCTACGCCAATTATGACCATCGGGGATGTGAGCGAAGTGTATGTGCAGGGAAAAGTGGATGAGGCGGATATTGGGAAAGTGTACTTGAATCAGCCGGCGCGGATTGTGGTGGAGTCGTTTAAGGATAAGAAATTTACGGGTAAGGTGACGAAGATTTCTCCGCTGGGGAAGGAAAAGGATAACGTGACCACGTTTGAGGTGCGCGTTTCGATTGCCAATTCCACCGGCGAGTTGAAGGCTTCGATGAGCGCCAACGCGGAGATTTTGCTGGAAGAGAAGAAAAATGTGTTGATGGTGCCGGAGGCAGCGCTGATTTATGACAAGGATCGCAAGGCGTCGGTGGAGATGCCGGATGCCAAGGGCGAGAACGGGAAGAAGAAGGTGGCGGTGAAATTGGGGATCTCCAACGGCGTGAAGACGGAGATTTTAGAAGGATTGAACGAGAAGCAGCAGGTGGTTTTGCAGTAGGGCGGATCCGGCTCGAGCCACAGTTGGATGCATCTTGCGGACATGGGGCGCAGCATGCTGCGCCCCTACAAAATCTCGGCGTGTCGACGGTGAGTTGAACGATGTCGTTTCAAGATTTGCTAAAAGATACGCTAGCGACGTTGTGGGCACACAAGCGGCGCACGTTGCTGACTATGTTTGGCATCGCGTGGGGAATTATTTCGATTACCGTGATGGTGGCTGCCGGCGAAGGTCTCGGCAAGGGCATCCAGGAAAATCAGGAGACGTTCGGTAAAGACGTTATGGTGATTTTTTCCGGCCGCACCAGCATGCAGGCCGGAGGCTTGCGTTCGGGGCGGGCGATTCGCTGGATGGAGGATGACTATAAGCAGGTGGCCGCGGATTCGCCGGCTTGCAAATACGTGATGCCAGAGCTGGGGAACGAATTGCAGGTGCACAGCCTGTATAACAGCGGGACGATCAATACCGTGGGGTCGCTGCCGCCGTTTACGGAGATTCGCAGCATCACCGTGGCGGAGGGGCGATTTTACAACTACGAAGACAATGCGGAAGCGCGGAACGTGGCGTTTTTGGGCAGCGATACAAAGAAGCAGCTGTTTGCGGACCGCGAGGCTGTGGGCGCTACCGTTTGGTTGAACGAAAAACCGTATACCGTCATTGGCGTGATGAAATTTAAAGACCAGAATTCGAGTTACGACGGGACGGACACGCGAAAGATCTTCATTCCGTTCGATGCGATGAAGCGGGATTTTCCCAACAAGCCGCCTTCGCCGGAGCATAGCGTGGACCGTTTGCTGGCGGCGCCGTGGAGTTTGGCGAGCCACCCCGATTGCGTGCTGCAACTGCGGAGGTCGCTGGGGCGGCTGCACAATTTTGATCCGCGCGATAAAGAGGCTGCGGGGATTTGGGACACGGTCAAGGGCGCGGAAGCGAATCGCATGATCATCGTGGGCATGGAAGTGTTTATGGGTGCGGTGGGGATTGCCACGCTTTTTCTGGGTGGCTTGGGAGTCATGAACGTGATGCTGGTTTCGGTGCGGGAGCGGACGCGGGAAATTGGTGTGCGCATGGCGCTGGGCGCAACACGCGCTTCGATTTTGCGGCAGTTTTTTTTGGAAACGATTATTGTGGTGGCGCTGAGCGGCGGGACCGGGCTGATCATTTCTTATGGTTTTTGTGCCTTGGTGAATTTGCTGCCCATGCCGCAGTTTTTCGCAGGATTGCTGGCGAGCTGGAAGTTGGGAGCGGTATCGGTGTCGCTGCTGGGATTGATCGCGGTGCTTTCGGCCTTGTATCCGGCGAACCGCGCGGCTTCGGTGGATCCCATCGAGGCGCTGCGGTTTGAGGCAGGAGGCTAGCGTGGGTATGTTCACGGAAATATTTCGCGAAGCCTGGGCAGCGTTGGGGCGCAATCCGCTGCGCTCCATGCTGACGATGACGGGAATTGCCTGGGGCATCGTGGCAGTGACATTGCTGCTGAGCTATGGCGCGGGATTTCGCAGCGTGCTGATGTATACGTTTGAGGTGTTTGGCAAAGGCGCGGTGGTGTGCTGGCCGGGAACCACAAGCGAGCAGGCTGGGGGCGAGCGGGCTGGCAAGGCGGTGCATTTCGATCAGGACGATGCGGAATGGGTGAAGGCGCAGTCGCCCCTGGTGAAGCGCGTGACGCTGGAGACCGTGCGGTTCAAGGGCATTTCGCACGAAGAGCGGCTTTCGGATACGGCCATTCGCGGCGTGTATCCGGAGTATGGCGAGATGCGGAATGAAGTGCCCATCGAGGGCAGTTGGATTACGCCCGAAGACATCGCCGAGCGACGGCGCGTGGTTTTTCTCGGCGAACGGCTGCGCAAGAAGCTATTCAGCGGGACGCCGGCAGTGGGCGAGGCCGTGCGCATCAATGGTGTGAAGTTCATCGTCATCGGGTCCATGGATACGAAATTTTCCGACAGCAACTATTTCACCAGCGATGACGAGTCGGCATTTATTCCATACACTACCGCCGGCGATTTGTGGGACACGAAATATGCGAGCGTGATGCTGTTTGAGCCGGCGGCGCCGGGGTTCGAAGCGCAGGCCATGCAGCAGGTGCGCGCGGCGATCGCCAGCCATCAACGATTTTCGCCGACGGATAAACGGGCGATCACCATGTTTGGGCGCGAGGAATTCAAGCCCATCTACGAAGGGATCACCATTGGCATCGAGGCGCTGCTGTTTTTTGTTGGCGCGCTGACGCTGGGGATTGGCGGGATCGGGGTGATGAACATCATGCTGGTGTCCGTCGATGAACGCGTGAAGGAGATTGGGTTGCGGCGGGCGCTGGGAGCGAAGAAGGCCCATATTCGCTGGCAGTTTTTGCTGGAGGCGCTGGTGATGACGCTGGCGGCGGGGGCCGTGGGGATGCTTTTGTCCGCGGCAATTACCGCCATGATTGGGACCATTCCGTTTCTTGGGCCGGCTTACGAGGATGAAACCGGCAAGGTGGATATCCATTTGACGCTGTCGGTAGTGACCATGATGTTGTCCACGGGGATTTTGATTTTGGTTGGCGTGCTTAGCGGATGGTTACCGGCGATGCAGGCGGCGAAGCTCGATCCGGTGGAAGCGTTACGGTACGAGTAGTGTGTTGCCCGCGCAGGCCGGACTAAAGTCCGGCACCTATAAAATCACTTGCGACGGCGCTTGATTTTGCCCCGTTTGAGCTTTGGCGGGCGGATTTTGTTGGTCGCGGCATAGCCCGCGCGCTCGAAGGCGCGCCACATGTACCAGCTGGCCACGGTGCGATAGGGGCGCCAGCGTTCGCCGAAGGCCAGGAGTTCGGCGGGGCGAGGCATGTGTTTTTTGCCGTAGGTTACGGACCAGCCCTTTTTTACGCCGAGGTCATGGATGGGCAAAACGTCTGGGCGGCCCAGGCGGAAAATCAGGAACATTTCCACCGTCCAGGCGCCAATGCCGCGCACGGAGACCAGGCGTTCGACGAGTTCCTCGTCGGACATTTTCTTCGCTTGCTCCAGCGTAGGGACTACCCCGTCGATGGTTTTCTGCGCCAGATCCTTCATAGCCAAAATTTTTGCGCCAGAGAGGCCCGCTTTGCGCAGTACGGGTTTGCGAAGGCGCAGCATTTCCCCGGGTGTGGGCGCTTTACCATTCGTTCCGAGGGCTTTGACGCGCGCGAAAATTGTGGCGGCGGCCTTGCCAGAAATGGATTGGTAGGCGATGGATTCCATTAAGGCTTCGTAGGGCGACTGGGCTTCGGCGATGTCAATCTCAAAGGGAATCATTTCATCGATCAAAGGCTTGAGGCGTTCGTCGCAGGCGGCGAGATGACGCTGGGCTTCGATCAGGTCGAAGGGCAGATTGCTGGGCGCGTTGGTCACTGTCGGTCCGTCGCTAGAGAATTTAGATGGCGAATAATCATAGGCGTCGATGGCTTATCCGGAGATGGGGTCCCGTCGTCAGTTGCGCCGAAAGCATACTGCGCAAAATATTTTATTTGGATTCCGGCAACGTGAGAAAGCCGTACCAGAGCAAGTCGCGAATCTTGGGTAAATATTTTCCGGGCAGATCCTCGGTGACGAAGTCCTCCCAGCTCCAGTCTTGCGAGCGCCTTCTCAACAGTCAAGCCGGAGCTTAGGTCAGCGATGACCTTCAGAACTTCTTCATCGACGTCGCTGAAGAAATATTTCAGGCCTTGAGTCAGGGCGAGTTCGGAATCCGTGGCCTGCCATTCGCCGTTTTGCACGCTGGAGGATTGCTGCAGCTTCAGGTATGGGGAGGGCTGCAGTCGTTGCTGGAGCAGGCCGGCGTCGCCCATTACTTCAACGGCGGCGCGAGTTTCGAACAAAGCGGCAACGCTGTCGCCGTAAGGATCGAGGCGGTCGTCGGGAGCCTCGTCAAACCAAAGGTAATTCTTGCGATTGCTGACGCGGCGCATGGTCAGAAGGCCAGTGCTGGTGGCGACGATATTTTTTCGCTGGAAATACTGCAGGGCCTGTTGGCCCAGAGTTGTGGAGTTGGCCTGTTCGTCTTCGCTGAGGCTGGAAAGCCACTCGGCGACGTGCTCGCCGGGAGTCAGAGAGATGTCGCGGGCGACCCAGACGTCGCAGCCAAGTCCGGCGAATGACTTCTCGAGAGTACTGCTCCAGGGTTGATCCTGAATTTCCTCCCACTGAAAGATCATGTGGAAGTAACCGCTCTCGTTGAGGAGCTGCGAGGCCTGGCGGGCCAGGTCGATGCAGAAGGTGTCACCGGCAGAGCCGGAATGCTTGAAACGATAGCGGTTAGAAAAGGCGTCGGTGACTGGGGCGATAAGGAAGGGAGGATTGCAGACGATAAGATCAAAGCGCTGGTGACGCACCGGTTCGAGAAGATCGCCAGTAAGAAAAGTGATGTTGCTGAAGCCGTTCCATTGGGCGTTGAATTGTGCGAAGCGAATCGCGGCAGGATTGACGTCGATGGCGTGAACGGTATTGCTGAAGGGCGCAAGCAAGGAAGCCAGAAAGCCGCAGCCGGTACCGATATCCAGAGCGCTACGCACGCGCGCGCGGGTCATGAGATGGGCGACTTCGAGGGAGGAGGGCGAGACGAGCATCATGGCTTCTTCCGGCGGAACGTCCTTTTCCGGAGCGGGAAAGGCAAACAGGAGATTCTGATAGGGCTGGATGCGCAGGGCGGAGGTTACCATGTCGTTTTGCGGCGCAAGGATTCCCGCGGCTGAGAGCTGATCGACCGTGAGCGGGGCGATGGCGGAGGAGACGTCCGCGGGGGCGACGTCTTCGAACATGAAGAAGAGACGCAGGAGGGTGTTGAGGGGCGTGGGAAGATCGTCCGCGGCGGGCAGGGTCAAGTCGCGATTATCGATGGTAGGAGCGATGCCGGACTCACAGTAGCCGGAAGAGAGCAGTAGTTGGCGAAGCTGCTGCAGCAACGGAGAAGCCGCGTCGGGCACCGGTTGAGAATGCGTGGCCATCGAGTCTCCCGTTCTAATGTGCGAGGTTGATTCGGCGCATCAAATCGGCGTAGCGCGAATCGTCCCGCAATGGGTCGTAGAACTGCTCCACGCCGAGAAATTCCAGTTGCGAATCGCGGGCGGCATAGGCTTTCTCGAGCCAGGCGAAGGCCTGGTCTTTGTCCCCTAAGGCAACGTAAATTCCCGCGACATAGGTTGGTGGAAGATAACCCGCCTTCGCACGCTGCAGCAAATCGGCGAGGATCTTTTCCGCCTCCGATTTTTTTCCAGAAACGGCATAGAGCCGGCCGATCGCGGAGGTGGCCTGTTGTGTGGGGCCCTGGGCTTGCCGAAGTTCCCCCAGCGCTTGCGGATATAGACCTTGTTGCTGATACGTCTCTCCCAGAAACAAATGCAGCGGCCAGAACTTGGAATTTACTTCCAATGATTGCTGAAAGGCCCGAACCGCGCGGTCGTTCTGCCGGGCGTACAAGAAGGCTCTGCCATATTGCAGGCACACTGGGCCGGAGATGGGATCGAGTTCGCGAGCGCGCGAGGTTTGGGCTATCGCCTCGGCATGACGACCCTCGAGCGAAAGCATCTCGGCATACAACGAGAGTGCCCAAGAATCGTTGGGGCTGAGTTCGATGGCCAGCTTAAATTCACGTTCTGCGGCGGCGCGATCCCAGTCGTATCGGCTGAGCCCAACGGCCAGCGCGGTATGCGCTTCGCTCAAACGCGGATCGAGTTCGACCGCTTTCAAGGCCGCTTCTTGTGCTTTGGGAAAAACCAGTTGCGGATCAGCATCGCCATTGAACGGCAGGACATGGTAGACGTTCGCCAGGCCGACGTATGCGAGGGCGTAATTAGGATCGATTTGAATGGCGTGCTGGTATTCCACGATAGCTTTTTGCAGTTCGTCGCCGGTATGGAAATTCCAGTGATATAGGCCCTTCAAGTAGGCTTCGTGAGCGGCGGGATTGACCGCACGCGAGCGATTCAATTGGGCTTTTTCCTGGGGCGTCAACTGCACTTGAATTTCTGCGGCGATCGCGCGGGCCACCTCGCCCTGCATGGTCAGGACGTCACTGAGATCGCGTTGATAACTGTGGGCCCACAGGTGCGTGTCAGTGCGGGCGTTGATTAGCTGCGCGGTAATACGCACCTGATCGCCGGAGCGTTCCACGGAGCCTTCAATGATCGCATCCACGCCCAACTCTTTAGCGATTTCTGGAATGGGTTTAGGATCGTGCAGATACCGCATGGTGGAAGTTCGCGAGATTACGCGCAGACCGCTGATCTGCGCCAGCTCGGTGATCAGCTCGTCGCCCATGCCTTCCACGAAGTATTCCTGCTCGGGGTCCTTGGAAAGATTGGCCAACGGCAGAACCGCCAGGGAATGAATCCTCGGAGTATCGGAAGTGGCGATGCGCTCGCGCAGTCCGCCAAAATTCATCGCCAGCAGTACCCCCAGCGTCACCAGTAGAGCGATACCGCAGACGGCGGCAACCACAGGCAAGTGGGATTTTTTTGCACCGGCCGGCTCGCGCGAAGCAACCGTCGAGGGCGTGCTCAATCTGCGCAGGTCGACGCCTAGCTCCTTCGCCGATTGGTAGCGCAACTCGGGAGTCTTCTCCAAACACTTCAAAATGATGCGTTCAAGCTCTGGTGAGACGCGAGGATTCACAGCGCGCGGAGTCACTGGAGCGTGGCGCAAGATCGCGTCGGTAAGACGCGAAGGAACCGTTTCCGCGAAAGCGCGCCGCCCTGTGGCCATTTCGTAGAGCACTGCGCCGAAAGAAAAAATGTCGCTGCGTGGATCGAGCGATTCGTCACGCAACTGCTCTGGCGCCATGTACGGCAACGTTCCCGAGGCAGTCTGGGTTTCACTGAGTGTTTCAGCCGGGGCCAGGCTGGGAAGCGGTTGGAGAAGCAGGGCCCAGCCGAAATCGAGGACCTTTACCCGTCCTTTCGGCGTGACCATGATGTTGCCGGGCTTTAAGTCGCGGTGAACAATGTGGTGTTCTTGCGCTTCTTCGAGGGCATCGGCGATCTGTACGCTGATGGCCAGAACTTCTTTTTCCGGCAATCCGCCGTTTGCGATCTTTTGGCTCAGCGTTTCTCCAGCCACAAATTCCATGGCTAGGAAATCCACATCGTTATCTGAATCGAAATCGTAGATGGTGGCGATCGCGGGATGATTTAGTTTGGAAAGCGCCAACGCCTCTTTTCGGAAGCGGCTGCGCGCTGTTTTGTCAGCCAGCGCTTTGGCGGGTAAAACCTTTATCGCGACGTCCCGCTCCAGTCGCTCATCGCGCGCCCGATAGACCTCGCCCATGCCACCGGCGCCAATTTTTGCGACGATGCGATATTGTTTGAGCGTTTGCCCGATCAAGTCGTTCGTGGCCCCGGCGTAATCTTAGGTTGCGCTCGTCACTCCAGTCAACGCGCGAGCTCGCGCCGGAGAACCTCGCTGGGTGTGCTAAACTTTCTAGTTTATGCAGACAGGAATTATTGGACTACCGCAGGTTGGAAAGACCACGCTGTTCCGGATCCTGACCAAGGCCAATGTCGAGGGCAAGGGCGGGCAGACTACCCACGTGGGCGTGGCCAAGGTCCCGGAGCCACGGTTGCAGCAGCTGGCTACACTGTATAACCCTAAGAAAATTACCTATGCGACCGTGCAGTATGTGGACTTGGGCGGGATGCAGAAGGAAAAGAATCGCGATGCGCTCGCGCCATTGCGTGAGGTAGATACCATCGCGCACGTGTTGCGGGTGTTCGACGACCCCACCGTGCCGCACTCCCTGGGCAGTATCGATCCGGTGCGCGATGCCACCAACCTGGAGCTGGAACTGATTCTCGCCGACCACGACCAGATTTCCCGCCGCCTGGAACGCGTCGAAAAGGATTTGAAGAAAAAGTCCGAACCCATCCTGATCCTCGAAAAAAATGTTTTGGAAAAATGCAAGGCGCATTTGGAAGCAGAAAAGCCATTGCGCGAACTCGAGCTGACGGCCGAAGAGCGCAAGCCCATCGGCGGCTTTTTATTTTTATCGGCGCGCCCCATGCTCTTCGTGCTGAATTTGGGTGACGACGAAGCTGCGGACCTCGCTACCGCGGTCGAACGCCACAAGCTCAGCGCGCTGCAAGGCCGTCCCAACACTGCCGTAGTTGCCATCTGCGGCCGCCTCGAAGCGGAGCTTGCCGAGATGGACGACAAAGAAGCCGCGGAAATGCTCGCCTCTTACGGACTGAAAGAGCCGGGCCTGAACCGCTTGATACGCGCCACTTACGATCTGATGGGCCTGATTTCGTTCTTCACCGCCGGCGAACCGGAGGTCCGCGCGTGGACCATTCACAAAGGTTCGACCGCCGTGAAAGCCGCGGGGGCGATTCACAGCGACATTGAGAAAGGTTTTATCCGCGCGGAAGTTGTTCGTTGGGACGATCTTCTGGCCGCGGGAAGTTTGGCCGCCGCGCGTGAAAAAGCGCAGGTGCGCCTTGAAGGCCGGGAGTACATCGTGCAAGAAGGCGACGTAATTCTGTTCCGCCACAGCGGCTAGATATGAGCGCCTTTATAGGTGCGGGGCTTCGGCCCGGCGCTCTGGCGGCGAGGATCCGTGGGAAGTACGTTCGCAATAAATCACGAAATAGCATTTCGCACCATGCTGGCCGCGGTGCTCGGCATCGTAGCGGCCGGTGGCAATCTGCTCGGCGGATATTTCGTGATCCACAAAGAGTGGTCCCGTAAATATCTGCAATATTTTTTGGCGCTGGGCGCGGGCTACATGCTCGGCGTGGCTTTCATCGACATCATCCCCGAGTCCATCCACCTGGCGGGCGAAGGCGCGCTTCTGTACGTGCTGATCGGCTATTTCCTGGTCCACCTTTTCGAACATACCATTGCGCCGCATTTTCACTTCGGCGAAGAGACGCATTGCGAGGAAGTCAGCCACCACCACGCGCGCACCACGGTCCTCCTCGGCCTGGCGATCCATACCTTCTTCGACGGCGTAGCTATCGCCGCTGGATTTTTGGTCTCCACCTGGCTGGGAGCGATCATTTTTGTCGCCATCTTCCTGCATAAGCTCCCTGAAGGCTTCACGGTGGCCTCGGTGGTGCTTGCCGGCGGGTATGGGAGAAGGGCTGCCATCCGAGCCGCAGGGCTACTGGGCGGATCGACGTTACTGGGCGTTCTCCTGACCAGCACCCTGCAAGGGCAGCTTAAATACGCCTTGCCGCTTTCCGGGGGCGTCACCCTATACGTCGCGGCCACCGACCTGCTCCCCGAGGTCAACCGCGAACCCAACTGGCGGCTGGCCCTCTTGGTCTTCGGGGGCGTCCTTAGTCTATTGATAATGCAGCATTTCTGGCACGTTTAAGCCTCCGCACCCGTCCTGGAAAGGCCCTCGAACTCGCAACTTTCACATTGCAATGGTGTTCGATAGGATGTGGTAGCTATGGCCAGGTCGGACGTCCAACTGATGCTGGACGTGAAGGCGGGCGACGAACAGTCGTTCGAGCTTCTCCTGCATCGTTACCGCAGTCCGCTCGTCAACTTTCTGTACCGTATGGTGCGGAACCGCGAGCAGGCGGAGGATCTCGCGCAGGAAGTGTTTCTGCGCGTGTACCGGGCACGCGCGGAGTATGTGCCCAGCGCCAAGTTCACGACGTGGCTGTTCCGCATTGCCACCAACCTGGCGCTCAATTCGGTGCGCGACACGCGGCACCAGCGCATGGAAATTTCGCTGGATGCGCCGCTGACCGCCGACTCCGAGGAGGGCGACGAACGGCCGCTCGATGCCGCGGATCAGCATCCCAACATTGAGCAGCACCTTGTGGCACAGGCGAGGAGTAAGATGATTCGCCACGCCATCGAAAAGCTCCCGGAAAAGCAGCGCGCCGCGGTGCTGCTGCACAAATACCAGGAGCTGGACTACAACGAGATTGCGAAGATTTTGGAGTGCTCGGAAAGCGCATTGAAGTCGCTGCTGTTCCGGGCCTATGAAGCGCTACGAGTGGAACTAGCCCCGCTGGTGGCGCAGCAAGCCAAGCAGTGAGTTGCAGGAGCCGAGTGGCGAACAGATGGGAAGAGCTGAGAAGGGAAGGACGTCATGAGTTGCGGACGAATGGAAAATAGAATTTTGAGTTATGTGGACGGGCGCTTGAAAGAGAGCGAACGCCTGGAGGTCGAAAAGCACCTCGCCTCTTGCCCCGCGTGCGAGCTGCGTGTGAATGAGTTTCGCGCAGTGTCCGGCCTGCTGGATGAATTGGCCGTGATTGCCCCTTCGCCGGCATTTGATGTGCGCGTGCGCGCGCTCGTGGCCGCGGAGCCGGTCAAGCAAAGCTGGTGGGCGCAGTTTGCGCTGTCGCCGCGGGTGGCCATGGCCGGCGCTCTTCTCGCGCTGTGCGTCTTGTGGGTGGGCCTCCGGCCTTCGGTGAACCCCGCGACGGAAGCGGAGATCAATCAGAATATGCCGGTACTGGAGAATTACGATGTGCTCAGCAATTTTGAACCGCTGACGGATCTGCCCGCACCGGTGGCGGCGGATGAGCAGCCGCAGCAGGACGACGCCAATCAGACGAATCAGCAAATGTAAGGACCAATGAGCAGAACGCTCCAACTCGCTGGATGTGTGCTCGCGCTGGTGTTCAGCGCGGGGCTGGCGCTGCCGTGCGCCGCGCAACGCCCGCACTATGCGGCGCAAAACCCCGCGCGGCCGGCCAGTCCGCCGCCGCGCCAGCAGCGCCCAGCGCAGCGGCCGCCACAACAACAGCGTCAGCCGCAGCGGTCACCACAACGGCAGCAGGCTCAGCAACAGGCGCGTCCACAAGGCGGGCCAACTGGAGCTGGCAATAACGCAAACGGCTCAGCCCGCGGCGGGCAAATCAATCCGAACTGGAATCGCCCGGCCGGCGGCAACCTGCACGCGGACCGCCCGCCCTCGGCGAACGCGCCGCCAAAGCGCTTCAACGAGCTTTCTCCGCTAGAGAAGCAGCGGGTACTGGACAATAACCGTCGACTGCAGAACCTAACGCCGGCGCAGCGGCAGGATCTCGCCGATCGCGCACACATCTGGCAGCAGATGACGCCGGCGCAGCGCGACCACGTTAAGAACGATGTGCTACCAAGGTGGCGGAGCATGCCTCCGGACCGCAAGCGTGCCATTCAAAATCGCCTGGCGGTACTGAAGAATATGCCGGAGAGCGCGCGCAACCAGCATCTTAACGATCCCAATTTCACGCGCGGCATGAGCGAAGAAGATAAATCCACGCTGCGCGACTTGAGCCACCTGCACGTCGGCGGTGCGCCGGACCAACCTAACGAGTAGTCCGCATAAAAAAACCCGATTTACTCAAATCGTTTTTTTAGTTTTGCGAACTCCCTCTCTTGCGTGTACCTTCACCTAGGTTCTTGCGTTGACTATGAGATTCCAAAATGACTTACTTTCTAGCCCTCTCGGCGTATCTCCGGCGCAGGCTTCTGTTCGTATTTCTAGCTCCAAATCGACGTACAACGCTGGCTGTTGTTGTCGCTGATCTTCTTTTCGCCTTTCTCCATTCGCTGACATTCTAGTTTACGTAGCCCGTTCGTCGGCGTTCCCGTTCCAAATTTTTTCCAACTACAAGCGAAGTCCGCAGTCTCCAACTCCGTTTCCCTGGGAACCGGAACTCAAAGAGAGGATATCTCCATGAACTCAAGGAATCGTCGTACCCGTTTACTTCATCTCTTGCTGTTCGCCTTACTGTTTGCACTTTTCGCGGGAAACGTGCGCGCCCAGTCCAACCTTGTTCCCGACCGCGACGATGACCGAGACCACCACCATCGCAAGGAAAACACCCTGCTTATCTGGGCCGGAGACAAAGCCCACGTGAAGCCAGACTTCCTGGCGGTCATCGATTTTGATGAGCACTCTCCGAACTACGGCAAAGTCCTGCGCACCGTGCCGCTGACCGGACCCTCGGCCATCGGCAACGAACCACACCACGTGGGGCTTTCCGCCGATGGCAAGACCTTTGTGGGCGGCGGACTGCTGAGCGTTTTACGTGGCCAGGACCAGGTTTTCTTTTTTGACGTCAGCCATCCGCGCGATCCGCAATTCATTCGCTCCGATAATCCGCCGCACGCTTCCATCGCCGACGAGTTCGATTCGCTGAGCAACGGAGGTTTCTTCGGCACGTTCATGGGTTCGCCAGACGGCGCCAACCCCGGTCGCCTCGTGGAATATGATGCCAATCAGCGTTACGTGCAGGCCTGGCCGCTCAATCCCCCGTCGGATGGCTTCGATCCCCACGGTTTGGCCATCGATGAAGCGCACAATCTGATCCTCACCAGCGATTTCATCTGCCCCCTGCATACCTTAAACGTCTCCGGCGGCGACGAAGTTCTGCTGCGCGGCAGCGTCCGCGTCTGGGATTTTGCCCAGCGCTCCATCGTGCGCACAATCACGGTCGGCGATCCCGCGAGTCCGGCAGGCACCATCGATGTCGGCTTGATTCCTGGCGATCGCCAGCTGCGCGCGTTTACCGCGGGGATGGCTGACAACAAGCTGTATCTGATCGATACGAAGCAGGGCATCGCGACCGCGGTATACGATTTCGCTCCCTTCGCGATCGCTGGCGCGCCGACATGGCCGCAGCTTTTCCGCATCAATCGCGATGGCACAAGGCTGTTCATCACCCTCAACTACGCGGGCAACGCCGGCAAGGTGGTGCTGTTCGATATTTCACGCCCGGAAAATCCCAAAATGCTCAGCTCCGTGGATCTTGGCCCCGGCTCAGGTCCCCACTATCTCAACCTGACGGCCGACGAGAAGCGCCTGGTGGTCTCCGACTACTTCCTCGTCGAAGATCTTGCTCCCGGCGGAGTGGTCAGGGCCGAAGGCGACCACAAAATCCATGTGCTCGAAGTGGGCCGCGATCACCTAAGACTCGATCCGCGCTTCGACCTGGACTTCAATCGCGACATCGCTACCGGTCCTGCGCGTCCGCACGGCATCGTAGTCCTCCCCGCAGGGAACGATGATCGCGACTGATCGAAGATATCGGACCGAGTAGCAACCAATTTGGGCCGGCGCGTTGACATCTTCCCGGTTCTCGCGGCATCGTCACCTGTTCGCCTTTTGCGCATCGAACAGGTGAAGGGTGGTCCGGCTGGTGACGACGCGCTTCCGCGCCTTGCAGCATCGCAATTTTCAACTGTTTATTGGCGGGCAACTGGTCTCATTGATTGGGACCTGGATGCAGACCACCGCGCAGCTTTGGCTGGTCTACAAGCTCACGAATTCCGCGGCCCTGCTGGGGCTATACGGATTTGCCAATCAGATTCCCATTTTGCTGCTGGCATCCGTGGGCGGTTATGTGGGTGACCGCTACAATCGCCTCTACGGCGTGATCGCCACGCAAACCGTCTCCATGATTCTTGCGTTTGTGCTGGCCGCGCTGCAGTTGACGCATATCTTGCGCGAGTGGGAAATCATTCTCATCGCGTTTCTCGTCGGCACTGTGAACGCCTTCGATGTGCCGATCCGGCAGTCGCTGTTTGTGCAGATGGTGGGCAAGGAGGATCTGCCGAACGCTATCGCTCTCAACTCTTCGATATTCAACGGTGCGCGCGTCGTGGGACCGGCAATTGCGGGTTTTGCGATTGCCTGGATCGGCGAAGGCTGGTGCTTTTTTCTAAATGGCGTCAGTTTTTTGGCGGTCATTGGGGCGCTGCTGGCCATGCGTGTCAGCCATGAGAAGCCGCAGCCCAGCGAGGACTCGCCGTTTCGTGCATTTCTGCAGGGATTTCGTTATGCCATGTCCGACGCGCCGGTCCGCTCCGTGTTATTGCTCTTGAGCGTATTGAGTTTGTTCGGCCTGCAATATTCCGTGTTCTTGCCGATTTTTGCCGATGGCATTTTGCACGGGGGCGCGAAGGGCATGGGCTTTCTGATGAGTTCCGCCGGAGTGGGCGCGGTAATGGGGGCGCTGTATTTCGCCGGGCGCACCACTTATACCGGACTGGCGCGATTGGTCGCTGCGACTGCCATGGTTTGCGCCGTCGGCCTGATAATTTTTTCGCAATCAAGACATTTCTTGTTGTCCGCTGTGGTGATTTTTGTTGTGGGCTGCGCCGCCACGGTGCAAATGGCGGCGACCAACACCATCGTGCAAAGCCGCGTGCCGGATCCCTTGCGCGGCCGGGTGATGGCCGTGTACGCCACTATGTTTATGGGTGTGCAGCCCATCGGATCGCTGATCGCCGGCGGCATCGCCAAGCGCATCGGCGCACCCTACACGATGACGATTTTCGGTTTGCTGGTGTTCGCCGCGAGCCTGGTCTTCACTGCCCTGGTGGTGATGCGCCTGCGGAAATTCCCCGCAGAATCGACCGCCGCGACGGGTGGTTGAGCGATCTCAACAAGTTCGCCGCATTCCTTGTTGGGGGCGCATCATGCTGCGCCCCAGCTGGCCCGGGCGTCAGAGGGAGCGGACTTCGGGCTCAACGCTTGTTTACGGATTCGGCCGGTAAATCCAGGCTGTTTGTTCGGAGCCCGTCGGCACCGAGTTCGTATTCAGGGCTGCGAGGATAGCGTCGACTCTTCCGCGCTCCGCTGACAACGAACAGACTGGGTCAGTAGCGGTCGCGTCACCCGCAAGCAAAAGCGCCTGGCAGCGGCAACCGCCGAAGTCCTGCTCGCGGCGATCGCAGGTTTTACAGGGTTCTTGCATCCAACCTTGGCCGCGAAATTTCTGGAAGGCTTCTGACGTTTCCCAAATCTCGCGGAGTCCGCGATTCTTCACATTTTCGAACGATAGTCCAGGAATGATTTTAGCTGCGTGGCAGGGAAGCGCTTCGCCATTCGGCGTGATGAGCATTAGTTTGCGGCCCCAACCGCCCATGCAGGCTTTGGGAAATTTCGCGTAATAATCCGGTACAACATATTCAACGCGGATTTTCCCGCGCAGGCGTTCGTGCGCGTTTTTGATAATTGCGAGCGAATCGTCAAGTTGCCCGCGCGTGGGCAGCAGTGCGGCGCGATTGGCGAAGGCCCAGCCGTAATACTGCACGTTAGCAAATTCCACGCGCGTGGCGCTGGAATTCTCGGCGATTGCCAGCATCTCCTCGAGTTGATGGATATTGCGCCGGTGAATGACAAAATTCAGCGTGACGGCCACGCGCCGCGATTTCAGCCAGTCCAGTACGCACAGTTTTTGCGCGTGCGTTTTGCTGCCGGAAATTTCTTCGGCGATTTTTTCCGTGGCGCCTTGGAAGCTGAGCTGGAAATGGTCCAAGCCGGCGTCGACTAACGCATCGAGCCGCTTTTCGTCCAGCGGCAGGCCGGAGGTGATCAGATTTACGTAGAGGCCAGCAGTACGCCCGGCGCGGATTAATTCGACGATGTCCGCCCGCGCCAACGGTTCACCCCCGGTGAGGTCGGCCTGCAAGATGCCTAGTTCGGCGGCTTGCTCAAAAACTCTTTGCCAGTCTTCAGCGGAAAGTTCGCTTGCGCGTGCTTGCAATTCTTGTGGATTCGAGCAATAGACGCAGTGCAGCGGGCAGCGATGGGTTAGTTCGGCGATCAGCGCCAGCGGGTTGAAGGTGGAAGCCATGAAGTCAGGTTCTCGGTGGCATAGACTCTCGTCTGTGGGGTTTGCCGCCGCCACCTGCGCGTAGTCCGAATGCCAAGGCGCCGCACACACAGCCCAGACTGAAGTCTGGGCCACTAAAAATCCAGTGCGCGCTGGTCGTGCAGCAGTTTCAGGTAGCCCTGAATGTCTTGCGCGACTTTCTCCGGCGCAGCTTTGCTGTAGATTTTTTGCAGGTCGCTGATGATTTGCTGCACGGTGTGCTGGCCGTCGCAGCGTTCGATAATTTCCAGGCTCGGACCTTGCAGTCGTAACGCGCGCTCGGGCATCAGCAGCGTGCGCGGTTCCTTTCCTGCCTCGTTCAGGCGGCACCCTGGAGCCAGCCGCGGCTTGCTCTGCGGATCGAGATTTGCCGGCGTTTCGGTCATTAAAGTCCCGTCACAAATCGCTGGGCTGAAAAGCCCCGGGCGGCGGCCAGCCGGGATTTACGTAAGCGTGGTACAGTGCGTCAAGTTGCGCCCAGAGAATGTCGCATTTAGCTCGCAACGCGCCGTAGGCCAGCTCCTGATCATCGCGCGTACGCGCGTGTTTCACCACCCAGGAGAGGGCGAACTCGGAGTCTTCCGGCGCTTGCGTCAGCCGCCCGCTGAAATAATCGAGGCCGCCGGTGAGCCACGGATAATGTTCCTTCAGCCGGTCGATGCGCAGAGAGATCAGCTGCTTCGAAAAAAGCTCGGTGAGCGAAGAAGCCACAGCCTCGAGATGCGTCCGCGTCGAAACAAAATTCACGTACGCGTCTACCGCGTAGCGCGTAGCCGGCAAACTACCCTCGCCGCGCACGGCCTGCATGCGCGGCAAGCCGGTGGCCTCCACCAGCTTGAGCCACTTCTCGATGCCGCCGGGATTGCTGCCGTCCCCATCGTGGTCGATGATGCGCTTGCGCCAGGCCGCGCGAAATCCAGGATCTTCGCTGCGCGCCAGTATCGCGGCGTCTTTCATGGGAATGCGGCTCTGATAGAAGTAGCGATTCAGGGCCCAGGCCTGCAGTTGACCGCGCGTCAGCTTGCCTTCATGCATCATGTTGTGGAACGGATGCTTGTGGTGGTAACGCTCTTCACCGATGGCGTGGAATCCCGCAATGAATTGCGGCTCCGGGAGCGCGTGTTTTTCCGTGGCGATGGTCACAGTTGCAGCTCCATGCCATCGTAGGCGATTTCAAAGCCCGCTTCCAGCACCGCGCGGTGTTCTGCGCTGTCTTCGTCAAGGATGGGATTGGTGTTGTTGATGTGAATCAGGATTTTTCTGGCCGTCGACGATTTGGGGAACTGCTCCAGCAAGCCGCCAGGACCGGAAAGCGGCAGATGGCCAATTTCACGAGCGGTCTTATGACTGCGGCCCGCCTGGATGAGTTCCGTGTCGCTCCAGAATGTGCCGTCGACTAAAACCACATCGCTAGAGGCCGCCCAGTCCTTCCAGCCGGTGTTGCGATTGGGCAGCGAGGGAGCGACAAACAAGCGTTTGCCGCAATGATCGAAAACAAATCCCATGACCGCCTCGTCGGGGGCCAGGAAGGGGCGAAGCTTTCCGCTGACGTAATCCGGGTATTCTCCCCCCAGGGAAATGGCGCGGGAGAAGAGCAGCGGAGGCCCCTCGGGATTGTGGTGCTTGCCGGTGTCGCCCGTGGCGGCGACCTCGAGGGAAACCCACTCGACGGGCGGCGCTGCACGGCCAAGCACCCGGAAGATGGAGTTTTCTTCGGAAACGATGCGGCGTACCGCGGGGGTTGAGAGAATGCGGAAGCCTTGAAATTCGCGCAAGTGCAACAGACCCATAAGGGAGTCGACATCGGCGCTGGGAAGATAGACGTCGCGAATTGGTGTCGAGCTATGTCCGTCGGAAAAAGGTTTTAGTTCACGGGTGGCGAGGACCTGTTGGCGCAGATCGGGGGAGGCATTGACCAGCGTCCAGTACTGACGCTGGGCGTACTCGGGGTTGGCGTCGATGGCGATTTGCGTTTGCGTGCGGGCTGGGCCGCGGAATTGCCCGGCTCGGAAGCGGCGGCAATTGGAGCAAGCACAATTCCACTGCGGAAAGCCGCCGCCAGCCGCGGAGCCTAGGATTTTAATGCGCATGGCGAGATGAATGGTTCAGGCAAACCACTGAAGAGAGTGAACAGAGTGCAAGGATCTACGATAGGTTGACAGGGCCCGCCAATACGAGCCAATCAAACTGCCGCAGCGCAGCAAAAGACGGCGCACCTGCCCCCAAACGGCGGCAGCGACTAGAGTTCGGCGTTGGCGTAGGAGCTGATTTCGCAGCTGAGGTCGATTTCTTCGTGGCTCGGTGTGGTCCATTCCATGGCGGGTCTCCTTGGGAGCATGCTTCCTACTGTCGGATTCAGAATAACATGCGGCAGATACAAAGGAAATAGGCCCTAGGGAGGGGCCTTAAGCTGGCCGGCAGGCCCTGGGCAACTAGCCTTTCGCGGCCTCGACCACTGGAAGAGGAGGAATGCCGTCGCCATCCAGGCCTACTCTTCTGATTTGGTCTGGCCATGTAATTCGGCTAGAATCCACTTCTGCAAGATTCCGCGACAGTGCGGATTCATCTCCCGAAACTCCACGCCCATGCCCGCGGCTGCTTTGACGTAGATCACCGATGCGTGGGCCTCGAAGTATTCGGCGCAGTGAAAAATCTTCACCAAGACATGCGTTTGCTCCGGAAACGGAGAGGGGGTCTGCAGGTAGCAGCCCAGCAAGCTCAGTTCCGTGACGCGCGCCCTTACCGTCGCGTTGGGCGAACCTTCCGGTGCCATCTCAGCAGCAGCATCGAGAGAAAACCGGAATCCTCGGCGTTGTCGGTCCATGCCGTCTAGCCTAGTCCATCGCTGCAGGGCAGGGGCGCACTTGATTAACCCTGCGTCACGAAATGCATAACATGGATTATTTGGGGTGTCAGTGACGGATTGGCCTCAGGAAGCGAGCTTTCCTTGGGTGGGTCGCTACAACGGAGTACCATCGCAACACCCCTTCCCCCAAAAGGGGGAATAGCGATGCGAGCCGAACGACGGCGCGAAACCAGGTATCCGTTCATAGCCATGGCGGAAATCGTTGATGAGAAGGAACATGCCCGTACGTCTTCACGGATCAGCGACCTCAGCCTGCACGGATGCTATGTGGAGATGCTGAATCCCTTTCCCGCGGGGACCAACGTGATGATCGAGATTTACACCGAGACCGAGTCCGTGGAGACCCAGGCGACGGTGGCTTTTTTTGAGGCCAAGCAAGGCATGGGCCTGCAATTCAGGGAGCTGCCACAATATTACTCCGACGTTTTGAACCGTTGGCTGACACAAGCCAAAGATAGAAAGGCCAACTGAATCTCTCGACGGCCGCTGTTTCACGCCGTCGGCTCGGGAGTTCCGAGGGTTTCGGCGATTAATTTGAACAACTTGTCGAAGTCCACGGGCTTCCGCAGATAAGCGATCGCGCCAGCCCGCCGGGAAGGTTCTTCGCTAGAGCTGGGATCGTTCGAACTGATCACAATGATCGGGATAGTAGAGGTAGAAATCAGCATCTGTAGCCGCTGCATCACCACAAAACCGTCGCCTCCTGGCAAACCGAGATCCAGAAGGACCAGGTCGGGCTGTT
>Ga0209040_10001195_pt1 | contig 20425 bp, 17 predicted proteins | sample BogFormECP12_OM3_FD_188240 | JGI IMG/M metagenome (GOLD analysis project Ga0209040, IMG submission 188240) | Bog forest soil microbial communities from Calvert Island, British Columbia, Canada - ECP12_OM3 (SPAdes) (version 2) | ecosystem: Environmental > Aquatic > Freshwater > Wetlands > Bog ...
CGATGAGGACGTGCTGCGCGCCGGGGCGAAAATCGCTTCCACGAAGGCAGATCGGCGCGCTCCCCTCGCAGCATCCGCCTGACAGGTGAATGATCAGGGGACCGCGCGAACCTTTGAGGGAGCGAACGAGCTCCGCGGCTGCGGCGGTGAAGACGCCGCGATCAGGCATTTCGTTTCTGATCCGCGCCCGGATGAACCGGCTGACAAGAAACGGCGGCTTTCGCCGCCGCCTGTTTATGACGTAACAGTCTGGCTAACGATTCGGTCCCGCCTCACCTCTCGTCGCCCGCCGCCGGAGCCGCGCAGACCGTCGAGCGGGTCAGGAACCGGCGCTCCCGGCCGTTGTCGAGCGAGAACATGCCGCCGCGCCCGGGCACGACGTCGATGATAAGGTCGGTGTGCTTCCAGGCCTCGTACTGCGCGCGCCCGATGTAGAAGGGCGCGCCGCCGATCTCGCCGAGCTTGACGTCGTTGTCGCCGATGAGGAACTCGCCCTCGTGGTAGCACATGGGCGAGGAGCCGTCGCAGCAGCCGCCCGACTGATGGAACAGCACCGGGCCATGCTCGGCGACGATCTCGGCCAAAAGCGCAAGGGCCGCCGGCGTCGCGCTCACCTTGTCGGCCATTATCGGCTCCTCGTCCGGGCGCGGGTCAGCGCCGGCCGCGGATCGCGGCATGGTCTCAACGACGCTTTCGTTTCAGGCAGGGGCGCGCCCTCCAGGAAGGGAGCGCCCAAGGCGATTTCCGACACGAGGCGGCGCTCCGGTTCAATGCTTGCGGCCATGGCGATCGCATGCGCCCGGCTGCGCACCCCAAGCTTGCGGAAGAGCGCGCTCATATGTGCTTTCACCGTCGATTCAGCGAGGCCGAGCTCGTAGGCGATGAGCTTGTTCGGCAGGCCCTTCACAAGAAGGTCGAAGGCGCGCCTCTGCGAGGGGCTGAGCTGCTCGAGGCGCTCATGAAAGCCGCCGCCCGAGACGAGCGTCGGCGCCGGCCGCGCATGTCCAAAGCCGCAGCAGCGCTCCGCGCCGGGGAGATGGAGCACAAAATTCCGGGCGTACTCGAAGAAGGCGTTCGCCTGTTCGGCGAAGGCTGCGCGGCCGCCGCCGCTGGGGCGCAGATAGCGACTGATTGCATCGCTGGCCCGCCCGGAATCGTCCACCAAATCGGCGATCTTGAGGACTGCTTCCGCGCACTCCTGGAGCGATGCGATCGCCTTGCGCTGCAGTTCTGCGACCTCGGAGAGCTGCGCAAAATTCCGGCCTCCGATCGCTTTGGAGGCCGCCTCGACGACGCCCTTGAGCAGGGCGACTTGCAATGTAAGCGAGCTCGCGTTGCCGCGGTCTCCGGCGCGGGCAAAGGGCGCGCTGAAATCGCAGATCTGTTGCCGGCCCATGTTTCCGTTCCCTTGACGCTAGTTTTTTTGAACGGCGCGGGCTTCAAGTCCCGCGCCGCCATCCTTATTGCAGCCTGATCAGAAGAAGCCGAGCTTCTTCGGGCTGAAGCTGACCAGCACGTTCTTCGTCTGCTGATAGTGGTCGAGCATCATCTTGTGCGTCTCTCGTCCGATGCCGGACTGCTTGTAGCCGCCGAAGGCCGCGTGCGCGGGATAGGCGTGGTAGCAGTTCGTCCAGACGCGCCCGGCCTGGATGGCGCGGCCGAAGCGGTAGCAGCGGTTGATGTCACGGCTCCAGATGCCGGCGCCGAGGCCGTAGAGCGTGTCGTTGGCGGTGTGCAGCGCCTCGTCATCATCCTTGAACGTGGTCACCGAGACGACCGGCCCAAAAATCTCCTCCTGGAAGATGCGCATCTTGTTGTGGCCCTTGAACACGGTCGGCTTCACGTAGTAGCCGCCTGCGTACTGGCCCTCAAGGATGTTGCGCTCGCCACCGATGAGAACCTCGGCGCCTTCCTTCTTGCCGATGTCGATGTAGGAGAGGATCTTCTCGAGTTGCTCTGAGGAGGCCTGCGCGCCGATCATCGTCTGCGGATCGAGCGGGCTGCCCTGGACGATCGCGTCGACGCGCTTGAGCGCCCGCTCCATGAAGCGGTCGTAGATCGATTCCTCGATGAGCGCGCGGCTCGGGCAGGTGCACACCTCGCCCTGGTTGAGCGCGAACATGACGAAGCCTTCGATCGCCTTGTCGAAGAAGTCGTCGTCCTCGGCGCAGACGTCGTTGAAGAAGATGTTGGGCGACTTGCCGCCAAGCTCGAGGGTGACCGGGATGAGGTTTTGCGAGGCGTATTGCATGATAAGCCGCCCCGTCGTCGTCTCGCCGGTAAAGGCGATCTTGGCGATGCGGTTCGAGGAGGCGAGCGGCTTGCCGGCCTCGAGGCCGAAGCCGTTGACGACGTTGAGCACGCCCTTCGGCAGAAGGTCGCCGATGGTCTCGAGCAAGACCATGATCGAGGCCGGGGTCTGCTCGGCGGGCTTCAGCACGACGCAATTGCCGGCGGCGATCGCGGGTGCGAGCTTCCAGCAGGCCATGAGCAGCGGGAAATTCCACGGAATGATCTGCCCGACGACGCCGAGCGGCTCGTGGAAGTGATAGGCGACGGTGTCATGGTCGATCTCGCCGATCGAACCTTCCTGGGCGCGGATCGCGCCGGCGAAATAGCGGAAGTGGTCGATCGCCAGCGGCAGGTCGGCGGCCATCGTTTCGCGGATCGGCTTGCCGTTGTCCCAGGTCTCGGCGGTGGCGAGCTTCTCGAGGTTCGCCTCCATGCGGTCGGCGATACGGTTGAGGACCTGCGCCCGCTCAGCCGGGCTGGTGCGGCCCCACGCGTCCTTGGCGGCGTGGGCGGCGTCGAGCGCGGCCTCGACGTCCGAGGCGTCGGAGCGGGCGATCTCACAAACCGGCTGGCCGGTGATCGGGGAAATGTTGTCGAAATACTTGCCCGCCTTCGGCGCCCGCCAATCGCCGCCGATGTAGTTCTCGTATCGTTTGGCGAATGGGGCCTTAAGCGCGATATTGAGGTCGACTTTGGTCATGGGGTCTCTCCCTTTCATGCGCCGCCGCGGATCGGCGGCGTTGCGATGAAACTCCGTCAATCGCGTCTTCCTGAGAAGTCCCCTGAACCGGGAGGTCCGCGCGACCTGTCGCAAAACTGAGACAGTTTTGCCTGTCTCCAAAACTAGCGGCGCAGCTCGAGCTGATTCATCTTGCGATGGAAGGTCGCGCGCGACATGGCGAGCGACTTGGCGGCTTTCGAAACGTTGCCGCCGGCGCGGGCGAGCGCCCGCTGCAGCACCGCGCGCTCGGCTGCGAGCACGTCGTCCCTTTCCGCCTCGGCTTGCCCGATGAGGTCGGACGCCGGAATCGGCCGCCCCAGCGCCGACGGGCGGATGCCGAGCGCGAGCCGCGCCGCGCGCGTCGCGCCGACGACGAGGTCGTCGCGGTCGACCGCGAGCAGCGCGTTGCCGGGCCGCTCGCCCGAGGGCGCGAGGACGATTCGCGCCTTGGGAAAGGCGCGGCGGAAGTTTTCCGATTCGATCGCGCGCGCGGCGTCGGCGACCGCGGTCGCGATGAGCCGGATGAAGCCCTCGGTCAGGTCGGCGCGGCAGGAGGAGACGTCGAGCGCCGCCGCGAGTTCGCCCTTCTCGTCGTAGATCGGCGCCGTCGTGCAGCTCAAAAGCGCGTTGCGGGCGAAATAGTGCTGATCACGGTCGATCGTCACCAGCCGCTGTTCGACGATGCAGGTGCCAATGCCGTTGGTGCCCTCGCACTTCTCGCTCCAAATCGCGCCGGTCCATAAGCCCCACTCGTCGAAGGTCCGGTCGTCGCATTGCGCGCCCCGCCGGTCGACGACGACGCCGTCCCGGTCGGCGAGCACGACGGAGCATCCGACCCCGCCGACGGCCTGGAACAGGCGATCTAGGCCCGGTTTCGCGACGGAGAGGAGCGGCCCCAGCCGCTCCTGAGCCGCGGCCACCTCCGATTGTGTCAGGCGGCGGGAGGGCTGCTGCGTGGCCGGATCGAGGGCGTGGACCTTACCGGAGCGCCGCCAGGAGGCCGCGAGCGCCGAATTCGCCGGGTCGCTGCCGCTGATGGCTTTGAGCACCTGGTCCACATGGGCCGCGACGAACGAACGTCCCATGTTTCCTCCCTTCGAAGAGGCGGCCTTCGATTTTATCGGATCTGGGCCGTATTAAGCGCTGATGAACAAGCGCAGTGAATGAAACTGTTCTTGCCCCTACCGCGCGCAGGAGTCCAGGCGCGCGGGACAAGTCATATTGACGCACTTGCGCCCGGTTTAGATCTTCTGGTCATTTCTCAGGAGGTTGCCGGGCTGGGCTGTCCGGTCTTGGCTGACTGGGAGACAACCCTAACCCTCAGTTGGGCGAAGAGCGATGAGGCGTGCGTGAAGGTCTTCTTCTTCGGCCTCGGCTATTGCGCGCAAGCCCTGATCCGCAGGGCGCCGGAAATTGAGGCGAGCGGCACCACCCGCTCGGAGGAACGCGCCGATGCGCTGCGCCGGATGGGGGTCGAGGCGTTCGTCTTCGACGGCGATCGCGTCGAGCCCGGGCTCGATGCGGCGCTCGGCCAAGCGGAGGCGATCGTCGTCTCGATCCCGCCGCACGGCGACGACTGGGCGTCCCGGTTTGCGAGCGCGATTGGCGCGGCCCCGGCGCTGAAAAGCGTCGTCTATTACTCGACCATCGGCGTTTACGGCGACCACGGCGGCGCTTGGGTGGACGAGACGAGCGAGACGAGAACGCGCTCCGCGCGCGGGCTCGCGCGGCTTGCAGACGAAAGGCGGTGGAGCGAAGCGGGCAGGGAGCTCGGCGTTGCGACGGACGTCCTGCGCTTGCCAGGCATCTATGGGCCGGGCCGTAACGCGCTCGTGAAGCTGCGCGCGAGGCAGGCGCGGCGGATCGTGAAGCCGGGCCATGTGGCGAGCCGCGCGCATGTGGACGACATCGCGGAGATGACCCGCTTGGTCTTGTCAAGCGCGCTCGAGGGGCAGGTCTGGAACGTCGGCGACGACGCGCCGTCGCCGCCTGAGGACGTCGTCGCCTATGCGGCCTCGCTTATGGGCGTAGACGCGCCGCCCGAGGAGCCGTTTGACGGCGCGAAGCTTTCGCCGATGGCGGCGAGTTTCTACGCCGACGAGAAGCGGGTGTCCAACGCCAAGGCGAAACGCCTCTTGGGCTTCCAGCCGGCCTATCCGAGCTATCGCGAGGGCTTGCGGGCGCTCTGGGAGGAAGAGGCGGGAAGAAGCTAACGGGAAAAAATGAGGACTCGCGCCCGGCCGACACCGCTCAGCCGGCCTCGACGACGAACCAGTCCGGCACTTCCGGCACCTTGTCGGTCTTCTCGAGGACCCACGAGCCCGGTTGTGGCCCTGGGCGAAAACCGCAATTCGAATAAAGGGTAGCGGCGGGCTGATTGCGCTCGGTGGGAACGAAGGCTCCGATGTATCGTTCGGCCGGCTCCGCCTCCATGACGAGCCGCAAGAGCGCCGACTCGAGCCCGAAGCCCATCGCCCGGCAGCTCATGATGTAGGAGTCAAACTCGACGCTGCGGTCCTCCGCTCTCTTTTCCGCAATCGCCAGCGCGACCACGCCCAGTTTGCCGAACCGGTCCTTGAGACTCGCGACATAAACCCCGTGCTGCTTCGACTCGAGAATCGCCTCGATCTCGGCAATCGAACGCCGCTTGGTGGTGGTGTTGAACTGGTTTGTGCGTTGTACGAGCTCGACCAGGCGGTCCATGTCATTTCGCCTGGCGCGACGGAAACCGATGCGCAGGTCCAGGGAACGCATCATGCCGGCGTAGTCGTGGCCAGCCGCCGCGTTCAGCGAACCCCGTCGCTCGGCCGCCTCCCGGTAGAGCTCCGATCGCCGGCGGGCTTCCTCGGTTTGTTTCGTCGAGGGAAAATTCAGCCACAGGCCCAGCGCCCGCCAGGACTTCTCGGAACTCGAATCGAGCGCCGCGACGCCCTTGACCTCCTGCGTCACCAGCGCGCGCTCGACGGGGTTGTCGTCCACGAAGACGAACGCCGAAGGCGCGAGGTCGAGCTCGGTGATCGCTTCGCTCACATTGTTCGGCTTCGGCGCCCAGTTCACTTTCTGAAGGACGAAGTCGTCCGGCGTCAGTCCCATTTCCGACCAGCGAATATGCGCGGGATCGTTCTTGCTCATCGCGATGAGCAGAATGCCCGAATTCTTGAGCTGCTTGAGCAGTCTCTGACGGTCCAGGTGATGCCTGACCGGCGCCCCCTCGGCCATGACGCCGTCCCAGAGCGTATTGTCGAAATCCACGAAGACAGCCTTGGCCTTGCCCAGCAGCGCATAGGCCTCGCTGATCTCCGCGTACTCACGGGCGACCACGCTGCCGAAGCGGGACGTATGAAAAACCGCGTCCGGCACGTCGCTCAGGTCGAAAATGCGCTCGCCGCAGGCGCGCTCGCCGCCCGATTTTTCCGCGAGCTTGATTTCGTCGATCAACAGCACGTTTTCGTAGGCTGAGGCGATTTCCCCGACATATTTCGCCAGATGTTCGAGCGCCCGGCGCTGCGCGCCCGAGTGCGGGGCCACAAAAGGCAGCCGCCGGCGTACCCGATCGAGCGGCAGACCGCACGCATTGTGCAGGAAAATCGTCGCATCGGTCGATTTCCGAATGCTACTGACCGCCTGCTCGAGGATTCCGGCGAGACTTCGGGCGCTCGCATCCAGCGCGTCGTCCTTAAGCCTGCCCGCGTCCCGCAGGTATCCGACATAGATCGGCAGAGCCTGATAGCTGAACAAGGAAAGCCCGATGAGGTCTGGCGGCGACCGTTTGATCAGGGCGGATACGTCGTCGACGGAAAATCGGCCCTGGACCGAATTGAAAAAGACATGGTCCGTTTCGAGATCGATTCCCAGCTCTTTGACCAGCGGTTTCAGGAAAGCCCGCGTCTCCACGAACAGGCAGTCGCCGACGAAAAGCAACCGTAGGCGTTTGAGTCCCGCGCCGGCTGGCGAATGCAAATCTTCGTGGAGGGCGTCATATTCACGCAGGAGCAGGGCCGGCGGCAGCTCGGCGGTCCGGTAGGCGGCGACGAACTGGTCGCGCTCGGCCTCGAAAATTTCAGCGAGGCGCCGGCGGCGCGCAACGGCGTCAAGGGCAGCCGGGAAATAGCGGGTCCGCTCGTCGAGATAGACCGCCTTGTGCGCAGGCGAGGCGCGGAACGCGCCAACCAAAAGCCGCGCCAGCGGGACAAGATACCTTTCAATAACGATCTCGCGCGTGTCGTCTGCTTCGCCGAGCGGCGCGGCGCCGCTATCGTGAAGCGCCAGCCAGACGTCAATCATCGCACGAGGATTGCCGGCGACTGCCGCTGCAACAATGTCCCCAGGGTTCGACGACGCGTTGCTGTCAGCCGGCTTTTTGACAGTAAAGCTTTCCCGCCCCTTGTCGCTGGCGCGGTTCACAGTCCTTTTTGACTCAAGGAGAGACATGAGCTCAGAAACCTCAGCATTCAATGCAATTCTGTCGCGCTGCTAAACGGATGTCAAAGACAAGCGTATTGCCGATTGATTGTTACGGCTCTACGTCTGGGGAAGGGGTTGCCACTAGACTAAGGCGCCAGTTACTGCGCAGCCCGAGATCGTGCGGATGAGCCCAACCGGCGTCCGCTCGAGAGGAAGTCCGCGATGCGGAAGGACTCGCCGGTCCGTGGGAGCTGGCGGCTTGTTTCTACCGTGTCCCTGTCATGGTCAGACCGACAGCCGGTCCTCGTCAGCGGGGCCGCCTTCGAGCTGAGCAGCGAGCGCTTCAATGCGCGCGCCGAGCCTGTCGAGGCTTGACGCAACCTTGGCGGCCTCGGCCTCAGCGATTTCACTGCGCTTGCGCGCGGCGGCGGCTTGGTCGCGCGCCTCGATCAGATTGTCGGCGATCGTTAGCGCAGCCATGACGACGAGCCGCTGATCGCCAATCTCGCCGAACGAGCCGCGCAGCTCGGCGATCTTGCCGTCGATCATCGAGGCGAGCGACTCAAGCCGCTGCTCTTCGCCTTCGTTGCAGGCGAGGCGGTACTTCCGCCCGTCGATCGTCACAGCTACATGCGCCATCGCCGGAGCCTCTTCCATGCGGGGCGGCTAATCCGTCCGCGGGTCCATCCGTTCGATGATGTCCCCGATGGTCTTGGCGGCGCGAGCCAGCCGCTCGCCTGCCTCAATGTTGGCGCCCTCGAGCGTCCGGGAGCGGTCGAGCGCCGCGTCGAGTTCAACGGCGAGGCGGGAGCGATCGTCCTGCATCAGGGCGTATTCCTCCTCGACATTGGTCCGCGCCTCATCGTGGCGCATGCGCCTCTCCGCGGCGAGCTCCAGGACATCGACCGCGTGGGCCAGGCGCTTCAGCGACAATTCGAGAGCGTCGGTTGAGGATTCGACTCGGTCCATTTGCGCCCAGGTTTACGCGATGCATGAAAGGCGCGTCAACGCGGGCCGGCCAGGAACTGCGATTGACAGGCTTATGAGGCCGTCCCTATCTGACGGGCGCTCCACCAGGGTTGCATGAACGCGAGAAAAGGAGATCCCGATGGCGACGACCCCGGCGCACGATTCCATGGCCAACGCCATCCGATTTCTCTCAGTGGACGCGGTGGAAAAGGCGAAAAGCGGCCACCCCGGCCTCCCGATGGGCATGGCCGACGTCGCAACCGTCCTCTTTCGCGACGTCCTCAAGTTCGACGCCGCCGACCCCGACTGGCCCGACCGCGACCGGTTCGTGCTCTCCGCCGGCCACGGCTCCATGCTGCTTTACGCCCTCATTTATTTGACCGGCCTCGGCGGCGACAAGGGGCTTGCGATCGACGAGCTCAAGTCGTTCCGTCAGGTCGGCTCCAAGACGCCTGGCCATCCGGAATACGGCCACACGATCGGCGTCGAGACGACGACCGGCCCGCTGGGCCAGGGCCTCGCGACCTCGGTCGGCGTGGCGATGGCCGAGCGGATGCTGGCGGCGCATTTCCCCGGCATCGTCGACCACCGCACCTATGTGCTGGCGTCCGACGGCGACCTCATGGAGGGGGTGAGCCAGGAGGCGATCGCCATCGCCGGGCATTACCGGCTCTCGAAGCTCATTGTGTTCTGGGACAACAACGGCATTTCCATCGACGGCAAGACGACCGTGCTCGCCGACAACGTGGATCAGATCGAGCGCTTCAAATCCGCGGGGTGGAACGCGAGCGCCATCGACGGCCACGATCCGGAGGCGATCCTGGGCGCCATCCGGGCCGCGCAGAATTCCGACCGGCCGACGATGATCGCCTGCAAGACGACGATCGGGTTCGGCCTCCCGACCAGGGCGGGCACCGCCAAAGCGCACAGCGACGCGCCCGGCGCGGCGGAAATCGCCGGCGCCCGCAAGAGCCTCAATTGGCCCTACGAGCCGTTCGTCGTGCCGGACGACATTCTCGGCGCGTGGCGGGAGGTTGGCCGGCGCGGCGCGCCGCAGCGCACGGCGTGGCGAACGGCCCTCGAAGCGCTCGACCCCAAGGAGCGCGCCGAGTTCGAGCGCCGCATTCGCGGCGACCTGCCGAACGACTTCGACTCCCTCATCGACGCCCACAAGCAAAAGCTCGCCGACGAGGCGCCGGAGGTCGCCACCCGCAAGGCGGGCGAGGCCGCGCTCAACGTGATCGCGCCGGCGGTCCCCGAACTCGTCACCGGCTCAGCCGACCTCACCCCCTCGAACAACACCAAGGTCGCCGCGACCAAGGAAATCACGCCGGACGACTTCTCCGGCCGCTACGTCCACTGGGGCGTGCGCGAACACGGCATGGCTGCGGCCTGCAACGGCATGGCGGTGCATGCGGGGCTCATTCCGTCGGGAGCGTCATTCCTCGCCTTCACCGACTATTGCCGCCCGTCGTTGCGCCTGGCGGCGCTGATGAAGATCAGGGTCGTGCATGTCTTCACTCACGACTCGATCGGCCTTGGCGAGGACGGGCCGACGCATCAGCCGGTTGAGCATCTCGCCGCGTTGCGGGCGATGCCCAACATGTACCTCTGGCGTCCGGCCGATAGCGTCGAGACGGTCGAGTGCTGGCAGGCGGCGCTCAAGAAGCGCCGCTCGCCCTCGATCCTGGCGCTCAGCCGGCAGAACCTGCCGGCGCTGCGCCGCGCGCATGTCGCCGAAAACTTAAGCGCGCGCGGCGCCTACGAGATTTCGCCGCCGGCGGGCGAGGCCCAGGTCTCGATCTTCGCGTCGGGCTCGGAAGTGTCGCTGGCGGTCGCGGCGCAGAAGCTCCTCAAGGAGCGTCGGGTTGCGGCGCGGGTCGTCTCCGTCCCCTGCATGGACGCCTTCTTCGAGCAGCCGGACGACTATCGCCGCTCGGTCATCGGCTCGGCGAAGGTCAAGGTCGGGGTGGAGGCCGCCGTGCGCTTCGGCTGGGACGCGATCATCGGCGACGGTCCCTTCGTCGGCATGACGGGATTCGGCGAAAGCGGGCCGTACAAAGCGGTTTTTCAATTCTTCGGGATCACGCCCGAAGCCGTCGCCGACGCGGCGTTGAAGCGGTTGGGGGCCTGAGCCAATGCCGAAGGCGAATTGTCGCATAGGCCCTCTGAACTGTAGACTTTGCGTCGGCGAAGGGGCATGAAGCTGCCGACTTCAAGCAGCGTCATCTGGGCGAGCGCGCACGGCATAAGTTCGGCCGCGTGAGGAGGAGACTGAAAATGGTCACGAAGGTAGCGATCAACGGCTTTGGCCGCATCGGGCGGCTTATTTTGCGCGCGATCGTAGAGTCCGGCCGCAAGGACATTCAGGTTGTGGCCATCAATGATTTGGGGCCGGTGGAGACCAACGCCCATCTCTTGCGCTTCGACAGTGTGCATGGGCGGTTCCCGCACGAGGTGAAGGTCGACGGCGATATGATGATCGTCGAGGGCCACAAGATGAAGGTCACCGCGATCAAGGAGCCGACCGAACTCCCTTACAAGGATCTCGGCGTCGACGTCGCGATGGAGTGCACCGGCAAGTTCACCGCGCGCGACAAGGCGGCGTTGCTGTTGAAGGCGGGCGCGAAGCGCGTGCTTGTCTCCGCGCCGTCCGATGGCGCCGACTTGACCGTCGTCTACGGCGTGAACAACGCCAAGCTGACCAAGGATCACCTTGTCGTCTCGAACGCCTCCTGCACGACGAACTGCCTCGCGCCGGTTGCGAAAGTGCTCAACGACGCGGTCGGCATCGAGCACGGCTTCATGACGACCATCCACTCCTACACCGGCGATCAGCCGACGCTCGACACGTTGCACAAGGACCTCTACCGCACGCGCGCCGCAGCGCTTGCGATGATTCCGACCACGACTGGGGCGGCCAAGGCCGTGGGCCTCGTTTTGCCCGAGCTTAAGGGCAAGCTCGATGGCTCGGCGATCCGCGTGCCGACGCCGAACGTCTCGGTTGTCGATCTCAAGTTCGTCGCCAAGCGGGCGACCAACAAGGACGAGATCAACGCCGCCATCAAGACGACCGCCGACGGCAACGGGCCGCTTAAGGGCATCCTCGGTTACACCGACAAGCCAAATGTCTCGGTCGACTTCAACCACGACACGCATTCGTCGGTCTTTCACCTCGACCAGACCAAAGTCGTCGACGGGAATTTTGTGCGCGTGCTCTCCTGGTACGACAACGAATGGGGCTTCTCGCTGCGCATGGCCGACACGGCGGTGGCGATGGCGAAGCTCATCTGAGTATTTCGCCGCGCCCTTGACCTTAGCGAGCCGCCGGAAAGATTCCGGCGGCGGAAAGCCTGCGCGCAAGAACGACCGGACATCCGGAGGAATGACCATGCCCAAAGCTTTCCGCACGCTCGACGACGCCGTCGTTTCCGGCAAGCGCGTTCTTTTGCGGGTCGACCTCAACGTGCCGACCGAGAACGGCCGCGTCACCGACACAACCCGCATCGAGCGCGTCAAAGGCACGATCGAGGAGCTCGCCGACAAGGGCGGCAAGGTCATCCTGCTCGCCCACTTCGGCCGACCGAAGGGGACGCGGAACGAAGAATTTTCGCTCAAGCCCGTGGCGGCCGCGGTTTCCGAAATCGTCAAGCGGCCGGTCGCCTTCGCGGACGACTGCGTGGGCAAGGTCGCGGCCGACGCCATCGCGCGCATGAAGAACGGCGACATCCTGCTGCTCGAGAACACCCGCTTCTACAAGGGCGAGGAAAAGAACGACCCGGCGCTTGTGGAGGAGATGGCGAAGCTCGGCGACCTCTATGTCAACGACGCCTTCTCGGCCGCGCACCGCGCGCACGCCTCGACCGAGGGCGTCGCGCACAAGCTGCCGTCTTACGCGGGGCGCGCCATGCAGGCCGAGCTCGAGGCGCTCGACGTCGCGCTCGGCAGTCCGCAACATCCGGTGGCGGCCATCGTGGGCGGGGCGAAAGTGTCGACGAAGCTCGACCTCTTGGGCAATCTCGTCAACAAGGTCGACTACCTCATCATCGGCGGGGGCATGGCCAACACCTACCTGTTTGCGCAGGGCAAGGGGGTCGGCAAGTCGCTCTGCGAGAAGGACATGGCGGATACCGCGCGCAAGATTCTCGACTCCGCCGGCAAGGTCAATTGCAGAATTGTGCTTCCCGCGGACGCGGTGGTCGCAAAGGAGCTTAAGGCTCACGTCCATGCGCGGGTGGTCGACGTCGGACATGTGGGCGAAGATGAGATGATCCTCGATATCGGGCCGAAGTCGGTGGTCGCGGTCGAGGAAATTCTGCGCCAACTCAAGACGCTTGTCTGGAACGGCCCGTTCGGCGCCTTCGAGACGCCGCCGTTCGAGGCGGCGACCTTCGCCATCGCCAAGACAGTCGGCGCCCTCACGCGCGAGGGCAAGCTGAAATCGGTCGCCGGCGGCGGCGACACCGTGGCGGCGCTGAACGAAGCGGACGTGGCCGGCGCGTTCACCTACGTCTCCGCCGCGGGCGGCGCGTTCCTCGAATGGATGGAAGGCAAGGCCTTGCCGGGCGTCGAGGCGCTCAGGGCGAAGTAGCGCGTCAGCGCGGGCGCACGGCCAAGCTCTGCGTGGCGCGGCCGATGAGGCCCTGCTCGTCGTAGAGGGCGGACTCGGCCAGCCCGCATCCATTGCCGCCGAACAAGGTTTTCGACTGCAAGCAGATCCATTCGCCGACCGGGCGTCGGAAGAGATTGATCGTCAGATCGCAGTTGACGAACAGATGTTTGCGGATGTCGAGCGCCGCGCTGATGCCGTTGCCGGAATCGGCGGCGACCGCGACGCGCTGGTAGGGGCTTGGGGTTTCCCCCTTCACGAGCGGATGGTTCAGACGAAACCAGGCCGCACACGGCCCGTCGAAGAACTTGCCTTCCGCCAACCGGTTCTCCACGAGATCGGCATAGCCGAATCCTTCGGTCGCGAAGGCCATAGTGACAACCGGGCTGTCGCTCACCGGCTTCGGCGCTTGCGGGGGCGGATGGCCGGGTGCATTGTCAGGGATCGGCGCATCGTCCTCCCGTTGCATGAGCGCGGTGAAAAGCGCGATGTCCTTGCCCTGCGCCGAGAGGCGGCCGGAGTAATGCCCCACGCTGCGGCCGAGATAGTCGGAGACGACGTTGACGCGGCATTCGCCGATCGGCGCCGGCCGCAACAGATTCACGGTGAGGCGTCCGAGATGGTCGAGGCCCGCCCCGGCCGCGGCCCGTTCAACCGCCCGGCAGATGAGCGCCGAAGGCGGACCGGCGTGTTGATGCTCCGGATTCCACGGTCCGCCGGTGAGGGGGCTCGCGCGGAAGACGCCCTCGTTGAGTTCGACGTATGCGGCGTCCAAGGCGAGACTCCGGTTTTCGCGGGTGCGGGTGGGTCCACGCATTCCCGCGATTTGCGCCGGGATTAGTTCAAAGGCTGCATGATCGTCTTCACGGCGTAAGAGCCGATCTCTTTCCCCATTTTCCCCCCCACTACGGTAGAGAAACGATAGTGGAAGCCAGCGTAGATGCGAGCGTTGGCGACCTCGTCGGTGTAGGCGTTCAAGTTCGTGAAGCGATGAGTGACTCCCGGCGCGGAGGGCATGGTGAGCGCGACTTCCGGGATGTCGGTAGTCCCGATCATCGCTTCGATGACTGTAGCCACCGCGGTGCTAACGATGCAGTGCGCACACGGATACTCTGGGTGCCCTGGCGTGACGTCAATCGGCTCCCAGGTTGGCAGCCGCTCTGTTTCTGGATTGTCGTCAATGTCGCCGTTGCGAATTGCCGTGATCGGACGCCAGAATTGATAGTGATATTTCGCCTCGTACACGGCTTCGATTGCGTCGGCCTCTGCGACCGACGCCATCGCCATGAAACGCGCGCTGTCCAACACCGACATGTTTTTGCCGATAACGACCTGGCGCTCCAATGAGTGCGTCGCCAGGGGTCCGGTGGTCAGCCAAAACCGTGCGTCCTCGGTTTGTTGGGCCGTGCGTTTGGTGCTGTTCTTTTCACCCAATTCTCTTATTTCATTATAGTCTTTCGCCCATTGCTCGCTCTTTAGGTCGACTGGCGGTCCGGGACGAAATTGTGACGGGCTCGTCATCGCGAACGGCGTCATGGCGATGCACTCCCAGCCGACGGTCAGGGCGGTCGGGACGTAGACGCCGGGCTGTGTCATCGGCCGGTAAGCGTTCGGCGTCTTCGATCCGTCGTCGGCGCGCAACTCCAGCATCTTCGCCGCGGCGTCTGCGCCAAGCTTGACGCTACGATCCTTCGCTTCGCTATCGGGGAAGGTCGCAAGGTAGCTTGTCAGCGTTGCTCGCACATCGGACTTGGGAACAACCCCCACCAGTACGTTGGCGGCGGCCGACGCGGCGGCAGCTTCCGGCGAAGCATCGGCCGAGACCTTGTTCTGGAACTTGTACGGTTGGTAGCGCGGATCGATCGAATCGACGGCATTGAACATCGCGACGTGCATCATCGCCATCGCGCGAAAAAAAAGACCTGGATTGATCGGCGGCGGCGCGCCAATCGGCTGGATGGTCTTGACCCCTATCTCATCCCAATCGGTGATGACATTGGCGGACGTGGCTGTGGATTGCGTTCCTGCGACCAATACCGCGAGCGCGAGCAGGCCACGATGTTGGATCATGGGATCCTCCCAAGACGTTCGGATCTTCTAGGCTTATTCTTGCGCCATGGCCAAGGCCCCTACGTTTTCGGCGTTTCATCGACGCGCGGCCTCTCCGCCCCTTTGTCGGCGATGCGCTTAAGCCTGTCAGGCGAGGCGCAAGCTCATGGTTTCGGCAGACGCGGTCGTATAGGGTGATCGGGTTTTGCCCGAGCCCCGTATCCCGGCCGAGACCGTCTTTTCCGCCATCGAGCGCGCCGGCCTCGTCCCGCGCGGCGCCTTCCTGCTCGAGGACGGCGAACGCGGCGGCGCGCTCGCCTGCGTTCGCACGATCGTGCTGATCGGCGTGGCTGGGCGCCGCGGGTGGGACGCCTTTGCGAGCAGCCCCGAGGCGAGCGATGGGTTGAGCGACCCGCTCGACCGCTTCAGCCGCCGCGTGATCGGCGCGCTTGCCCATGAACTCGGCGCGCCGCCGCTCTTTCCGTTCGGCGGGCCGCCCCATTGGCCGTTCCAGCAATGGGCGCGGCGCGCCGAGCCCGTGCATCCCTCGCCGATCGGCGTGCTCATTCACCCCTCTTACGGCCTCTGGCACTCCTATCGCGGCGCGCTCGGCTTTGCGCAGGCGCTCGAAGTTCCGACCCTCGCGCGCTCAATGAGTCCCTGCGACACCTGCCGCCCGCGTCCCTGTCTCAGCGCGTGTCCCGTCGGCGCGTTCTCGCTGCAGGGTTACGACGTCGCCGCCTGCGCGGCGCATCTTAAGAGCGCGGCGGGCGAGAGCTGCATGACGAGCGGGTGTCTCGCGCGCCGCGCCTGCCCGGTCGGCACGGACCACGCACAAGGGCCCGAACAGGCCGCGTTCACGATGCGCGCATTCCTGAAGGCGCGGGAGGCGGCTACGAGATTGGATTCCCCGCCGTCACGATCCACATCGCTGCCGTGAGCGGAACCGCGTCGCCGCGCGCGTGCGGTGCCAGCGCAGCGCGGATGTCTGCCGCCGCTGAGGCGCGCACGGCTTCACTCTGATCCTGCAACAGCCGACTCGTCGGTCCGATCGAAAGCACGGCGGCAACCGCCGCGTCGAGGCCCTGTCCGAGGGCGACGTCGAACTCGAGGTCATGCGGCATGACGCGGACCTCGACGTAACCGGCTGCGGCGAGGATGCGCCGTATGCGCGCTTCGTCGGCAAACGAGAATGGCCCGGGATCCTCCGGCCCCGTCTCCGGCAGGGGAGGGGCGTGCTTAAGCGCCTCGCGCAACGGCACGACCATGAAGGCATTAAACTTCGCCTCCCGCCAGCAGGCGAAGACCAGACGTCCGCCCGCTCGTAGGCCCTGCCGCAAATTCATAAAGGCGCGCGCCGGGTCGGCGAAGAACATCACCCCAAAGCGCGACACGACAAGATCGGCGGAGCCCGCCGGCATCTCATGGACCGTCGCGTCGGCAAGCTCGAACCGAACCGGCAATCCGGCCAACGCGCGCCGTCGCGCGAGCGACAGCAGCACGTCGGAAATGTCGAGCCCGACGGCCTCGCCGTCCGGCGCGACTTCAGCAGCGATTTCGGCCGTCATCGCGCCGCCGCCGCAGCCGACGTCGATAACGCGCTCGCCGCGCCTCGCGTCCGCGGCTGCGAGCAGCCGATCGGTCACCGGGCGGAGCACCTGGTCATGATAGTCTTGGCGCTCGGCCCAGCGCGCTCCGCCTGCGCCGCCCCAGAATTCGGCTTGCGCCGCGTTGTCCGGGTGGATGGGCGCAGGCATCCGCGCCCCTTCTTCAGGCCGGCGACGCCAGAGGCTTGCCCTTCTCCACCACATAGGTCGCCGCGAGCTGCGTCTTCGCCGGACCGTTCTTGCCGCCGTGCGGTCTGCCGGTAGGGACCTGAAATCCCTCGCCGGGCGCGAACGCGCGCGTCTCCTCGCCGTCGACCGCAAGCTCAAACCCGCCTTCGATGACATAGCTCGATTCGATGCCGGGATGCGTGTGGCGTGCGACGATGGCGTTCGGCTCGATGTCGACCCGCATTTCGACGGTGACGTAGCCGTCCATCGGTCCATCCGTCTGCTTAATAAGAGTGCGTTTTATGCCGGGGGTTGTGGCGTTTGTTTGCGCCTCGACCCCGGTCGCCAGAAAACCGCCGGCAGCGCAGAGGGCGCAAGCGGCGAAGGCGCGGCGCGTGAGCATGAAAGTCCTCCCGTCTCATGTTTCGTGACCGCGGCGACAAGGTCCGAGGCTTTGAAACCATGCGTTTGGCTCGCAAAGCCGGGTCTTGCGGTCGCGGAAACCGTCAGTTTGACCTCAGTTTCGCGACAAACGCAATCGGCTCGGCGCCCGCGGTGTCCGCAACTCACGCCTACGAAAGGCGGGCCCCTGATCCTTGGCCGACACGCAACCGCGCCGCGGTTGACAAGTAAGAGTCCTGACCCTGATGCTGTCGATTCCGCGCTCGGTCAACGACTCGTCCAAGCAACGGACCCGTGTGATATCACGTGCTCGATATTGTACTCGTACTGGCTGTTTTCGCAGGCCTTCTCGTCCTGGTTGCCTTGAGCCAGCCGGTCGCGGCGCGCTTGCGGCTCGCGCCGGTCGTGCTCCTTGCGGTCATCGGCGTCACGATCAGCGCCGTCTCGGGGATATTGCTGCAGGTCCCCGCCGCCGCGCGCTTCGCCGATGTCGAGCGCGTCTTCGCCGATCTGCCGCTCGGCGCCGATACGTTCATCTACGTCTTCCTGCCGCTGCTCATCTTCGAGGCGGCGCTCGCGAGCGACGTCAGGCGCATTGTCGAGGATGCGGCGCCGATCCTGATGCTGGCGGTCATCGCGACGGTCGCTGCAGCCGGCGTCGTCGGCGTCGCGCTCTGGCCGTTCTCTGGGATGCCGCTTGCCGTCTGCCTCCTGCTCGGCGCGGTGATCTCGACCACCGACCCGGCCGCGGTCATCGCCATCTTTCGCGATGTCGGCGCGCCCGCACGCCTGACCCGGCTTGTCGAGGGCGAGTCCCTCCTCAATGACGCCGCCGCGATCGCGATGTTCTCGGTTCTGCTGGGAATTATTGCGTCGGGCCGGCAGTTCCACGTCGGGGAGGGGGCGGTTGAATTCGTCGTGTCGTTCCTGGGAGGAGCGGCGCTGGGCGCGATCGCCGGCCGGATATTTCTGGAGCTTATTCCCTGGACGCGCGACGATCGGCTCGCCGTGGCGACGCTGACCCTTGCGCTCGCCTACCTCACCTACGTTTCGGCCGACCGCGTCTTTCATGTCTCCGGCGTCGTGGCGGTGCTGGCCGCCGGCATGACGGTCAGCGCCTTCGGCCGATCCCGCATCGCGCCCGACGACTGGTCCTTTCTCGCCGACCTGTGGAGCCAGCTGGCGTTCTGGGCGCATTCGCTCGTCTTCCTCTTGGCCTCGATCCTCGTGCCCAAGCTCTTGGTCAATTCCGACTCTCGTGATCTTGCTCTGCTCGTTGTGCTCATCGTTGCGGCTCTTGTCGCGCGGCTCGCGGTGCTCTTCCTGCTCCTGCCGTTGTTGAGCCTCGCGCGGCTCATGCAGCCGATTAGCACCGCTTATAAGCTCGCGATCGCCTGGGGGGGCTTAAGAGGCGCGCTGACCCTGGTGCTCGCGCTCGCGGTGACACAAAATGCGGCGCTTGCGGGCTCGGTGCAGCGCTTCGTCGCGGTGCTGGCGACCGGGCTCGTCCTCTTCACGCTGCTCGTCAACGGAACCACTCTGCGCTTCTTCATCAGCTTTTTCGGACTCGACCGCCTGTCGCCGGTCGACCGGCTCCTGCGGGACCGCGTGCTCGAATTGTCCTTCGTCGAAATGAGCGAGATCGTTCGGAGGATCGCGCACGACCACGACCTCAATCCCGCGGTGGAGGCGCGCGCGCTCGCCCCCTATCAGGCGTGGCGAAACATGACCTCGGGCGCTTCGGCGGAGGAGATCGAGCTTTCCGAGCGCGAGCGCATCGCGGTCTCGCTGGTCGCGCTCGGCAACCAGGAGCGCGTGCTGGTCCTCGAGACGCTCGCGAGCCGCGCCGCGTCTCCGAACGCCATTCAGGCGCTCATGCGCAACGCCGAGGCGCTGGTCGAAGGCGCGCGGAGCGGCGGGCGGCTTGGCTACAAGCGCGCAGCCGAAGCCGCGCTCGCGTACCCGCTCTCGTTCCGCGCCTCTTACTTCCTCTACCGGCGTTTCGGCGTCCGCCGTTTTCTCGCCGAGCGGCTTGGCGAGCGTGTGGAAATGCTACTGGTGACGCGCCTCTTGGTCCAGCGCCTCTCCGGCGTGACTGCGAAGCGCTCGCGCACCATCTTCGGCGAACGGATTGAAGCGCTTCTCGACCGCATGCTTCTGGACCGCGTCGGTCAAGCGCAGTCCCGGCTCAATGCGATGCGCCGTCAATACCCGGACTACATCGCCGCGCTCGAAGCAAGAATACTGCGGCAGTCCGCGCTGCGTCGCGAGATGGGGCGCTACAAGGCCTTGTTCGAGGAGGGCCTGATCGCCTCGGAAGTCTACCGCGATCTCGTGACCAGGCTCGAGGACACACAGAGCGCCGACGCGCCGCCGCGCTTCGACATCGGCCTCAACACTGCGGTTCTCGTTGCGCGCCTCGACCTGTTCGCCGGGCTCGACCCGGACGAGCTCAAAAAGGTCTGCAGGCTCTTGAGAGCGCGCTTCACGGTCCCGAACGAGCTCATCGTGCGGCAGGGCGAGCGGGGCGACGCGGTCTACTTCATCGCTTCAGGCGCGGTCGAGGTCGTCTTCCCCGACCGCCGCATCCCGCTCGGCACCGGGGACTTCTTCGGCGAGATGGCGCTCTTGACCGGCGAGCCGCGGCAGGCGGATGTGCGGGCCCAGACCTACAGCCGGCTCCTGGTGTTGCGGAAGGCCGATTTCGACCGCTTCATGCGCGACAACCGCGACGTGCGCTTCAAGATCAACGAGGTGGCCGAGAAGCGGCTGGTCGCCAACCGGGCCGAGGCCACGGCGGCGTCATGAGGGGCGCCGAGGGCAGGGCGGCTGGCGGGCGAATTTGGAATTGCTTCGGAGGCCGAGAGGTCCCCAAATACAACCCAAGAAGAGGTTTGGATTTCCTTGGATTTCCTTGGTTTTTCTCGTCCTAATCGAGCCTTTTCAATAGGTTACAGGAGGATTTTGCGCAAAAGTTCTTTTATGCGCCTTTTTCCAGATCACACACGCAAAAACAAAGCTGGGAATCGGGTCGGGGCGGTCGGCTTTGCAGTCATCTTAAGCGACTTTCGGACTGAGCGAAGTTGGAATTTCCAGAGCTGTCCACGCTAGCCCGCATTTCTCAAACTATGTAGCGCATCGGGCCTCCGAATCAGGCAAAAGTTGTTTTGCTAGAACGACTTGAGCCGATCCGGAAAGGCAGCC
>Ga0209040_10001196_pt1 | contig 20422 bp, 14 predicted proteins | sample BogFormECP12_OM3_FD_188240 | JGI IMG/M metagenome (GOLD analysis project Ga0209040, IMG submission 188240) | Bog forest soil microbial communities from Calvert Island, British Columbia, Canada - ECP12_OM3 (SPAdes) (version 2) | ecosystem: Environmental > Aquatic > Freshwater > Wetlands > Bog ...
TGACCAATCAGCGTTATTCCACGCTGAAGCAGATCGACACCAGCAACGTCAAGCAGCTCAAGGGAGCCTGGATGACCCGCCTCAAGGGCTCCGGGTTTGGCGGCAAATACTCGGCCGAGGCGACGCCGCTCGTAAGAGACGGGATCATGTATATGGTCACCGGTAATGACGATGTATTCGCGCTCAATGCTAAGACGGGGGAGCTTTTATGGGAGCGCTGGTCGGGGATCGACCAGAAGATCTCGACAGTCTGCTGCGGGTGGCTGAACCGCGGCTTGGCGATGGGCGAGGGAATGCTGTTTCTCGGCCAGCTCGACGCCAATGTCGTGGCGCTCGACATCAAGACCGGCAAGGAAGTGTGGAAGACGCCGATCGAGGACTGGCGTAACGGCTATGGCGTCACCAGCGCGCCGCTTTATTACGACGGCATCATTTATAGCGGCAACACCGGAGGGGAATTCGGGGTGCGCAGCCGCCTGACGGCGATCGACGCCAAGACCGGCAAGATCCTGTGGCGCTGGTACACCCTTCCCGGGCCGGGCGAGGTCGGCAGCGACACCTGGCCGGCGGGCACCGATCATGCGATGCGGGGCGGCGCCTCGATCTGGAACACGCCTGCCCTCGATCCGCAGCTTGGGCTGATCTACTTCGCGACCGGCAATTGCGGCCCCGATTACGACGGGTCGATGCGTGAAGGCGACAATCTGTTCTGCGCCTCGATGGTCGCGCTGAACGCCAAGACCGGCGAGTATGTCTGGCACTTCCAGCAGGTTCACCACGATATCTGGGACTATGACGCGGCGAGCCCGGTCGTATTGTTCGACACCGTGATCAACGGTCAACCGCGCAAGGGAATTGCCGAAGCTGGGCGCACCGGCTGGGTCTACATCCTCGACCGCACCAACGGCAAACCGCTGATCGGCATCGAGGAACGGCCGGTGCGGCAAGAGCCGCGCCAGAAGACGGCCAAGACGCAGCCCTACCCGATCGGCGACGCGACGGTGCCGCAATGCGCTCAACCGATGGAGGGCTATGAGAAGGCCGGCTGCATTTACGAGGCCTTCTGGGAAGAACCGGTTCTGATACAGCCGTCGGGGCAAGGCGGCACAAACTGGTCACCCATGCCCTACGATCCCGATACGGGTTATCTCTACGTGCCGGGGACAATCAGGACGAGCGTATTCTCGCGCGTTCCCAGCGAGTACGCCACGGGACGGCGGTATACGAACGGTACTCAGGCGCCACCGATTGGCTCGGCTTTGAGCGGCACCTTCACGGCGATCGACAGCAGGACGAACAAAATCGCCTGGCAACACAAGATGCCTTATCGCATGGGCGGGGGAGGGGGCTCGACCGTGACTGCCGGAGGTCTCCTGTTACGTGGCGAGCCCGACGGCAACTTCGTGGCGCTCGACGCCAAGAGCGGCGAGGTGCTGTGGAAGTTCCAGACCGGCTTTGGCGCCGACGCCCCCGCAATGGTCTATGAAGTCGACGGCGACCAATACATTGCGATTGTTACCGGTGGCAACTCGATACAAGGCAGCGCCTATGGTGACGGAGTATGGGCGTTCTCGCTCAAGGGGCAGCTCGGTCCGTTATGGCCGCCACCGCCTCCGGCAACCATTGCAGGGCCGGGCGGAGCGGTCGCCGAGGGCGTCGACAAAGTCAAAATAGCCGACAATAACGTAGAATACAGTTATTGGCCGGCGCGTATCAGGGTCAAGGCCGGGACGACCGTAACCTTCACCAATGTCGGCGACATTCCGCACACGGCGACGGCGTTTGACAAGGGTAAGGTGGGCGACTGGGACACCGGCGCTCTGGCCAAGGGCGAGACGAAGGAGATCACGTTCGCCAAACCGGGCAATTATTATTATATCTGCACGCCGCACCCGTGGATGTACGGGCAGGTCATCGTCGAATAGTCAGAAATCCTTGAGCCGCCCTCTCCTCCTACCGCGCGGGGGGTCGCGCCAGCCGCATACCGAGCAATGGGGCGGCCGCCTCCGGCGGCAGCCTTGCGTAATCGCGCGGTATTTCGAACAACGCGGCGTCCTGCGTGCCGATCTTGACGTGGCGCAATTCCCAGCGAATCGTCGAAACCTTGCCTTTGTCGGTTGCGAGTCTGGCATCACACTTCATCGGGATGCCGTCCTGGCTCAACCACAGCGCGCCGACGGCGCGCCCCTGCGGCGTTTTCTCGTCCACCTCATATTTCGTCGTCGCGATCCCGTTGACGGTTTCCTGCCCCACAGGTTTGTGCAGCAGGCCGGCATCACCGAGAATCGACAGCTCCTTCGGAAGAGCGAATTCGACGACGGTATGCAGCTTCGCCAGGATAATGTCGCCGATCGCGCTGTCGGCACGCAGGATGAATACCGGCTTCACCGCCGGCAGATCCTGCTCGTGGCGCTGTTCCCCGGGCATATGCCACATCCTGCCGACGTAGCTCTGCCCATTGACGATCAGGACGCGCTCCGCGCTGAAGCCGACGCGAGCATCGCCGAGGGTCTCGGCCGATGCCGGTGCGGCGATCGGCGGCAGCACCGCGAGCGGGAACGAAATGAGGGCACAGCGGAGCAAGCGCATTTTAGGTCTCGACCGTTGCTCCGTTGTTAGGCAGCCAATGAGGCGGTTTCGCGGCACGCTGGACAGCGCCGGCGCAAAGCCTATCTTTGCACGCGGATTTTTTGGCGCTGAGACGGAATACCGGGAATGGAAAAAACCTTCGGAGCGTACCCGTTCGGAAACCGGGCGCCGAGCAGGCGATGAACGACACCAGCGGTACCGTTACGGTCCGGGTCCATTCGGCGATTGCCGAAATACCGGCCGCTGCTTGGGATGCCTGTGCGGGCGACGCCAATCCGACCGTTTCGCATGCCTTTTTGAGTGCGATGGAGGAAAGCGGCTCGACGACGAGTCGCACGGGATGGACCCCGCAGCATCTCTCTCTCGCAGGACCGGGCGGGGAGATCGCAAGCGTCGTGCCGCTCTATGCGAAGACCCATTCCTATGGCGAATACATTTTCGATTATGGCTGGGCGGATGCCTACGAACGTGCCGGCGGCCGGTATTACCCGAAGCTGTTGTCGGCAGTGCCGTTCACCCCGGTCCCGGGACCCCGATTATTGCTGCGCCCCGGCGCGCCGGCCGAGGCTCGCGAGCATATCCTTGCCGGAATGGTGGAGTTTACCAAACGGCGCCGAATTTCATCACTGCACGTGAACTTTCCCGACCCCGCAGAGGCCGAGGCGCTGAGCGAGGCGGGGTTTCTGCAACGGCTCGGCCAGCAATTCCACTGGATCAACGATGGGTACCGCGATTTCGACGACTTCCTCGCGGCATTGAATTCGCGAAAACGCAAAGCGGTGAAGAAGGAGCGGCGCGAGGCGCTCGCCCGCGGCCTCGAAATCGAAGTGCTGACCGGGTCCGACCTGAAGTCGCGCCATTGGGATGCGTTTTTCGAATTCTATCTCGCGACTTCCGATCGCAAATGGGGGTCGGCGTATCTCAATCGCCGCTTTTTCGCGATGATCGGCGAGCGGATGCCGGAAAATCTCGTACTCTTCATGGCCCGGCATGGCGCCAACTACGTCGCCGGCGCGTTCAACCTGCTTGGCAAGGATACGATCTACGGCCGCAATTGGGGCAGCTACGGCGAGTACAAATTTCTCCATTTCGAGTGCTGCTATTACCAGGCGATCGAGTTCGCGATCGCTCGCGGATTGAAACGCGTCGAGGCTGGCGCGCAGGGTCCGCACAAGATCCAGCGCGGCTATCTGCCGGTCCCGACCTATAGCGCTCACTGGATCCCCGATCCGGCGTTTCGCCGGGCCGTCGCCCAATTCCTGGCACGCGAGCGCCAGATGATCGAGCACAAGATGGAGGGGCTCGCGGAGTTTTCCCCGTTCCGCCACGAGGAGCCCTCGTGCGATTTCCCCGAGTAGGGAGAAACGGTACGAGGAAGCTGGTTATTCGACCAGCTCGGGCTCTTTTGGCGCCGGTTCGGCGGGGCGCTCTTCGTACGAGAACGAGAGTTTGTCCTCGTCGGGTTTGCGCGTGACTCGGACGGTCCCGCCCTTCGACAACCGCCCGAACAGGAGTTCCTCGGCAAGCGGCTTCTTGATGTGCTCTTGGATCACTCGGGCGAGCGGGCGGGCGCCGAAGAGCCGGTCGTAGCCTTTTTCAGCGAGCCAAGCCCGGGCGCCGTCATCGAGCTCGATTGTGACGTTGCGGTCGGCGAGTTGCTCTTCGAGTTGCAGCACGAATTTGTCGACGACCCGTCCAATCGTTTCGACCGAGAGCGCTGCGAACGAGATTGTCGCATCGAGCCGGTTGCGGAACTCCGGCGTGAACATACGATTGATCGCCTCCTGATCGTCGCCTTCCCGGATGCCGCTACCAAAGCCGATCGCCGGCTTGGCAAGGTCCCAAGCGCCAGCGTTCGTGGTCATGATCAGGATGACGTTGCGGAAGTCGACATTCTTGCCGTTGTGATCGGTCAACTTGCCGTAGTCCATTACCTGTAGCAGGATGTTAAATAGGTCGGGATGGGCCTTCTCGATCTCGTCCAGCAGCAGCACGCTGTGAGGATGTTGATCGATCGCGTCGGTCAAGAGACCCCCTTGATCGAAGCCGACATAACCCGGCGGCGCGCCGATCAGCCGCGATACCGTATGCCGCTCCATATACTCGGACATGTCGAAGCGGGTGATCTCAATGCCGAGCGTACGGGCTAGTTGGCGAGCTACCTCGGTCTTGCCGACCCCAGTCGGGCCGGAGAACAGATAAGAGCCGATCGGCTTTTCCGGATCGCGCAGGCCAGCGCGCGCCAGTTTGATCGCCGAAACCAGGGCCTCGATCGCCTTGTCCTGACCGAAGACCATCGTCTTCAGGTCGCGGTCCAAATTCTTCAGCACCTCGCGATCATCGCGCGACACGCTCTTTGGCGGGATCCGCGCCATCGTCGCGATGCAGGCCTCGACCTCCTTGGCGGTGATGGTCTTGCGCCGCCGGTTCTCGGGGACGAGCATCTGCGCCGCCCCGGTCTCGTCGATCACGTCGATCGCCTTGTCCGGCAACTTGCGGTCCCCGATATAGCGATGCGACAGCTCGACCGCCGCGCGCAACGCGTCGCTCGTGTACCGCACCTTATGGTGCCGCTCGTAATAAGGTTTCAGGCCCCGCAGGATCTTGACCGAGTCCTCGACGGTCGGCTCGTTGACGTCGATTTTCTGAAAACGGCGGACGAGTGCGCGGTCTTTCTCGAAATAGTTGCGGTACTCTTTATAGGTGGTCGAGCCGATGCAGCGGATCACACCGCCGGCCAGTGCCGGCTTCAACAGGTTCGATGCATCCATCGCCCCGCCGCTCGTCGCCCCGGCCCCGATGACCGTATGGATCTCGTCAATGAAAAGGATCGCGCCGGGCTGCGCCTCGAGCTCGGACAGGACCGCTTTGAGCCGCTCCTCGAAATCGCCGCGATACCGGGTGCCCGCAAGCAATGCCCCCATGTCGAGAGCGTAGATCGTCGCGTTCAGCAGGACCTCGGGGACCTCGCGCTGGACAATGCGGCGCGCTAGCCCCTCGGCAATAGCCGTCTTGCCGACACCGGGGTCCCCGACATAGAGCGGATTGTTCTTGGCCCGCCGGCAGAGGATTTGGATCGTGCGCTCGACCTCGGCCTCGCGGCCGATTAGTGGATCGATCTTGCCACCCTTGGCTTTTTTGTTGAGGTTGACGCAGTAGGCATCGAGCGCGTCGTGATTACGTTTCTGGGATTTTTCGCTGCGGTCGTCCTCATCGGCACCCTGCACCCGTCGCGTCTCCGAGCGCCCCGCCGCCTTGGCGATGCCGTGTGAGATGTAATTGACGGCATCGAATCGCGTCATGTCCTGCTCCTGCAGGAAATAGACTGCGTGGCTCTCCCGCTCGGCGAACATCGCGACTAGCACGTTTGCGCCGGTGACCTCCTCGCGGCCCGAGGACTGGACGTGAATTGCGGCGCGTTGGAGCACGCGCTGGAAGCTTGCCGTCGGCTTCGCGTCGTCGCCATGGGTCGCGACGAGGTTGGCGAGCTCGTTATCGACATAGTTCAGGACCTCGCGGCGCAAACGATCGAGGTCGACGCTGCACGCGCGCAACACGGCAACCGCGTCCTGATCCTCGGTAAGCGCCAGCAGCAGATGTTCGAGCGTGGCATATTCGTGCCGACGCTCATTGGCGTGGGCGAGAGCCCGATGCAGCGACTTTTCGAGATTGCGTGACAGCACGCCTGCCTGCCTTCCTTGCCTAGTCCTTTTCCAGCGTACACTGCAGCGGATGCTGGTGCTGCCGGGCGAAATCCATGACTTGCGTCACCTTGGTCTCGGCGACCTCATACGTGTAGACACCGCAGATTCCGACGCCCCGGCGATGAACATGGAGCATGATGCGGGTCGCCTCCTGGCGGTTCTTGTTGAAGAACCGTTCGAGAATGTGCACGACGAACTCCATCGGAGTGTAGTCGTCATTCAACATTAATACCTTGTACATGGAAGGCTTCTTCGTCTTCGGCTTCGCCTTGACGACGACACCCGTGCCCGGTCCTTCCTCACCGCGTTTTCCGTTGTCGCTCATTTCGGTCCGAGCCGGTAGCGCCGCTCGCTCCCCAATGATATTGGCTTTCGGCCGGTCCAGAAAAGTCTTTTCCGTCTCTCCCACCAAACTGGCGCCCAAGGTTCCGACCCCCGTGCCTACTCGGCCCGATACGGCCGGCGCAACAGCAGATCGATGACGGCATCTATCGATTCGCCGCGGTGAAGTAGTGCATTGACCCCCGCGGCGATCGGCATCTCTATCTCGAGCCGTTCCCCCAAACGCGCGACCGCTGCGGCAGTATCCACGCCCTCGACAACCGAGCGGCCGCGACGGAGCGCGGCATCGAGTGCCTCCCCGCGGCCAAGCGCGAGGCCAAGCCCAAAGTTGCGCGATTGGGCGGAACTGCAAGTCAGCACGAGGTCCCCTAGCCCGGAGAGGCCGCAGAATGTCTCGGCTCGGCCGCCCTTGGCTACCCCGAGCCGAATCATCTCCGCGAGCCCGCGGGTGATCAGCGAAGCCCGGGCGTTGTCACCCAGACCGCGGCCGACGACGATGCCGCAAGCAATAGCCAGGACGTTCTTGACCGCGCCGCCCATTTCGGCGCCCAGCGGGTCCTGCGATAAATAGGGCCGAAACCGGCTGCTTCCGAGGGCCTCCATAAAGGCGCGACCGAGCGACACATCATCGCTCGCGATCGTGACCGCAGTCGGCAAGGCACGCGCGACCTCGGGGGCAAAAGTAGGCCCAGACAGTACCGCAGAGGGGCAGGCGGGCAGGATTTCGGCGGCAATTTCCGACATCGTTTTAAGCGAACCGCTCTCGATCCCTTTGGCGCAGAGCAGCACCGGGAGCCCCCGGCCAATGTGAGACGCGAGCACCTTGATCACACCCCGCAGGAATTGCGCCGGGACGACCAGCAATGCCGCCTCCGCCCCTTCCGTTGCCGACGCCATGTCGGCAGTTGCCGTGATGGCGGGGTCGAGCATCACGCCGGGCAGGAAAAGAGGGTTCTGATGATGCCGATTGATCGCCGCAACTACGTCGGGGTCCCGAGCCCACAGCACCGGGAGCGCGCCGGCGCGGCGGGCGACCATGGCGAGCGCCGTTCCCCAGGCACCACCACCGATGACCGCCAACCGCCTCACCAGATCACGCCCACGCCCATCGGCTCACGCCTTCACACCCGCTCCCGGCCGTGGCGGCGCGGCGGTGTCGAGCGGCCATCGCGGCCGGAGCGGTGCGTCGAGACCGTCGACCAGGTTGAGCCGAAGCCGCTCGATGCCGGCCCAGGCGATCGTTGCCCCATTGTCGGTGCACAATGCCGGCGGGGGCGCAACAAAGCGCAGCCCGGCATCCTCGGCGAGCTTTGTCAGGCATATTCGCAGCTGCTTGTTGGCGGCAACACCCCCGGCAACCACCAGCGTATCTCCCTCTGGGTGTTCTCGGAGGAACCCGGTGATCGCGTTCGCGGTCCGATCGGTCAACGCCTCGCAGATCGCGAGTTGGAGCGAAGCCGCGAGGTCCGCCTGGTCGCGGGGATCGAGTGGGCCGCGTTCGGAGGTGATCTGACGCACCGCCGTCTTCAGACCGGAGAAGGAGAAGTCGCAACCCGGCCTGCTCTTCATCGGGCGCGGCAGGACGAAACGGCAGGGATCTCCGTCACGTGCAGCCGCTTCGACGGCGGGCCCACCGGGATAGCCGAGCCCGATCAGTTTTGCTGCCTTGTCAAACGCTTCGCCGGCCGCATCGTCGAGAGTAGTCCCGAGCCTCGTGTAATGGCCAACCCCGACGCAGACGAGGAGCTGACAGTGCCCCCCTGAGACGAGGAGCAGAAGGTACGGGAATTCTACTTCGTCCGTAAGGCGGACGGTCAGAGCGTGGGCTTCGAGATGGTTAATCGCGAGAAACGGCTTACCCGCAGCCCACGCCAATCCCTTTGCCATCGTCGAACCGACGATCAAGCCCCCAATCAAACCCGGGCCCGCGGCCGCGGCTACTCCGTCGACCTCCCCGAGCAAGACGCCAGCCTCGGCGAGCGCACGTAAGATCGCCGGATCGAGATGGTCAAGATGAGCGCGCGCGGCGATCTCAGGCACCACCCCGCCATAAGGCATGTGCTCCGCGAGCTGGGATCGGACCAAATTGGAAAGAATCCGCGGACCGGCCGCCGTTGTGGCCACGACGGCTGCAGCGGTCTCGTCGCAGCTCGTTTCGATGCCAAGGACGATCATTGCGCATGGCACCACTTGCGAGGCGGGGCTCTCGCCTCGCGACCGGCCCGGTGGTCAGCCGGGCGGCGCTACCTCGTAGGTCTTGAGAGTCTTGTCGGTGGCGGCTTCGATTTCGAGCAGCTTGACCGAATAGCCCCACAATGTCGCCGCATGGCGGATTACGGCGCGGCAGCTCTTTTCTTCGAGCAGCACCCCATTGTGCACATAATGCGCAAGAACGAGGCAGCGATCGCCTCTGAGATCGACGTCGACCACCTGAATGTCGGGCTCGCGGCGGGACAGATCATATTGCCGGGACAACGCGCTGCGAACTTTGCGATAGCCGACGTCGTCATGGATCGCCTCGACGCGCAACGCCGGCTTGGTGCTGTCGTCGGAGACATGGAACAGCCGAAAGCGGCGGATCATCGCCGGGCTCAGATGCTGCAGGACGAAGCTCTCGTCGCGGTAATTCGCCCACGCATGACGCAGCACGCCAAAGCCGTCTCCCGAGCCGGCAATTTCGGGAAACCACTCCCGATCCTCCTCGGTCGGCTCCTCGCAGATGCGGTGGATGTCGCTCATCATCGCGAAGCCGAGCGCATAAGGGTTGAGGCCGCTGAACCGCGGGTCGTCGAAATCCGGCTGAAACACGACGCTCGAATGCGAATGCAGAAATTCGAGCATCGATCCTTCGGTGATCAGCCCTTTGTCGTGCAGCCGCCGCATTATTTCGTAATGCACGAAGGTCGCGCACCCCTCGTTCATCATCTGCGTTTGCTTTTGCGGGTAGAAATACTGCGAAACCAAGCGGACGATGCGGACCAGCTCCTGTTGCCAATCCTCAAGCCTCGGAGCGCGTTTCTCGATGAAATAAAGCAGGTTCTCTTCGGGCAATCCGAGCTCGCGCTTGATCTCCTGAAGCCGCGCCTCGTCGCCGTCACGGTCCTCTTTGTCTTTTCCGCCGCCAGGCACGGTGCGCCACAAATCGTTGTAGGTCGCCTCGAAATGCGCGCGCCACTCCTCAGCTCGGCGCCGCTCCTCAGCGAGATTTGGCTTGGTGCGGTGGGCGTAGCGGTTGACGCCGTGGTCCTTTAGCGCGTGCGCGGCGTCGAGCACGCGCTCCACCGCCTCGGCCCCGTGCCGTTCTTCGCATTTCTGCACGTAGTCCCGCGCAAAGCTCAAATAGTCGAGAATGCCGTTGGCATCGGTCCACTGCCGAAATAGATAATTGTTCTTAAAGAAATGGTTGTGGCCGAAAGCGGCGTGCGCGACGACCAACGTCTGCATGGTCATGGAATTTTCTTCCATGATGTAGCAGATGCACGGGTTAGAGTTGATGACGATCTCGTATGCGAGGCCCTGCAACCCTTTGCGGTAGAGGGTCTCGTGATAGGCAAAGCGCTTGCCGAAGCTCCAGTGCCGATACATCAGCGGCAGCCCGACCGAGGCGTAAGCGTCAAGCATCTGCTCGGAGGTGATCACCTCGATCTGAACGGGATAGACGTCGAGCCCCAGCTCGTCGAGCGCGATCCGCTCGACGGCGTCGTAGACCCGCCGCAAACCGGAATAATCCCAATTCGGGCCGGAGAAAAGCGGGGTCGGGGTTTCGAGCCGCAGCGCGGCGGAGTCAGGCACGGATACCCCCCTTGGCGAACAATTCGTGAAAAACCGAGAAGATCTGCGACGGGTCGCTGACCCGGCGCATTACAAAATGCGGATGGGCCGGCGCGACCTCGTTATAGGCTCTCCAGAGGTCGCTATCTCGCGATAATCCGGTCAGGCTTCCTCCCATGCCGTCGCCGACTTCGACGTAGGCGAAATACTGGCAGAGCGGGAGCACCTCGCCACCCAGCAAGGAAACGCAACGTCCGCTGTCCGCGCCATAATTGTCGCCGTCGGAAGCCTGAGCCGCGTAGATGTTCCATCGGTCGGTGGGATATCGAGCCCGCGCAATCTCCAGCATTTTTTCGAGCGCGGTCGAGACTACGGTACCGCCAGTCTCCCGGCTGTAAAAGAACGTCTCTTCGTCAACCTCTTCGGCGGTGCTGGTGTGGCGGATGAAGACGATATCGACGTGCCGGTAGCGCCGGATCAGGAACACATGCAGCAGCATGAAGAACCTCTTGGCGAGGTCCTTCATCGCCTCGGTCATCGATCCTGAGACATCCATCAGGCAGAACATCACCGCTTCGGTATTCGGGCGGGGAACTCGCTCAAAGCGGTTGTAGCGGACATCGATCGGATCGATGTAAGGAATGATCTTGCTGCGGTGCTCGAGGCGGTCGAGCTCGCGAAGAAGCCTTTCAGCCTCTTCGTCAGCACCGCGAGCGCGCGCGTTATCGATCGCCTCTCGCAGCGCCTCCAAGTCAGATTGTTTTGGCCGCTTCAGCGATATCCGGCGTGCCATGCTGTTGCGCATCGTCCGCCGAATGCTGAGGTTTGCGGGACTGCCCGTCACGGTGTAACCCGCCCGTTGCAGATCGACCGCGAATGTCTCCTTCAAGCTTTTCTTGACGAGATCGGGTAGTTCGAGGTCCTCGAAAAACATGTCGAGGAACTCTTCTTTCGAAAGGGTGAATTCGAACGCATCCTCGCCCGACCCGTCCGGGCTTCCCTGCGAGCCGCCACGCCCTTCCCCGCCGGTCGGCCGCGGAATCTCGTCGCCCTTGATATACTCCTTGTTGCCGGGGACGACATGCTCGGTCCGCCCGGTACGCCGGCTGTGGTGAAAGATCGGCTCGGCGATCCCGCGCGTCGGGATCGCCACCTTTTCGCCATGGCCGACATCGGCCACCTTTCGTTTGCGCAATGCCTCTTGTACCGCCGATTTGACTTCGGCCCGGGCCCGCGCCAGGAAACGCTGCCGGTTACTGAGGCTTTTGCCCTTCGGGTTCGGACGACGGTCGACGATGTTCATGGATTATCTCCAGGCTGGCGGCTGTGATCGCCTACCCGGCCTTGTTGACCCGCATATACCACTCGACCAGCCGCCGGACTTGCCGCTCGGTATAGCCGCGCGCCACCATGCGCTCGAGGAAATCGGCATGCTTCTTCTCGGTGTCGGTATCCTTCTTAGTGCCAAAGCTGATGACCGGCAGCAGGTCCTCGACTTGAGAGAACATGCGGCGCTCAATGACCTCGCGCAACTTCTCGTAGGAGGTCCATGACGGGTTGCGCCCGGAATTATTGGCGCGCGCCCGCAACGCGAATTTGACGACCTCGTTGCGGAAGTCCTTCGGGTTGGCGATGCCCGCCGGCTTCTCTATTTTCGACAGCTCTTGGTTCAACAGTTCGCGGTTCATCAGCTGCCCGGTGTCCGGGTCCTTGTAATCCGAATCCTCGATCCACGCATCGGCATAGGCTACGTACCGGTCGAACAGATTCTGTCCGTAATCGGAGTACGACTCGAGATAGGCCTTCTGGATCTCGTGGCCGATGAACTCGGCATAACGCGGCGCCAGCTCGGCCTTGATGAAATTCAGGTATTTCTTTTCGGCGTCATCAGGAAACTGCTCGCGCCAGATCGCTTGCTCCAGCACGTACATGAGGTGAACGGGATCGGCCGCCACCTCCTGCGTGTCAAAATTGAAGGTGCTCGACAACACCTTGAAGGCGAAGCGGGTCGAAATGCCGTCCATTCCCTCGTCGACCCCGGCGGCGTCGCGATATTCCTGCACGGATTTGGCGCGCGGATCGGTGTCCTTCAAACTCTCGCCGTCATAGACCCGCATCTTCGAATACAGGTTCGAGTTCTCATGAGGCTTCAGCCGCGACAGCACGCTGAAGCGCGAGAGAATATCCAAGGTCGACGGTGCACATGGCGAGCTGGCCAGCTCACTGTTCTGCAACAATTTCTCATATATCTTGCGTTCCTCGGTTGCACGCAAGCAGTACGGGACCTTGATCACCGAAATGCGGTCGATGAACGCCTCGTTGTTCTTGTTGTTTTTAAAGCTCTGCCATTCGGCCTCGTTCGAGTGGGCCAAGACGATCCCCTGATAAGGGATGCCGCCGATATTCTCGGAACCGACGTAATTTCCTTCCTGGGTCGAGGTCAACAAGGGATGCAGCATCTTGATCGGTGCCTTGAACATCTCGACAAATTCGAGCAACCCCTGGGTCGTGCGGTTCAGGCCGCCCGAATAGGAATAGGCGTCCGGGTCGTTTTGGCTGAAGAATTCAAGCTTGCGAATGTCGACCTTGCCGACGAGGCTCGACACATCCTGGTTGTTCTCGTCGCCGGGCTCAGTCTTGGAGATGCAGATCTGCTTCAGCCTAGACGGCTGCATGCGGACTACCGTGAATTTCGTAATGTCGCCGCCGAACTCTTCGAGGCGCTTGACTGCCCAAGGCGAAATCGTGCCGGTCAGCCGGCGCCGCGGAACGCCATAGCGCTTTTCCAGCTCGGGGCCAAGAGTTACCGGATCGAACAGGCCGAGCGGGCTCTCAAAGACCGGGCTGACTTCCTTGCCGGCCTTCAACACATAGACCGCCTCCTTCTCCATCAGCTGCTTCAGCCGTTCGGCGAGCGAGGATTTGCCGCCGCCGACCGGACCCAGCAGATAAAGAATTTGCTTGCGCTCCTCGAGCCCCTGTGCCGCATGGCGGAAAAACCCGACGATCCGCTCGATCGTCTCCTCCATGCCGAAGAAATCCGCGAATTCGGGGTAGACCTTGATCGTCCGGTTCATGAAGATCCGGCCGAGACGCGGGTCTTGGCTTGTATCGACCATGACCGGCTCGCCGATGGCGCTGAGCATGCGTTCGGCGGCGCCGGCATAGTAGGACGATTCGTCGGAGCATTTGCCGAGATACTCCTCAAGGGATAGCTCGACGTCTCTCCGGTTTTCATACAACTTTGAATAGAGCCCGAAAATTCCGTCATCGAATTTCATGTCTCACCTCAACCGATGCCCCGCGCTCAACCCGTAGCTTCCCGTTACACCACCAGAGAACGACAGAACCGAGCGAATGTTTCGCCGGAATTGTGTAATTCGTTGTAAATCCCGGTAAAACCCTTGTTACGTCGCCTCTCCAAACGTGCATCTCCGGGTTTACGCCCTGTTGCAATCCTCCGGTTCCACGCTGCGTCATGCTCGGGAGCCAGTGCCGCGATGGGCTCCACTCCCCACTGATCATGCTATCATTATGGCAACACTTTGTGGCGAGAGTGCGAACGTATGCGGCGCTCGGAAACATCCCGTCACCCGACCAGACGCCGGGGTTCCTCATGTACGCAAACTCGACCAATCAACAACATGTTGTGGTCACTCCGAAGTTGCCCTCAGCATATATTGAGTTGGCCAAAAACCCAATAGAAATGTAAGTTAACGTCTGCGTTGTCGGTCTTGATCGGCGTCGAACTCGCCTTGCTTGAGTGCAAAGAGCCATGTTGCCGCGGCGTTCTGCCGCAGTGCGGTAGTTCTATGCGACTATGGCAACCGCGGCGTTCACTGGCTGTTGTTGTCTACCGGCCGCTGGCCCGCCTGTCTCCGGCTGGGGGCAACCGAAAGACGTCGGCGGCTGGATGTCAGTGCAGCCGCGAGGGGGCGGCGGACTGTGCGTCCATCGGGCGCGCGACACCGGCGATCGTGTCCGGACTGCGTTGAGGCGATTTCGCCAGCTTCTGCTGCGACCGCCAGTTCGACGCCAGAGCCTCTGCCAGCTGGTTAGCCAGGCAGCCGTAGCTCGCGTCGGTCATGTGCAACCCGTCGGGCCCGATCAGCGCGGCAGGTGCGAGCTGCTGCGTGCGATCCCATTCCTGCATGATCTGAAACCGGCGAAACAGCCCGACCCGTGCGCGTTTCGCAAGCTCCGCGAGCAGCCGCTCCATTTCCGCAGAAGCGGGGCGCGCGAGAACCCGCGGCGCGTATTGGAGGTCCATCAGGACAATCTCGATGCCGTTCTCCTGCATCGAGGACACGCCGCGGCGAATGAGGTGCTCATCGGCCGAAAGATCGTCGCGCCTAAGCACCGCATTCGTGCCGACTTGCCAGATCACCAGATCGGGGTGCTCGGCGATGACGTCCCGATCGAGCCGGGTCAACTCCTCGGGAACGTCCTGGCCACCGACGCCGTGATTAATCACCCGGATCTCGACGCCGGGAAACCAACCTCTCAGTTCCTGCTCGAGGCGGCTCGGATAGCTCATCGCCGGGGCACTTGCCCCAACCCCGAGGGTCGAAGACGACCCCATCGCGACAATCGTGAGTGGCTTCCCCGACTGGATCCGGGATGCCGTGCGGTCGAGCGTGGCCTCGATTTCCGATAGCTCCGGCGAGGCGGCACAGTTTGGCACAAGCGGGGCTGCCGTAGCGTCGGCCAATGCGGGGCCGCTCGAAGCCAAGGCGACGGCGAGCGCTGCAGCAATACGTCCCATTCTGAGCACCATGGTCAACGCAGGGCAACTCGAATGGCGTCCGCGAGCTTGCCGGCAATGCACTCGTAAACTCTGGCGGCGAGACCGGCCCGTTCGTCTTTGGCGACACCGTCGAAGTTGAACATGTTCTGCTCGCTCCAGTAGCGCATCATCTCGAAGCGCGGAAAGACATTCACGTCGTTTACGTCACCGACTCGGTGAAGCGCGCTCAAATACCGCTCGAAATCGATGACGGTCGCGGTACTGTGAGAGAATTGCATGTCGATGAGCATGATGTCGATACCGTGCGCCTTGAGTTCGTCGATGCCGGTTTGCACAGTCGCCGCAAAATCATCGACCCCGACGCCACGCACCGCATCCGTAGTGCCGGTTTCCCAAATCACCATCACGGGGTCTTCGGGTATGACGTCGGTTGGAAAGCGCTCCAACATCTGCTGGGCGGTTTGACGGGGAACCCCCCGATTGACGACAGTGATGGAAGAGGAGGGGTACCACTGGGCGAGGATCTCCTGCAGGCGACGAGGGTAGGCGAGATCCGACGAGCCCGCCGCCAACCCGGTTGTCGACGCTCCGCCGATCGCGACGATCCTGACGGGCTGCCCCGCGCGCAACCGCTCGGCCAAATGGGGCAGCTTGTCGTCGACTTGCATCAGCTCTTCCGGCACGTCGCAGGGGAGGGCGTCGCCGAAGGCCGGAGAGAGGGGCGGGAATACTGCTGCGGCGAGCCCTGCCGCGAGCAATGCCGGCCGCGCCAACGGGACGACCGGGATCCGCCACCTCATGCGCCGAGACGGTTGCTTGGACCGGAGCGGGTGACCGCGGAATTCGGCATCGGCATTCGACCCATGGTTTTATACCAGTCCAACACTCTCGCAGTTAGGCACATTGCCAGAATGCCCGCAAGATTAACGAGGAGCTGAATCCCGATCGCCGAATCGTATTCCGAAAGGACGAAATGCCCGAGTGCCGACAGCAGGATGCCAAGGCAGAAGATCTCCAGCGATTGCTGGCCGCACAGGACCAGCGGTCTCGCCGCGGGCGAATCCAGAACGCCCCAATCAGTGGGCACGACGGCGGCGACAACCCCGACGGCGGCGAAGAAGGGGATGAGACGCACCGGGGACAAGTTGTTCTTGTTCACCGGCCACAGCTCCCTCAGAAAAAACCCGGGAAACGGATCCCAGACGCCGTGGATGGTCCAGCTCAGCTTGATGACGAACCCTACCGTAACGACCACGACGGCCAGCGGCAGTATCGCCCTCGCCGGCTTCGACCACCGCCGACGACGCCCACCGTTGAATCCGAGCGCAGCCCCGGCGATGAACAGAAACTGCCAAGCCAAAGGGTTGAAATACCAGACGTGACCCTCGGGATAAGCCGGCACTGACACGTTTGTCGCTTGAACGGCGAGATAGAGCAGTAAGGACGGCAGCAATACGATAAACGGCCTCCATCGCAAGCCGAGCAAAACCGCCGGGAAGATCGCCAAAAGCAAAATGTAGAGCGGCAGGATGTCGAGAAAAGTCGGTTGAAACTCGAGGAGGAGTGCCTTCACGATCGCGATGTGCGGCTCTTCGAGAAAATCGCCGACCCGCATTTCGTCGTTGTACATTGGGTTATTGAAGGTCGTAACGGTATAGGAAACCTCGGCAACAAATATGACGAACAGAAAAATGTGAGCGACATAAAGTTGCCACGCACGGCCGAGAATCCGTGCCGTCGCGTACAACGGTCCTTGCGAGACGAGCGTTTGGCCATACACGAGAGCGGCGGTGTAACCCGAGATGAAGATGAAGACTTCCGCCGCATCAAAGAAACCGATCGCCTGGATAGTAAAATAGCTGAGGATGTTCTCCGGGATATGGTCGATGAATATAAAGATTAGTGCAAGACCACGAAAGAAGTCGATACGGAGATCACGCGACGAAGCAGGCACGGACGGGGCTCGAAACTGTAGCGTTAGTCGCAACGCGCTGTGCGATGTTAATATAGCAAAAACGTCGAGCGCGGTCGATGCGATGCGACACAGCAGGTGGAAATGATGAGGAGGAGACGACGCGACGAGCGGCGAAATTCCCCGAGTGGCGGTGATCGGTACCGCGAGCATCGATGCGAGTTGGGCGGCATTTTTGCCCTGTCGCGGGCTGTAGCAGTGACGGCCGGTGAGCCCGCCGCTCAAGCCGCAGACTTCGTGCGGTTATCGCGGCCGCACGGCGGGCGCTCGTCAGAAACGGCGGCACAGAGGCGATCTCGCAATAGCGCCCCAACTTCCACCCCGAGCCCGAAGAGGCGGTAGCGGAGCCGAATTCGTCCGGGAAAATGCTCACAACGCGAGACGAGGAGCTTGATCAGCGCAGCCGATCAGCCGAGGCCGGGGCTCACGATGAAAGACGCCTCGGTTTTCTGCCGGATCTCATCGAGAGACACACCGGGTGCCAGCTCCATCAACCGCATCCCGGAGCCATCGATCGTGAGGACGCCGAGGTCGGTGATCACCATGTCGACCACCCCCTTGCCGGTCAGCGGGAGGGTGCAGCGATGCAGCAATTTCGGTTCGGTTCGTGCGGTATGCTCCATTAGCACGATGACCCGCTTGACTCCGGCGACGAGGTCCATCGCGCCGCCCATTCCCTTGACCATGCGGCCGGGGATCATCCAGTTGGCGAGATCGCCGTTTTCCGCCACTTGCATCGCCCCGAGGATTGACAAGTCGATATGTCCGCCTCGGATCATGCCGAAGGATTGCGAGCTGTCGAAATAGCTCGTTGTCGGCAATTCGGTGATTGTCTGCTTGCCGGCGTTGATTAGGTCCGGGTCCTCTTCTCCCTCGAACGGGAACGGACCCATCCCGAGCATTCCGTTCTCGCTCTGCAGCTGAACGGTGATCCCGGTTGGAATAAAATTTGACACCAGGGTCGGGATGCCGATGCCGAGATTGACGTAGAAGCCGTCCTTGAGCTCTGCCGCTGCGCGGCGCGCCATGTCGTCGCGTGACCAACCCATGTCGCCCTCTCCTATTCCCTTAATTGCCGCGCTTGCGGACAGTGCGTTGCTCGATGCGCTTTTCGTAAGATGGGCACCGCACGATGCGTTTGACGAAGATGCCTGGGGTATGAATGTGGTCCGGTTCGATGGCCCCGGCATCGACCAGATTCTCGACCTCCGCCACGGTGACCGTCGCAGCGGTCGCCATCACCGGGTTGAAGTTCCGCGCGGTCTTTCGGTAGACGAGATTGCCTTGGCGATCGGCTTTCCAGGCATGAATGATCGCGAGATCGGCGACGAGGCCGCGCTCCATGACGTAGCTCTCCCCTTCGAAGTCGCGGATTTCCTTGCCCTCCGCCACCAGGGTGCCGACGCCGGTCTTGGTGAAAAAGGCCGGAATGCCGGCGCCCCCGGCCCGTATCCGCTCCGCGAGAGTGCCTTGCGGGTTGAATTCGAGCTCGAGTTCGCCACTGAGATAAAGATCGGCGAAGAGCTTGTTCTCACCGACATAGGACGAAACCATCTTGCGGATCTGCCGGGTTTCGAGGAGCAGACCGAGCCCGGCCCCGTCAATGCCGGCGTTGTTAGAAATGACGGTCAGCCCGGTGACCCCGGAATCCCGGATCGCGGTGATCAGCGCCTCCGGAATTCCGCAAAGACCGAACCCGCCCGACATGACTGTCATGCCGTTCGATAGCAGACCGGCAAGCGCGGCATGGGCGTCGAGGTAAACTTTGTTCATTGTCGTACTCCTGCGCTAAGCGGGCTGCCGATCATAACGCCGCCGTCAATTTCGGCCACCTTGCCGCGGCAGATCTCCCAACCCGCCGAGCCGCTGTCGCGTCGCAGCATCCACGACGCCACTTACATTGATGCCTTTCTGCTTTTGAAAGCGCGCAACCGCCCCGGCGGTGGCCGAATTGTAAACACCATCCTGCTCGACCGCGATCTTTGCAGCCGCGAGGGCGCGTTGCACGCTCTTGACATCGTTTCCCTGCGTGGGCGGATCGGACAGCTTCAACAGGCGCGGCTGGCCTGCCGTTGCTCCCGTCCCCTCGAACCAGGCGCTGACGTCGTTTCCGTTGATCATGATCCATTGCGCTGGCGCCGAGGAGAGATGGAACTGCAGACGCTGTGTTCCGTCCGGCGCCGTCCCCTCCAGCCCAATTTCCCGGAGCACCGGGAGGTACTCGGCGAACGGCATCCCGCCACTGAGTTTCGGTATCGCATCAAAGCCGCGTACTGCCAGATCTCCCGAGGCCGTATAACCTTTCGGTGCGAGTGGCGAACCCTCGGCTTCGGCCGTCAGATTCACCCCGACCTCTTCGGTGTCGATCGCAATGTCATAGATATGGAAGGCCGGGTTCAGCATCGCCGCGGCTCCGAGCGCCTGCTGTATGGCCTGCTGTTTATTCGCCTCACTCTCGCTCTCCACCGATACCCGCTGGTCCGTCGCGGTGATGAGGGCGCGGAGCAGGTTGGTCAGCGCTTGCGTGTCGAGGTCGGCGACGCCGATATCGAGGACTACCCGGCGGGGCACCTTCCAATCATCGACAACCGATGGCGCGAGATCGAGACCCTCGTGATGGATGCTGAACCGTAGCGCCGCCTCTGCCGTATCGAGACCGGTGATCTCGGTGGTGCTTCCAACTTTGGCAACGGCCACCAGCGCTTCACCAGTCACGCTTCTGACCGTCAGACCCTCCAACGCGAGGTCTCCTCGGATCATGCTGAACGGTTCCGAAATCGTCGGCAGGGTTGCCAAGAAGCCGGCGGCGCGGGCTTGCGGCGATTGACCGTCGTCGGCTTGCAGCCGGTCGAGCGCGTCGCGCAGCTTGTCAAGTTCGTTCAGCTTGGGACCGGCACTTCTGCCACTAAATGCGATCCGATCGATTCCGCCGCCGACGGGACCCTGCGGCAGAAAGTATTCTATCCCCTTTACTTCGAATTCAACTGGTCCGCTCCAGCCTCCATTGGGCTCGGCGGCGAGCTTCGAGGCCATCGAGAGCGGTCCGAAGCTGACCCACGTGCCGGTCTTGGGTTGATCGATCCGCGCGCTCTCGATCTCAATCACTGTTTCCCTGCCGCGCCCTGATCGGGCCTCGACCAAAGCGTTCGCCCTTGCACCTTTCAGCGTGAGTTTGGTTTCGGTGCCATCGGTCTCCCTGAGCGTCATGCCCTTCGGCAGCGTGAGGGCGAACTCGATCAGCCCGCCCTCTTCGTTTCGGCCGATCTCCCGTATTTCGAACCGGTCGAGAATGAGTTG
>Ga0209040_10001200_pt1 | contig 20370 bp, 20 predicted proteins | sample BogFormECP12_OM3_FD_188240 | JGI IMG/M metagenome (GOLD analysis project Ga0209040, IMG submission 188240) | Bog forest soil microbial communities from Calvert Island, British Columbia, Canada - ECP12_OM3 (SPAdes) (version 2) | ecosystem: Environmental > Aquatic > Freshwater > Wetlands > Bog ...
GTCCGATCTCAGAACTATGTCGCGATGCTGCGCGAGCCTGGCGCGCAGCGATCCCGCGATCGCCCTGGCTGAAGGCGCGGCCTTGCCCCACAGCGCGGTGAAGCGGTAAAGAGAGGAACCTTTTGTCTACGACGTAGTTCGGAGCCTGCGGTGGGCCGGTTTTTTCAGTTGTCGCGCTGCTTTGCGGCGGTGTCTTTGGCGGCGGCGCCGGTTGCTTCATCGCCGTCGTCCGCTCATATCCTCGTGGCGCCAGGATGCGAAACGGCTGAACGACTTGTCGACGGGAGCTGGCAGATGAGGTCTACGAGAACTTTTGGGCCGGCTGGCGAAGTCGATGCTGGCGTCATTATATGGAGAGGGACAGTAATCAACGGTGTCGATTTAGGCGCTTTTCTGGAGAAACGCTGTTTCCGCAGATATAAAGTTGAACCTGACTATCCTCCTTATCCGTGGCCGCCGAATGGCCACCCAAGTTGGGTAACGCCTATACCGTAAGCGGGCTGTCCTCCTTCTCGCTTCTCCCCCGTCCTGCACTCGCCAAGCTGACGATCCTCTCGGTATTGACATCATTGAATTGGCGTAGGGCAGTTTTCCCCCACCTGCGACGTTCGACGTCGCGATCTGCATTCCGCTTCAACGTCGATTCGCGACGTTCGATCGCTCGCGACGAATGTCCGGGCTGGGTCGAAGCCGATCAAGCTGATTGGGTTTTGATCCTAACGCTGCGTTACAGGCAACGCTTCAATTCGACGATGATTTTCGACAAGTTTGAAAACATCGTTCTCTATGGTCGCAGGCGGCGCGGGTGGATTGGTGGAGAGAGCGTTGGGATTCCTGGCGAGAACCGTCTTCTGGCTCGGTCTGGTTTACAGCTCCATGCCTTTCGACAGCGGCTCAGGGCGGGCGACGAGTCCGGCGGAGGCGATTGGTCCGGTCACGGCGCCGGGCCCGGTCGCGGCTTGCGTCCATGGAATCTCCGAGGAATGCCGCGCCGCGGTCGAAAGGCTGCGGCTGGCGGCGGACGTCGCTGCGGCCTCAGTTCGAGCCGGCGACGCGCTCCGCAAGGCGGCGGCATCCCATTCAGCCGAGACCCCAGCCTCGAAGGACAAGGCTTCGCTGACGCATAGTTCGTTTGTCCAGGCCGCCGAGAGCCGTTAGCCTCTGGCCTTTGACGCGCAGGCCTATATATGTGGTTCGCAGGCAATGCCTGTATTTCGCCGTGAGGCTGCGAGGTCTTCGTGTCTGCGTTCGAGTCGATCCGCGACGATTTCGCCCTGCTCGACGAGTGGGAGGATCGCTATCGTTATGTGATCGAACTCGGTCACGACCTCGAGCCGCTGAGCGAAGAGGCGCATAACGACGCCAACAAGGTGCGGGGCTGCGTCAGCCAGGTCTGGCTGGAGCGGGAGGAACGCACGGACCCGGCGGGCCGAACGGTCCTCCATTACCGGGGCGATAGCGACTCGCATCTCGTGCGCGGATTGATCGCGATCGCGATCGCCCTCTTCTCCGATCAGCCGCGCGAGCAGATTCGCGCCATCGACGCCTTGGGCGCTTTCCGCGAACTGGGCCTTGAGCAGCATTTGACGCCGCAACGATCAAACGGCGTGCGCGCGATGATCGATCGCATTCGCGCCGACGCCGCAACCGTCGCCGCGATTTGAGCCGGACAGGGTCAGGGAGCGCCGCCGGGCCTGTAGGACTTGAGGTAGCGCGCAATCGCGGCAAGGTCCGGCTCGGGCACCTGCTTGAGGCTGCGGACGACCGCGGTCATCGCGCTGCCGAGCACGTCGCCTGACGGGGTGAAGCCGGTCGAGAGCGCGGTTTCGACGTCGTCTTCGGACCAATCTTTGAGGCCCTCGGCCGTGATGTTCGGCGCCTTGCCCTTGCCGTCCGGCAGCGGGCCCCCGGTCAGGCGGCGGGAGGCGACAATTCCGCCAAAAAAGTCGCGCGGCGAATGGCATTCGGCGCAATGGCCAGGCCCATTGACTAGATAGCGGCCGAGCGCCTCCTCATCGGTTGGATCGACGGCGAGCGGGTGATCGATCTTCGGGATGTAGAGAAGCTTCCAGAAGCCGACGGCGCGGCGGATGGAGAAGGGGAACTTGAGCGCGTTCGACGGCCCGCGCCCCGAGATCGGCGGTGTCGTATGCAGGAAGGCGAAGAGATCCCGCACGTCCTTGATCGACATGCGGCAATAGGACGGATAGGGAAAAGCCGGATACAAATGCTCGCCCCGCGGCGACACGCCCGCCATCAGCGCGTTGGCGAAGTCGGCCGCGCTCCATGCGCCGATCCCGTCGACGGGATCGGGCGAGATGTTCGGCGGATAGAACGAGCCGAAGGGCGTCTTCAGCTCCAGGCCGCCGCCGAGACGAAGCGGATCCTTCTGGTCCGGCGACATGTGGCAGGACTCGCAGCCGGCGATGTAGAAGACGTCCTTCCCCGCCTCGGGGTCGCCCGGCTCAGACGCCGCCGCCGCGACTTCGGCGGAGACCGCGCGCGGGGGGGTCACGAACCACGCCACGGCCGCCGCGGCTGCGACGAGGGCCGCCGCGAGGGCGAGCGCGATCCGGGCGGTCATGATCGGCACCGCCGGAGCCGTCGCGGCCGCCCGAGGGACCGCTACTGCCGTTTCGCGTGATATTTCTCGTGGCAGTCGTCGCAGCTCTGGAGCACACCCGGCATCGCGGCTTTGAAGCTGGCCTCGTCCTTGATCGTGGCGAGAGCGGCGGCGGCGTCATCGCCTAGCTTTTTAAAACGCGCGTCGAGATCGGCCATGTTGTCGTCGTCCCAGATGACTGGCAGGGCGTTGGTGTCGCCGGTCTTGCTGTCGGGCGGGAAAAGGGCGGGCTCCTTGCTCGCGGCGTTCTGATAGGTCTTCAGCGCCTTCTGCACTGTCGCAAGATCGAACCGGGCCTTGCCCTGCAGCATCGCGACGACCGGCTTCGTCGCCGCGCCGTCAGCCTTCATCAGGTCACGCCGCGCCTTGATCGCGTCCGCGCCCGACATCGCGAGCGCGGCGCTCGCGCCGAGGACAAACATCGCAACAAAGACCGACAGCTTCCTCATAGTCGCCTCCTTAAGTTGAAGCCGAATTGGACGGTTTGTTCGCCTAGAGCTAGCGCGACGTCGGCACGGCGCCCCAAATGATCGAGAGCCTCGCGGCGCAAACACTCTTCGGACTGTAGTTATTCACCCTGAAGCTCTCTTTGCGGTTTCCGCTTGCCGGATCGCGCGGAAGATCGCCTGGGGGGTCGCCGGCATGTCGATGTCGGCGACGCCGTAGGCGCGCCATAAGGCGTCGGCGACCGCATTGACCACTGCCGGGGTCGAGCCGATCGCGCCCGCTTCGCCCGCCCCTTTCAACCCCATCGGATTGGTCGTCGACGGCACATTGCGGGTCTCGAATTCGATCGGAGGGAAATCGTCGGCGCGCGGCAGGCAATAGTCCATGAGGCTCGCCGAAAGCAGCTGGCCCTCGCTGTCATAGACCGCTTTCTCCATCAGCGCCTGGCCGGCGCCCTGCGCGATCCCGCCGTGGACCTGGCCTTCGAGCAGCAGCGGATTCAGGGTGAAGCCGAAATCGTCAACGACGGTATAGCGAAGGATTTGAACGGTCCCCGTTTCCGGGTCGATTTCGACTTCGCAGATGTGAGTTCCGTTGGGATAGGTCGCCATGTCGGGCGTGTATGAACCGGCGCGCCGCAACCGCTCCGGCGTGGCGGACGGTAGGGCGGCGATTTCCGAAAGCGACAGCGATCGGTCCGTGCCGACAATACGAAAGCGGCCATCGACGATCTCGAGATCGGCGGTCGCCGCCTCGAGCCTGTCGGCCGCCAGTTCCTTCAGCGATTCGGCCAGCGCCTTCGAGGCGCGCGCGGTGGTCACCGCGCCGATCGGAATCGAACGCGAGCCGCCTGTCCCCTCGCCGCGCGAGATCCGGTCCGAGTCGCCTTGAACGACTTTGATCCGATCGAGCGGCACGTCGAACTGCTCTGAGACGACCTGCGCGTAGGCGGTCTCATGCCCCTGTCCTGTCGATTGCGTGCCGATCAACAGAGTCAGGGTCCCGTCCTTCTCGAGGAGGAGCGACGTTTCCTTCTCTCCGTCCCACGCGGTGCATTCGATATAGCTCGAATAGCCGAGCCCGCGCAGCAGGCCGCGCGCCTTTGATTCGGCGGCGCGCGCCTCGAAACCGGCGGCGTCGGCCTTTTCGACGCACCGCATCAGAACGCCGCCGAAATCGCCGACGTCATAGGTCCGGTTGGTCTGGGTCTGGTAAGGCATCGCATCCGGCGGCACGAAGTTTCTGAGCCGGATCGTCTCCCGCGAAAGCTTGAGCTCGCGCGCGCAGCGGTCGACCAGCCGCTCGAGGACATAAGCCGCTTCGGGTCGACCCGCACCGCGGTAGGCGTCCACCGGGAGCGTGTGCGTATAGACGCCGCGCACCCGCGCATGCAAAGTGTCGATCCGATAAGGCCCGGTCGACATCGAGGCGCCGAACCAGGGCACGTCTTGCCCGAACTGCGAAATATAGGCCCCCAGATTGGCGATGATGTCGACGCGCAGCGCCAGGAACCGGCCATCCGGGTCGAGGGCCATCTCCGCCGTGGTGACGTTGTCCCGCCCCTGCGTGTCGCCGACGAAGTGCTCGGACCGGTCGGCCTGCCAGCGGACCGGCCGGCCGAGGCGGCGCGCGACCTCCAGGATGAGCGCATATTCCCGGTAAATGAATATTCGCGTGCCGAACCCGCCGCCCACGTCGGCGGTGACGACCTTCAGGTCCGCCCGCGGCATCTTCAGCACATTGCGCGCGAGAACACTGCGCAGGCGATGCACGCCCTGGCTTCCGACGTGAAGCGTCAGTCGGCCGCTTTCGGGGTCGAGCCACCCCACCGCTCCGCGCGGCTCCATGAAGTTCGCCACCACCCGCGGATTGACGATCCCGATCTTGACGACATGCGCGGCCCTGGCGAAGGCCTCGTCTGTTTTCGCCTTGTCGCCGTAATGGGCGTCGTAGGCGACGTTGCCCGGCGCGTCGCCAAAGACCTGCGCAGCGCCGGGCCGAAGCGCTTCAACCGCGTCTGCGACCGCTGGTAGCGCCTCCCAGTCGATCGCGAGCGCCTCGGCGGCGTCTTTCGCGGCGAAGGCCGAGTCGGCGACGACCATCGCGACAATGTCGCCGACGTGATGCGCCTCGTCCTCGGCCATCACCGGATAGGGCTTCAGCGGCGTCTGCGTTCCGTCGGAATTCTTGACCGGCGCCAGGCAGGGAAGGTCGCCGAGATGCGAGACATCGGCCGCGACAAGGACGGCCTTCACGCCAGGCGTCGCCGCAGCCTTGTCCCGATCTCCAACGGTAAAGCGGGCATGCGCATGGGGACTCCGGACAAAGTGCGCGTAGAGCGAGCCCTCCGGCGCAAGATCCGATGTGTACCGGCCCGCGCCCCGAACCAATCGTTGGTCTTCGACTCGCCGAACCGGCTGACCGACGCCAAACTTCATGACCGTCATGGCTTTCGATCCACGATTCCACGAGTTGCCGTGCCCACGAAGACAATTTTTACGTCGGCGAACCCGATGGTCAACGCTTCGTTAAGCCGAAAAGCCGACAATCGATCAACACTGCGTCAGCTGTAGGCGATTTTCATGAGTGAGTACGACGACCTAGACCTTGGCCGGCCAGGGGAGACCGAGGAACAAGACAACGCAAACGCCCCGCCCGATGATCCGCAGCTGAGGGGCGCCGCAAAACCCCAGGCATCGAAGGAACGGTCATTCTTGCCCGCGATCATTCCCCCGACGCTAAAGGCGGAGCGGACTGACGAACCACGCGCCCAGCGGCCAGGCTGGTTTTCCCGATCAGGCATGGCTTTGGCGGCGGCAGCCGCGTTTGCCGCCTTCGGCGCCGGCGTCGGCGCGCTGGTCGTCAACGATCATCGCCGCGAGGCGGCTCTCATCGCCCAACATGCGCATCAAACCGAATCGCTTGCAAGGACGGTGGACGCGCTCGCCGCGCGCCTGAGCGCAATCGACAGCGCGAAGGCTCACGACGAACTGATCGAATTGCGCCGGTCGGTCGGGGAAATCCGATCCAGTTCCGCGTCCTCGCAAGAGCTGAGCGCCGCGCTCGCCCAGCTCTCGCAGCGGGTGGAGCGTCTTGATCGCGAGGAAAGCACAAGAGTCGACAAGCTCGACGAGCGTTTCGGCCATGAAGCCGGCGCGCAAGTCGCCGAATTGTCAGCCCGCATCGAAAAACTCGAGAAGAAGGTCGTCGCAGCCGCTTCTCCGCCTCCATCCCCGCCCCCAAGCCCGCCCGTGCAACCGAAGCAGCCCGCCCTTCCGCCAAAGTTCGGCGCGAACGTCTCAATGGAGACGACCGGTTCGATCGAAAGGCCACGACCCCTGCTGCGCCGGTATGTCGTGCTCGGAGCTCGCGACGATATCGCTCTGATCGAGGGACGCGACGGCGAGTACGCAGTCCGGCCTGGCGATGTCCTTCCTGGCGCTGGACGCGTCGAGCGCATCGAGCGCGAGGGCGGCAACTGGGTAGTGCTGACGGATCAGGGCCTGATCGGAGCGGCAGAGTCGCCCTACTGAACTGCGGGCGACCGCCAGCGCATCTCCCCATAGACCGCTAGGCACTGGCCCCCGGCGAATTCGCCGGGCGTGTGGCCATGATGCATCATCTGCGGCAAAAAACCGCGAACGCGGCGGGGCGCTTTCGATAGGCAGGCGCTTGTGTTACCAAAACCTCCGGGGGTCGCCGTGCGCTTTGCGCCGGTCGGAAGGGCACGTCGCGTAAATGGATGGCAGGCGCAACAGCTTCAACTACGAGGATCTCCTGGCTTGCGGCCGGGGAGAGTTGTTCGGCGCCGGCAACGCCCAGCTGCCGCTGCCGCCCATGCTGATGTTCGACCGGATTCAACGGATTTCCGAGACAGGCGGCGCCAACGGAAAAGGCGAGGTGCGCGCGGAGTTCGACATCAAGCCGAACCTATGGTTCTTCGATTGCCATTTCAAAGGCGACCCGGTGATGCCCGGTTGTCTCGGGCTCGACGCGCTTTGGCAATTGACCGGATTCTTCCTCGGCTGGCTCGGTTTGCCCGGCCGCGGCCGCGCGCTCGGGGTCGGCGAAGTCAAGTTTGCCGAGCAGGTGCTTCCGACCGTCAAGAAGCTGGTGTACGGCGTCGACATCAAGCGCGTGTTCAAGGGCAAGCTGATCCTCGGCATCGCCGACGGCTGGCTCGAGGCGGACGGCAAGCGCATCTATGACGTTAGGGATATGCGCGTCGGTCTGTTTAGCGCGGCGACTCCAACATCGGCTTGAGACATCCCCCGCGGCGCGCGATCACGGAGATTAAAAGGATGAGACGCGTCGTGGTCACCGGCATGGGCATCGTGTCCTCGATCGGCTCCAACGTGCAGGAAGTGACCGCGAGCCTCCATGCCGGAAGGTCCGGAATTACCCGGGCGGCAAAATTCGCCGAACTCGGCTTTCGCTCCCAGGTCCAGGGCGCGCCCGCCCTCAATCCTGAAGAGGTCCTCGATCGGAGGGCAATGCGGTTCCATGGCGGCGGCACCGCCTGGTGCCATGTCGCGATGGACCAGGCCATTGTCGACAGCGGCCTCGCCCCCGACGAAGTGTCGAACGCGCGAACGGGCATCATCATGGGTTCGGGGGGCCCATCGACGCGGGCCATCGTCGAGGCCGCCGACGTTACGCGTTCGAAAGGCCCGAAGCGGGTCGGCCCGTTTGCAGTTCCCAAGTCCATGTGCTCGACCGCGTCGGCGACGCTCTCCACCTGGTTCAAGATCAAGGGCGTCAGCTATTCCATCTCCTCGGCCTGCGCGACATCCAATCATTGTATCGGCGCGGCCTATGAGCACATTCTCATGGGCAAGCAGGACGTGATGTTCGCCGGCGGTTGCGAAGAGCTCGATTGGACGCTTTCGGTTCTGTTCGACGCCATGGGCGCCATGTCTTCCGCCTTCAACGAGACGCCTTCGCGCGCGTCGCGCGCCTACGACAGGAATCGCGACGGATTCGTCATTTCAGCCGGCGCCGGCGTGTTGATTCTCGAGGAGTACGAGCGCGCCAACGCTCGCCGGGCAAAGATCTATGGCGAAATCGTTGGCTACGGCGCGACCTCCGACGGGCACGACATGGTCGCGCCGTCCGGCGAGGGGGCCGAGCGCTGCATGCGTCAGGCGCTGGCGACCGTGAAGCCGCCGATCGATTACATCAATCCCCACGCGACCTCCACTCCGATCGGAGACCTCAAAGAGATTGAAGCGCTTCGTCAGGTGTTCGGCTCCGGCGAGAAATGCCCTCCGGTATCCGCGACCAAATCTCTGACCGGGCATTCGCAAGGAGCGACCGGCGCGCACGAGGCCATCTATTCCCTGCTGATGATGCGCAACGGGTTCATCTGCGAAAGCGCCCATATTGACGAGATCGATCCTGCTTTCGCGGACATGCCGATCGTCCGTTCCCGGCGCGACAACGTCGAGTTGGGCGCCGTGCTCTCGAATTCGTTCGGTTTTGGCGGAACCAATGCGACGCTGGTCTTCAAGCATGTCGACGCGTAATCCGCAGAGGTTCCTTGATTCTCTTCATCCCGAGCGAACGATGAGGTCTGGCTTGATGCGCGGGAAGCGCGGCTTGGTAATGGGGGTCGCCAATGATCACTCGATCGCCTGGGGCATAGCGATGGCCCTGGCGTCTGAGGGGGCGGAGCTTGCGTTCACATACCAGGGCGAAGCCCTTGGCAAACGTGTGATCCCGCTGGCGCAAAGCCTCGGCTCGAAGCATGTCCTGCCGTGCGATGTCGAAGACCTTGTTTCGGTTGACGCCGTCTTCTCGACTCTTGGCGCAGCCTGGGGCGCAATAGACTTCCTCGTCCATTGCATCGGCTTTTCCGACCGCAACGAACTCAAGGGACGCTACGCGGACACGAGCCGCGACAATTTCATTCGCACGATGGTCGTGTCGGCATTTTCTTTCACCGAGGTCGCCAAGCGCGCCGCCGCACTCATGCCGTCGGGCGGCGCGATGCTCACTCTCACTTTCGGCGGCTCGACGCGCGTCATGCCAAACTATAACGTGATGGGGGTCGCCAAGGCTGCGCTGGAGGCCAGCGTGCGGTATTTGGCCGCCGATTTCGGCCCGGACAATATCCGGATCAATGCGATCTCCGCCGGGCCGATCCGCACGCTGGCCGGCGCGGGGATCGCCGACGCCCGTTTCATGTTCAACTTCCAGCGCGCCCATTCTCCGCTTCGGCGTACAGTTACGATCGAAAATGTAGGCGGAGCGGCCCTTTATCTCCTCTCTGGCCTTTCAGAGGGGGTAACCGGGGAAGTGCATTTCGTCGATGCAGGCTACAACATCATTTCGATGCCGCGGCCGGACGACATCAAAGGCTAGAGCCCGCCGCACGGCAGTGGCGACCTTGGTTATTCTGAGACCTCCCGCGATGGGAACCTCTCGCTGTAGACTGCTCCGGGGACGCCATCGGAAAGAGGGACGGATGGGTGGAGGTGCAAAATTCGGCTTGGCGAAGTGGTCGGCGATTCGTTTTTGCGTCCTCGTCCTCCTGATGGGCTGTCTCGCTTTCCCTGCGAACGCTTCGGCGAAGAAGCCATCCGTTCGGGATCGTTCCTTTCAGGAATTCGTCTCCTCGCTTTGGCCACTTGTCGAAGCCCACGGAGTTAAGAGGGAGACCTTCGATCACGCGTTCGCCAACGTCAGGTTCGATCCGAAAATCGTCGCGAACACGGTCGGGCAGCCGGAGTTCGCGGAGCCGATCTGGCAATATATCGCGGGCGCCGTTTCGCCGTCGCGGCTCGCCCGCGGTCGTGATTTGGCGCAGGCTGAGCGCGTCTGGCTGTCAAAGGCGAACAAAGACTACGGCGTCGATAGCGGCGTGATCATGGGGATCTGGGGACTGGAGACCGACTTCGGAGCCTTCACTGGAACTGATAATGTTGTCCAGGCGCTGGCGACTCTCGCCTTCATCCACTTCCGCGGCGACTACTCCCGGAACGAACTAATCTCGGCGCTCATCATTCTGGACAATGGTGAGATCGAGCCGCGTCACATGCTTGGCTCCTGGGCGGGAGCGATGGGTCAGACCCAGTTCATGCCTTCGAGCTTCTTGATCTACGCCGTCGATTTCGAGGGCAGCGGCCGGCGCAACATCTGGACCAGCGCGCCCGACGCCATTGGCTCGACGGCCAACTTTCTCGCCGCGCACGGGTGGACGAAGGACCTACCCTGGGGCTTCGAGGTTCGGTTGCCGGACGACTTCTCGTTGACGGACGCCGATTCCTCGAAGCCGGCTCCCTTCAGCGCGTTTGCCGGCCGCGGCGTCCAACGGGCTGACCAGGCGCCATTTCCCAGGTCCGGCGAGGGTCGGCTGCTGTTGCCGGCTGGTCTACGAGGGCCAATCTTCCTAGTCACAGGCAATTTCGATGTGATCAAGACTTACAATATGTCGACGTCCTACGCCCTTGCGGTCGCTTTGCTCGGAGATGCGATAGCAGGGGGTCGAGGTCTGATCGCCAGTTGGCCAACCTCCGACCGGCTTCTCAACGTCAATCAAGTTCGCCGGCTGCAAGCCAAACTCACAAAGCTCGGCTATAATGTCGGAGAGATCGACGGGATGGCCGGCGAGTCCGTTCAATCCGCGCTTCGCGCCTACCAGGAGCGAAAAGGCCTGAAGCCAGACGGCTACGCGACCTTGGCTTTGTTGAAACGAATCGAGTCGGAAAGCGTAGGATCGGTGGGACTTCGATGACCCACAAGCCAGTAGAAGCCCGAAAGGCTCGACGCCGCGCCTTGGCGCCGGCGCTCGCGCTCCTGCTTCGGGTCGCCGTCGCGGCGCTTTGCTGCTGGGTCCTCGCTATGCCGGCCTCACGCGCTCAGAACTCCGGCGGATTTCCCGGCTTCCTGCAAAGCCTTTTCGGGCAGTCCGCGAAACCGGAAGCCCCGACCCAACCGAATGCACCTTTGCGGATACGCGCGCATAAGGCTCGTTCCGAGCCTCGCAAGAAAGAGCAGGACTTTGTCTCGACGACGGCGACGCGGGCCCCGGGCTCGCCCGGAGGGGAGCCGGTCAAGGCGACCTTTTTCGTGTCGGTTCTTGGCGACAGTCTTGGAATCCTCGCCGCTCAAGGCCTTGTGGACGCTTTCGCCGACAAGCCGGAAATGTCGATCGCAGACCAAGCGCGCGACCTCTCGGGCCTCACCCGCGACGACTATTACGACTGGCCGAAAGCTGCGCGCGACACGATCGCGGCCAAGACCCAGATCGACCTCGTGGTCATCATGATCGGCATCAATGATTTGCAGCCACTGAAAGGTGGCGGGGAAACGCTCGATCCGCTCAGCGACAAATGGCGTGCCATGTACGCGCAGCGGGTTGAAAACTTGGTCACCCCGTTTCACGACGCTCACATACCCGTTCTTTGGGTCGGTCTGCCACCGATGCTGGACGATCGCTTCAATTCTCAGGTGATTGCGCTGAATTCGATCGATCGCGAACATGCTGAAAAGGCCGGCGCCAAATATGTCGACATTTGGGACGCGTTCGCGGACCAAAGCGGTCAGTATGCGGCGTTCGGGCCTGATGTTGACGGGCAGAACTCAAAGCTGCGCTCCGGCCCAAACGGAATCTATTTCACGAAAGCCGGATCGCGGAAACTCGCCCATTTCCTTGAAGCCGATATTCGGAGGGCCTTCGACAAGACGAGGCCTCAGGGCGACATCGCGAGTCTTCCGCCGGACATCGAGCAAGAAGCCGACGACATCAACGCCCAAATTCGGCGGGAGATGGGAGCCGAAAAGTCGGAGACTCCCGGACTGGCGACAACCCCGAAGCCATCCGTGGGGCCTATTCTGTCTCTCACCGCCCAGCCGGTTTCAGCGCACGGCGAGTTGATTGGAGCTCTCGGCGCTGCGGCCGGAGCCGGCGAGCAGGTTCGCGTCTTGCGACTCGGCGGGGCCCCGGCGCCGCAGCCCGGCCGCGCAGATGATTTCACATGGGCGCGAACACAATAGCGGGCTGAGCTCCGCTCGGCGCGCGCGAGTCCTCTGGGCGTTTGGCATCAACGGCCGTGTAACGCATCCAAATCGCCGCCTCGCCCAAGGTGCGGACATGTTCGGCGTGGGCGGCCGCTTCCTCGGCGTCGATGAGCGAAGCGCGAGGCTGCCGCATCTCGGTGCGCGGCGTGGCGATGGCGTCGAAGGCGACGAGCTTGTCGGCTTCAAGTTCGAAGGACAGCGAACGCTGCCGTCCGCCGGTTAGCTCCAGGTAGATCTCAACCAGAATTTCCGCGTCGAGAAGCGCTCCATGCTTGACCCGTCGGGACCGATCGATGCGGTAGCGGTCGCATAGGGCATCGAGACTATTGGGCTGCCCGGGGTGCTTCCTCCGCGCAAGCGCCAGGGTGTCGACGACGCGATCAAGGCCGATCAGCTGCCGTCCCACCCGCCCGAGCTCCGCATTGAGGAAGCCCAAGTCAAACTCTGCGTTGTGGATGACGAGTCGCGCGTCGCCGATGAACCCCATAAGCTCGTCGACCACGCCCGCGAAAACCGGTTTCTTCCTGAGAATGTCAGCTGTGTAGCCGTGGACGCGCACCGCATCTTCGGGCACGTCGCGTTCGGGATTGATCAGCGTATGAAAGACTTTGCCCGTTGCGCACTGGCGAACGATTTCGATCGCGCCGATTTCCAGCAGGCGATGTCCGTCGGCAGGATTGAGGCCGGTCGTTTCCGTATCGAGCACGATCTCACGCACGACGATCTCTGTTTCCGGCGAGCCCCGCAACTGCCCGCATGAATTGGCTGACTTGCATGCGGGTTTGCTCCATGCTGCCGGATGTGTCGATGACGAAATGAGCTCTACGCCGTTTTTCCACATCGTAAATCTGACGTGAGAGCATGGCGTCGAGCTTGGCGTCGCTCATCCCGTGGCGTTGCAGCGCGCGTGCGCGCTGGACGCGCTCTGGAGCGCTCACGACAACGACAAGGTTGACTCCCGATTCGCCGCCGGTCTCAAAAAGCAACGGCACGTCGACAATCGCCAGTCGTCGCCCTTCGGCCGTCGCGCGTTCAATAAACAGCGCCTCTGCCTCCGCGACCGCAGGATGCACAAGGCCTTCGAGGCGTTTCAGCGCCGTCGGATCGGTCAAAACCAACTGAGCGAGCCGGTCGCGGTCAATGCCGCCGCTCACCAGCACGCCGGGGAACATCGCCTGGACGGTCTCTTTCCCGTTTCCGGCGTAGAACGTCCGGACCACTGCATCAGCGTCGAAAACCGGGGCGCCGAGCGCCGCAAACATTGCCGCGACGGTCGATTTTCCCATCGCGATCGAGCCTGTGAGTCCGGCGACGATCATTGCTTTTCCTGGCGCCCATCGCGAATGTCGGCTTCGACGAGAGCGCGCAGTTCGGCTGTCACCTCGGGGCGGCGGCCAAACCATCGCTCGAACCCCGGGACCGCCTGATGGAGCAGCATGCCAAGCCCCTCCACGGCGGCCAAACCGCGCGCCCTCGCCGCTTCCACTAGCGGCGTACGCAGCGGAACGTAAACGACGTCGGACACCACCGCCCGTGGCGGCAGGGGCCTGAGATCGATGTCAAGCGGCGCCTGACCCTGCATGCCAAGGGAGCTCGCATTGACAAGCAGATCCGCCTTCGAAAGTTCTGAGGAAAGGTTATCCCAGGATGACGCCATAACCGTCCGGCCGAATCGCTCCGCAAGCGCCGCGGCGCGGGCCGGCGTGCGATTGACGATTGCGATCCGACCGACACCTCGCGACACCAAAGCATAGGCCACCGCTCGAGCCGCGCCGCCCGCTCCAATCACTACAGCCGATCGACTGCGCTCCGCCCAGCGGCGGACGCCCTCATCCATGTTGGTCAGAAATCCTTCGACGTCGGTATTGTCGCCCCAAAGCAGCGGCCCATCGCGCCAGAGCGTATTGACCGCGCCGAGCGCTTCGGCGGCCTGCGTCCGCCGATCACAGGCCGCGAAGGCTGCTTCCTTATGGGGCGCGGTCACATTCGACCCGAGGAGTTCCCCGCCGATTCTTGCCGCGAATTGTTCAAATTCACCCGGCGGGACCGCAAACTGTTCGTAACGACCCGCGACGCCAAGCTGGCGAAGCCAATATCCATGGAGGATCGGCGAGCGGGAATGCGCGACAGGCCAGCCGGCGACCCCGACGCGAGGAACGTCTCCAGACCGGCTCACAGCGCAACAAGATGCTGGCGACGCAACCAAGCCAGAAGCTTGAACATCGGCATTCCGAGAATCGTGGCGAAATCGCCCTCGACGCGATCAAACAGGTTCACGCCTAAGCCCTCAATCTGATAGGCGCCGACGCTTGAAAGAACAAGCGGCCCGGCCAGATCAAGGTATGTGGCGATCGTCAGACGGTCGAGCGTCCGCATATGAAGGTCTGCGTAATCGGCGTCGATGACGAGGGTCGCTCCTGAGCGGGCGACGCAGAACGCAGAGATCAACCGATGCGTCCGGCCCGAGAGCATGGCGAGCGATTGCGCGGCCTCATCGAAGTCACGCGGCTTATGCATGACAGTGTTTCCAAGCGTGAGCGTCTGATCCGCGCCCAGACAATAGGCCTCCGGCCGCAAGACGCTGACGGCAAGCGCCTTTGCCTCGGCGAGGGCGGAGGCAAGATCGTCGGGCGACCCGCCGTCGACGAAGAATCGATGTTCAAGCGCTCGTTCGTCGATGTTTGCCGCCACGATCTCGGCGTGAAGACCAGCGGCGGTCAGCAGGGCGCGCCGGCTTTCGCTCTTCGAGGCCAAGACTAGCGGAGCCCCGCCTGCCCACAGGCATCGTTTCGATTGGATGCCGCCCCCCGCCATCTCAATCAGCCATGGGTGATGAAATTGAAGCGATGGGCGCGATAGAGATCGAGCACGGCGGCGGCCGTCTCCTCGATCGAACGGCGAGTGACGTCGATTGTCGGCCAACCGCGCTCCGCAAAAAGCCGGCGAGACGCCGCGATTTCTTCCGCTACCGCAACACGGTCGACGTATTCTGATTGCGAATCGGCATTCAGCGAAAGGAGGCGATTCTGGCGAATCTGCACGATTCGGTCCGCCGAGGCGATAAGACCGACGATCAACGGGTGACGAAGATGCGCCAGTCCGCCTGGCAAGGAAACATGGGGCACGAGCGGCACGTTGGCCGTCTTATAGCCACGGTTCGCCAAATAGATGCTCGTTGGCGTTTTGGACGTGCGACTGACCCCGACCAAAACGATATCGGCATGCTCCAAGTTCTCCGGCAATTGGCCGTCATCGCTCATCAAGCTGAAGTTGAGCGCGTCGATGCGCTTGAAGTACTCGGCGTTGAGCATGTGTTGGGCGCCGGCGCGCGGCGTTGAATTCTGCCCAAGGTAGGATTTGAACAGAGTGAGGATCGGTCCGAGGACGGAAAGGCATGGCGAGCCCGACGCCTCGCAACTCTCTTCGAGCCGCCTCGAAAGGTCCGAATCGACAAGCGTGAAGAGCACGATCCCGGGCGCGTTTTCAATTTCCGTGATCACCCGATCAAGTTGCGCAGGCGTTCTCACCAGCGGGTACACATGCTCTATCGAGGCGACACCCTGATATTGCGCCGAAGCGGCGCGTGAGGCGGCGATCAGCGTCTCGCCGGTCGAGTCGGAGACGAGGTGGAGATGGAAGTAGCTGCGGCCCAAATCGGCCCCCGGTTGCGCGAATTCATGCGCTTATAACTGGAGCCGAAGCTTGTGGACAGACGTGGAGAGGCGCCCGAGCGCGCACCGGCACGCGGGTCCGGCCGGGATGCTCCTCTTCACGAATCCCAAGGCGAATCGCGCAGGACAAGTCGCTCTCCTCCATACCGTCACGCGGTGAATTCCGGGGATAGCGTGCGGCGCGCCAGCTGTCGTGGGCGCAACGACCGCCGATATCTTAACAAATCGTTTCCGACCCCAATTTCTCCCCACGCGCCGAGCGCGCTTCGCTTTGGTTTTACCGTTGTCAGAATTGGACGATCGGGAATGATCTCAAAACGCTCCTCATAAAAGAAAGAGAAGATATTTCTATCTCTTTGTTTGTTTGAGGCGGGGCTGGTTCGCATCTTGCGCCCCCCTCGCGTTCGGCCTAATCGCGAAGGCCTTCCCCGCATGGAGCTGATTCGAATGGAGCTCTGGCTCAAGGCGCTTCACATCATCGCTGTCATCGCCTGGATGGCGGGCATGCTCTATCTGCCGAGGCTTTTCGTCTATCATGCCGGTGCGCCGGTCGGCTCGGCAATGTCAGAGACGTTCAAGATCATGGAGCGTCGTCTGCTCAAAACCATCATCAACCCGTCGATGGTTTTGGTGTTCGTGACGGGGCCGATCCTGGCCTACGTGACCGGGTATTGGCAGGCGCCCTGGCTTCACATAAAGTTCGCCCTCGCGCTCGGCCTCGGCGCGCTGCACGGATATTTCGCGCGATGCGTTCGCATGTTTGCGACGGACTCCAATGAACAGTCCGCGCGTTTTTTTCGCGTTCTGAATGAGGTTCCGACCGTCTTGATGATCCTGATCGTCATTCTTGTGGTGCTAAAGCCCTTCTAGGCAAAAAGCGAGGGGTCCCGGAGACCGCGCGCAAAAGCCCGTTGAAAATCGCGCTGAATGCAGCTAGAAGGAGCTCCTACTCCTCATCGTGCATGTCTTGCGGTCGCGGATCGCCCGATCCTGCTTCGACCGCTGCGGCCGAACAGGCCGAAGACGTCTACCCAGGCGCCAGCCGTATTTTCCACAGAAATCAGCGACCGGAGGGGCTTCGCAGAGGCCCGATGGTCCAGAGCAAAGGTCCGCCAATGCGGGAAATGAAACTCAAAGAGTTGCAGCAGAAATCGCCTACCGAATTGTTGGCGTTCGCCGAAGAGAACGATGTCGAAAACGCTTCGACGATGCGCAAGCAGGAATTGATGTTTGCCATCCTCAAGCAGCTTGCCAGCGTCGACGTGCAGATCATCGGAGAGGGCGTGGTCGAAATTCTTCAGGACGGTTTTGCATTTCTGCGATCAGCCGACGCGAACTATCTTCCTGGCCCCGACGATATTTACGTTTCGCCGTCTCAGATTCGCCGACTGGGGTTGCGAACCGGCGACACCGTCGAAGGCGTCATCCGCAGTCCAAAGGAGGGAGAGCGCTATTTCGCACTGTTGAAATGCAATGCGATCAATTTCGAAGATCCAGAAAAGACCCGCCATAAAGTGCATTTCGACAATTTGACGCCGCTTTATCCGAATGAGCGCCTGCGACTGGAAATTGAGGATCCAACCCGCAAGGACTTGTCGTCGCGAGTCATCGATATTGTTGCGCCGATCGGCAAGGGACAACGCGCTTTGATTGTCGCGCCGCCGCGCACCGGCAAAACGGTTCTGCTGCAGAACATCGCCCAATCAGTTACCGCAAATCATCCCGAGTGTTACTTGATCGTGCTGCTCATCGACGAACGGCCCGAAGAAGTGACCGACATGCAGCGTTCGGTGAAAGGCGAGGTCGTGTCGTCCACCTTTGACGAGCCGGCGGTGCGCCATGTTCAGGTCGCCGAAATGGTGATCGAAAAAGCCAAGCGTCTTGTGGAGCACGGGCGCGATGTTCTGATCCTTCTGGATTCGATCACGCGACTGGGGCGGGCCTATAACACCGTGGTGCCATCCTCCGGCAAGGTCCTGACCGGCGGCGTCGACGCCAATGCGCTGCAGCGGCCCAAGCGCTTCTTCGGCGCGGCTCGCAATATCGAAGAAGGCGGCTCGCTAACCATCATCGCGACCGCGCTGATCGACACCGGGTCGCGTATGGACGAGGTCATTTTCGAGGAGTTCAAGGGAACCGGCAATTCAGAAATCATCCTCGACCGGAAGGTCGCCGACAAACGGACTTTTCCCTCGATGGACATCACGCGCTCGGGCACTCGCAAGGAAGAGCTGCTCGTCCCGCCGGACATTCTCAAGAAAATGTACGTGCTGCGCCGCATTCTGAACCCGATGGGAACCGTCGACGCGATCGAATTCCTGCTCGGGAAGTTGCGCGAGACCAAGACAAACGCCAATTTCTTCGAGTCGATGAACACCTAGGCGCTTCAGCAAAGGGTTGGCGACAGGCTTTCGGCGGGATGACTGGGCGAAAGCGCTTTGGGAGGCTTTGCCTGTGTCCACATCGCCGGGGCAGACGCTCGACGGACTACGGTCCGAGATCGACCGAATCGATTCGGCAATGCATGAGCTGCTGATCGACCGCGGCCGCATCATCGATCGACTCATCGAGATCAAGGCGCGCCAGGGCGGCGGGTCAGCCTTCCGGCCGGCGCGCGAGGCGTCGATGATGCGCAATCTGGCCGAACGCCACCGCGGCCGTCTGCCGCTTGACACGGTGGAAAGCATCTGGCGCGTCATCATTTCGACCTTCACCTACATCCAGGCGCCTTACAACGTGCATGTCGACGTGTCGCGGGGCGAGGCGGCGATTCGGGACTCGGCGCGATTTCACTTCGGCTTCACCGTTCCTTGCGTCGCCCATCAGAACGCCGCGGGCGCGATCGCGGCGGTCGCCGAATCAAGCGGGGATCTCGGAATGTTCCCGCTCGACGGAGGGCCGGATGCCGGCGCGTGGTGGACGCGGCTGGCTCCGCCTCAGGCGCCCAAAGTCATTGCCCGCCTGCCGTTCGTCGAGCGCCCGAATCATCCGGCAGGGCTGCCGGTCTTCGTCATTTCGAAGCCCCTTGCGGAAGGGGCGGCGCAAGAGGTCGTTCTCGATTCGGTTACTCTTGACCAGTGGCGCCGCGGGCTTCCATCGGTGTTGCGCGAGGTTGGCGCGGAAATCGTCGGCTCGGCGGCTGACGGGATGGGGCTCGCCTTGTTAGTTGCGCGGCCCGGGGACCTGACGTCGCAAGCCGTTCGAGCGGCGCTGGGGTCGGCCGGCGGCGCGGACGTGCGCAGCATCGAGATCGGGGCGCACGCAAGCCGATTTGACGCCTCGACGTTGCGCGTCCGCGCAGTTTAGCGCTACGAGACGCGAATGACGTCTACTATGCTCCTTCGTCCGCAACCTCGCCCCGAGATTCTGGCGATTGACGCCTATGTGCCCGGCAAGAGCCGGGTTGCCGGCCTGGCCAAGGTTCATAAACTGTCGTCAAACGAGTCGCCGCTCGGCGCGTCGCCAAAGGCGATCGAAGCGTTTCGAAGCTGCGCGGGCGATCTCGCGCTCTACCCTGACGGTTCGGCTTTAGCGCTTCGGGAGGCGATCGGCAGCCGGTTCGGGCTGGAGCCCTCTCGCATCATTTGCGGAAACGGGTCCGACGAACTGCTGGCGCTGCTCGCGCACGCCTTCCTGCGGCCTGGCGATGAAGGGCTCTACAGCGAATATGGGTTTCTGGAATATCCGATCTGCATTCGTGCCGCCGGCGGCGTGCCGGTGATCGGCAAGGAGATCGACAAGACCGCGAATGTGGACGCCATGCTTGCGAGAGTGAGCGGGCGAACGAAAATCGTCTTTCTCGCAAATCCGAACAATCCGACTGGGACCTATCTCTCTTACGCAGAGGTCAGGCGGCTGCAGGCCGCCCTTCCGCCGGAGTGCCTGCTGGTCATCGACGCCGCATATGCCGAATACGTTCAACGAAACGACTACGCGGCGGGCATCGAGCTCGTGGCGAACAGCGAAAACGTGGTCATGACGCGGACTTTCTCCAAAATCCATGGCCTCGCCAATTTGCGTATCGGCTGGGCCTATGGACCGCCGCACGTCATTGACCCGCTCAACCGCATGCGCGGCCCCTTCAATCTCAACGGGCCGGCGTTGGCGGCAGGCGTCGCGAGCCTGGCTGACCCGGCGCATATGGAGAGGGCGATTGAGCACAACGCGCGTTGGCTTCCATGGCTTGGCCGGGAGATTTCCGCGCTCGGGATTGAGGTGACGCCGAGCGTCGCTAATTTCGTTCTGCTGCGGTTCGATCAAACGTGCGGCTTCGGCGCGAAAGAGGCGGACGCGTTCTTGAGCGCGCGCGGCTATATCTTGCGGTCGGTGGCGGCGTACGGCCTGCCGGACTGCCTGCGCCTGACCGTCGGCAACGAAGAAGCCAATCGCGGCGTCGTTGCGGCGCTCGCCGAGTTCATGCGGGCCGAACGTGGTTGAGCGGCTCGGGCCGCCCCTCGACGAACCCATATTCGACGAGTTGGCGATTATCGGCGTAGGGCTGATTGGCTCTTCGGTGGCGCGCGCCGCCAGAAAGCGGAACGCAGTTCGTCGCATCGTCCTGGCGGATCGATCTGAGGAAACCCTGGCGCGAGCGAAAGATCTGGCGCT
>Ga0209040_10001201_pt1 | contig 20369 bp, 21 predicted proteins | sample BogFormECP12_OM3_FD_188240 | JGI IMG/M metagenome (GOLD analysis project Ga0209040, IMG submission 188240) | Bog forest soil microbial communities from Calvert Island, British Columbia, Canada - ECP12_OM3 (SPAdes) (version 2) | ecosystem: Environmental > Aquatic > Freshwater > Wetlands > Bog ...
ACGGCGTCGGCGAGGATTTTGACGAAACCGTCGGTATGGCGCATCGCCCGCGCCCGGGCGTTGGCGGTGAAGGGGAACTTGCCGACCTTGTAGGCGACGCCTTCGGCCTTGAGCTCGTCCTCGGTCTTGCCGACTGCGGCGATTTCCGGAGTGGTGTAGACGACGCCCGGGATCACGTCATAGTTCACGTGACCCGCCTGTCCCGCCAGAATCTCGGCGACAGCGACGCCCTCGTCTTCCGCCTTGTGGGCGAGCATCGGCCCGCGGATCACGTCGCCGATCGCATAGACTCCCGACACGTTGGTGGCAAATTGCCCGTCGACCATGACCTGTCCGCGATCCGTTGCGACCCCAAGCGCCTCGAGCCCGAGGTTCTCGGTGAAAGGACGCCGGCCGATCGCCACCAGCACGACGTCCGCGTCGATCGTCGCGGCCTCGCCGCCCGCGACGGGCTCGATGGTCGCCGTGAGGGCGCCATCGGCCTTATCGACCTTGGTCACCTTGTGGCCGAGGTGGAAGGCGAAGCCCTGCTTCTCCAGCATGCGCTGGAATTGCCTGGCGACTTCGCTGTCCATGCCGGGCAGGATGCGGTCGAGGAACTCGACCACCGTCACCTCCGCGCCGAGGCGCCGCCAAACCGACCCGAGCTCGAGTCCGATCACGCCCGCCCCCACCACGATCAGCCTCTTTGGGGCCTTGGGAAGAGTGAGCGCCCCGGTCGAGGACACGATCGTCTTTTCGTCGATCTCGACGCCTGGCAGGCGGGCGACGTCGGAGCCGGTGGCGATCACGATCGCCTTCGTCTCCAGCGTCTTTTCGTTGCCGTCCTCGCCCTTGACGACGACCCTGCCGGGCGCGGCGATGCGGCCCTCGCCCTTGACCCACTCGATCTTGTTCTTCTTGAAGAGAAACGCGACGCCGTTGACGTTGGCGGCGACGGTGTCGTCCTTGTGCTTCATCATCGCCGCGAGATCGAGCTTCGGCGGCGCCACGACTACGCCGAGGGCCCCGAGCCCATGCGCCGCCTCCTCGAACATCTCCGAGGCGTAAAGCAGCGCCTTCGAGGGAATGCAGCCGATATTGAGGCACGTGCCTCCGAGCGTCTTGCGCATTTCGACGACGGCGACCTTCATGCCGAGCTGAGCGGCGCGGATCGCGCAGACGTAACCGCCGGGGCCAGAGCCGATGACGACGAGATCGTAGCTCAAGTTTGGCTCCATTCCTGTTTGCGATGCGCCGCCTTCGGATCGCGCCTGCGAGCCACCTCGTGGTCGATCAGCGCGTTTCTGATGCTCAGCTGGCGAGACGGAGGATTTCCGCCTGGCGTTCAGCGCGACGGCGAAGCGCGTCGGACCCGAAGTCCACTTCGTCGCCCTCGTCGTCGATCCAGCGGATCGCGTGTCCGAATTCGTCGAGCGCAACGGCGGCGAAGCGGTCCGGCGCGTCTCGGAGGAACGCGAAGAGGTCGCCGGCGGCGATCACGGGCCGAAGATCGACGATCGCTTCGAACCCGTCGAGCCAGACGATCTTGACCACGCCGAACAGCACCGGTTCGACGGATCGCATCCGGATGATTTCGCTCATTGCAGCCTCCGCGGTTTCCGGCCGGCTTCGAGCGCCAACCACGCGTCCATCAAGCCTTCACGATTTTCGGCGGCCCAAATTAGCACAGCCTTCAATTTCGCAGCTGGCGGCGACCCGCGTAGCACTTCCGGCGGCGCAATCCGAATCTGCGCAACGAACTTCGCGAAGACCGCATGGAAATGAGGCGGCGGATGTTCGTCGGGATGAAATCGGATCGCGACCCCGTCCACGATGGCGACCGTCGGCATCGGCTGAGCTCCTCGGCATCGGCTTTCGCAGCTATCGCTTGCGCGCAACAGCCACCTGCATGCCGAGCTGGGCCGCATGGGTTGCGCAGACGTAACCGCCGGGGCCGGCACCGATGACGATGAGGTCGTAACCCATGTTATTTTGCCTTGAGTCGTTTCTGTCTTGCCGGAATCATAAGGAAATCTCGAATCGAGCTCCACTTTCGTCGATAGGGCTCGAAGCGCTGCTCCAGCCAACGAATTTTGGCCCAACCCGTTTCTTGATCAACAACGAGCGACTGGGCGTCGTCCGCAGACAGAACGTAAAATTCTGGCTCTTGAGGCGGTAGAGTCATTTTCTCTGCTGCAGCAAAGCGATAACCGCGATTGAGTCGAACAAGAACTACGAAGTCGCAATCGATGTCCTTGATCAGGAACTGCTTCGCATTTGTAGCCCACCTGCTCTTGACCTGAATTCTTGCGGATCGGTTGGTCTCGGGCCAAGTTGCTACGAGATCATAACCGCGTAAGTTCGTGTACGTCTTATATGCCGGGATTCCTTCAATCAGCAGTTGACCAAGAACTAAGAATTCTGCGCCTTCTGACTCTAGCTGAGTGTCTTGGCGTGGCATGCCCACCCTCAATTGCGATCGCCGCGGCGAAGCCCCTGCGACACGTCCTTTCGCGACGCGGCGAAAGCTGGAACATTACTGCGCTTCGCAGGTCCCGCGGCCTCAACTACGCCAGCCTGACCGGGGTGTCGATTAAACCTTTGGCTTTTCGGGCGAGCCGCTTGTCGAACGTCACAAAGGCCTCGCAATCGCCGGCCTGGGCAAGGTGGAGGGCGTCGGCAAAATCCACCCCGAGTTCCGCCAGTTGAAACGCGCGCTTGACTGCCGCAGCTTCGCCGACGGAGACGTCAGGCGTTCCGCAGAGGGCTTCAAGAGCCCGAACAACCTCCGAGCGCGAGAAGCCGTAGAGGGTGCGAAGGACCCACTCACATTCCAAGACTACGGTTGGAGAAAGGAAGATGGGACCGCTCCGGACAACGTCGCGCGCGCGAGCCGACTGCGCATCGTCGTCTTTTACGAGATAGCGTATGACAATGTTAGTATCGACCGCGAGCATGACGTCTGCGGACTTCATTAGCGATGGCATTGTCGAAGTCTTCGATGTTCACGTGCTTGCCTTTGGCGTCCAGGCAACCGAACACGTCCTCTGGCCGGGTCGGCGCGAACGGACGGGCGGCTCTGAGGAGCACGCCGTCCGGAGTCTCCTCGACGACGAGTTGCTTTCCCGCTCCCCAGTTCTTGCTGTCGCGGATCGCCTTCGGGAGAATGACCTGCCCTTTGGTGGAGACGACCGTCGTCGCCTTTTTGGCGTGAGCCATCTGGCCCTCCGGTTTGAAGTAAGACGATCGTAAGATACCGAGCTCGTTTCGCCGGCGCAAGCGCGTCGTTCTTCGCGCGGCGCCTCACGGGTCGAACGTCAGCCGCGCCATTTCAGGCATGTTGTCACTTGAGACGGCTGCCTTAACTCATAAATCCAGCACCAGCCGCGCCGGATCTTCGAGCGCCTCCTTGACGCGCACGAGGAAAGTCACGGCTTCCTTGCCGTCGACGACGCGATGATCGTAGCTCAGCGCCAGATACATCATCGGCCGGATCTCAATCTTGCCCGCGACTGCGACCGGACGTTCCTGGATCTTGTGCATGCCGAGAATGCCCGACTGCGGCGCATTGAGAATCGGCGTCGACATCAGCGAGCCGTAAATGCCGCCGTTGGTGATGGTGAAGGTGCCGCCCTGCAGCTCTTCGAGCTTGAGCTGCCCGTCGCGCGCGCGTTTGCCCAGGTCCGCGATCGACTTCTCGATCTCCGCGATCGAAAGCTTGTCGCAGTCTCGCACCACAGGGACGATGAGGCCCTTGTCGGTCCCGACCGCGATGCCGATGTGGCAATAGTTCTTGTAGACGAGATCCGCGCCGTCGATCTCGGCGTTGACGGCCGGGATCTCTTTCAGGGCCTGCACGCAGGCCTTCACGAAGAAGCCCATGAAGCCGAGCTTGGCGCCATGCTTCTTCTCGAAGGCGTCCTTGTAACGCGCGCGCAACGCCATCACCTCGGTCATGTCGACCTCGTTGAAGGTTGTCAGCATCGCCGCGGTGTTCTGCGCGTCCTTGAGGCGGCGCGCGATCGTCTGGCGAAGCTTCGTCATCCGCACGCGCTCTTCGCGCGTGCTGTCGTCGGGCGTAGAGACGCGCGGCGGGGGCACTGAAACGGGACCAGGCGCCGGCGCGGGCGCGGGGGCCGGAGCCGGAGCGCGCGCGACGGCGGGCGCGGGAGCGGAGGCCGCCGCCGCGACGGCGGCGAGCGCGTCGCCTTTCAGGACCTGGCCGCGCCTGCCGCTGCCGGCGACGGAGTCGAGATCGATCCTGTTCTCCGCCGCGATCTTGGCCGCAGACGGCGCGGGCGGCATCGCGGTCGCAGGCGCGGGTGACGGAGCAGGCGCGGCGGCAGCTTTGGGCGGTCCGGACGGCGGCGCGGACGCTCGAGCCGCAGCCGGGGCGCCCGAGACCTGGCCGAGCAGCGCGCCGATGGCGACCGTCTCTCCCGTCTCGGCCGTGATTTCGCTGAGGACGCCCGCGCCCGGAGCGTTGACCTCGAGCGTCACTTTGTCGGTTTCGAGTTCGACCAGCGGTTCGTCGGCGCGCACGGGCTCGCCGGCCTTCTTGAACCATTTGCCCACGGTCGCTTCGCTGATCGATTCGCCGAGGGTCGGGACACGAATTTCCATCGCCATTGCCTTCGCGCCGCTAGGCGCCCTTCTCATCTTACGGAGTTACGGAATGGACCGGCGCAAGCGGCATGCTGGGCCGCACCGCGATCATCGGCATGAGCAGATTTTCGTAAGCGAACCCGCGCCCGGATGCGATCGCCGGATCCGACGCCTGCATCGCTTCGAGCGCCGCGAGCGAAGGCGCCTCGATGATCGCGACCCCGTAGCCGCCAGACGGATCGGCGACGGGGCCCATCGCGATCACGACGCCGATCTCGACCCGCGGCATCCAGTACTCTCGATGGCCGCGCATCACCACCGCTTCCTCGGGCGTTATGTCCGTTATGAACGTCGGCCGCGGCGGCTTCAGCTTGCATAGGAAGTGCGGCATCCCGGCCTCGCCTCAGGCCAAACATTCGTCAATGAATGCCTTGAGCTGAGCGAGGTGCTTCGACATGAGGCCGGTCGCGGTCGCTGCGGCCGCGGGACGTCCTGCATAGCGGGCGCGCTTCGACTTCCCGTTGACTTGCCCCAGCACCCATTCGAGGTAGGGCTCGACGAAGAACCAGGCGCCCATGTTCTTGGGCTCCTCCTGGCACCACACGATCTCGGCCTTCTTGAAACGCGACAGCTCCTTGACCAGCGCCTTCAGCGGGAATGGATAGAGCTGCTCGACCCGCAACAGATAGACGTCGTCGATCCCGCGCTTTTCGCGCTCCTCGTAGAGATCGTAATAGACCTTGCCCGAGCACAGCACGACGCGGCGGACTTTATCGTCCTTGGCGAGCTTGATCTTTTCGCCTTTGTGCGTCTCGGCGTGATCCCAGAGCAACCGATGAAAGCTCGTTCCCGGTCCGAAGGCCTCGAGCGACGACTGGGCGCGCTTGTTGCGCAACATGGATTTCGGCGTCATCGCGATCAGCGGCTTGCGAAATTCGCGCTTGAGCTGACGGCGCAGCGCGTGGAAGAAGTTGGCCGGCGTCGTGCAATAGACGACCTGCATGTTATCCTCTGCGCAGAGCTGCAGGTAACGCTCGAGGCGGGCCGACGAGTGCTCCGGACCCTGCCCTTCGTAGCCGTGCGGCAGCATGCAGACGAGACCCGACATGCGCAGCCACTTGCGCTCGCCCGAAGAGATGAACTGGTCGAACACAACCTGCGCCCCGTTGGCGAAGTCGCCGAACTGGGCCTCCCAGACGGTGAGCGCGCTGGGTTCGGCAAGCGAGTAGCCGTATTCGAAGCCCAGCACCGCCTCTTCGGACAGCATCGAGTTGATGACCTCGTAGCGCGCCTGACCGTCGCGGATGTGGTTCAACGGGATGTAGCGCGCCTCGTTCTGCTGATCGATCAACACCGAATGGCGCTGTGAGAATGTTCCGCGCTCGCTGTCCTGACCGGAAAGGCGAACAGGAAAGCCCTCGTCGAGCAGCGTGCCGAAGGCGAGCGCCTCGGCGGTCGACCAGTCGATGCCCTCGCCGCTCATGATCGCATTCCTGCGGTTCTCGAGGAAGCGAAGGATCGTCTTGTGGACGTTGAAGCCCTCCGGCGCGGCGGTGATGCGCTCGCCGATCTGCTTCAGCCGTTCGAGCTTGACGCTCGTCTCGCCGCGGCGATCGTCGTCGGCGACATCCTGCGCCGCCTTGAAGCCCGTCCAGCGGCCGTCGAGCCAGTCGGCCTTGTTAGGCGAATACGCCTGCCCCGCCTCGAACTCCGCCTCCAGCCGCTGGCGCCAGTCGGCGCGCATCTTGTCGACCTCGCCGCGGGTCACGATGCCTTCCGCGGTCAGCTTGTCGGCGTAGATCTGCAGCGTGGTCGGATGCGAGCGGATGAGCCGATACATGATCGGCTGGGTGAACGAAGGCTCGTCGCCCTCATTGTGACCGAACCGTCGATAGCAGAACATGTCGATGACGACCGGCTTATGAAACTTCTGCCGGAATTCGATCGCGACCTTGGCGCAGAACACGACCGCCTCCGGATCGTCGCCGTTAACGTGAAAGATCGGCGCCTCGACGAGCTTGGCGACGTCGGACGGATACGGCGAAGAGCGCGAATAGCGCGGATAGGTCGTGAACCCGATCTGGTTGTTGACGATGAAGTGCAACGAGCCGCCGGTGCGGTGGCCGCGCAGGCCCGATAGGCCGAAACATTCCGCGACGACCCCCTGGCCAGCAAAGGCGGCGTCGCCGTGGATCAGGAGCGGCAGCACCTTCGCGCGCTCGAAGATGTCGTTGAGCTGGTCCTGCTTGGCGCGCGCCTTGCCGAGCACCACGGGATCGACGATTTCGAGATGCGAAGGATTGGCGGTCAGCGAGAGATGGACGCTGTTGCCGTCGAACTCGCGGTCCGAGGAGGCGCCGAGGTGGTACTTGACGTCGCCGGAGCCTTCGACTTCGTCGGGGGAGGCCGAACCGCCCTTGAATTCGTGGAAGATGACGCGGTGCGGCTTGCCCATCACCTGGCTCAGCACATTGAGCCGTCCGCGATGCGCCATGCCGAGGCAGATATCGCGCAAGCCGAGCTGCCCGCCGCGCTTGATGATCTGCTCCAGCGCCGGGATCATCGCCTCGCCCCCATCGAGGCCGAAGCGCTTGGAGCCCGGATACTTGACGTCGAAGAAGCCTTCGAACCCTTCCGCCTCGACAAGCTTGCTGAGGATCGCTCGTTTGCCCTCCTTGGTGAACTGGATCTCCTTGTCGGGCCCCTCGATGCGCTCCTGGATCCAGGCCTTCTCGGCCGGATCGGAGATATGGATGAATTCAAAGCCAATCGTACCGCAATAGGTGCGGCGCAGGATCGCCAGCATCTCGCGCACGGTCGCGTATTCGAGCCCGAGCACGTGATCGATGAAGATCTTGCGGTCGTAGTCGGACTCATGGAAGCCGTAGGTCGTCGGATGCAGCTCTTCGTGATCCTTTTGCGGTTCGAGGCCGAGCGGATCGAGATTGGCGTGCAGATGGCCGCGCATGCGATAGGCGCGGATCATCATCAGAGCGCGCACCGAGTCGCGGGTCGCGCGGCGGATCTCGTCCTCACTCGGAGGCGCCTGGGGCGCCGCCTCGACCGCCTTCGCGCGCAGCTTCTCGGCGACCGCCTTCTCCGTCGCCGGCCAGTCGCCGTCGAGCGCGTTGATAAGGTCGTCCTTGGGCGCCTGCGGCCATTGGGGCTTCTTCCACGAAGCGCCCTTCGCGGTCTTGGCGACGCTCGCCGGATCGTCGCCGAGCCTTTCGAAAAAGTCGCGCCAGGCCGGTTCGACCGAAAGCGGATCCTTTTCGTATTGCGCCTGCAGCGCTTCGATATAGGCGCCGTTGGCGCCATAAAGGAACGAGGTCTGCAGCAGCGCCTGATTGACGTCCTGGCGGGTCATGGAGCGGGCTCCCTTGCGTTCTTACTTGCCGTCCAAAAGATCGACGAGCGTCTTGCCGAGTCGGGCGGGCGAAGCCGATACGCGGATGCCCGCCTCCTCCATCGCCGCGATCTTGTCCTCGGCGCCGCCCTTCCCGCCGGCGATGATCGCGCCTGCGTGGCCCATGCGGCGTCCTGGAGGCGCGGTGCGGCCGGCGATGAAGCCGACGACCGGTTTCGAGCGGCCGCGCCTGGCCTCGTCTTTCAGGAACTGCGCCGCGTCCTCCTCGGCCTGGCCGCCGATCTCGCCGATCATCACGATCGACTTGGTGGCGGGGTCGGCAAGAAACATTTCTAGCGCGTCGACGAACTCCATGCCCTTGATCGGGTCGCCGCCGATGCCGACCGCAGTCGTCTGGCCAAGACCCTCGCGGGTGGTTTGGAACACCGCCTCGTAGGTCAGCGTGCCCGAGCGCGAGACGACGCCGACGCTGCCGCGGGCGAAGATGTTGCCCGGCATGATGCCGATCTTGCACTCGCCCGCCGTCATCACGCCCGGGCAATTCGGCCCAACGAGGATCGACTTCGAGCCGTCCAGCGCGCGCCTCACCCGCATCATGTCGAGCACCGGAACGCCTTCGGTGATGCAGACGATCAACGGCGTCTCCGCGTCGATCGCCTCGCAGATTGCGTCCGCCGCGCCGGGCGGCGGCACATAGATGACGCTCGCCTCGGCGCCGGTCTGCTCGCGCGCTTCGGCGACCGTGTCGAACACCGGCAGGCCGAGATGAATCGAACCGCCCTTGCCCGGCGACGTGCCGCCGACGAGCCTGGTGCCGTAAGCCATCGCCTGCTCGGAATGGAACGTGCCATTCTTGCCGGTGAAGCCCTGGGTGATGACCCTGGTGTCTGCGTTGACGAGAATGGACATGTCGGACTTTCGGGGGTCTGGTTATCGAGGGAGGATCACTTGAAAGGATTGATCACTTGGACATCGCCATAGCGCTGCCCATGATTGAGGTCCTCGCTGTAGACGATGGGCGCGTCAGCCCGAACCGCCGCCGCAAGGATTGCTGCGTCCCAATAGCTGATCCGGTACCGCCGCGAGGTCTCGATAGCCCGTTGGACGAGGAATAAGTCCGTCGCGACTTCACAGAATGGCTCGAGCCAACCGACCCATTCCGCGGCTTCTTCCTCGGTGAGAGCGACGCCCGCACGCCGATTGGTCCTTTGGACGGCGACATAGAACTCCTGCAAGACCTGGGTCGACAAGCAGAAGCGCTCGTTCTGGATGACGCTGTTGGCGATGGCGGATTTGCCCGCGTCGTCATCTTTGGTCCTTGCGGCGTAGATCAGGACGTTCGTGTCGACGAAGCGCCGGGCGGTCATAAAGTTCCTCGCGATTCCAGACGTAGTCGGGCGCCAGGCGTCCTCGCGATGTCTGAGCCAACCGCAACAATTGCCTGCGAGCCTCCGCGCGGCTGTCGCTTTCGGCCGCCAGTTTCTCGAGATGCAGGCGCACGATGGCGTTCACAGTCGTCTTTTGTTCCGCTGCGTAAGTGCGAACCTTGGCGAGGACCTCGTCGTCGATCGCCAGAGTGATGTTTTTCATGACGGCCCTCTCAACACAGTATATGTGTAACTGTGTCCTCGCTCCAGCCATTTCAAGCCTGAGGGCATCGATCAGGCAGCCTTCTTTACGGCGGTCACGATTTTCTGCGCGGCATCGTCGAGATCGTCAGCCGGAATGACGTTGAGGCCCGAGTCGCGGATGATCGCCTTGCCGAGATCGACGTTTGTTCCCTCGAGGCGCACGACCAATGGGACCTGGAGGCCGACCTCCTTGACTGCGGCGATCACGCCCTCGGCGATCACGTCGCAGCGCATGATGCCGCCAAAAATGTTGACGAGAATGCCCTTCACGTTCGCGTCGGCGGTGATGATCTTGAACGCCGCGGTGACCTTTTCCTTCGAAGCGCCGCCGCCGACGTCGAGGAAGTTCGCCGGGCTTTCGCCATAGAGCTTGATGATGTCCATCGTCGCCATGGCGAGGCCCGCGCCATTCACCATGCAGCCGATCGTGCCGTCGAGCGCGATGTAGTTGAGGTCGTATTTGGACGCCTCGATTTCCTTTGCGTCCTCTTCAGTCTCGTCGCGCAGCGCAGCAATGTCTGGATGGCGGAAGAGCGCGTTGTCGTCGAACGACACCTTGGCGTCGAGCACGCGCAAGAGTCCGTTGGTCATCACGATCAACGGATTGATCTCGAGCATCGACATGTCTTTGGCGACGAACGCCGCATAGAGCTTCGTCACGAGGTTCTCGATCTGCTTGGCCTGGTCGCCGACGAGCCCGAGCGCGCGCGCCGCGGTTCGGCCGTGGTGGGGCATGATCCCGGTCGCCGGATCGACGGAGAAGCTGTGGATCTTCTCAGGGGTCTTGTGCGCCACGTCCTCGATGTTGACGCCGCCTTCGGTCGAGAGCACGAACGCAACCCGGCTCGTCTCGCGGTCGACAAGCGCCGAGAGATAGAATTCCTTGTCGATGTTCGCGCCGTCCTCGATATAGAGGCGGTTGACCTGCTTGCCGTGCTGTCCTGTCTGCACCGTCACCAGCGTCGCGCCCAGCATTTCCTTGGCGAAGGTCTTGACCTCGCCGATCGACCGGGCGAGCCGCACGCCGCCCTTCTCGCCGGCGGAGGCCTCCTTGAACCGCCCCTTGCCGCGCCCGCCTGCATGGATCTGGCTCTTGACCACCCAGAGCGGGCCGCCGAGCTTCCTGGCTGCGTCTTCCACCTCCTCCGGCGTCAAAGCCGGATATCCGTTGGCGAGGGGCACTGCGAAGGCGCGCAACACCGCCTTGGCCTGATATTCATGGATGTTCATGAGACGACGACCTCAAAGCAATGCGAACGCCTGCGACGCGGGCGTTCCGGGATGCGTCAGGCGGCGAGCGCGGGGTTGATCGCCTTGCAGGCTTCCATCAGCGTGTGGACGGCGCTGACCGACTTCTCGAACATCGCCTTTTCCGCCTCATCGAACGAAATCTCGATGATGCGCTCGACCCCGCCCGCGCCGATTACCACCGGCACGCCGACATAAGTGTCCTTCACGCCGTACTGGCCCGTGAGCTGCGCTGCACAGGGCAGCACCCGGCGCTGGTCCTTGAGGAACGATTCGGCCATCGCGATCGCGGAGGCGGCCGGCGCATAGAAGGCCGACCCCGTCTTCAGGAGGCCGACGATCTCGCCGCCGCCCTTTCGGGTGCGCTCGACGATCGCGTCGAGCTTCGCCTGGGTCGTCCAGCCCATCTTGACGAGATCGGGCAGCGGGATGCCGGCGACCGTCGAGTAGCGGACCGACGGGACCATGTCGTCGCCGTGTCCGCCGAGCACGAACGCGGTCACGTCTTCAACGGAGACGTTGAATTCCTCCGAGAGGAAATAGCGGAAGCGCGCCGAGTCGAGGGTGCCGGCCATGCCGACGACCTTGGCGCCCGGGAGGCCGCAGGTCTTCTGCAGCGCCCACACCATGGCGTCGAGCGGGTTGGTGATGCAGATGACGAAGGCGTTCGGCGCATGCGCCTTGATGCCGGCGCCGACCGCGTCCATCACCTTGAGATTGATGCCGAGCAGGTCGTCGCGACTCATGCCGGGCTTCCTCGGGACGCCGGCGGTGACGATGACGACGTCCGCGCCCGCGATGGCCGCGTAATCGCTCGCGCCCGCGAGCCTGGCGTTGAACCCCTCCACCGGGCCCGACTCGGCAAGATCGAGGGCCTTGCCCTGCGGAACGCCGTCGATGATGTCGAAGAGCATGATGTCGCCGAGTTCTTTCAGCGCGGCCAGATGCGCCAGCGTGCCGCCGATCTGGCCGGCTCCGATCAAAGCAATTTTCCTGCGCGCCATTGGGATTCTTCCGCTCGATGAGACAGCCGCGCGTCACGATGCCGTGCGGCCCCGGGAGGTTCGCGGGGTGCTATCCGCCGATCGCCCAAAGCGATCAAGCCGAACTTTTGGCTCAGTCGAACCAAATTCGTGCGCAGGCGTCAATGACGCATCCGATAACGTCGCGATCGCAATAAGTTAGATACGCTCAGCCCGGGCGTTGACAATGAGCGTGCACAGGATTTGATCTCTCGTATAACAAAAAATAAAACTAGTCACCCTCCGGTACCCTAATAAACCTGTCGCCCGAACAGGCTCGCCGTCAGATCGACGAGCAGCAAGGCGCTTTTCCCCCGCTCGTCGAGGAATGGGTTGAGCTCAACGAGATCGAGTGAGGGCGACAGCCCGGATTCGTACAAAAGCTCCATCACCAGATGCGCCTCGCGATAGGTGGCCCCGCCCGGAACCGCCGTCCCGACGCCGGGCGCGATGGTCGGATCGAGGAAATCGACGTCGAGGCTCACGTGCAGGAGGCCGTCGGCCGCCTTGACGCGACCGATGATGCGGCGGATCGACACGGCGAAGCCGTGCTCATCAAGCATCCGCATGTCGACGACATCGATCCCCCGGGCGCGCAGGAGCCTCCGCTCGTCGGCGTCAATCGACCGGATGCCGAAGAGATTGAGGCGGCTGGGGTCGATCGACTCGTACTTCTCTCCACCGAAGAGGAAATCGAAGCCCGGCTCGCCGCTCAGCATCGCAGCGGGCATTCCGTGCATGTTGCCGCTCGGCGAGGTCAAGGGCGTGTTATAGTCCGAATGCGCATCGAGCCAGAGCACGAACAGTTTTCGGCCGGCCTCCACGGCATAGCGCGCGACGCCGCTGACCGAGCCCATCGCCAGTGAATGATCGCCGCCGAGCACGACCGGCAACCGCCCCTCGCTGAGGACGGCGTAGGTTTCGCGCGCGAGCGCTCGCACCCAGGCCGAGATGACGGCCGGATGGCGCGCTTTGCCTTCCGGCGGCTCGGCTTCGCCGAGATCGTCCGGGACGACATCGCCGAGATCGACGACGTCATGACCCAGATCCGCCAGCGTCCTGACCATGCCCGCCGTGCGCAGCATCGCCGGCCCCATGGCGCATCCAGCGACGCCCGCGCCCGCCTCGACGGGCGCGCCGAGGATCGTGACGGTCTGGAGGCGAGGCGGCTTCCGGCCACCGCCGGCGCTTGCCTCCGCCCTTACGGATTGGCTCACCTTCACCCCCTCTTTCGAAGCGCGCCAGTATCAGAATAGCCGATCTGCGCGCCCAAGCCTTGACAAGCGCCGCCGCCTGACCGATGGAAGCCGGCATGACGCGTGCCCTCCGCATCGCCCGGATTTGCATTATTACCTGCTAGCTTCAAGCTGGCTGGTTCGCGTCTCTGTTTCTTAAAACACCTTCGAGAAGCGAGCATCCGGCCAGTCCCGGACGGCGCTTTGTCGCGCCGTCGAGCCCGACGCCGACGAGACGATTTGATGACGCTGCGCTTCTATAACACGCTGACCCGCCGCAAGGAGGATTTCGCGCCGATCGACCCGAACGCGGTGCGACTCTACGTCTGCGGCCCGACGGTCTACGACTTCGCCCATATCGGCAATGCGCGGCCGGTCATCGTGTTCGACGTGCTCTACCGACTGCTCCGCCATGTCTATGGGCCCGAGCATGTCATTTACGTCCGCAACGTCACCGACGTCGACGACAAGATCAACGCGCGGGCCGAGCGCGACTGGCCGGACCTGGCCCTCAACGACGCGATCGGCCGAGTGACGGAGGCGACCGAGCGCCAGTTCCATGACGACGCCGCGGCGCTGGGCGCCCTCCCGCCGACCTTCGAGCCGCGGGCGACCGAGCATATCGAGAGGATGCGGGCGATGATCGAGCGGCTTCTCGCCCGCGGCGTCGCCTATGTCGCCGCAGACCATGTCCTCTTCTCGCCCTCGGCGATGGATGCGCTGCCCGGCGCGCCGCGTTATGGCGCGCTCGCGCACCGCTCGCTCGACGAGATGTTGGCGGGCGCGCGCGTCGACGTCGCCCCTTACAAGCGCGATCCGATGGATTTCGTCTTGTGGAAGCCGTCGAAGCCGAGCGAGCCGAGCTGGCCGAGCCCCGGCGGGATCGCCGCGCCGGGCCGCCCCGGCTGGCATATCGAATGCTCGGCGATGTCGATGGCCAAACTCCTCGAGCCCTATGGCGGCGGTCTTGCCTGCGACGACCCGGCCATGAACGTGTTCGACATTCATGGCGGCGGCGTCGATCTCGTCTTTCCCCATCACGAGAACGAGATCGCGCAGTCCTGCTCTGCCTTCGGCTCGGCCCGCATGGCCAATCTTTGGATGCACAACGGCTTCCTGCAGGTCGAAAGCGAGAAGATGTCGAAGAGCCTCGGCAACTTCGTCACCATCCGCGAGCTGCTCGCGACCGATAAGTTCGGCGGGAGGAAATGGCGTGGCGAGGTTCTGCGGCTCGCGATGTTGCGGACCCACTATCGCCAGCCGATCGATTGGACGGTCAGGGCGCTCGAGGAAGCCGAAAGCACGCTCGACCGCTGGTACGATGCCGTGGGCGACGCTGAGCCCGGCGACGAAATTGCATTGGGCGTGGAGGGAGCCCTCCGCGACGATCTGAATACACCGGCGGCATTGGAGGAGCTTTATAGAATCGCGCAGCCGGATAAGGCGAGGACGCTTAAGTCAAGCGCCAACCTAATCGGATTGTTGACGCAATCACGTTCGGCGCGCAAGGCGCTCAAGGACGAAGCCAATCTTCTTCGCCTGTCAGCGTCGTTTGATGCATCCGCACCCACTGTCTCCGCCCGCATTGACGAACTCATCAAACAACGCGTCGCCGCCAGAGCAACCAAGAATTGGGCTGAGTCTGACCGTTTGCGCGATCGGCTTGCCGAGCTCGGTATCGTTGTAAAAGACTCCAAAGACGGCACGACCTGGGAGTTCAGGCGATGAGCGCAGTCTCGCTGCGTCCCTACGTTCCCGCCGACGCCAAACGCTGCGCCGAGATTTTTCGCGCGAGCATCGAGGAGCTAACGGGGGAGGACTACGACGCCGACCAGCGCGAGGCCTGGGCATCGCGTGCGGATGACCAAGACGCGTTCGCGGCTCGACTCGCGGGCGCCCTGACATTGGTTGCTGTCATCGACGGCGCGGTCGCGGGTTTCGCAAGCCTCAAGGGCGCCGACGAAATCGACATGCTCTTCGTCCATCCCGAATTTGCCCGCCAAGGCGCGGGCGTCGCCCTCGTTGACGCCTTGACAAGGCTTGCCCGCGCGCGCGGCGCCAAACGGCTCACGGTCGAAGCAAGCGACATCGCCCGACCGCTGTTCGAGCGGCAGGGCTTCACTGCCCAAAAGCGCAACCTCGTGCGCAGAGGCGAGGAATGGCTCGCCAACACCACCATGACCAAAACGCTCGACGCCGAACCGGCGCCGCCGACCCGACATTGAGAGCCCCCATGGCCAAGGAACGCCTCTATCTTTTCGACACCACTTTGCGCGACGGCGCCCTGACCACCGGGGTCGATTTTTCGCTCGACGACAAGCGTAACATCGCCGGCATGCTCGAACGGCTCGGGGTCGACTATGTCGAGGGCGGCTATCCGGGCGCGAACCCGCTCGACACCGAATTCTTCAAGACGAAGCCGACGAAGCGCGCGCGCTTCTGCGCCTTCGGCATGACCAAGCGCCCCGGACGCTCGGCCGGCAACGATCCCGGCCTCGCGGGTCTGCTCGCCTCCAATTCCGACGCGATCGTCTTCGTCGCCAAGAGCTGGGACTATCACGTCCATGTCGCGCTCGGCTGCACGCTCGACGAGAACCTCGAAGCGATAGCCGACAGCGTCAAGGCGGCCGTCGCGTCGGGCCGAGAGGCGATGGTCGACTGCGAGCACTTCTTCGACGGCTACGGAGCGAACCCGAAATACGCGCTCGCCTGCGCCCGCACCGCGATCGACGCCGGCGCGCGCTGGGTCGTGCTCTGCGACACCAATGGCGGAACGCTGCCCGATGAGGTCGAGCGGATCGTCAGCGACGTTGCGCGCGTCATTCCGCGTGAGCGGCTCGGCATTCACGCCCACAACGACACAGGCAACGCGGTCGCCAATTCGCTTGCCGCCATCCGCGCCGGGGCGCGGCAGGTGCAGGGCACGCTGAACGGCCTCGGCGAGCGCTGCGGCAACGCCAATCTCGTGACGCTGATCCCGACGCTGGCGCTCAAAGACGAGCTCGCTGAACGCTTCGAAACCAGCGTCACCCCAGAGGCGCTTCGCCAGATCACCCATATCTCGCGCGCCTTCGACGAACTCCTCAACCGCGCGCCCAACCGCCACGCGCCCTATGTCGGCGCCTCGGCCTTCGCCACCAAGGCCGGCATCCACGCCTCGGCGCTGGCGAAGGATCCGCGCACCTACGAGCACGTCGCGCCCGACAGCGTCGGCAACGTGCGCGCCGTTCTCATCTCCGATCAGGCGGGGCGCTCGAATCTCGTCTCCGAACTCGCCCGGCTCGGCGTCGAGGCGGAGCCCAACGACCCGCGCCTGCAGCGCCTGCTCGACACTGTGAAAGAGCGCGAGGCGCAGGGCTACGCCTACGAGGCCGCCGACGCCTCGTTCGAACTGCTCGCGCGCAGCGTGCTCGGCGGCGTGCCGGAATTCTTCGCCGTCGAGAGCTTTCATGTCGGCGTCGAGCGCAAGGTCGTCGCGCCCGGCGTGACTTACTCGGCCTCGCAAGCCGTGGTCAAAATCCGCATCGGCGAAGAACTGCTGATCTCGGCGGCCGAAGGCAACGGCCCGGTGAACGCGCTCGATCTCGCGCTGCGCAAGGATCTCGGCGTCTATCAGAAGCATATCGAGGATCTGGAGCTGCGCGACTATCGGGTGCGCGTGTTTCAGGGCGGCACGGACGCGGTGACCCGCGTTCTGATCGAATTCGGCGATGGCGCCGGAGACACCTGGTCCACGGTCGGCGTTTCGGGCAACATCATCGACGCCTCGTTCCAGGCGCTGGTCGACGCGATCACCTATCGGCTGGTGAAGCTCGGCGTCGCGGCGCAGTAGGCTTGCCGACACCGTTTGTCATTCCCGACGGTCGCGTCAGCGACCGATCGGGAATCCAGCGGAACATCTGCCGGTGGTCGCGGCTTCTGGATTCCCGGTCAGACCCTCGGTCCGCCGGGAATGACAAAACATTTTCATCTCCGCCGGGAATAAACCGCCCCTCCGCCGAGTCTCTCCCCTGAACGGCGCTCATCGCCGCTAGAGGAGGCACCTATGGCTGACAACATGACTGGCGGTTCGGACCGCCGCGAAATCCTCAAATGCATGCTCTGGGCCGGGACCGGCGTCGTCTGGACGGTCGCGGGCGGCGTGCCGGCTTCGCGCCTGATCGGCTCGGCGAAGGCGGCGGATGCGAGCTTCTCCTTCGTCCAGATTTCCGACAGTCACATCGGCTTTTCCAAGCCCGCCAATCCGGACGCGCGCGTCACCCTCGACGCGGGGATCGACAAGGTTCTGGCGATGCCGGGCAATCCCGCATTCATGATCCATACCGGCGACGTGAGCCACACCGCCGACCCTCAGCAGTTCGATGACGCGCTGCAGATGATTGGGCGGGCGAAGCTCGACGTCCACTACGCGCCTGGCGAGCACGACATTCTCGACCCCGCCACGCGGACCGCTTATCTCGAGCGCTTTGGCAAGGGCGCGACCGGCGGCGGCTGGTATTCGTTCGACCACGGCGGCGTTCATTTCGTGTCGCTCGTCAACGTCGTCGACTTGAAGAAGAACGGCCTTGGGTCGCTGGGCGGGGAGCAGCTCGAGTGGCTCGAGGACGACCTCAAGGGCAAGACGGCTTCGACGCCGATCGTGCTCTTCGCCCACATTCCCTTGTGGATGGTCGCGCCCGAATGGGGATGGGGCACCGAGGACTCGGCGCAGGCGCTCGCCTATCTCGCGCGCTTCGGCTCGGTCACCGTGCTCAACGGCCACATTCATCAGCTGATGCAGAAGGTCGAGGGGAATGTCACGTTCCACACCGCGCGCTCGACCGCCTTTCCGCAGCCCGCGCCGGGAACTGCGCCGTCGCCGGGGCCGAAGGTCGTCCCGGCGGGCGAATTGCGCAAGTGGCTCGGCGTGCGGGAAGTCGCCTACAGCGTGACGCCGACCGACCTCGCCGTCACCGACACCGACCTCGCATAAGACACGTCCATGATCAGGTTCTCCCTTGTCGTGCTGGCGGCGAGCCTCGCCGCCAGCGCCGCGGCGGCGGCCGGCCCCTCTGGCGACCCGGATCGCGGCGAACAGCTCTATCAGGCCTGCACGGACTGCCATTCGCTCGACAAGAACGATGTCGGCCCACGCCATCGCGGCGTCTACGGCCGCAAGGCCGGTTCGCTGCCCGACTATCCCTATTCGGACGCGCTCAAATCCTCCAATATCGTCTGGAACGAGGAGACGCTCGACAAGTGGTTGACCGATCCGCAGACCTTCGTTCCGGGCGTCAAGATGTTCTTCCATCTCGACAACGCCCAGGACCGGGCCGACGTCATCGCATATCTCAAGGAGCGCGCGAAATAGGATTCTGCCCAGTTGTCATTCCCGACGGTCGCAAAGCGACCGATCGGGAATCCAGGGCGACAGCCCGCAGCGCTCGGCGGCTCTGGATTCCCGGTCGAACCTTCGGTCCGCCGGGAATGACACGAAGACATGCGGCAGTCGCATGAGCGATCTCGTCGTCGGAACAATCGCGCAGCGGCGCTTTCGCGACATCGTGCCGCCGCTGCTCGACGACGCCTATACGCTCGCCAAATGGATCTGCCGCAACGGGGCCGACGCGGAGGACATCGTGCAGGAGGCGGCGATCAGGGCGCTGAAGGCTCTGGAGACGACGACAATCGACCGCCCGAGACCCTGGTTTCTCACGATCGTGCGCAACGCCGCGATCTCATGGATGGCGAAAAACCGCCCGAAGGACCTGTCTTACGCAGGCGACGCGCCCGATCTCGACGCCATCGACCCGCGCCTTGGGGAAGCCGCGCCCGATCCCGAGCAGGCGCTGATCGCATTCGAGGACGGCGAGCGACTGCGCCGCGCGATCGCCGGTCTGCCGTCGCCGCTCCTGGAGACGCTCATCATGCGCGACGTCAACGGCCTCTCCTATCGCGACATCGCCGAGGCGACGGGCGCGCCGATGGGCACCGTCATGTCGCGGCTTGCCCGCGCCCGCGCCTCGCTTATGAAGACCCTGAAAGCCGAGCCATGAACGATCCCGAAGCCAACGACCGCATCCTGCGGCTCAACGCCGCCCTCGACGGCGAGCTTGACGCCGCGAGTTCGCTCGAACTCGAACGCGAGATGCAGGCGAACCCCGCGCTCGCGGCAGAGTATCGCCGCCTCGAGGCGCTTCGCGCTTCGATGGCGCGCCTGGTGCAGCGGGAGACGGCGCCGAAGACGCTCGCCGACCGGATCGCAACGCTGGGCGCGCCGACTACCCGGGCCGCACCTTCGCCCGTTCGGCGTCCGGTCTGGAGCGGCGCGCGCGCACTTGCGCTTGCGGCCTCCGTGGCGGCGGTCGGCTTCGCCGCGGGGGCCGGACTCACGTCGCTGCGGCAGAGCGCGACGCGCGGCCCCGCGGCGGGGCTCGTCTCCGATTTCGCCCGCGCGTCGATCGCCGGCCAGCCCTACGACGTCGCCTCATCCGACCGGCATACGGTCAAGCCCTGGCTCGCGGGCCGCACCACCGTCAGCGCGTCGATCGTCGATCTGGCATCACAAGGCTTTCCGCTCGCCGGCGGGCGCGTCGCGATCGTCGACCGGGTGCCCGCCCCCAACCTGGTCTATCGCCATAACGAGCATCTCGTCGCCGTCACTGAACTTCCGCCGCCCGCAGACGGGGCGCGTGTCAATGGCGCCGTCCAGACGATCGACGGCTATCACGTCGCGCAATGGTCCGACGCGAACCTCGCCTATGTCGCTGTGTCCGACATGGATGAACAGACACTCGCCGATTTCGTCGCGGCGTTCCGCCAGGCGAGGAAGCCAGCCTCTGAAGCGCCGGCGAAGTGATCAGAGGCGTAACGTGTTACGGAATGAATATGGTATTACCGTCGATGGCATCCCCTCTCCTATAACCGATCGGGACAAGGAATTCCTCTATGACGTCTTGAGGAACGTTTTCTAGAATAATAATCGGTCGGTCTTTTCGGATCGTATTGATGCCGCCCAGCAAAGCAAATTTTTCATAGCCTTCGGTATCCAATTGAATGATTCCAACGTCAGTGTCCGGTGACAATATTTCGTCGATCGTGACAAGATTTACCGAAACTATATCACTCTCTATACTCTGGTAGTCTCTCGCCTCTCCGAGGATATGTGAGGCGCCGCCGATAGCTCTCCCGTTCTCTCGCGTGCGCATAAGCGCGCTTTTCTTCGCTTCGCCGAGCCCAGCGTTATGCATAACTACATTCGTCAACGCGTTGAGCAGAGCCGTCCACTGCGCGCAGGCGA